>Ga0209055_1000768_pt1 | contig 22067 bp, 21 predicted proteins | sample GraSoiAngelo_110_FD_185875 | JGI IMG/M metagenome (GOLD analysis project Ga0209055, IMG submission 185875) | Grasslands soil microbial communities from the Angelo Coastal Reserve, California, USA - 14_0903_12_30cm (SPAdes) (version 2) | ecosystem: Environmental > Terrestrial > Soil > Grasslands ... | reverse complement strand
AGCTCTCGCCCGATTTCGCCGAGACGAACGAGCGCGAGATCATCCCCGCGGCGCTGGATGCCGGCGTGCGGATCGTCAACTACGGCAACACGCGAAAGGTCGCGAACCGACAGCTTTCACAGGGCGAGGGCGGGCTCTCTGGACCCGACATCTTCCCGACCACGCTGGACAACTTGAGGAGGACGCGCAGCGTCTTCGGCAACGACCTCGAGATCATCACGACCGGCGGCGTGGACTCGGCCGACAAAGCCCTGAAGCTGCTCGACGAGGGCGCGACGGCGGTCGGCTACTTCACCGGATTCGTCACGCGCGGGCCGATTCTCGCACGGCTGATCCTCGAGCGTCTCGTCGCGCGCCGGTGAGCGATGTTCTTCGCGACAAGCGCGGCACCAAAAATGCTCACAGGATATCCACTTGTCCACCACTATCCACAACCGACAAAATCGCCCGATCTGATGCGGGCTCACGAGGGCATCGCCGAAATATGACGGTCCGTTCGTCCACGGAGAGCACACCCGCGAAGATTCCCGGATTCCACGCGGGTCCGACTCGCGCCGCGCGCGTCTCGCGCGCCCTTTTCGCGGACAAACGAGACCTTGACACTGAAATCTCGGCGCTCGTAAGGTTGGCGGGCCATGTTCCTTATCCACTCCCACGTCGCACCTCGGTCACGGCGACCGGCGTTTCCTGGAGGTACAGAGCACGATGGACGGCAGTAGTAGAAAGCCACTTGCAAAGGTGGAAGGTCGGCGACGCCTCCGCATGAGCGGTGTGACCGTCGCCTGGCGCGGCACTCCCAATCTCGATGACTGGGTGGCGTACATCGTGAACGGGACCCGATCGAAGAAGCTGATCCTGGCCGATCACTCATCCGAGCGCAAAGTGAAGTCGCTACTCTCGCGCCTCCAGACCCTGCCGCGTAAGGAGATCGAGAAGCTGGCCAAGAGCTAGCGCGCCCGAGCTAGATGATGCCCTTCTCGGCGAGGCTGACGAACCTGCCGCGCCCGATCACCAGGTGGTCGTGGATCCGGAGGTCGAGCAGGCGTGCGCACTCGACGAGCTGACGGGTCAGCCGGACGTCCTCGCGACTCGGGGTTGGATCGCCGCTCGGATGGTTATGGAGCAGGATCACCGACGCAGCGGACTCGAGGATCGCGGGCTTGAACACGTCCCGCGGGTGTACGAGGCTCGCCGATAAGGTCCCCTGCGAGATCACGCGGTCGTGAAGTAAGCCGTTCTGGGCGTCGAGCAGCGCAATCCTGAACACTTCCCGCTTGAGGTCCTCCATGAGCGGCCCATACGCCGCGTAGACCTCGGCCGGGCCGGACAGGGTGACGCGGGCGCCCGGGATGCGAGCCCGGAGACGCCGGGTCAGCTCGAACGCGGCGACCAGTCTCGCCGCCTTCGCAGGCCCGATTCCCGACACTTTCGCGAGCTCGGCCACCTCCCGCCCCGCCACGTCGGCCAGCGAGCCATAGGCGGCGAGCACCTCGCGGGCGACATCGATCGCGCTCTTGCCGCGGATGCCGGAGCCGAGCTGGATCGCGAGGAGCTCGGCGTCGGCGAGGGCCTCGGGGCCGTTCCAGTAGAGCCGCTCGCGCGGGCGCTCGGCCTCGGGCTCGCGTTCGACAGGCATGCAATTGTCGTACGCGAGCGGCGCACGACGGTCAATGCGACGCTTCGGATACGCCGCTCAGGCGCGGATCGTGATCGTCCGAGGCTCGTCGCCGACGCCGGCGATGTGCACGTGGATCGCGTCGGGCGGCAGGAGCGGGATCAGCTTGTCCGCCCACTCGATGACGGTCACACCGTCGCCCCCTATCAGATCGAGCAGTCCCAGTTCCATCAGTTCGGTCATGCTGTCGGTTCGATAGGCGTCGACGTGATGGACGGGCACGCGGCCCTCGTACTGGTTGACGAGGACGAACGTCGGGCTCGTCGCGCGCACGGTGGCGCCGAGCCCGCGCACCAGCCCCTGGACGAAGCAGGTCTTGCCCGCGCCCAGCTCGCCGGTCAGCGCGACGACCGAGCCCGGCCCGAGCGTGAGGCCGAGGCGCTCACCGGCGGCCTCGGTCGCCTCGGCGCTCGCGCTGACGATTTCAACCGCCGCCGCCACGGAGCCTCGTAAACGCCTCGGGAATGCCCGCGATGACGTCCCGCGCGATCAGCGCGTCTTCGCCGACGCGCTCCGCGGCGATGTCACCGGCGCTGCCATGGAGATAGACGCTCGAGCGGAGCGCCGCGCCGGGCTCGAGGCCGCGCGCCAGGAACGCGCCCAGCATCCCCGTGAGCACGTCGCCGGTGCCGCCGCTCGCCATCCCGGGATTCCCCGTCGGATTCACGAAGACGCGCCCGTCCGGCGCGCCGATCACGCTGCGCGCGCCCTTCAGGACGATGTGGACTCGATGGCGCGTCGCGAACTCGCGCACGGTCTCGATCCGGTCGCGCTGGACCTCGTCCACGCGCGCGCCGAGCATCCGCGCCATTTCCCCGGGATGTGGGGTGAGACAGCGCGGGGCCGGAGCATCGCGCAGCCCGTCGAGATGGCCGGCCAGCGCCGTCAGGGCATCGGCGTCGACGGCCATGGGCTGGCGAAGCTCGTGGACCAAGCCGCGCGCCACCCGGGCCGTCTCGTCGTCGAGCCCGATCCCTGGACCGATCGCGACGGCGTCGCGCGAGCCCGCAAGCTCCAGGATCGCCTCGCGCGCCTTCAGCGCCAGCGTGCGCGCCGAGGTCTCCGGTAAAGGCTCGGTCATCGCCTCCAGCACGAGGCTCGCGACGATCGGTTGCTGGCTCGCCGGTGTCGCCACGGTGACGAGCCCGGTGCCGCTGCGCATCGCCGACATCGCGCCGAGCGCCGCGGCGCCCGTCTTGCCGAGCGAGCCCGCCACCAGCAGGAGGTGGCCGTAGGTCCCCTTGTGAGTCACGCGCGAGCGCCGCGGGAAGTGCGGCGCCACGTCGCACGGGTCGAGCAGGAACGTCGTCACCCCGCGCGCGACCTCGTGGTTGGGGACGCCGATGGGGATTACGCTGACGCGCCCGGCGAGCTCGTCGCCCGGTGAGGTGACGAGACCGCGCTTGAGCCCGGCGAACGTCAAGGTCATCGCCGCCTTGATGACCGCTCCGGCGTGGGCACCGGTATTCGCCGACAGCCCGGACGGGATATCGAGCGCGACGACGGGCCGGCCGCTCGCGTTGATCAGCTCGATCGCGCGCGAGATGCCGCCTTCGGCGGCCCCGCGCGATCCCGTCCCGAGCAGCGCGTCGACGATCAGGTGGGCGCGCGAGAGCTCCGTCGCCGACGCTCGATCATCGGTGAAGGGCCGAGGTCGGATGCCGCTACGCCGAAGCTCCTCGAGCTTGCGGCCGGCGTCGCCGCCGATCTCGGCCGGCTCGTGCATCAGCCGCACGCTGGGGCGCGCGCCGTGACGCTTGAGCCAACGAGCCACCACGAAGCCGTCGCCGCCGTTGCCCCCCTTGCCGCAGACGATGACGATCCGGGCGCCGCGGCGCGGCGCGCCGAGAGCCGGGAGCGCGGCGACGATCGCGTCGGCGGCGCCGCGGCCGGCGTTCTCCATCAGGGTGGCCCCGGGGATGCCGAGATCGGTTATCGCCCGCTGATCGAGCCGCCGCATCTCCTCGGCGGTGAAGACGCCCAGCACGGCTATTTCCCAGTGGGGGGCGTGACCGCCTGAACGAGGAAATCGGCGAGGATGGCGATATAGGTCTCGCGCCACTCGGTGCGCGCAGCCTTGGGCAGCTCGATGTGCAGCGCGCGTTGCGGCAGCCTGAGGATACCGTCGCGCTTGGCGCCGGAGGCCGCGTACCGCACCGGGTTGGCCGGCTCGACGAGGATTTCGAGCCGCGGCGCCTCACGGTTCGCGCGCAGGTACGCGTCGCGGATCAGCTCGAGGAGCGTCCGGAGCCGCGCCGCCTCGTCGCGATCGACGCCCACCGTCGCGATCTCGATCTGGTTGACGGCGTCGCGATGGTTGTTGCCGTGGATCTCGACATAGAAGACCAGCGGCCCCTGCGCGACCTCGCGCACGCGCTGCTCGAAGGCTCGATAGACCTGCCGGGCACCTTCGCTCGCGGCGTCTTCCGACGGCGGCTGCCCCGGGGTGCCCTCGAAGGGGCGGTTGACCTGATAACGTCGGCCTGGCCGATCCCGGGTGTCGGGCTCGAGGTTGAACCCGGTCGCAATGACGACCCCGAAGCCGGTCCGGCGACCGAGCTCCGAGGCGATCTCGCCCGTGCGAGCGTCCGAGTTGCCGTGCGGCGCCGCAATGACGACGCCGCGCTGCCCCAGCTGCCCCGAGATCCTTCCGGGCAGGCCTTCGAGCTCGGGGAGCGCCCCAGAAGGGGCGCAGCCGGAGACGACGAGCGAGCCGATCGCCACGCTAGTCGCCCACCAGAATCGCCTGCGCGAGCGCATAGTCACCGTCGTGGGTCAGCGAGAGCAGTATCCGGATCCCACCCCTGACGAGGCCGATCTCCCTGGCGCGTCCCGACAGGACGAGGGTCGGCGCTTCCTCGCGCTCCCGGCGCACCTCGAGCTCACGCCAGCGCACCCCCATCTGCAGGCCGGTGCCCAGCGCCTTGAAGCCGGCCTCCTTGGCGGCGAAGCGCGCCGCAAAGTGGGGCGCCGGATCGCGCCGCGCTCGACAATAGGCGATTTCGTCGTCGGTGAACACCCGGCCCACGAAACGATCCTGCCAGCGGTCGATCGTCGTGCGCATCCGGGGAATGCTCACCAGATCGACGCCGACGCCCGAGATCTTCACTGATCGCCGATCTGGGTGCGGATGAGTCCCGCGAGGTCGTCGGCCATCGCGCGGATACGGGCACCGTCGGCGCCCTCGATCATGACCCGGGCCAGGGACTCGGTGCCCGAATAGCGGATCAGGACGCGGCCGCGGCCGGCCATCTCCTCCTCGAAGGCCGCCTTGCGCTCGGCGACACCGGCGATCGAGTCGATCGGCGGCTTGGATCGCACGGGCACGTTCAGGAGCACCTGGGGAAACTTGCTCAGGCAGGACGCCAGGGACGCCAGGGGCTCGCCGGTCTCGCCGGCCACGCTGAGCAGGGCGAGCGCGGAGAGGATGCCGTCGCCGGCGGGCGCGTGGTCGAGGAACAGGAGATGACCCGACTGCTCGCCGCCGAGATTGGCGCCGAGCCGCTGCATCTCCTCGAACACGTAGCGGTCGCCGACCTGCGTCTTGACCACGCGGATTCCCGCGGCCTCGAGAGCCTGATCGAGGCCGAGGTTCGCCATGACCGTGGTGACGACGAGGTTCTGCTTCAGCCGCTGTCGCGAGGCCAGGTGGCGTCCGGCGATCGCGAGCGCGTAGTCCCCGTCGCGGATTTCTCCGGTGTCGTCGACCGAGATCAGCCGGTCGCCGTCGCCGTCGAACGCGAAGCCGATCGAGGCGCCGGCGGCGCGCACCTTGGCCTGGAGCTTCTCAGGATGGAGCGCGCCGAAGCCCGCGTTGATGTTCACGCCGTCGGGCCGCGCGCCGATCGCCAGCACCCGGGCGCCGAGCCGGCGAAACACCCGCGGCGCAACCCGGTACGTCGCCCCGTGGGCGCAGTCGACGGCGACCGTGAGGGAGCTGAGATCGAGGGGGAAGCACGCACAGAGGAACTCGGCGTACTCGGCCTCGGCACGGTCGTAGTCGATCGACGCGCCGATCTTCGCACCGCGAGCGCGGGGCGCCCGGTCCGGCGCGTCCAGCCGCTGCTCGATCTCGGCCTCCCACGCGTCCGGGAACTTGGTGCCTTCGGACGAGAACAGCTTGATGCCGTTGTCCTCGAACGGGTTGTGCGAGGCGCTGAGCACGATGCCGCCATGAGCCTCCAGGCGGCGTGTCAGAAGGGCGATGCCCGGCGTCGGGAGCACCCCGACAGAAAAGCAATCGGCGCCGGCAGATAGAGCCCCGGACACGAGAGCCGCCTCGAGGAGAGGGCCCGAGCGCCTGGTGTCGCGGCCGATGACGATTCGGGCGTGATCGACACCGTGGTCGACTTGCAGGGTGGCGACGAGCTGGCGACCGACGCGAAACGCGAGCTCCGGGGTCAGCGGTTCCTCGTTTGCGACGCCCCGGATCCCGTCGGTACCGAACAGACGCGTCATTCGGTGGGCACCTCGATCATTATAGGGTGCCCCCCACCCGCCGGATGCGTTCGACGACACGGACGGCGTCGAGCGTTTCGGTGACGTCATGGGCACGGACCAGGGCCGCGCCGTTGTACACCGCCAGCGCCGTCGCGGCGAGCGAACCGGCCAGGCGGTCCTCGGTTCTGGCCCGGCCAGTGATGGCGCCGAGAAAGGACTTTCGTGATACCCCGATGCAGAGCGGGCGCCCCAGCGCTTCGAGCTCGGCCAGGCCCGCCAGAACCGCCGCATCCCACTCGTCCCAGGCGACCGCCTCGCCCCTGAAGAATCCGATCCCGGGATCGAGGACGACGTGATCGTCAGGAATCCCAACGATTCTTGAACGTTCGAGCGCTTCCCTGAGAAGCCCCTTCACCGACTCGATAGGCCCCAGCCTGGACGGGGTGTCCTTCGGAAAAGCCATGAGGATGGCGCCGGCACCGCGCTCACGGATGAGGGCGGCCACCGCGGGGCTACGGAGACCGGAGACGTCGTTGATGACTCGAGCGCCCGCATCGAGCGCCGCGCGTGCCGGCCCCGGGTGGGCCGTGTCGGCCGAGATCGGCACGGGCACCTTGGTCGCCAGCACTTCGACCGCCCGAGCCAGGCGGCAGCGTTCGTCCTCGCCGCCTACCGTGGAGGCGCCATACGGGGCCGTCGATCGAGCGCCGACGTCGATCAGCGCTGCACCCGCGTCGACCATGGCCAGCGCGGCCGCCAGGAGATCGTCACCCTCGGTGTGGACGGATCCCGCGTGGAAGGACTCGGGGCTCACGTTGAGGGCGCCCATAACGGCCACCGGAACGCCGCGACCGAGAGGGACACCGGCAAGGATGGCTCGATGGGCCATCGAGCCGCGTGCCGCTACGCCGGCGCGCCGGCTTCCTGGAGGGGACGGGTGCGCAGGATGCGGGCGATCTCCTCACCGTCGAGGGTCTCCCGCTCGAGCAGGGCGCGCGCCAGCGCGTGCAGCTTCTCGATGTTCTCCTGGAGGATCTGCTTGGCGCGGCTCGCGGCCTCCAGGACGATCCGCTTGATCTCCGAGTCGATCATCAGGGCGGTGTCCTCGCTGTAGTCCTTCTGCCGGGCCACCTCGCGGCCGAGGAAGATGTGCTCCTCGTTCTTGCCGAAGGTCAGGGGCCCGAGCTTCTCGGACATGCCCCACTCACAGATCATCTTCCGGGCCATCTCGGTGGCCTTTTCCAGGTCGTCGCCCGCGCCGGTGGTCTGCTGGTTCAGCACGATCTCTTCGGCGGCGCGCCCGCCGAGCAGGATCGTGATGCGGTTGACCAGGTAGTCCCTCGAGTAGTTGTACTTGTCGTCGACCGGCAGCTGCTGGGTCAGGCCGAGGGCCCGTCCGCGCGGGATGATCGTCACCTTGTGGACGGGATCGGTACCCGGCAGCACGTCGGCCACGAGCGTGTGGCCCGCCTCGTGGTACGCGATCGTGCGCTTCTCGGCATCGCTGATGATCATCGAGCGGCGCTCGACGCCCATCAAGACCTTGTCCTTCGCACTCTCGAAGTCGGACATCTCGACGAGCTTCTTGTTCATCCGCGCCGCCAGGAGCGCCGCCTCGTTGACCAGATTTGCCAGGTCCGCGCCCGAGAATCCGGGCGTTCCGCGCGCGAGGACCTTCAGCTCGACGTTGGGAGCCAGCGGGATCCGGCGCGCGTGGACGCGAAGGATCTCCTCGCGCCCCTTAACGTCGGGCCGCGGCACGACGACCTGGCGATCGAATCGTCCGGGGCGGAGCAGCGCCGGATCGAGGACGTCGGGACGGTTGGTGGCCGCGATCAGGATCACGCCCTCGTTCGTCTCGAACCCGTCCATCTCGACCAGAAGCTGGTTGAGGGTCTGCTCACGCTCGTCGTGGCCGCCGCCGAGCCCCGCGCCACGATGGCGTCCGACCGCGTCGATCTCGTCCATGAAGATGATGCAGGGCGCGTGCTTCTTGCCCTGCTCGAAGAGGTCGCGCACCCGCGAGGCGCCGACGCCCACGAACATCTCGACGAAATCCGAGCCGGAGATCGAGAAGAACGGCACGTTGGCCTCGCCGGCGATGGCCTTCGCGAGGAGCGTCTTGCCCGTGCCGGGAGGCCCGACGAGCAGGACGCCCTTCGGGATCTTGCCGCCGAGCTTCTGGAACTTCTGCGGATCCTTCAGGAAGTCGATGATCTCGCGCAGCTCTTCCTTGGCCTCGTCGACACCGGCGACGTCCTGGAAGGTGACCTTGTTCTGCTTTTCGGAGATCATCCGCGCCCGCGCCTTGCCGAAGCTGAGCGCCTTGGCGCCGCCGCCTTGCATCTGGCGCATGAAGAAGATCCAGACGCCGATGAAGAGCAGCATCGGCACCCACTGCAGGAAGATCGCGTACCAGGGGTTCTGGTCCGGCGGCTTGACCGCGATGCGGACGCCCCGGTCCTTGAGCGTCTTGATCAGCTCCGGGTACTCGACGATGTAGGTGCGCTGGGTCTGCGCCGAGTCCTTGAGCGAGTAGGTGACGAGGTTGCCGCGGATGACGACCGACTCGACCCGACCCTGGTCGACGGCCTTGAGGAACTCGGAGAAGTTCGGCTGTTCCTGGCCGCTCTGCTGCGCGCCCTGGAAGACCGTGAACAGGAGGATGACGATCAGGCCGATCACCATCCAGAGCGCGAGGTTCTTGTAGACCTGGTTCATATCCGCCCGACCATTATAGCACTCGGTTCCAGCGACGAAACGGAGGGCTCAGATGCCCTCGAGCGTCGCGACGTGCGGCAGGTTGCGATAGAGCCCGTCGTAGTCGAGACCGTAGCCGACCACGAACACGTTCGGGATCGTGAACCCGACGTAATCGATGGTCACCTCGATCTCCCGCCGGCCGGTCTTGTCGAGCAGCACGCACGTACGCACGCTTCGCGGGCGCCGCGCCTCGAGCTCCCGCTTGAGTGCGGCCAGGGTGTGGCCCGTGTCGACGATGTCGTCGACGATGAGCACGTGCCGGTCCGCGATGTCGACGCTGAGGTCGGTGGCGAGATGCACGGTGCCGGACGACGTCGTCCCCGAGCCGTAGCTCGAGGCGCGGAGGAAGTCGACGGTGAGGTCGATCGGCAGGGCGCGCATGAGGTCGGCGACGAAAGGAATCGCGCCCTGGAGGACGCCGACCAGCACCAGGTTCGTCTCGCCGTAGTCGCGCGTGATCGCCCGGCCCAGCTCCGCGACGCGCGCCGCGATCTCCTTCTCGGCGACGAGGACGTAGCCCGGCCTGGGAGCCGGCATCTCACCGCGCGGTGACGAACGCCGAAAGCGCGCGCTCGCCGGCGACGATCTTGTCGGCGGCCCGCTGGGCCGCCTCGCGCGTGGCGAAGGACCCGACGCGGACGCGGTACCGAACGCTCCCGGCCGCGTCGATCTCGGCGACGTAGGCGTCGTGGCCGGCGGCGGCGAGCCGTCCGCGCAGCGCCTCGGCGGGCTCTCGCGCCTTGTAGGCGCCGACCTGGATCGTGAACGCGCCCGGGGTCGGCGCCGGTCCGGGAGCCTCGGGCAGGGTGACGGGCTTCGGCGCGGCCTCGGTCTTCTCGCTCTTCTCGACCCGCCCCGGCTTGGCGGCCTTGACGGGCGGCGGGGCCGTGAGCGGCGCCGTCAGATCCTGATAGAACGTCAGCGCCGGAGTGGGCTCCGGGGGACGCGCGGTCCGATCCGCCCCTCGCGCCGGAGGTGTCTCCTTCGTCGCCGTGGCGCTCGGCGCTGACGGGCCGCGGGGCCAGAAGCGGCCGGCCATGACCCCGAGCATGAACGTGACACCGAGCACTCCGAGGCAGCCGACCACGAAGAGCGCGGAGGCGAGCCGGCTCGGCGCGCGCCTGCCCCGTCCGCCTCGCATCATTTCGTCACATGCTCTCCGGCGCGCTCACGCCGAGGAGGTCGAGGCCGTTCTTGATCACCGTGCCCACGGTCGCGCAGAGGGCCAGCCGCGCGTGCATCAGATGCCTGTCGTCCTGAATGACCCGGTGGTTCTTGTACCAGGCGTGAAACTCGGAGGCGAGCTCCTGTAGCCAATAGGCGACCCGGTGCGGCTCGAGCGCGCGGGTGGCGCCCCTGGCGAGCTCGGGGAACTGCAGGAGCCGCTTGATGAGGGCCAGGTCCGCGGGCTCGACGAGCGGGCTCGTGTCGGTGTCGGTCAGCCGAGGGACGGCGAGCCCCTGCTCCGCCGCCTGACGGAAGATCGACCGAATGCGCGCGTGCGCGTACTGGACGTAGTAGACCGGATTGTCGCTCGACTGGCGCGTCGCGACCGCCAGGTCGAACTCGAGCGGGCTGTCGTGCCGGCGAGTCAGAAACGTGAAGCGCGCGGCATCGCGGCCGACCTCCTCGAGCAGCTCCTCCATCAGCACGAACTCGCCCATTCGCTTCGACATGCGCACGGGCTGGCCGTCGCGCAGCAAGGTGACGAGCTGGACGATCAGGACCTCGAACGTCTCGGGCGGGTGGCCGAGGGCCTGCATCGCCGCCTTCATCCGCGCCACGTAGCCATGGTGGTCGGGGCCGAGCAGGTTGATCAACCGATCGGCCGCGGCGAACTTCACGTGGTGGTGATAGGCGACGTCCACCGCGAAGTAGGTCGGCTCCCCGCTCGAGCGTCTGAGCACGCGGTCCTTGTCGTCGCCCGCCTCTTCAGCCTCGGATGAGCGGAACCAGAGGGCGCCGTCTCGTTCGTAACTGAGTCCGCGCGTCGCGAGCTCCTCCAGGATTTTGTCGGGCAGACGCTTGTCGCGCACGTCGTGCTGCTCGGACGACCAGACGTCGAAGTCGACGCCGTAGTCGTGCAGGACCCGGCGCTGCGCTTCGACCATTCGCGCGACGGCATAGCGGCCGAAGTGCTCGATCCGCTCGTGCTCGGGGGCGCCGTTCAGCAGGCCGCCGCCCTCCTCGCGATAGCGCTTCGCCAGGTCGATGAGGTACTCGCCGGGATAGCCGTTCGGGGGCAACGCGGCCGATTCGCCGAACTCCTGCCTCACGCGCGCCTCGAACGAGCGGGCGAGCGCCTCGAACTGGTTACCGGCGTCGTTGACGTAGAACTCGGTCGTGACGCGCGCGCCCTGCGCGCGTAGCAGCCGCGCGAGCGCGTCACCGATCGCGGCGGCGCGCGCGTTGACGATGACGAGGGGGCCGGTCGGATTCGCCGAGACGAACTCGAGGCGGACACGCCGGCCGGTCTGGCTCTCACCGCGTCCGTACTCGGCCCCGGCGGCGAGAATCTCCCGCAGCGCGCCGGCGCACCAGGCCGGTGTCAGGAACACGTTGATGAATCCCGGGCCCGCGACCTCGAGCCGCTCGACCTCGGGCATGGGCGGGAAGTTCTTCACGATGAGATCGGCGATCTGCTTGGGCGCGCGCTTGGCGGCTCGGGCCAGGACCATGGGAGCGTTGGTCGCGTAGTCGCCGTGCTCCGCCTGACGCGGCACTTCCCACGCACAGTCGTCGGGCTCGGGCAGACCCGCCTTCACGAGGGCCGCCCGCACCCCACTCGTCAACCGATCGGTCAGTTGCACCTGCGCATCAGGGTACCTGCGTACCGCCGCGTCGTGACGAAGAAAAATCGACTCGGTGCGCGAGCGCTTGGCAAGACGCTCGGCGGCATGGTATTGAGCCACGCAAGCGCCATGCTAAGCATGTGCAGAGGAACCCTGCGCCACTACCGCGAGCTGATCCTGGCCGGCACGTTCGCGGCGCTGGCCGCCTGGGAAATCCTCGAGATGCTGCTGCTGGAGCAGCGCGCCGTTCCCCTCTCGCTCACGCTCGTCGTGCACTCGCTTCAAGTGACGCTCATCCTGGCGGCGACCGCCCTCGCGCTCCGGGCCTGGCGGGACAAGACGGCGCGCGAGCGCGCGCTCGCGGCGCTGGTGGAGCAGGTCGTCGTCGCCCAGGAAGAGGAGCGCCGGCGCGTCGCGTACGACGTCCACGACGGCGTGGCCCAGCTCGTCGTGAGCGCCAAGCAACACGTCGACACCGCGACCGACCTCTGGACGACCGACCCGGGGCGCGCCGCCGGAGAGTCCGCCATCGCCGCCGAGCGCCTCGGGCAGGCCATCGTGGAGACTCGGCGAATCCTGGCCGCGCTGCGCCCGCTGGCCGTGGATGCCGCCGGGCTGGCGGGAGCGGCGCGCCGGAGCCTCGACGATGTCGCGCGGGACACCGGGTGGCCGGTGACGCTCGTCGAGAACCTCGGAGGTGTCCGCCTTCCGCCGACGGTCGAGGCCGCGGCGTTCAGGATTCTGCAAGAAGCCCTGTCGAATGCCCGCAAGCACGCGGGTCCCACGCGGATCGAGGTCGTCCTGGCCCGCGAGGCCGACCGGTTCCACCTGGACGTGCGCGATCACGGCGTGGGGCTCGCCGAGTCGGGGGAGGCGCGAGGCTTCGGGCTCGCCAGCATGCAGGAGCGCGCGCGCCTGCTCGGCGGCTCGTGCGTCGTCGAGCCCGCGCCGGGAGGCGGCACGCGTGTCCACGCTCAGCTCCCAATCCGCCATGGCCTCGCTGCCGCGTCCTGATCCCGTGCCGATCCGTGTCCTGATCGTCGACGACCATCCGATGGTCCGCGAAGGGCTGCGGAGCATGCTCGAGCCCGCGGGTGTCGACGTCGTCGGCGAGGCGGGCACGGGAGAGGACGCGCTCCGGATCGCGGCGGCGCTCAGGCCGGAGATCGTCCTGCTCGATCTCGAGCTTCCGGATCTCGACGGGCTCGCCGTGCTGCAGCGGCTCAAGGCCGCTGAGCGACGGACGGCGGTTCTGGTGATCACGATGCACGACGATCCGGCGCTGGTCCGGCGCGCGGTCCAAGGCGGGGCCTCCGGCTACGTCCTCAAGGGCGTCGGCCGCGGGGAGCTCCTGTCGGCGCTCGAGGTCGTACGGCACGGCGGTTCGGTCTTCGACCCTTCTCTGCTTCGGGCCTCGCTGTCGGAGCCCAGGGCGGCCGAGGCCTTGACCTCGATCGAGCAGGACATGCTGCGCCTGGTGGCCACGGGGCTGACCAACCGGGAGATCGCCCAGCGTCTGCGCTGGAGCGTGGGCACCGTGAAGAAGTACCTCCAGCGCACGCTCGAGAAGCTCGGGGCCGCGGACCGTACTCAGGCCGCGGTCGAGGCCGTCAAGCGCGGCCTCCTGTCTTAGAGGAGGAGCCCGAGCCACCGGCTTGCCAGGTACGCGGCGATGAGCACCACGAGGCTCACGACGACCGCCGCACCCACGACTCTCAGAGATCGCTCGATGTCTGCGGCGACCGGCAAGTCACCGGCTCCGAGCCGATAGGCGCCCGGCTTCTCGAGCATCACGCCGAGGGCACCCGCCATCGCGGACATCGTCCAGCCCGCGTTCGGGCTCGCGGTGCGACACCGATCGCGACGCAGACCGGCCAGGGCCCCGCGCCCTCTCTCCGCCATCAGCGCGGCGCCGGCGACGAGACTCAGACCCGCCAGACGCGCGGGGATCACGTTCAAGAGATCGTCGAGCCGCGCCGCGATTTTGCCGAAGTACTCGAGCGGCCCGGTGCGATAGCCGAACATTGCGTCCGCGGTGTTGACCACGCGGTAGACCGCCGCGCCGGCGAGACCTCCCGCGAGAAAGAAGAGCGCCGGCGCGACCAGGCTGTCGGTCAGGTTCTCCGCGGCGGACTCGATCGTTGCCGACGCCACGCGCCCCGTGTCGAGCTCGGCCGTGGGGCGGCTCACCAGGTGATATCCGACGGATCGCCGAGCCGCCGCGAGATCCCCGCGGCTCAGATGGCCCGCCACCTCACGAGCGGCCGACACGAGGCCCCGGAGCGAGAGCAGGCACGTGAGGACGACCGCTTCGATGAGAAGTCCGGCGAATCCGAGACGATCGGCGAGCGCTGACACGAGCGCTCCGCCCCCGCCGGCCAGCCCCGCGACGCCGATGGCGAGCGCGGCGCCACCGACCAGCAGGAATGGGGGCGAGCCACGGCAGAGCCAGCGCCGTCCCGCCTCGAGCAGCCGGCCGAGCCACGCGACGGGGTGATAGCGGTTCGGCGGATCGCCGAGGGCCAGATCGATCGCCAGGGCCAGCAGCAGAACGAGAGGCTTCGCGACGTCGGGACTCAGAGCCTGGGAAATGGCAGCCCCGCGAGCTTGGCGACAGCCGCGACGTCGACGGCGCGCGCCACCGCGTCGGCGAGGTGCTCGTACCTGTCGCCGGCCGGGGTGCCCCATCGCGGATCGGCGGTGATCCCCTTCCGCTCCGCGAGGAACTCCAGCACCGCGCGGCGCACCGAATCGTTGGCGAAGAGCCCATGGAGGTACGTGCCGACCACGGCGCCGGTCGCACTCACGGCTCCGTCCGCGTCGTGCACCAGGCCGCCACTACGCTCCACGATGGTGAACGGCGCCGGCGAGCTTGGGCTCGTCCGACCGGAGTGGATCTCGTAAGCGGCAAGCACACGACCCGCGGCCCCGGAGAAAGGTCCGGAGGCCCGGCCAACACGGGCTCGCACACGGACGGTCGTCTTGCCCGGCACGAAGGTCGTGGCGACCGGGAGCAGCCCCAGAGCCATGGTCGTGACGGTGTCGGACTCGACTCGCTCGGGATCGTGCACGGCCTCACCGAGCATCTGGTAGCCACCGCAGACGCCGATGACCGGTCGCCCCTCGGCGGCCGCCCGCTGGATGGCGTGCGCGAGGCCCGAGGCGAAGAGCCAGCGAAGGTCGGAGACGGTGCTCTTGCTACCGGGCAGCACGATGACATCGGCGCCACCGATCTCGTCGGCGCCGCGGACGAAGCGCACGCGCACGCCGGGCTCGGCGGCCAACGGCTCGAAGTCGTCGAAGTTCGAGATCAGCGGTAATCGCACCACGGCGACGTCGATCGCGCCGGGCGCCCCCCAACGGGATCGGTCGTCCAGGTCCAGCGAGTCCTCGGAGGGCACGAGCGGCGATTCGAGGTACGGGACGACGCCGAGCACCGGCACGCCCGAGCGCGTGCTCAGCTCGGCGAGCCCCGGGGCGAGCACGGTCTCGTCGCCACGGAATCGATTGACGATGAGGCCGCCGATCCGGGCGCGGTCCGGCAGGTCGAGCAGCGCAAGAGTCCCCAGGAGCGCGGCGAAGACGCCGCCGCGATCGATGTCGCCTACGAGCAGCACCGAGGCCTCGGCCATGCGGGCCACGCGCATGTTGACGATGTCGCTGTCGCGCAGGTTGATCTCGGCCGGGCTCCCCGCGCCCTCGATGATCACGAGGTCCCAGGCGCGTCGAAGACGCGCGAGACTCTCGGCCACGATCGGGAGAAGCTCCGCCTGCATCCGCTGATACTCGTGCCAGGTGACGCTCGTGATCGCCCGTCCGCGTACCACCACCTGCGACCGGTACCCGGGCTCGGGCTTCAGGAGGATCGGGTTCATGTCCACGGTCGCCTCGATGCCCGCGGCGTCGGCCTGCGCGGCCTGCGCCCGACCGATCTCGCCGCCCCCGAGCGTGACCGCCGCGTTGAGGGCCATGTTCTGGGACTTGAACGGCGCGACTCGATAGCCGGCCCGCGCGAAGATCCGACAGAAGGCCGTGACGAGCAGGCTCTTGCCGACACCCGATGCGGTGCCTTGCACCATGAGGCACGGCGCCGGCGCGCTCATCGTCCGAATCGGACGCTCAGCCCGGCGCGAAAGGCATAGTCCGGGCCGGGTCCGGCGAGCGAAGTCTGGCCGGCCGCGTCCAGGGCCAGACGCGGCGTCACGAAGAATTGCACGCCGGCGTCGAAGCCGACGGACTCGTGGGCGCCGCGCTCAGCCGGCGAGGCGAAGAAGACCTCGGCATAGGTCGACCACCGCTCGCCGATATCTCGGCTGAGCGCCGCCGACGCGACTCCCTGGGCGATGAAGCCGCTGGGGCGCTGGGCGGCGCCTCCGATTCCGGCGTTCGCGTCCAGGCCCAGCTTCCACGGCAGGGTGAAGCTCGCGAGACCGACGATTCCAAAGTCCGGGAGATTGGTCGCGTGGGGCGCGTGGGCGATCGGGAACCTGACGAATGGAAGGACGCCCAGCGACGGCCACCAGTGTCCTTCGCGCGCGTCGAGGAAGCGGTACTTGGCCTGGACCGCGAGGTCGCCGTTGCCGATGTCGTCCTGCCGGTCGCGCGTCACGACGAGCGGCTCGCCCTCGAGCCTGATCTCGATCCGCTCGGTCAGCCCCGCCCGCAAGGTCACGTCGAGCGCGAACACTCGATCCGCGGGGCTACCGCCGACGCTCGTCCGTGAGTATTCCGCGCCGCTCTCGATCTGAAAGGCGCCCGGCGGGACGGTGTTCGCGCTGTTCGAAATGCTCGGCCGGTCGGTCTGGATTCGCTCCGACTCCCCCGCGATCGCGACGGACGCCGTGATGGCCACGGCCGCGCAGACCGCGACGAGCCCGCGCGCCGCGGTCTTCACGGGTCAACGGCTCGCGTAGCGCCGCCGGAGCGCCTGCCAGAGCGCCGTCTTCTCCCATCGGGGCTCACGGAGCCGCTGCCACTTCGCGTCGAAGTGCGGGTTCGGAAACAGGATCGTGATCATCTGCTCGCCGCGCCCGTTCCAGAGCCTGAGCCCCCACGTCGCGGGCGCACACGATCCCCCTTCGGTCTTGAAGAAGGCGGCCCGGGACACACGGCGGATCCGTGCGAGCTCCGCGCTGCGCGAGCCGCGATGATCGTTGACGCAGAGGTGGAAGTGCCAGGCGCCGCTATCGACCGTGAGGTATCCGTCGAGCTTCGTGACCCTGGGCGGCGTCGCGAACTGGATCTCGTAGGCCGCGCCCTCGATCAGCGGACCCGCGGTGAGCTCGGCCCAGTGCTCGGTGAAGAGCTCGACGAGCAGTCGCTCGACCTCGTCACCGGCGACGGCCATATCGTGATACTCGGTCGTCGTCCCGTCGAGGCCATGCTCGATCGTGGGCGTCGTGCCTTCGCGCATGCTCGCCTCCCCGTCGTCGTCGGATCGGTGAGCATACTACTGCAGGTCGAAGACCACCGGCAGCCGGACCCTCAACGGTCGGGGTGCGAGACCCTTGGGGAATGGCTGGGGCGCGAGACTGCGCATGGCTTCCAGCGCGGCCTCGTCGAGCATGGGATGCGACGACGAGCTCGCGACCGAGACGCCGCCGATCGCCCCATCGGGCTTGATGAAGACCTCGAGCAGGACGGTGCCCGTGAGACCTCGACTGCGCGCGGGCGGCGGGTACCGGAGCGCTTCCAGGAAGCGCCGTCTCACGGTCGCCAGGTAGCCACCGTACTCCGCTCCCGGCGCGCCGCCCCCCGGCCCCCCGCTCGGCGCCACTCCGGCGCCCCCGGCTCCGCCTTCGTTCTGGCCCGCCGTACCGGCGCCCGCCGTCGCTCGACCGCCGGCCTGCTCGACCCCAGAGACGATGAGATCGCCGGTGGCCCCGCCAGAATTCGTGCGCGTCTCCGCGGGCGACGAGCTCGTCTCGCGGCGAGCGACGAGGTCGGGAGCGGTCTCCCGCGCCGGCACGACGGCGACCGCGGGCTCGGGCTGGCGCGGTTCTTCGGCAGGGGACGGCGACGCGGCGCGCTCTCGCACGGGCTTCGGCTCTGACGACGGCGCGGGCGCGACGGGCGCCCAAGGCGCCGTGGGCTGCGGGGAGGCGCTCGGTGGCGCGCTGGGCCGGGCCGAGTCCCGCCGGGTCGAACCCGGCGCGGCGCTCTTCGAGCCTCCTCGAGCCGCAGCGTCCGGCCGTTCCGCCGCAATAGGACTCTCGCGCTCCGCGATCGCCTCGAGGTCGATGAAGAGCACACTCGGGTGCGACTCTCCCGACACGAGGAAGAACAGAAGCGCCAGCACTCCGCCGTGAGCGACGAGCGAGGCGCACAAGGTCGCGAGCGGCGGTCGACGGATCACGGGTGCTCCTCGATCCAGCGGCGGATCCCCGCGTCCAGCGCTTCTCGGGCCGCTCGCGCGACCACCCACCCGAAGTCGCTGATGGGGCCACCGAAGCGGCACCGCGGGCCGCGCCCGGTCGCCGCCACGACCACCGCGTCGGTCGACGTGCCGCTCGCGAGCCGGCCGTCGTCACACCGGAGGTCGACGGCGGCCAGCAGCGCTGTCTTGACCTCGGTGATCGTCATCGCCGCGTTGACGAGGGCCGCCGCCTCCGGCGCGCCATCGACGACCACGATCGAGTTGATCGTCGACGGCGCCCACGCGGCGACCGGCGTCTCGCCCGCGGCGATCCGGTTCGAGAGACCGACCGTCACGACCGCGAGCGCCGTCAGCCCGAACCCGCTGGCCTCGGCGACCACGCCCTTCTCCGTCCACGCCGACGTGAGCAGGCCGACCCACGGTCCGCGGATCCCGCGCCGATCGGCGAATCGAGGCAGAAGGCCGTCCGTCTCCACCTCCGAGATGTTCTTGCGGACATGGAGGTTCACGATCGCGCGCGCCGTGGTGAGTCCGCCCCGCACGAATGCCGAGGACAGAACCGTCAGCGGCTCGCGCGCCGTGACGACGGCCGCCTCGCGGTCGACCGCGATCTCGATCCCCTCGATCACGTTCACTCCTTCCGCTTCGCGAGCGAGCCGGATGACGGCCCAGCGGGGACCGTCATCCGGCGGCGCGAGAAAGTCTAGAACGTCATGCGCACCCCGGCCAGTGCGTTGATGCCGAGCGCCGGGAAACCGCGTACCTCCGAGTAATCCTCGTTGGTCAGGTTCTGGATGCGGGTCCACAGATCGACCGACTGGATGAACGCGTAACGCTGGAAGAGCCGGTACGTGGCGCCCGCGTTCACCGTCGTGTAGCCGCTGTTCCACACGTATGCTCCGCCCGCGATCGGCTCGAACTGCTTGCTCACCCACTGGCCCTCACCGAAGAGCTCCAGGCGCGGGATCGGGCGCCAGGTCAGCCTGAGGTTCAAGCGATCGCGCGGCTCACGCGCCAGGAGCCGGTGAGTCTGGAGGTTCTCCGATTCCGTGTAGGTATAGTTCAGCGACGCGGTGAGGTTGTCGAGCACGTCCACCTCGCCGACGAACTCGATGCCCTCCGCGCGCGCCTTGCCGATGTTCACGCCCTTCACGAACGGCGGCGTGGTGATGAACGTGAACCCGATCAGGTTCTTGAAGTCATTGTGGAAGTAGGTCAGCCCCAGGCGAATCCGGTCCTTCCAGAGCTTCTGGTCCACTCCGACGTCCCACGAGAAGCTGGTCTCGGGCTGCAGGGTGGGATCGGAGAATCCCGGGAAGAAGAGGTCGTTGAACGTCGGCGCCCGGAAGCCCGAGCCGGCGCCGCCGTGGATCCTCGTGCCCCACTCGCGGATCACGTACGCGAGCGAGCCGCGCTCGGTCCAGTGCGTACCGAACACGCTGTTGTCCTCGACGCGAAACCCCGCCGACATGAACAGGCGGTCCCAGAAGCGAAACGTCTGCTGGAAGAAGGCCGACCTGGTGTGGCTGCTCGCCTCGAAGGGCGTGCTGCCCTGGGCCTCGCCGTCTTCGGTGCGGTATTCGAGGCCGATCGAGCTGGTCGACCATTTGCCGACGTGGAAGTGGTTGTCCAGCTCCGCTTCCCAGCGCTCGACGTTGAAGCGCCCGGGGAACTCGCACGGCGGGAATGCGCATTGCTCCGCCGGATCCGGGAGGTCGACGAAGGTCGTCTTGTTCTGATAGCGCCCGCCCCGCAGGTCGACCTCCCACCACTCGAAGGGCTTGGTGTGGCCGTTCAGCGCCATCACCCACGTCTCGCTGATCTGGCGGTTGTTGACGTCGATGATCGGGTCGTTCGGCAGCGGCGGCGGCGCCGAGGAAAGGAACTTCACCGGCAATCCCGTCTCGTTCCGGACCCAGCGCAGGCTGAACGCGATCGAGCTGTCCCACGGGAGCGAGACCCCGAGACGCAGGTTGACCGCGTTCTTGTCCGAGCTGTCGTTTCGGAACTGGCCGTTCGATTCGAGATGGGAGATCGAGCCCGCGTAATCCAGGAGCGAGTAGGCGCCGCTGAACCAGCCGCGGCCGGTGTAGGTGTCGTAGTTGCCGGCTCCGCCCTCGACCGTCGCCGAGAACGGGCCCTTGCCCTTCTTCGTGATGATGTTGACGACGCCGCCGATCGCGTCGGCGCCGTAGAGCGTCGACTGGGGTCCGCGGATCACCTCGATGCGCTCGATCAGGTCGGGCGAGATATCGGACAGGTCGGCCTGTCCGGTCGTCGGGCTCTTGACCCTGACGCCGTCGACGAGGACCTGGACCTGGTTGGAGTTGGCGCCCCGGATGCTGATGTTCGAGATCTTGCCGAGGCTTCCCGAGCGTCGGATCTCGACGCCGGGCACAGATCGCAGGATGTCTTCGACCGTCTCGAAGTGGTACTTCTGCACGTCGTCGCCGGGCACGACCGTCACGGAGGCGCCGAGCTGTTCGGCGCGCGTCTCGAGCTTGGTGGCCGTCAGCACCACGGGGTCGAGGTCGCGCGGGTGCTCCTGCGCCGCGAGCATCGCCGCAGGGAGCAGCATGACGAGTTGCAACAGCAGCAGTCGAATGAACCAGACCATGCGCTTCACTCCTTCTTCCACGAAAGGGTTGGAAGCTCTCGTCCGGAACAGGTCTCCTGACTCGGTGGATCGCCGCTCGCGCCCAGCCTTCCCGTCCGCGTCGGCGCGGATAGTGGCAACCTCGGGCGCTTGCTCCCCACTCACAGTGGCGGGTCCGTGCCGGCCTCGGTCTCGTTCGACCTCACCGGCTTCCCTTGATCCGGAGCGAAGTTCTCGAAGGGCTACCGCGTTTCTCCCACCTCCTTTTTGTCAGGGCGCCAGGTGAGCCGCACGATCGGCCGCCGCGTCGTCTCACTCTTGTCGACGACGACTTCGCAGCCGAAGACCGCGGCGAGGAGCGCGTCGTCCAGCACCGTCTCGGGCGAGCCGATCGCCGCCGCGCGGCCGGCGTTCAGCAGCAGGAGCCGGTCGCAGACCTCGGCCGCCAGGTTGAGATCGTGGGAGACGAGCAGGATCGACATGCCGAGCTCGCGGTTCAGACGCCGCAGGAGCGTGGCCGCCTCGACCTGATAGCGAAGATCCAGATGCGCGGTCGGCTCGTCGAGGACCAGGAGCCGCGGCTCCTGCGCGAGCGCGCGCGCGATGACCGCGCGCTGGCGCTCGCCGCCGCTCAGATCGTCGAGGGGTAAGTCAGCGAGCTCGAGCACGCCGGTCGCCTCCATCGCCTCGCGCGCCACCGTCCGATCGCGCGGGCTCTCGAAATAGCGGCCGGGATCGTGCGGATAGCGGCCCATCAGCACGAGCTCGCCGACCGTGAACGGAAACTGCGGCAAGATCCCCTGCGGCACGACGGCGACCCGGCGGGCCAGATCCACGCGGGACAGTCGCCGGACCGGCACGCCCTCGAGGCGGATCTCGCCGGAGCCGGGCTCGAGCACCCGCGTCAGCAGTCGAATCAACGTCGTCTTGCCCGAGCTGTTGGGCCCGATCACGCCGACGATCTCGCCCGCCGCGATGTCGAACGAAAGCTCCTCGATCGCAAACGGTCGCGTTCGCCGCTCCGCCGACGCTGGATACGCGAAGCCCACTCCGCGGAACTCTGCCAGCATCAACGTGTCGGCTTGCTTGAGGCGCGGCTGCGAGGCGCCGGGGTGTGGGAGGGGTCGTTCGACCACGCGGCACGCGTTCGCTGCTCCGCGGCGGCTGGGCTCCATCTGGGCGCGCGTCTTCCGTCGCCCCGTTGGCGGGAACGGGTCTCATCGACCCCTCCCACACCCCGGCGCCTCACAGCCGCGGTCTCGCAGTTGGACTGGTGATGTCGTCGGAGATCCCCATGACCAGTTCCACGCTCGAGATCGATGAGCGTGGCTCGGTTGGGCTTAGGAGGCGAATGCGACAGCAGCGCCGTGGCGTCGGGGCGGACATCAGAGGTTGGCGCGGTAGCGGGTGCGGAGGAGGTAGATG
>Ga0209055_1000766_pt1 | contig 22096 bp, 19 predicted proteins | sample GraSoiAngelo_110_FD_185875 | JGI IMG/M metagenome (GOLD analysis project Ga0209055, IMG submission 185875) | Grasslands soil microbial communities from the Angelo Coastal Reserve, California, USA - 14_0903_12_30cm (SPAdes) (version 2) | ecosystem: Environmental > Terrestrial > Soil > Grasslands ... | reverse complement strand
CCAGGCGCCGGCCCACGCTGACCTCCGACAGAGATGGCGGCAAGGAAGCGGCACTGCCAAGCGAACACTTCACGAATCCTTTGCTCATTTGATGACGGTCGGAAACGAAGGCCTTGTCTAAATCCCTTGTAGAATCCTTCCTTCCGAAATTTCCCCGGGATCGAGCTCAACGGCGGTTTCCACTGCCGCCATTGAGAACCATGCGTCCCTGGACAGGCCACGAGAAACGATGTGCGGCATTTGCGGGTTTTTCGGCGAGGGGATACAGGCCTCGGCGGACGCTCTGGAGCGCATGAACCAGACGCTCGTGCGCCGCGGGCCGGACGAAGACGGCATCTTTCTGCGTGCCGGGGTCGGGCTGGCGATGCGACGGCTGAGCATCATCGACCTCAGCGGGGGCCGCCAACCGATCCACAACGAAGACAGCACCGTATGGGTGGTCTTCAACGGCGAGATCTACAATTATCGGGAGTTACGCGCCGCACTCCTAGCGCGAGGGCACCGGTTCGAGACCCATTCAGACACCGAGGTGATCGTCCACCTCTACGAGGAATACGGGGATGAGTTGGTGCACCATCTGCGGGGCATGTTTGCGTTTGCGCTTTGGGACACGCGCCGCAGCCGCGGCCTGATCGCCCGGGACAGGCTCGGCATCAAACCCCTGTTTTACGCCGAGTTGGGAGGCACGCTGTTGTTCGGCTCCGAGATAAAGGCCGTCCTCGCCTCGAAGTTGGTCAGTCGGGAACTTGACTATCAAGCGATCGATGCCTTCTTCACCTTTACCTACATACCCGCGCCGCTCACCATCTATCGCCGGGTGCGCAAGCTGGAGCCGGGGCAGCTCCTGGTGTGGGAATCTGGACGTGCCGAGATGCGGCACTACTGGGACCTCGACGTCAGCAGGGTCGACGAGCGGCCGGACGAGCAGGGGTGGCTAGGTCTCTTCGACGCCGCCATCGAGGACGCGGTGTCGTCGCATCTGGTGAGCGACGTTCCGATCGGGGCTTTTCTTTCCGGCGGAATCGACAGCAGCCTGGTCGTGGCGCTGATGAAACCTCATCTGAAGGATCCAGTGCAGACGTTCACTATGGGCTTTGGCGGCGCCCGCAACCCGCTGATCGATGAGCGCCCCCTGGCGGCCAAGGTGGCGGCCCGCTACGGCTGTGAATTCCACGACTATTCCGTTCAACCGGATTTTCGCGAAATTGTCGGCGATATCGTGCACGCTTTCGACGAGCCTTTCTCGGACGACTCCGTGGTTCCCAGCTATTACGTCTCCCAGTTCACGCGGCAACACGTCAAGGTGGCGCTCTCAGGGCTCGGCGGCGACGAGCTCTTTGCAGGGTACCAGCGTTACTCGGGAGTCCTGCTTGGCCAGTACTATTCGCGCTGGGTACCCGGCCCGCTGCACCGGCACGTGGTTCAGCCCCTGTTGCAGCATCTGCCCGAACCGGCGCACGGAGGCGACCGCGTCGACCACGCCAAGCGCTTCGCCGCCGGCGCGCTTCAGTCATCTGCCGAGCGCTATCTAGGATTCGTCTCGACCCTTCCGGCGCACGAGCGCCGCTGCCTGTTTCGGCCGGACGTCTCCCGGCAGATCGACTTCGCCGCGACCGACCGGATCGTCACGGAACCTTATGAACGATGCGGCGCTCCCGAAGACGTTACCCGCGCCCTCTACGTTGACATGAAGACCTATCTTCCAGAGGATATCCTTGCCCTGTCGGACCGGCTCAGCATGTGGCATTCGCTGGAAGTGCGCGTGCCGCTGGTCGACCATCGGCTCGTTGAACTCAGCGCGAAGCTTCCGGCACGCTACAAAATCGACTGGCGCCACAAGAAGATTCTGCTGAGGCAAATCGCAGCGCGCCGCCTGCCTTCGGAGGTGATCTCGCATCGCAAGCAGGGATTCGAATCACCGATGGGCGCTTGGCTGCGCACCGATTTGGCCGGGTACGCGCGCGATATTCTAGGGACGGGTCGCCTCGGAAAGACCGGCCTGTTCGACATGAAATATGTCTCTGCAAGACTCGAAGAACATATGAGCGGGCGCCACAAGAACAACAAGCTGCTTTTCTCCCTGATCATGTTCCAGGAGTGGTTCGAACGCCATGGAGTATGAACAGTCCACCGGCATGCAATGCCGGATGCTCGGAATGCAATGGGTCGCCAGCGCTCGCCCGCGGGAGAATCGGCCGGGCCCCGTGGCAGCATCGGTGTCGGGTATGGACACGGCTCCATGAAAGTCCTTGTCACCGGAGGCGCCGGCTACATCGGATCCCACAGCTGTGTCGAACTGATGCAGGCTGGGCACGACGTCGTGATTTTCGACAATCTGTGCAACAGCCATGCGGCAGTGATCGGGCGCATCGCGCGCATCACGGGCCGGACCCCGGATTTCCTGAAGGGAGACGTCCGTGATAGGGATTCGCTTCGCGATGCGTTTGCGCGCCAGCGTTTCGACGCGGTCATCCACTTCGCCGGCCTCAAGGCCGTCGGGGAATCAGTCGAGAAGCCGATCGAGTACTACGACAACAACGTGCAAGGCGCGTTGACGCTGTGCCGCGCGATGGCGCAGGCAGGAGTCCGAATGCTAGTGTTCTCCTCCTCGGCGACGGTCTACGGCGATCCTTCCTCGGTGCCTATCCGCGAAGACGCGCCGCTCGCTCCCACCAACCCCTACGGCCACTCGAAGCTGATGGTCGAGCAGATTTTGGGGGATCTCGCGGCCTCCGATCCCACCTGGCGCATGGCCGTGTTGCGGTACTTCAACCCCGCCGGTGCTCACTCGAGCGGATTGATCGGTGAAGATGCGCAGGGTATTCCGAACAATCTGATGCCCAATCTCGCTCAGGTTGCCGCGGGCGTTCGCGACAAAGTACGCGTATTCGGCAGCGACTATCCGACGCGCGATGGGACCGGGGTACGTGACTACATTCATGTGGTGGATCTCGCGCGTGGCCATCTCGCGGCGGTTGAAACCATGCTGCGGGAGGGGAGGGGGATCACACTGAACCTGGGCACCGGGAGCGGGATTTCGGTGCTGGAGGCGGTGCGCGCATTCGAGCGCGCGAGCGGCCGACCGATTCCCCTCGAGCGCGTGGCCCGCCGTGCGGGGGATGTGGCCGAGTGCTATGCGGACCCATCGCTCGCCGAAAAGACGCTTGGCTGGAAGGCTCAATACGGCCTCGACGAGATGTGCCGGGATGCATGGCGCTGGCAAAGCACGAACCCGCGCGGCTACCACGAGGAAAGTCGAAAATGAGGGTTCTTGTCACGGGAGCGGCTGGATTCATCGGCTCGGCGCTGGCACACCAGCTGCTCGATCGCGGCGATGAAATCGTTGGCATCGACAATCTGAACGCCTACTACGACGTCCGGCTCAAGCGGGCGCGGCTCGAGCGCCTGCTCGCGCGTTCCGGGTTCCGCTTTCAGAAGCTGGACATCGTCGAGCGCAAGCCGATGGGCGAGCTTTTCGCAGGCGGCAAATTCGACTCGGTGGTGCATCTAGCCGCGCAAGCCGGGGTGCGCTATTCGATCGAGAATCCCTCGGCCTACGTCGACGCCAACCTCGTCGGCTTCATGCACGTGCTCGAGGGGTGCCGCCACACGAAGGTCGGGCATCTCGTGTTCGCGTCGAGCAGCTCCGTCTACGGCGCAAACACCCGGTTGCCGTTTTCCGAGCACGACAATGTCGACCACCCGGTCTCGTTGTACGCGGCGACCAAAAAGGCAAACGAATTGATGGCGCACAGCTACGCTCACCTCTACGGGTTGCCGTGCACGGGCCTGCGGTTCTTCACCGTCTACGGTCCCTGGGGCCGCCCGGACATGGCGCTGTTCAAGTTCACCGAAGGAATCCTCGCCGGGCGGCCGATCCCGGTGTTCAATCGCGGGGAAATGGTGCGCGATTTCACCTACGTCGACGACATCGTCGAAGGAGTCATCCGGGTCATGGGGAAGCCTGCCGCTCCCGCCGCCGGCTGGAGCGGCGACCGCCCGGACCCCGCGACCAGTTATGCTCCCTGGCGCATCTTCAACATCGGCAACAACCAGCCGGTCAAGCTCATGCGCTATATCGAAGTGCTCGAGCAGTGTCTCGGGCGAAAGGCGCAGCTCGAGCTCCTTCCGATGCAAGCCGGAGATGTTCCGGCGACTTTTGCGGATGTGAGCGAGCTGCACGAATCGGTCGGCTACAAGCCGCAGACTCCGATCGAGGTCGGCGTCAGGCGATTCGCGGAGTGGTATCAGGCCTTCTATTGCAAATCCGCGTGAACGCAATACGCGGGGCCTGGACGACTACTGCGGAAGGGAAATGCGCCGCGCTCCGTCGAATCGTCTCACCCAGTAGTTTCCGCGCATGTTTTCGACGCGCACTGCGCTGCCGGGCCGAGGTGCGTGGATGAAGCGATTGTCGCCGAGAAAAATTCCCACGTGGGAGTAGGGTCGCCGCTCGGTGTTGTAGAACACCAGGTCGCCCGCTTCGAGCTGCGACAGGGTCACGTGTCTGCCCATCCTGCTTTGCGCCAGGGCATTGTGCGGCAGCTCGATGCCGAAAGCTTCCCTATAGACGTGCGCCACCAGGCCGCTGCAGTCGAAGCCATTTTCGGGCGAATCTCCACCCCTGCGGTACTGCACACCCGCGCTGGCGAGCGCCTGAAAGACCATCTCCTGGCTGCGGGGAGAGCGTTGCGACTGGAGAGGCGCGGCGCAGCCCGAGAGAATCAAAACCGCCAAAAACAGGTAGTTGCAACGCATGATGAAAGTTACCTTAGACCATGGGGACCTCGGTGTAAAGAAGGACAAGGCCGGCTTCGAGGCCGGCCCGAGGCGAAGCCCGAATCGAGGCTTCGACGTTATAGTGCTTGGGTCATGAAAATCGGGGTCCAGGTTGAAGAAGGCGGCTAACCCCGGCGAGGGGATCGCGCAAAGGCTCCAGGCGGTCTTTGACCGGCACGGGCCGCTTGCGGCAAGAATCCCGGAATACCGCGAGCGATCGCAGCAGGTCGAAATGGCGAATCGCGTGGCGGGGGCGATCCGGGACAACGCCGTGCTGGTCTGCGAAGCGGGGACAGGCACCGGCAAGACCTTCGCCTATCTCGTCCCTGCGCTGCTCTCCGGCGGCAAGGTCATCCTGTCGACGGGCACCAGGACGCTCCAGGATCAGCTCTACCACCGCGACCTTCCGACAGTGCGCGCGGCCCTCAATGTACCGGTGACCACGGCGCTGCTGAAAGGCCGGGCCAACTACGTGTGCCACTATCACCTGGAACGCAGCCTGGCGGAGGCCGGGTCATCCGGTCGCGAGGTCGCCTCCGACTTGCAGCGCATCGTGAGCTTTGCACGCGTCAGCCGCAGCGGAGACAAGAGCGAGCTTGCCGATGTGCCGGAGGAGGCTCCGGCGTGGAACCTTGCGACCTCGACCCGCGAAAACTGCCTGGGACAGTCGTGTCCGCGATTTCGCGACTGTTTCGTGATGGCTGCGCGGCGCGAGGCGCTCGCCGCGGATCTCGTCGTCGTCAACCATCATCTGTTCTTCGCCGATGTGATGCTGAAGGACGAGGGGATGGCAGAGCTCCTGCCAGCGTGCAATACCGTGATTCTCGACGAGGCGCACCAGCTCCCGGAAACGGCGACGCTCTTTTTCGGCGAATCTCTGTCCACGGGGCAGATCATCGAGCTCACGCGGGACGTTCGTGCGGAAGCGCTCACCGGAGCGAAGGACATGCCCGATCCGTTGCGGCTCGCTGCCGCGCTGGACAAGGCGGCCCGGGATCTGCGCCTCGCCCTTCCCAACGAAGGCGCGCGCTTCACTGCGGCATCGGTCAGGCGAAAGCGCGAAGTCTCGGATGCGCTCGCCGCGCTCGATTCCGCGCTGCGCTCGGTTTGCGCAACCCTCGACGCGCTCTCCGAACGCAGCGAAGGTCTTGCGCGCTGCGCCGAGCGCGCTCGAACGTCGCAGGCACTGCTCGAACGCTGGCGCGACGACAGCCGCGCCGATCTGGTCCGCTGGATCGAGGTGTTCAGTCACTCCCTTCGGTTGAATGCGACGCCGCTCTCCATCGCAGCCATTTTCCGCAGGCAGCTCGACGGCCATCCGCGCGCCTGGATTTTTACATCCGCGACGCTTGCGGTAGCCGGCGACTTCAGCCACTACCGCGGCGAGATGGGCTTGGACGACGCCCGCACCGCGTTCTGGGACAGCCCTTTCGACTACGCCGCCCAGGCTTTGCTCTATGTTCCGACGAAACTCCCGGATCCGAACAGCGACGAGCACACGCGCGCGGTCGTCGCGGCATCGCTGCCGGTTATCCGGGCGAGCGGTGGAAGCGCCTTTCTCCTGTTCACGACTTTGCGCGCGATGCGCCTTGCCCACGAGCTGCTGCGCGAGGAATTCCGGCGGCACGCGCTGGGATTTCCCCTGATGCTCCAGGGCGAAGGCTCCCGCAGCGAGCTGCTCGAGCGTTTCCGCCGTCTGGGCAACGCAGTCCTTCTCGGAAGCGCCAGCTTCTGGGAAGGCGTGGACGTGCGCGGGGACGCACTGTCGCTGGTGGTGATCGACAAGCTGCCGTTTGCGCCGCCCGATGACCCGGTGCTCGCTGCGCGGCTCGATTCGCTGGCGCGCGAAGGCGGCAATCCCTTCCTCGGCTACCAATTACCCCAGGCGGTCATTTCCCTGAAACAGGGAGCCGGCAGACTGATCCGCGACGAAACCGACCGGGGCGTGCTCGTCATCTGTGATCCAAGGCTCTTTTCGAAGCCGTACGGCCGGCGAATCCTCGCGAGCCTCCCGCCGATGAAGCTCGTGCGTGAGCTCGACAAGGTCCTTTCGTTTATCGCCGCCGACCCGAAATCGCTCCGCGCGGCTCCTGCGGCGTAAGGGCGCCGCTCCGAAGTCAGCGGCCCAGCTGGGTGAGCAGGCTTTTCAGCTGCTCGCTGTCGGGAAAATTTTTCCTCAGGATCCGCTCGGCGTCGTCGCGCAGCTCGGGCATGCCGAGCACGTCGTAGGCTCGGATCATGATGAGCAGCGCCTCTTCCTGGGCAGGGGCTTGAGGGTAGTTTTTCAGCGCGTACTGCGCACGGTTCGCCGCCGCGACGTAAGCGCCGCGCTTCATGTAGTAGCGGGCGACGTGAACCTCGTGTGAGGCGAGCGCGTTGACGAGGTATTTCATGCGCGCCAGCGCGTCGGGCGCGTACCTGCTGTCCGGAAAGCGCTGGACCAGCTCCTTGAAGGCATCGAATGATTCCCGCGCGGACTTGGGATCGCGCTCGGTCCGGTCCTGCCGCGCCATCCTGCCGAGCATACCCAGATCTTCGTTGAAGTAAGCCAGACCTTTCAGGTAATGCGCGTAGTCGACGTTGGGATGGTTGGGGTGCAGCTTCACGAACCGCTCTGTTGCAGCGACCGCGGATGCCTGCTCGTTCTGCTTGTAGTAGGCGTAGGCGATCTCGAGCTGGCCTTGCTGGGAGTAGCGCCCATAGGGAAAGCGTGCTTCCAGCGTTTCGTAGCGCTTGATCGCCAGGTCGTACTGGCCGCTGTCGAGCGCGTCTTTCGCGTCGCGGTAGAGCTTATCGGCCGACCATCCCGACTTGGGGTCGTGTTTGTCGATGAAGGAACAGGCCGCCAATAAAAGAGCGAATAAAGCTACACTACGTTTCATGGTGGAACTTGCGGATGAGACGGCAAATTATACCGTGGCTAGGGTTACGCGACGCGTTCCAGAGACTCTTGCCGGCTTGCGCGTGGACAAGGCACTCGCGCGGATGTTTCCCGAGCATTCGCGCAACCGCCTGCAGCAGTGGCTGAAAGACGGGCACGTCAGCCTCGATTCGCACGCCGCCAAACCCAAACAGAAGATTTGGGGCGGTGAGCGCGTCGAAATCCGGTCGCAGCCCGGCCCGGCGGAGACGGCGTTTCGCGCCGAGCCCATCGCCCTCGATGTCGTGTACGAAGACGACGACGTCCTGGTGATCAACAAGCCGGCGGGCCTGGTGGTTCATCCCGGAAGCGGCAACTGGAAGGGGACGCTGCTCAATGCGCTCTTGCACCGCGCGCCCCAGCTCGCCGCGATTCCGCGCGCCGGCATCGTGCACCGGCTCGACAAGGACACGAGCGGCCTTCTCGTGGTGGCGAAGACTTTGCGGGCGCACAGCGAGCTGGTTCGGCAGCTCCAGGCGAGGACGGTGAAGCGCGACTACCTCGCCCTCGTGCACGGGGTGGTCAAGCTGGACGGCGAAGTAAGCGCGCCCGTCGGGCGCGATCCGCGACGTCGCACGCGCATGGCCGTGGTCCTCACCGGACGTCCGGCCTTGACGCGTTTCAAGGTGGTGAGGCGTTTCGCCCGCGCAACCTTGCTCGAATGCAGCCTCGCTACCGGCAGGACCCATCAGATTCGGGTGCACATGCAGTCCTTGGGCCATCCCCTGGTCGGCGATCCCGTTTATCGGGGCAAGCGACTCGACGATCCACGAACCCAGCAGCTCCGTCGCCAGGCTTTGCACGCCGTCCGCCTCGGGTTTTCGCATCCGGTTTCGGGTGCGCTCAAGCGCTTCTCGGCGCCTTTGCCCGAAGACCTGCGGTCGCTCCTGGATTCGCTCGAGTGAGGAGCCGGCCCCACCCCGACTGGATCATTCCCGATTGGCCGGCGGAGAGGCGAGTGCGCACGCTCATCACCACGCGCGACGGTGGAGTGAGCTCGGGGAGATTCGCCAGCCTCAATTTGAGCATGCGCGTCGGCGATGACCCGCGCTGTGTGGCGCGCAACCGCGCCATCCTCAGGGCGTGCCTGCCCGCCGAGCCCGCTTGGTTGACGCAGGTGCACGGGACGGCCGTGGTCGACGCCGCGCGGGCGACGCCAGGTGCGGAAGCCGATGGCGTCGTGACGCAGAGCCCGGAGGAGGTCTGCGCGGTGATGACCGCCGACTGCCTTCCGGTCTTGCTGAGCGATCGCGCGGGCGGGAGCGTGGGGATCGCCCACGCGGGATGGCGCGGGCTTGCTGGGGGAATCGTCGAGAACGTCGTGCGAGCGATGGGTGTGCCCTCGCGGGACATCATCGCCTACATCGGGCCGGGCATTGGAGCGCACCGCTACGAGGTCGGAGAGGAGGTCCGCAAGACCTTCGTCGGCAGAGACGCGGCTGCCGCGAACTCGTTCACGCCGCGACCAAACGGGACGTACTTCGCCGATCTCTACGACCTTGCGCGGCTGCGGCTCGCCGCCGCGGGAGTCGCCGAGGTCTATGGGGGCGAATTCTGCACTGCGAGCGAGGGGCGCTTTTTCTCTTTTCGTCGAGACCGGACCACCGGCAGAATGGCGAGCCTTATCTGGCTCGAGGACAGTTAGAGCATGGCGACTATTGCATGGATCTCCGCGGCGACCGTCGCGGGCGGAGTGATCAGCATCGCGATCGCGGCGATGTTCGCGCTGTCCGCGCCCGCAAGCTGGGTGCCGGCGCTCGTGAGCTTTGCGATCGGTACCCTGCTCGGCGCGGTCTTCCTCGAGATCCTGCCGCATGCGATCGGCAGCGCCGGGAACCTTCAAGCGCTGTTTGCCACGGTGCTCGCAGGTATCCTGGGGTTCTTCGTTCTGGAGAAGCTCGTGCTGTGGCGGCATTGCCATGTCGAAGACTGCGAAGCCCACGACCATCGCGCCAACCCGGGCGATGGCGGCCGCAGCGGGCTCATGATCATCATCGGCGACGCTTTCCATAACTTCGTCGACGGCATTCTGGTCGCGGCGGCGTTTCTGCAGAGCACCGAGCTGGGCGTGGTCACCGCAGCGGCGATCATCGCGCACGAAATCCCGCAGGAAATCGGCGACTTCGTCATTCTGCTGCACTCGGGGTACAGCAAGCTCGCGGCATTGGCGCTCAATCTGCTGTCGAGCCTTGCGATGCTGGTCGGGGCGCTCCTCGCGTACTTCACGCTGCAGGCAGCACAGGAATGGATCGGCACGGTGCTTGCGCTCGCCGCCGCGAGCATGATCTACGTGGCCGTGGCCGATCTCATCCCTGGGCTGCACAGGCGCCCGGAGCTCCACGCCACAGCGCAGCAGGTAGCGCTCATCGCCCTGGGGGTCGCCCTGATCTGGCTCGTCGGCGATGTGGTCAGGGCGGCCTAGCGCCCCAGTGCTGCGGAGCGGGGTTCGGTTGTGGATTCTCGTGGCGGGCGTGCTGGGTCTTGCCGAAGTCGGCTACGCGCAGGACGTTCCTGAAGAAACGAGCGCCAAGTTTCAGGCGACCTACGTCTGGCAGCGGAAATACCCTTTCGGCGCGGGGTATTCCGGCTCCCACAGCCTTACCCCGGATCGCGAGAAGAGCTATTCGTTCACCGCGACCGCGGCCCTGGGCACAAGGATTTGGAGGGGAGGCGAGCTTTATTTCGACCCCGAGGTCGCGCAGGGCGTGCCCCTTTCCGGGTTGACCGGACTCGGCGGATTCACGAATGGAGAGATCGCGCGCGTCTCCGGCCCGAATCCCACTTTTTACCGGGCCCGGCTGTTTGCGCGCCAAACCTGGGGTTTCGGCGGGGGGAGCGAAAAGACGGAGCCGGATGCCAACCAGCTTGCCGGCAGCGTCGATCGGCGCCGGCTGGTCTTGACCATTGGAAATCTTTCGGTGCTGGACATCTTCGACGACAACGCTTTCAGCCACGACCCGCGAACCCAGTTTCTGAACTGGTCCCTCATGACGCACGGAGCCTACGACTACGCCGCCGACGCGCGCGGTTACTCATGGGGCTTGGCCCTCGAGTATTTGAGCGAAGACTGGAGACTGCGGGCCGGCCGCTTCATCCAGCCGAAAGAGCCGAACCAGCTCGCCCTGGACTCCAGGATATTCAAGCACTACGGCGACCAGATCGAGATCGAGCGCGCATACACTCTGGCCGAACAGCCGGGAAAGCTGCGCTTTCTCGTCTTTCGCAATGTCGCGAGGATGGCGCGTTACCAGGACGCCTTGGATCTCGCGGCCCAGACGGGCGGGGCGCCCGACATCAACGCCGTGCGCACGGACGAGCAGGTCAAGCGCGGGTTCGGGTTCAACTTCGAGCAGGAGATCTCACCGAGCGTCGGCCTGTTCGGCCGGGCGAACTGGGCCGACGGCCAGACCGAGACTTACGCTTTCACCGAGATCGATCGGTCGCTCTCGGGAGGTATGTCGGTGAAAGGCGGAACATTGGGTCGACCTCAGGACACTCTCGGAATCGCATTGGTGCGCAACTCGCTTTCCACCGCGCATCGCGACTACCTCGCTGCGGGAGGGCTCGGTTTCTTCCTGGGAGACGGTGCGCTGAACTATCGGCCGGAAGACATCCTCGAAGCCTATTACAGCCTCAATGTCGCAAAAGACATTTGGCTTTCTGCCGATTTCCAGCGAATTTCAAATCCCGGCTACAACGCCGACCGCGGTCCTGCGACCGTCGTCTCGGCGCGCCTGCACTACGGGTTTTGAGTCAGCGCGTGCCCTGAGCAGTCGAAGATCACGCAAGCTTGGGATGGACGACGGCGAAGAGCTTGGTTTCGCCTTCGACGTGCCGCAGCCACCACACCGCGCCCTTGGCCATATGCCAGTCGGCTTGCGCGCCCGAGAGCAGGGTCGCCGCCACGCGGCCCAGTGTCGGCTGGTGCCCGACGATCAGGATCGCTCCCGGCCGTTCAGGCCAGGCGGCTGCGGCGATGAGGCCGGCGGCGTCCGCGCTCGTGCCCACCGCGGCGTCGGTCTTGAACCGTGCGCCGAGAGCCGAGACCGTCTCCTGGGCGCGCGCAGCGGGGCTCACCAGGATCTCGCAGCGCTTGGGCAGGCGGGGTTTCAGCCAAGCCGCCACGCGCTTCGCCTGGTCCCGGCCGTGCTTGGTGAGCTTGCGCGAGGCGTCGGGGCTGCCGTCCTCCGCTTCGGCGTGTCGCCAGAGAATCAAATCCATGGGAGTATCATCGTCGGACGCTCTCGTTTGAAAGGGGCGACATTCCCAAAGGAGACGAACACATGGCCAAGACTGATGGAGTCTACCGGATCACCGAGGTAATCGGAACGAGCACGACCTCGTGGGAGGACGCCGCCAAGAGAGCGGTGGAGACCGCGTCCAAGACTCTTCGCGACCTTCGCATCGCCGAAGTGGTGAAGCAGGACCTGAAGATCGAGAACGGCAAGGTCGCAGCCTACCGCACTCGCGTACTGCTCTCGTTCAAGTACCAGAAATAGGATCGGCAGGCCGCTATTCCTTTCCCGACGCCGAGATGGCCTTGCGGACGAAGGCGTTCCTTTCGTCCTTGTCCTCGATTTCTTCGGCGATCAGGAGGTACAACTCCCCGGCGTCACGCGCCTTGGCCGCGGCGCGCTTCACGACGACCTTGGCGACAGCGCCGATGTACTTGGCGAGGGCCGCTTCGGCGTTGGCGAGCGTCGGCGCGTCGATATTCGACGTGCTCGGCGGCGCGGACTGTTGCCGCGCCGCGCCGGTTCGGTTCGGGTCCCCGGTCGGCGTCGACTTGTCGCCGGAGAATCTCCTGACGAACGCGGCCCGCAGCTTTTCGTCGGCGATGTCTGCCGATACGATTTCGGCGAGGCCGGAGACGGTATAAGCCTTCTTGGCCGCGGCCTTGATCACCAGGGGGGCGATCGGGCCGATATGCTTGGCGAGCTCCGTTTCGATTTTCTTGAGACTCTCGCGGTCGAACTCGACCCCGGTGGGAAACGTCGTCGGCGGGGCGGTACCTTGCGGAGGGGCCTGGATCTTCACGGTCGTCTTGTAGGTCACGGTGCCCGGGTCCGGCGCGGCAAGCCCGGAGAGCGCGGAGCGAAACTCCGCCACCGATTGCGGACGCTGTTCTTCGTGCGACACCAGCGCCCAGTCGACCGCAGTGAGCAGCTCCATGCTGTAGCGGCTGCGGTCGGCGACCTGAACCGCGGGCGGCAGCATGTCCTGGCGCACGCGCGCCACGGCCTCGACCGGCCTCTTGCCGATGATCATCCAATACAGGACTCCCCCGAACGCGTACAGGTCGCTCCACGGCCCCTGCCGGCCTTGCGAGTGATATTGCTCGATCGGCGCGTAACCCGGGGTAACTATCGCGGTCCGCTCGGTGCCCGACGAAGCGGTGCGGGCGGAACCGAAGTCGAGGAGCACGGGTGACCCGTCTTCGCGAATGAAGACGTTGCCGGGCTTGATGTCACGGTGCAAATAGCCCGTGCGATGGATGACTTCCAGGCCGTCGAGGAGCGGGGTGGCGATGGCGAGCACGGCGCTTTGCTCGAGCGGCCGGCGGGTGCGGATCCATTCGCCCAGGGGTTGTCCCGCAACGAATTCCATCACCATGTAGGCGGTGCTGTTCGCCTCGAAGAACCGCAAGACCCTGACGATATTCGGATGGCGGAACGACGCGAGCGTGCGCGATTCGTCGAGAAACCGGGAAAGGCCCCACTTGAACGACTCCGAGCTGGACTCTGACTTCGGCTGGACCGATTGATCCTCGCCGCGCTGGGCGAGGTCGCCGGGCAGGTACTCCTTGATCGCGACCTTGAGGTTGAGGTTCGAGTCGGTCGCGAGATAAGTCAGGCCGAAGCCCCCGATTCCGAGAGTCTCCTCAACGCGGTACTCGTGTAGCGCATAACCGTGTGGCAGGGCGATTTCGGCGGCCATCGAAATGCGGCTACTCCGAAGCCTAGGCCTTCGCGCGGGGTTTGTACGGGCAATGCGGCTTGGTGCACTCGGCGTACAGCTGCAGCGAGTGCTCGCGAATCGCGAAGCCGCGTTCGGTGGCGACACGCACCTGGCGCTTCTCGATTTCGCCGTCATAGAACTCTTCGACGCGCCCGCACTGCATGCACACCAGGTGGTCGTGATGGCTGCCCTCGTTCAGCTCGAAAACCGCCTTGTCGGACTCGAAATGGTGGCGCTGGAGGATGCCGGCCTGCTCGAACTGCGTGAGGACGCGGTAGACGGTGGCCAGCCCAATGTCCAATCCTTCGGTGATGAGAATCCGATAGACGTCTTCGGCCGAAAGATGGCGCACCTTGCTGTTCTCGAAAAGCTTCAGGATTCGCAACCGCGGGCCCGTGGCCTTCAGGCCGCTGGTTTTCAGGTCGTGCACGTTGGTCACAGAGGATCACCTCGGGGAAAGATGCCCGTTTCCGCTATCATATAGCGTTTCATCGCCGCGGAAACACCCTGATCGTGCCGCGAATCCAGATTTTGGCGTTGCCGCTTCTCGCTGCGGCGTGCGGGCTTGCGCCGAGCCTCACACCTTACCGGATGGAAATCCAGCAGGGGAATTACATCACCCAGGAAATGGTCGCGCAGCTCAAGCCCGGACTGACCCGCGATCAGGTGCGATTTGTACTCGGCACGCCCCTGGTCAGCGACATCTTTCACGAGGAACGCTGGGATTACGTCTTCCTGCGTCAGCGTGCCAACAGCCGCGAGATCGAGTCTCGCCGCATTGCGGTGTTTTTCGAAGACGGGAAGATGAAGCGCGTCGAGGGAGATATCGTGGCCGCCGCATCCCCGGGAAAGCGCGAACAGTGAAGCTTGTCATCGCTGGCGCGGGGGGCCGCATGGGACGCGCGCTGATCGAGATGGCCCTCGCATCGGGGGAACTCAAGCTCGCGGCAGCGCTGGAGGCTCCCGGAAACCCCGTCATCGGCAAGGATGCCGGAGAACTGGTCGGGCGTCCCTGCGGCGTGAAGATCGCTTCGAGCTTCGCCGACGGAGTCGCAAAAGGCGACTGCCTCATCGATTTTACCCGTCCTGAAGGGACGCTCGCGCACCTGGAACAGTGCTTGAGAAAAGGCGTGCGCATGGTGATCGGAACGACCGGTTTTTCGGCCGAGCAAGATGAACGCATCGCGGCGGCCGCGGGAAAGATCGCGATCGTAAAGGCGCCGAACATGTCGGCCGGAGTGAACGTCGCGTTCAGGCTTGTCGAGACGGCCGCGCGCACGCTCGGTGAGGCTTATGACGTGGAGATCCTCGAAGCACACCATCGCCACAAGGTCGATGCGCCTTCAGGCACGGCGCTCAAGTTCGGCGAAGTGATCTCCCGCGCCCTCGGCAGGGACCTCGCTCGCACAGCCGTGTACGGACGCAAAGGAGAGGTCGGTGAACGCGATCCCAAGGCGATCGGGTTTCACTCCGTTCGCGGCGGCGATATCGCCGGTGAGCATACGGTGATGTTCATCGGAGAGGGCGAGCGCATGGAGATCACCGTGCGCTCGGGCAGCCGCGCCACCTATGCCCTCGGGGCGCTCCGAGCGGCGCGCTTCCTCGAGAGCAAGGAACGCGGCCTCTACGACATGCAGGACGTGCTGGGGCTCCGCTAGTCCGGACTCAACTACCCTGCTTCAGCGCGCGCAGAGCCTGCTGCGTCCATACCTCGTCGATCGCTTCGAGCACCTCGTCCGCCCTCTTGAAGCGGTTGCGGGGATCCACGGCGATCATCCTGTCGAGCAGCCCCTGATACTCGGCCAACCCGTCGGGGAGCTTCGGGCGCGGTGCGCTGACGTGCAGCGCGATCAACCCCGACACGGATTCGGCATCGAAGGGCCGCTGGCCCGTCAACATTTCATAGAAAATGATGCCAAGGGCGTAGATGTCGGACTGCATCGTCGCGGGGCTGCCTTCGATCTGCTCCGGTGAAACGTAATAGGGAGTCCCGTAGAGCTCCCCTTGCCGGGTGCGCCCCTTGTCCTCTCCCAGCCGCTTGGCTATGCCGAAGTCGGCGAGGACGATGTTGCCGTCGGCGCGCGCCATGAGATTTCCGGGCTTGATATCGCGGTGGATGATGCCGCGGCCGTGAACCTCGCGCAGCGCCCCCGCGGCCTGGGCAAGCAGCGACAAGGCCTGCCGCCCGCTCAGACCGTTGGGAATGACTTGGGCGAGGCTGCCGTTGGGAAAATACTCCATCGCGATGTACGCGTGGCGATCGCTGAACCCCCGATCGTAGATCTTGACCACGTTGGGGTGATCGATCGACGAGATGATGTCGAACTCCTGCACGAAGCGCTGCAGCAGGATTTCGTCCAGGCCGGCAGTGGCGTTGAGGATCTTGAGGACGACCTGCTGCTTGTCGCTTTCCCGCTCGGCGAGGTAGACGACCGAGGACCCGCCGCGGCCGACCTTCGACACGACGCGGTAGCCCTGGACCGACAGGCGCTTTTCGCCGATATCTCCGGTCATGATGCTCAAAGTGATGCCCAGGGCGGCCTTTGCCGCATCGGCAGCGACCCGGGCGTTGGCGGCGAGCGCCTGGCGCATGTCCTCCGGGATCTGAACGGAGGCGTGGTCGGCATCGCCGGCTGCAATGCCGATAATTTCGAACGCATCGGTGGGCACGCTGCGCCCGCGCAACTGCACTTTGCGGCGCGAGCCGACGACAAGCCCCGAGCCGGCCGCGTTGACGGTCGCTTCGCTTGCGACTACCGCCCATCCGAGCTCCTTGGTCTGACCCTCAAGGCGCGAAGCGATGTTCACGGCGTCGCCGATCACCGTGAGCTCTCCGCGGCCCGGCGTGCCGACGTGGCACAGCAGCACTTCGCCGCTGTGTATGCCCACGCCTATTGAAAATTCGGGCAGGCTTTGCGCAGGGTGGTGCCGCTTGACCCATTCGCGGAATTCGAGCGCGGCAAGCTGCATTGCGAGACCGGCGCGCACCGCCCGGTGCGCGTGGGATTCGCCCGCTTCGCCCCGAGGGGACTCGAACAGGGCCATGACGCCGTCGCCGATGAATTTCATGACGACGCCACGGCAGCGGATGATCGGCGCGCAAGCGGTCTGGAGGTAGGCATTGAGCAACTCGGCGATCTCGTCGCTGGTGAGGCGCTCCGAATACGTCGTGAAGTTGCGGATGTCCGAGAAAAGCACCGAGGCTTCGGCGATCTTGCCGGTCGGGGTGCCGGAATCGGTCTCCTCGAGGGCCGCGGTGCCGTCGCCGCCGGAGATTTTTTCCCGGAATTTCTGCGTGAGGCGGTCCTGCTTCGGCACCAGCCGCGCCGCCAGCGCCTGGGTCAAGGTCTCGAATTTCTTCAGCCTGCTGTTCACCGCTTCCATGAGCTCGTTTCGGGTGAACGGCTTCGGGAGGTAGTCGTCCGCACCGAGGTTCATGCCGCGCCGGGTACTCGATCGGTCATCGAGTGCGGTAAGGAAGATAAACGGAATCTCTGCCAAGCGCGGCTCGGCTCGCAAGGCCTCGAGCACGGCGAATCCGTCCATTTCCGGCATCATCACGTCGCAGAGGATGAGATCGGGCGGATCGCTGCGCGCCAGCTCCAGGCCGACGCGGCCGTTTTCCGCTCCAGTCGCGGCGTAACGTTCGACCTTCAGCATCAGCATGATGTTGTTGCGGATGCTGGGCTCGTCCTCGATGACGAGGACTTTCTTCCTGGATTCGTCGGCCATCAGTTCGCTCCGGCCGGCTGTTTGGCTGGCCGCAAGGGGATCATAACCGTGAACCGGGTTCCGGAGCCGACCGCGCTGCTGAGACCGATTTCGCCGCCGTGAAGCTCCACCGCCTTCTTCACGATCGCGAGACCCAGACCCGTGCCGGGGCGGTTCTCGACGTTCGAGGCGCGGTGAAAGCTCTCGAACATCCGCGGCTGGTCTTCCAAGGGTATACCGATTCCCCGATCCTGGATCTCGATCGCCGCCTGCTCGTCGCGCCGGCTGAGGGAAAAAGTCACTTCGCTGCCCGGGGGAGAGTATTTCACCGCGTTCGAGAGGAGGTTGTTCAGGATATGCCGCAGCAGCCTCTCGTCCATGGTCACTTCCGGACGGTCGAAGCGGTCGTCGAGGGTGATGATGTGCTGCTTGCCTTGCGCGATGCGGAATTCCGACACCACCCTGCTGCAGAGCTCGCGCAGATTCGTCGGACCGAGGTTCAGCTTGAGCACGCCCGACTCCGCGCGGCCCAGGCTGAGCACATCGTCGATCATTTCGCCCATGCGTTTTGCGCCGCCCTGGATGGTCTGCAGGAGATTGGCTCTCTCGGCCGGGCTCAGGCTCTCGGAGTAGTGCTCGAGCAATTCCGCCGATGACAGCATGGTCGCAAGCGGCGTGCGGAACTCGTGCGAGGCGGTCGAGACGAACTTCGATTTCATCTCGGAGAGCTCTTTTTCGCGCTGTACGGCGGCCAGCAACTCGCCCTCGGCGCGCTTGCGATCGTCGATGTCCACGTTGACGCCAGTCATGCGGAGCGCCCGCCCGCCGGCGTCGCGCTCGACCACTCTCCCGCGGGAGAGGCTCCAAACCCAGCTTCCGGCGAGCGTCTTGACCCGGTGCTCGGCGACATACTCGGACTCCCCACCGTTCAGGCAATTGTCCAGGGCCTTCTTCACCTTCGGAAGATCATCGGGGTGCACCATTTGCGCCAATTCATCCAGGGTCAGGGCGCTGGTTTCCTTGCCCACTCTCAGAATGATCCCCCAGTTGCCGCCCAGGAACACATTGGTCCTGCGCGCGTCCCAGTCCCAGATGAGGATGTTGGCCGCCTGCAGCGCGAGGTCCAGGCGATCCTTGGCGTCCTTGACCTGCTCGAGCAGTCGTTCATTTTCCCGGCCGAAGCGGAGCGTCTCGATCAGCGCCCGGTTCGAGGACAGGTACAGCGCCAGGAGCACCGCGGAGAACACCAGAATCAAGATCCCGGCGGAGGTGTTGAATGCACCGCCCTGCGAAAAGAGCAGGCCGATCAAGGGCGTGAAGATCGGCGCGATCAGACAGGCGAACGACTTGGGGCTGGGAGCGAGCGCCGGAGGCAGCCCCATCGCGACGCTGCCGATCAGGAATGGAAGGAGGATCTCGTGGAACTGGCCGTGCTCCGGGTAGAGCAGCAGCACCGTCAGACCCCAGACGGTGCCGACCGACGCGCTCGTGAGGCAGAAAAAACCCTCCCAGCGCGCCGCGGCTTCCGGTCCGGGCTGGCGCAGGTGGTACGCACGCTTCAGCGCGATGCGCACCAAGCTCGCCAGCACCAGCCAGATCAGCCAGGCGGCGAGGAGTTTGTCGCTGATATAGCCCCAGAGGGCGAATGCCGCGATGGCCGAAGTGACAAGGATGGCGGGGACGTCGTTTCCCGACAGCCGGTAGAGAAGCGAGACTCGCTGCGGAAGAAATTCGGCGGAGGACAGGGCGCCGATCGAGGCGCGTGGCGCGGTCACGTTTTCGTTCTCGGGAGCCGTGAAGAGTGAATCATTAATTCTGGCACGGTTTAGCAAGCGGTGCCGTTCACCGGAGCAAGAAGCGGACCGGCGAGCCGAAAGTTTGATGGGTACGAGGAATCAGGTTATACTTTCAACGTTCGGTGCAGAGCGGGACCGGCGTGAGCCGGTCCCGCTCTGCACGTGTGGCCCCACCATGAGCCCGCTGCCGTGCCCGTCGCCCCGCCCGCCCTGCTTGCATTAGCCGACGGCACCGTCTTTCGGGGCACCTCGGCCGGAGCGGCCGGCCTTACCTCGGGGGAGGTAGTTTTCAACACGGCCATCACCGGATATCAGGAGATCCTCACCGACCCATCGTATTGCCGCCAAATCGTCACGCTGACCCATCCTCACATCGGCAATACCGGGACCAACCACGAGGACCTGGAGTCGGGAAAGGTGTTCGCCGCGGGTCTGGTGGTCAGGGATCTGTCCGCCGCGGTCTCGAGCTGGAGGGCCGAACGCGATCTCTCCGATTTTCTCGTCTCCGACAAGGTGCTCGCCATCGCGGGCATCGACACGAGGCGCCTCACCCGGATCATTCGCGAGAAAGGCGCCCAGAACGGCGCCGTGCTCGCGGGCTCCGACGACGCGGACCAGGCCCTGGAGGCCGCGCGCGCCTTTCCCGGTCTTGCGGGAATGGATTTGGCGAAGGTCGTGACGAGCGCCAAGCCTTACGAATGGTCGGAAGGGGGGTGGCGGACAGGGGGCGGGTTCCGCAAAGGCGCCGAGCTGCTCTTCCACGTCGTCGCGTACGACTACGGCATCAAACGCAACATACTGCGCATGCTCGTCGATCGCGGCTGCCGGGTCACGGTTCTTCCGGCGCAGACGCCGGCGGCGGATGCGCTTGCGCTCGGGCCCGACGGGGTGTTCTTGTCGAACGGTCCGGGCGACCCGGAGCCTTGCGACTACGCCGTACGCGCTATCCGGCAAATCATCGACGCCGGGATTCCGACTTTCGGGATCTGCCTCGGCCACCAGCTCATGGGACTCGCATCGGGAGCCAAGACCGTGAAGATGAAGTTCGGGCATCACGGCGCCAACCACCCGGTGAAGGACCTGGAGAGCGGAACCGTCGTAATCACCAGCCAGAATCACGGCTTCGCGGTCGACCCGGACACGCTCCCGGCGAACCTCAAGGCCACCCACGTGTCCCTCTTCGACGGCAGCCTGCAGGGCCTCGCACGCACCGACCGGCCGGCATTCTGCTTTCAAGGACACCCCGAGGCGAGCCCTGGGCCGCACGACATCGGGTATCTCTTCGACCGCTTCGCAAAGATGATGCAGGAGCGCCGCAGTGCCTAAGCGCACCGACATCAAGAGCGTGCTCATCATCGGGGCAGGGCCGATCGTCATCGGGCAGGCCTGCGAGTTCGATTATTCCGGCGCGCAGGCCTGCAAGGCGCTGCGCGCCGAAGGCTACAAGGTGATCCTGGTGAATTCGAATCCGGCGACCATCATGACCGACCCGGAGATGGCCGATGTCACCTACATCGAGCCGGTGACCTGGCAGATGCTGGAGGCCATCATCGCCCGGGAGCGGCCCGATGCGCTGCTGCCGACCATGGGCGGCCAGACCGGCCTCAATTGCGCGCTGGACCTTGTCCGGCACGGCGTCCTCCAGAAGTACTCGGTCGAGATGATCGGCGCGAGCAGCGAGGCGATCGACAAGGCCGAGGACCGCGAAAAATTCAAGCAGGCGATGGCGAGGATAGGGCTCGCCTGCCCGCGCTCGACGCTCGCGCATTCGCTGGAAGAGGCCCTGCAGGTTCAGGCTGCGATCGGTTTTCCCGCCGTGATCCGGCCTTCGTTCACTCTCGGGGGGTCGGGCGGCGGCATCGCCTACAACCGCGAGGAATTCGTGGCGATCTGCGAGCGCGGGCTGGAGGCGTCGCCCACGCGCGAGCTGCTGATCGAGGAGTCGGTCATCGGCTGGAAGGAATTCGAAATGGAGGTGGTGCGCGACCGGAAAGACAACTGCATCATCGTCTGCTCGATCGAAAACGTCGACCCGATGGGCGTGCATACGGGCGATTCCATCACCGTGGCGCCCGCGCAGACCTTGACGGACAAGGAATACCAGATCATGCGCGACGCGTCGATCGAGGTGTTGCGCGAGATCGGCGTCGACACCGGCGGCTCGAACGTGCAATTCGCCGTCGATCCCAAAGACGGGCGCATGCTCGTGATCGAGATGAACCCGCGCGTGTCGCGCTCTTCCGCGCTCGCCTCCAAGGCCACCGGCTTCCCGATCGCGAAGGTGGCGGCGAAGCTCGCCGTCGGCTACACGCTCGACGAGCTCAAGAACGAGATCACCGGCGGCGCGACTCCGGCCTCCTTCGAGCCGAGCATCGACTACATCGTCACCAAGGTCCCGCGCTTCGCGTTCGAGAAATTTCCACAGGCGAACGACAGGCTGACGACGCAGATGAAATCCGTGGGCGAGGTCATGGCGATCGGCCGCACTTTCCAGGAGTCCTTCCAGAAGGCGCTGCGGGGTCTGGAGGTGGGCGTCGATGGGCTCAATCAGAAGACGACCGATCGCGAGAAACTCGAGAAGGAACTCGGCGAACCGGGGCCGGAGCGCATCTGGTACGTGGGCGACGCCTTCGAGAACGGATTCACGCTGGAGGAAGTGCACCAGCTCACGCATATCGATCCCTGGTTCCTCGCGCAGATCAAGGAGATCGTCGACCTGGAGATGGACCTCGACGACAAACGCCTCGAGGAGATCGACGCCCATACGCTGCGCGGCCTCAAGCGCAGGGGCTTCTCCGACAGGAGGCTCGCATACCTGCTCAACACGGGCGAGGCGGAGGTGCGTGCGGCACGTCACCGCTTCGGAATCCGGCCCGTGTACAAGCGCGTTGATACCTGCGCGGCGGAATTCGCAACGCGCACCGCGTACATG
>Ga0209055_1000764_pt1 | contig 22137 bp, 16 predicted proteins | sample GraSoiAngelo_110_FD_185875 | JGI IMG/M metagenome (GOLD analysis project Ga0209055, IMG submission 185875) | Grasslands soil microbial communities from the Angelo Coastal Reserve, California, USA - 14_0903_12_30cm (SPAdes) (version 2) | ecosystem: Environmental > Terrestrial > Soil > Grasslands ... | reverse complement strand
GTAAGTGTGTAATGGGAATTCCAAAATGGATGATCGAGCGCTTGAAAGAAATCGCTCGCGACCGAGCTACTCCTTTTGCCGGACGAGCGTTGAAACGCCGGCCAATTGTGCGCCAGTGTCGCGAGCGCGGCGACGCGGCGCTGGGGATGATTGAGCGGTCGCGTGCCGCTTAAGCGCCACAGTTTCGCTGGCAGAATCAAACGCTGGAGTCCGTCGCGCTGCGGCCACCAATTGTCCCACAGCTGCCGGACATATTTCCTTGTCGATCTTTCATAAACGTCGAGATCGGGCGCTTGGAGAAAACCGGCAATGCCGAAGAGGAGCGCTTCACAGTCGGTCGATTGTTGGCGAAGCAATTTCAGCGGGAGGCGCTGTGCCAATAGCGTGAAGGGCAGCTTGTTCTCCTTGTAGCCGAGCGCCGCCGCCAGTTCCTGAAAGAGCGCCTCATCGCAGCCGTGATTGTCGATCTTGTTTCGAATCCGCGCCGCTTTTCTCTGTAACCGAAATTGGGCCGCGGCCTCGAGCACGCTGCGCATGCGCTCCGCCGGCAAATCTTTGAGCGGCGCCTGGCAACGCCCCGGCCGCGCCAGCGGAAGATTCGCGCTGAAAGTTTCGGGTAAGGCGTTCGGATCGACATGCACTTGTGGCACTTCGCGGTTCGACCGGGTGCGCGCGAAAAACGTCCGGTCGCTCGCGTGGACGAAGACATGCAGCACGGTGTTTTCGAAGGCGGGATTGGTGGCGTGACCGTGCGCCTCCCAATTTCGATCGGTGAGATCGAACTCGATGTTGCCGCGAATTGGTTCGCTCCCGTTCAAGCGGATGGCCGCGTCGCTGAAATCCGGTCCCGCTTCGCGATTCCAAATGCCAAATTGGACGATGTCGATCTTGTCTCCGTTGGTCGTGATAAATTGTTTTCCAAAATCTCCGGCAAACCAGCGCGCCTGCAGTTCCAGCTCGCTCGGAATTCGCTGCGAAGGAAACAGCGCTCGCTCACGCACACGCGCGGCCACACGCATTTGCGCATAGCGATTTGCATTTTGTTCATCTGTCATATCGAGCGAAAGACTTGCCCTGAGCGGAGTCGAATGGGTCGAGACAACTCTCATCGTTAACAGTAAGAGATTCCTCGGTCCGAGCGGGACTGGCACATCCGCTCGGGATGACAAAGAGCGTTAGGCCAACACCGCAGGATCGACATGTGGTTCCCCAGCCGCACGTTCGCGTTGCCCCAGGCGCTCGCATAAGTATTCCACGATCTGCTCGACAACAGCCGCGCGAGGACGCGGAAAGGTGAACAAGTATTTCGGACCTTTGCCGGCAGCCGGAGAAATGATGAGATTTTCCGAAAGAAATTTTGGCTCATGCGCAACCCTTAAACCTTCGAGCTCGATCGTCTGAGCAAAAGGTCGGCCGTTTTTGCGCGCGACGAACAGAATCTTGTGCGGTTCTTCATTGGTCGCGACTAGCGCGCCGAAAAGATTCGGCGGAATGCGTCGGCCACGTCCGCTGAGGCACGGCGCGGCCCACACGATTGTTTCGCCGAGGACATTTTGCCGCCTGAATATTGATGCGAGCCGCGCGGGCAACATGAGCGGCAATTTTACCGGCATATTCAGATCGGCGGGACTGTTCAGTTTGTTGAGTGCCAGCCAGATTTTCGCTTTCATTGCGCGCAGAATCTTCGGCGCGAAATAAAGAAACGCTGCGATCGCGGTGGCAAAGATCGACAGGGCGAGCAAGGGATTGAAATGAACCAGCGCCAGCCCCCCGAGCACGGCGAGATCTTCACCAAAACTGAGGGCGATATTCGAAAACGGTTCCGGTGAGGTGTTGCTGGCGAGACGGGTGGCTGCTTTCGCGGTGTGTGTGACGAGGCTGGTGCCGCCGGCGAGGAGGGCAACGATTACCGTGAGGGCCGGACTCGGATGGCCGAGCACCTGAATTGCGAGTAACGCGCCGCCGATGGGCCGAATCACGGTATGGACCGCGTCCCAAGCACTGTCGATCCACGGGATTTTATCGGCGAGAAACTCAAGGAAATAGAGCACGCCCGCAACCGTGATGATGACCGGATCGCCCAGCACTTCGAGCGATTGATACGCCGGCGAGAGCGTGATCCAGTGGAAATGAATGGCAAGACCGGTGGCGAAAACCGTCAGGTAAAGATTAATGCCAGCGAGGCAGGCCAGGCCGAGCGCCACGCCGAGAAGGTTGAGTTTTTCCACGCGAAAATTATCTACCCGAAGAAATTAATGTCACGCGCGGAGTTGTAGCGGCGCTTTATGAGCGTCGAAATTAAAGAGCGGCGGTCGTAGACCGCCGCTACAGTAGATTTGCCGCCGGGGACGGCGGCCTCTACACTTCGCGCCATGCTCGATATTGGTCTCGTTCGCGAAAAGCCCGCTTTCGTGAAAAGCCGGCTGACCACCCGCGGCGGAGCCGAGGCAATAAAGATCGACAATCTTCTGCGAGTTGATGCGGAGCGACGAAAAAATGAGACCGCACTGCAGCAACTCAACGCGGAGCGAAACCGGTTGAGCAAAGAGATCGGCGCGAAACGCGGCCGTGGTGAGGCGACCGGAGAGCTTGAAATGCGTGTGCGAGAAATCGGCGAAGAGATTGTCGATCTTAACCGGCGCGCGACAGCGTTCGGCGAAGAGCAGAAAAATTTGTTGCTCGAAATTCCAAATTTGCCACATGAAAACGTGCCCGAGGGAAAAGATCCGAGCGCGAATCGGATCGTGCGCAGTTGGGGCGAAAAGCCGAAGACAGGCGGCGAGGTTCTCGATCATGTTGCACTCGGGGAAAAGCTGAAGCTCTTCGATCTGGAACGCGCCGCAAAATTGAGCGGCAGCGGATTCATCTGCTTCACTGGAGCGGGCGCGAAACTGGAACGGTCGCTGATTAATTTTATGCTCGACCTGCACACGCGCGAGCATAGTTACGCCGAGATCAGCCCGCCGTTTCTGGTGAGGCGCGATTGCATGATCGGAACGACGCAATTGCCCAAATTCGAGCCCGATATGTATGGCCTCGAAGAGAACCAGCTTTTTCTCGCGCCGACGGCAGAGGTGCCGGTGACAAATTTTTATCGCGGAGAAATTCTTGCGATTGTCGATCTTCCAAAAAAATTCGTCGCCTATACACCTTGTTTTCGCCGTGAGGCCGGCTCAGCCGGTCATCAAACGAGGGGGATCATTCGCGTACACCAATTCGACAAAGTGGAACTGGTGAAAATCACGACACCAGAAAAATCCTATGACGAGCTCGAGACGTTAGCGGCGGAGGCGGAGCGAGTTTTGCAATTGCTCGGTCTGCATTATCGCATCGTTGAGCTGTGCACCGGTGATTTGGGTTTTGGTTCCGCCAAGACTTACGACATCGAGGTCTGGTCGCCGGGACAGAATAGTTACCTCGAGGTTTCGAGTTGTTCGAATTTCGAAGATTTCCAAGCGCGCCGGATGGATCTTCGCTACAAGGATAGCGATGGAAAAAACCGGTTCTGCCACACGCTGAATGGGTCGGGCTTGGCGCTGCCGAGATTGTTTGCCGCGTTGATTGAGTGTGGGCAACAGGAGGACGGCTCGATTCGCTTGCCGGAAATACTTTTGCCTTATTTCGGCGCAAGCGAGATTCGGTAGGGCGAAACTCTGTCGAGCCGACCAAATTCGACGGCTCTGCCGTCGCCCTTCCGAAAGATCGACGTTGGCGGTTAAGCGCTCGGCTCCGTGAATAAATCGAGCTGCGATCGATTTTGCTCCGACAACGCTTTTTCGGATTCCGAAGGCAGGAGCAATTGGAAGCCGAGGCGCCGGGCAAGACGCTGCGCAGTTTCGGGCGCGAATCCTTCGAAGTGATTACTGACAAAGGTCCAAACATTGCGGACCCCGGCGAGATGGCGCTCGATTTTGAGCGACCAGCTTTCCAGAGCGGCTTCGCGTTTCCAAAGAAGTTTATCGTATCGATGAACAAATAAGCCGTCGCGATCGTACTTGGTCGTATAATCGCCGAGAAGCCGCAGATAGAGAAAATCGGTCGTGCGCGGCAGGAATTCGAAAGGCGGCAGATTTCTTTCGTTGAGCGCGCTGGTGTCGGCCCAGACCCAGCAAATGCGATGCTTTTCCAAAAGGCGAATGATTTGCGGCCGATGCCATCCGGAGTGGCGGAACTCGATGGCGAAACGAAAATCGCGCGGTAATTGCATCAGGAAATTGCGTAGAGCGGGCCGGCCGTCTTTCGGCGCAAATGAAGGTGGCAGCTGAATGAGAATGACCTGCAACTTGGGTGTGAGTGGCTCGACGGCGCGAAGGAAAGAATTTAGCTCGGCGCTGCAATTTCGCAGCCGGCAGGCGTGCGTGATTTCGCGGGGAAGCTTGCAGGCAAAACGAAATGCGGCAGGCGTCGTCTCGATCCAGCGGCGCACGGTACTTTCCGCTGGAGCGCTGTAAAACGTGGAATCGATCTCAACGGCGGGAAAATAGTGCGCGTAAAATGCAAGCCAGTGGGACTCTGGCAAGTCCGGTGGATAAAAAGCTCCACGCCACTCATCAAAACTCCACGCGCACGCACCGATACGAATTTTCTGCTGATCGATCAGGTTCAAGAAATGAAACGATAGTCGAAATCGCGCGGCGCGAAAAGATGTCGATCTAACAATAGCCATCGGTGGACTCGTGCGGCCAGCCAACTTGACGGAGCCGATAACTTAACTACCCTGCCAGTCCTCATGGATTTCCGAATTCGCACACTTTTTTTCGTCGTCATCGCCGGTCTTACTCTTCCTGACCTGAGCTCCGCTTCGGTGATCTTTAAGCCAGGTGAAAAAGCCAAGTACGTGGCGCCGGGCGAGGAAGAGATGAATGGCAATGCGGAGGAACTTTTTCACATCGGGCAGGTCGCAGAAAAAGAGGGGAACCTGAAACGAGCGATTCGGGCCTACAAGTCCCTGGTGCGACGCCATCCCAAGGATGCGCTTGCGCCGGGAGCGGTTTTTCGCGCGGCGGAGTTGCTGGAACAACGGCACGATCTTATCGCGGCGGCGCAGTTGTTTCGCTGGGTGGTGGAACAATATCCGAGCAGCCCGCACTTCGACGAAGCAATCGAAGGGCAATTTCGGATCGGTGAGATCTATCTCGCCGGCAAGAAATTGAAGCTTCTCGGCATTCCATTTGGATCGTCGATGGATCGAGCGGCGGAGATTTTCGCGGCCGTTGTCCGGACGGCGCCGTACGGAAAGTACACGGCGCGGGCGCAGTTTGACATTGGACTCGCACGAGAGAAGCAAGGTGCGAATGATGCGGCCATCGAGGCCTACCAGGCGGTGGTCACCAAGTTTCCGAAAGAACCGGTCGCGGCCGACGCACAATATCAGATCGGTTACATCTGGTTTACGGCCGCGCGCGCCGGGACGAAAGATGAAGCCGCCACCACCAATGCCAGAACGGGGTTCCAGGATTTTCTTTTCCGCTATCCAAACAGCGAGAAAGCTGCGCAGGCGCGGTCGAATCTGCAAATGCTGGAGCGCAAGCAGACGGTGAGCTCATATCAGGTCGCGAAGTTTTATGACAAGCAGAAGAATTATCGCGCCGCGGTCATCTATTATAACGAAGTCATCCGTCAGGAGCCGGGTTCGACGGAAAGTGAGCGGGCAAAGAAAAGGATTGACCAATTGCGTGTGAAGCTCGGCGATGCAGCACTGCAGTCGGCGTTTGCGGCGGCGGCCGAGGCTGAAAAGAAAAAGGCGGGCACACATGAAGGGCAAACGGCGAAAAGTGAGTCGACCATGCGCAACGCGCCGAATAGCGGTATGCCGTTGCCGTCACCCGAAACGGATTTATCACTGCCGCCGCCGGCTTCCCTCGCGCCCGACACCACAACTGCTCCCGAGCCTCCAGGCGTACCGGCAGAGGGTGAAACGCCGGAGAGATCTTCGGCTTCTCCCGAAGCGACCGCCTCACCCGCGCCGTGAAAGCTATATTCGCGGTAGCTCTTGGCTCTTTGTGCTTAAGCGGTTGCCTTGGCTATCACATCGGGCCAGTCAAACCATATTATCTCCGCAACGTTCACACGCTCGCTGTTCCCACTTTCGAGAACCAGACTCTTTTGCCTCGCATCGAAGTCCTGGTGACGAACACAGTCATCAAGCAGTTTCAACAAGACGGGACATTTAAAATCGTTGGTGACGCAGACGCGGATGCCACCTTAAAAGCTGAAATCATGCGCATCGATCGTTCTCCTGCGCGTTCGGTACGCGGGAACGTGCTGGCAACGACTGAATTTACTCTGGCCATGCACGTGAAATACAGTTTGATCGGACGGGACGGTAAGACGATCGCAGGGCCGGCTCAAACTCTTGGAACGACCAGTTTTTTTGTCGGTACGGACGTGACGACCGACGAAAGACAAGCGCTGCCGCTTGCCACGGAACAACTTGCCACACAGCTGGTCAGTCAGTTGAGCGAAGGTTGGTGAGCGCAATGAAAGGTGAGGAAAAGCTCTGGTCGATTCTTAACGACAAGCTGGACACTCTGCGTGTCGGCAATCGGCTGCCGGAAGCGATCCGCGTCGCCGAAACGGCTCTCGATCTTGCCAAGCGCACGTTTGCTGAGGACGAGAGTTCACTCGCGCTCAGTTACGAAAAACTCGGGCAGCTTCTCGAACAGCACGGCGATCGCGCCACCGCAAAGGCACATCTTCTCAAAGCGCATGCGATCCTCGATAAAGCAAAACCGCTCGACCAACGTGCTCTTTTTCGCTCCGCGCGCCGACTTGCCTTTTTGTGCGATAACCTGGGCCAGCCCGAAGAAGCCATCCGTTTTTACGAAAAAGCGATTGCGGCCGGCACCCAGTTGGAAGATCTGCCCTACTCGGACCTCGGCACCATGTTGAACAATGTTGCCCTCATTTTCCGAAAATCAGGACGCCAAAAGGCGGCGGAACCGTATTATTTGCACGCACTGCAGATTTATGAGAAGCAGCTCGGTCCGAACCATGCGGACGTAGCTTCCGTGCTCAATAATCTGGCCGTCTTTTACACGAACGAGCGTCGCTACGCCGAGGCGGAAAAAATACATCTTCGCGCCCTGGCCATTCGGGAAAAGGTGCATCCCCCGACTCATCCGGACATCGCGCAATCAAAATGCAACCTTGCCGTCGTGTATCACTCGCGCGGCGATTATCCGAAGGCGGAGCAACTCTATCGCGCCTCATTGAAGAGCTGGGAAGAAGCTACCGAAAAGCCGCCCAAGGATTACGAAATTGTCGCGGCGAACTACGCCGACTTGCTCCGTTCGCTCGGCAAGGTCCGCAAGGCCCATCAACTGGAAGTTCGCGCTCGCAAGAAGCGCCAGGGCTGATCGATCACAGGATCGACATCGTGCCTTTAACCTTGCGGCTCTCCTCCGCGCGCGCAATTTAGGAGCCGCTGCTTATTGCTCGCGTGGCGGAATCGGCAGACGCGTACGGCTCAGGACCGTATGGGGCAACCCGTGGAGGTTCGAGTCCTCTCGCGAGCACTTCGACTATTCAACTATTTTGATTTCCCAGCAGCTTTTCTTCTCGCCGCCCACCGAGCTTTCATTAATTGCGAAAGCTTCTTCCGTCCAGCAGCGGTGATTCCGCCTTTTTTCCTCCGAGCAGTACTGCGACCGGCTTGTTTGCCGCCCTTCTGTCTGGCCCAGCGGGCTCGGGCGGCCGCGGCTAACTTGGCACGGGTCGCCGCAGACATTCGTCGTCTGCCAGTGCTAGACGTTGAACTGGGTGAAGTACTGCCCAAAAGTGAAGCAAGGCGTCTTTCCAGACTATCGATTTGCCGCCGGATCGACACGGCTTGTTCCAAAGATCTAAGAGATAAGTCCATACGCCGTCTCATAGCTGGTGTTGAATAAGATAGCAAACAACTTTTTGAGTATTGGAGCTTGGATGTCGACGCCGACCCAAACCTAGACGGCTATGCTCATCATGGCTACGGGCCGATTTCTTGCTTGTTAACCACTTCCTAAGATGGAGTGGTACCGCCGCGTTCAGTAACTGGCGGATTACCTCAGGCATCTCGGTCTCTCCGTCAGCCGACTCTTGATGTACTTCGCGCCGTTCTCCAGTCTCACCGTTTCAGTTGCCCTCGCTGCGCGTTGGCCACAACAGACCTAATCCCCCACCCCAACCCGGCGACTTGCGAAAGAGCGGATCGTGAGCGAACACCGGACGTTGAGTTCGCTTGAACAAAACGCACATGATTCCACCGCTGTCCGTCAGATGTTCGGCTCGATCGCGGCGCGATACGATCTTGCCAATCACATCTTAAGTTGCGGCTTTGATTTTTATTGGCGAAAACGCGCCGCCGAAATCGTCGCGCACTGGAGCCCAAATAAGATTGTCGATCTTGCCACCGGCACGGGCGATCTCGCGTTCGCCATTACGAAAAAATCGCCGGACGCGGAAATTGTCGGCATCGATTTTTCGGAAGATATGCTGGCGATTGCGCGCCGAAAAGGATTGCGCAAAACCATCGTGGCCGATGCGATGCGGCTGCCGTTCGCGGATGCTTCATTTGATTGCCTTACCGTCGCGTTCGGTTTACGGAACATGGAAGACTGGGATGCTGCGCTGCGTGAAATGTCGCGTGTTCTCCGGACAAGCGGTCACTTGCTAATCCTTGAGTTTTCCTTGCCGCGATTGTCGATCTTGCGCGCGGTTTATCGTTTCTATTTGCATCGCTGTCTCCCTTTTCTCGGATCTTTTCTCACCCGAAAAAAAACCGCCTACCATTATCTTGGCGATTCAATTGAAAAATTTCCGAGCGATGATGCAATGCGTCGCTTGCTCGAAGCGAACGGCTTCTGCGCTGTGTCCATCGAACCTCTCACTGGTGGCATCGTCACAATTTTCACGGCGGAAAGGTAGGGACGGCTGAAGCGGTCCGTAGAACCGGTTTTTTGAAAACAGTCGGACGCCCTGGAGGTGCGTCCCTACCTTTTCGGACTAGGCATGGCGCTGGGCGATGTTACAACCGATGGAATCGATGACGGCGACGGAGACGATTGACTGACGAGCGGCAGCTTGAGTGCGTTCAAATCCGGAGTGCTGAGGACAAATATGCCTTCATGCTCATCCGCGCGCGCAAACCACATCCCGTCACCGCCTGCTTCTCCGACTGTCAATTTGTGCAAAGCTTTATCGTCGGGTGAAGTCGTGAAAGTGGCAACGAGCTGCGGCTTCTCGAAGGCATGTGGCGGCGTGGTCGCGCCCACCCAGCGCACCGCGTGCAACATCGACAATGTATTGAGCAGCGACTGTGCGTTTACCTGATCGATTGCACCTCTGCCTTCTTGCCAGGTCCACTGATTGTTTGCCCCGCGCACGAGCGACAATTCTTTATCAGTCACCACGCTAAAACTGTGGATTTGTTCCGGCTTGAATTTGAAGATGGCGAGCTCCTGCCACTGTAATGGGTCGGTGAAGATTTGATCGAGTAATCCGCGCCGTACCGTCACAATAAACGGCTCGTCGCCGAGACGCGCGTAGACGTTTTCGCCATCCACTTTTCCAAACGCGATCGTCGCGAAAGGACGCTCGCCCGCTTTGGTTTCGGCCGTGTTCTCAGATGCAAATGAACTGAAAGTCAACTGCAGCTGCGGCTTATCCAGCCCGTACTTCGGCAAATCGGAGGCGACGTCTTCCATAAACTTGGTTACTTGCTCGCCTTGTAATGTGTCGATCAGGCGGTGCACCTCGCTGGAATTTGCCGGCGCGTTATTGCGACTGGCGATGGTCCAGTTTTCTCCTTTGCGCGCCAGCAACGTCTTGCCTTTGCCCGGCGCATCGATCGTCATCCGGTCGAGAATGTTCGTATCGATGCGAACAAGATGTCGGTCGCGCACATCATTCGGCCTGGTATTGAGAATCTCTTCGGTTTTTTTCGGGAGCGTGTAAACAAAAGCGCGCGACGAGAAGCGGACGTAGATCTGGTCCTTTTCTTTTTCCGGCACGGCGCCGATCTGAAGCATCTGGCCTTGCTTGTCGTCCTGAGTGAAGAGCGTGATCGATCCTCGCGGCTCGGCCAGGCCGTACGGATGCAGATCACCGCGGTCGTCGGCCACGAATTGTTGAATGTGCGCGGTCGTGACCTGCGCGATCAGGTCGCCGATTTTTTGATCGTCGCCGCGCGCGCGCAACGGCTTCATGATCTCCCAATGATCGCCTTTTTTCTGCAACTCCATCTCGCCGGCGGCGGTCTTCAGCACGACCCGCGAAACTTGCGCGCTGATTAGGTCGGTCAATTTTTTGTCGCGAAATTCCTCCGGCTTTTTCCCGATTTCCTTTTTGATGGACTGCGCGGTGAGAAATGTTTCCTTCGAATTTTCGAAGCGCACATACATTTTGCCTTCGAGCGCCGCATCTTTGCCGAACAAGATTTCCGGCGGCGCATCGGGTCCGAGCAATTTCAACCGTAGCTTTGGCTTGCTCAGGCCGTATTCATTCAACTTGTTTTTCTCGGCCTCGATTTGCTTGGCCGGAATGGTCGCGTCTTTCTGCCAGCTTTCGAGATCGAAGAGAAGATTCTCGATCAATGAATTATCGGCCTGGTCCTTGATCGGCGTTTCCAGCCGCCATTTATTGTCCCGACGGCGCATATCGATCTTGTCATCGCCGTTTTGAATTACGATCCCGTCGATCTTTTCGCGACTGAAATTGACGACGTTTTGGGCCTGGCGCTTTGCTTCTTCGGTGTTCGGGCGCTTACTTTCGTAGAATTTGATATAGACAGCCAGGGCGAGCGCAATCGTCAGCAAAACGAGCGTTGTCTTCCATTTCATAAGGCGATTAAAGAATCAGGCGCGGCGCCGCCACCACACCGCTGCGCCGATACACGCAGGAATGAGCGGCATCAGGACAAGGATCAGCCAGCGAACATGGCTCAACGCGCTTTCAGTGAGAGTGAACGTGAGTGTCTTGGGAATTTTGGGCGAGATGCCGATAAGCTGTTCTCGACTCAGCAGCCAATTTACGCTGCCGGAGATGAAATCGAGCGCCTGTTGGTCCTGCGTGAGCGCGTTGTCTTGAATAAAAGTCGAATTGCTTACCACCACCATGCGCGACGAATTGACCTGCACGCGCTCGTCGCCACTGCCACCTTTTTCAATCGACCCAGCGATCGTCAACGGAGGACCGGGATTTCGCGCGGCATCGGCCTGAAGTTTAGCCTGATCGCTCGTGTTGTAATCGGTCTCGGCGAAATAACTTTTCTCCGCCTGAGCTAGCGGCTCGAGCCAAACATTGGCTGCACGTACTCGTTCCGGCTCGAGCGTGAGCGATGAGGTCCCGCCAAAAAACAACGCGCTCACATCCGCCAGCCGTTTCGTGATTGGGCTGCCGCCTAGGAAATGTGCTTGCACGTCGCGTGTGAGCGCAACCTCCTGGATTCCCGTCCGCAAAAAAACCATCAAACGATCATCGTTCACCTTCAGGCCGAGCTCGCTTAGAAATGCGTCCAGCTTCGGCGTCTTCGCCGCTGGATCGAGCAGCAGCAGCAGGCGTCCCTGCTTTTCCCAGAACTCACGCAGCAATTTCATTTCCCGATCGGAGAGATCGTACTGCGGCCCGGCGATCACGATCGCCTTCAAATCGGGGGGAATCGCGCCGACGTCGAAGAGATTCAACTCTTGGAACTTGATGTTTTCGTTTTCGATGAATGTTTTCAGCACAGAGATCGGGGTATTACCGGAAATCGGCGCTTCCTTGTGTCCGAGCACGTAACCGAGAGTGTTCTTCTTGCCTTCGACCAAATCCATCATCGCAACCGTGATGGCTTGTTCGCCTTTAAAGGCCGTGATGCGCGGGCCTTCGCCGAAGGCCATTCCGCTTTGATCGATATCGGCCATTTCGGAGGCTTTCACCGTTTTATTGCGTCCGCTGTAATCGATCACGAGCAGACTTTCGTCGCTAACCACTTTGTATTTATCGAACATCTCTTTGGCGCGCGAAAGATTGCGCTCCGGATCGATGTTCTCGATGTCGATCTTACCTTTGGCCGCGTATTGATATTCCGTCAGCAGGTTCTGCACGTCCCCGATGATCGGTGTGTTCGGCGAAAAGAAAACGGTGATGCGCAATTTGCCTTTGATCGTATCGAGGAAGCGCTTCGTTTTATCGGAGAGCGCATATTTTTGATCGCGCGAAAAATCCCAGCGTTTGTAATGCTTGAAACCGAGCGAATTCACCATCGTGGCAAGGAAAAGAACGAGCACGACTTGAAGAAGGACGTTCACCCCGATCTGGACGCGGTGAATTTTCTTCGGCCCGGGCTGTTGCGTCTCGTTGGCCACGATCACAGTCTCCATTTGCGCGATTGGAATGCTTGATGGGTAAGCGTCAACATCACCACGGTCATGCTCAGATAGAGAACGATCGGCCGCGTATCGATCACCCCGCGCGAGAACGTGCCCATGTGCTCGAGAGCGGAGAAATAACCGAGTAAGTCGCGCGTCGCCGAACTGACATCGAGCAGAATGAATTGAACAAGGCCGAGAAAAAATAAGAGCGTGATTGCGCAAAAGGAAATGATCGCGGCGATGATTTGGTTCTTCGTCAGGACCGAAGCAAAACAGCCGACCGAGAGATAAAACATCCCCACCAGCAAAAGCATCAAATAAGAGCCCCAATAGGCGCCGATCGACCCGGCCGCCGGCCGACCAGTCGTGTATTGGAAAATTGCGAAATAGAACGCCGTCGGAACCCAGAGAATTATATAGAAAACGAGCGCACCGAAAAATTTCGAAAGAACAACCTGCCAATCGCGCACCGGCGCGGTCATGAGCGGCTCGATCGTGCCGAGCTTAAATTCTTCCGCGAACAGGCGCATCGTGATGAGCGGAAAAATCAAGACGAAGGCAAACCAGAAGAACACAGAATTAAAAAATGCCTCCTGAACCGAGTACGGCACTGGCCGCTGGTTCATGAACGAGATTTGAAAATAAAAATCGACCCCGCTTACGAGCAGGAAAAAAACGAGAACGATGTAGGCGATGGGCGAATAAAAATAGCTGCGCACTTCGCGCGACAGCAGAGTATAAAACTTTCTCATATTCGTTAGATCGAGAATCGTTACACTTCGTCCGCGTGCGTGATCTCGACGAACACGTCTTCAAGCGTGGCGCGGCGTTGTGTCAGTTCGCGCACCGTCCAGTGCCGTGCGGTTGCCAGCCGAAAAACTTCCTCACGCACGTCAGCGCCGGATTCGACGCGCAAGGAAAAGACATGCCACTCCCCATCGACATCCGTCGTGACATCGCGCACAGCCGAGATTTTCTTGAGCTCTTCGGCGCCATTATCTTTTCCCACTTTTGCCTCGAGCACGACACCGCCGGCTTGGCGAAGTTTGCCGAGCAAGTTTTCCGGCGTGTCGCATGCTTCGATTCGCCCCTTGTGAATGATGATGACCCGGCTGCAGGTCATTTCGACTTCCGGGAGTATGTGCGTCGAAAGCAAAATGGTGTGCTGCCGGCCGAGGTTCTTGATCAGCTCGCGCACCTGCCGGATTTGATTCGGATCGAGGCCGATCGTTGGTTCGTCGAGAATTAGAAGATCGGGCTCGTGCAAAAGGGCGTCTGCCAAACCAACGCGCTGCCGATAACCTTTGGAAAGTGCGCCGATTATTTTTCTCTCAACGTCTTTCACGCCGCAAAGTTCCTTCACGTCGCCGACGCGTTCCGCAATGCGACGATGCGGCACGCCTTTGAGTGCGGCGCGGTACTCGAGATATTCAGTCACGCGCATGTCGCTGTAGAGCGGCACATTCTCCGGCATGTAACCGAGACGAGTGCGCGCTTGCAGCGATTGCTCAAAAATATCGAATCCCGCAATTGAGGCGCGACCGGAGGTGGCGGGCATGAAACCAGCCAGAATGCGCATCGTGGTTGTTTTTCCGGCGCCGTTCGGGCCGAGAAATCCCATGACTTCACCTTTGCCAACCTCGAAATTGAGATCGCGAATCGCGGCCTGTCCGGCGTAGCGCTTGGTAAGATTTTCGACTTTAATCATGGCGAATCATTTCATCAGACAATCGAACTGCCAGCGCGTTGCCAAAATTTTTTGCATTGCTTAACGCGCGGCCAAAGTAACCGTCTCGACCCGTTGTCCTCCTCTGTCGGCCCGCACCATGCCCACGGTAAAGTCTACGCTCGTCCCACTCCGCGCGGCGCCAAGCAGGTCCTCCACCTGTCGCATGGAATTAACATCCTGTTTGCCGACGCGATAAATCACAAGGCCGCGCTCAATCCCCGCTTGATCGGCGGGGCTGTTCGGTTCGACTGCGCTGATGAGAACACCGCGGCCTCGAGCGTAACCGAGCGCATCGGTCAGTTCCCCGCTTAGGTCCTGTAATTGCATGCCGAAAAGGCGTTCCGCCAACGATGTCGATGTTTCATTCGCTGCGAGTTGCTTTTTCGGCTCGGGTTGCTTTTCCGCGACTTTCTTGAATTGGGCAACGCTGTCGCGCACGACTTCCGCCGGAATAGCGAACCCGAGTCCCTGCGTCGGGATGCCTTGCGGAGTGAAGGCCATTTTGGCCGAACTGATCCCGACCAGTCGCCCGGAAATATCGATCACTGGCCCGCCGCTGTTGCCAGGATTGATCGCCGCATCCGTCTGCACGAGATTTTTATATTCGATGTTGTCGATGGTGATCTCGCGTTTGGTTGCGCTCAGAACGCCGCGGCTGATGGAGCTGCCATATCCGACGGCATTGCCCACCACGAGGACTGTTTCACCGAGCAAGTTTGGCGAAATATTATCGAGGCTAATAAATGGGAAGGCGGCTTTGGCGTCGATTTTGATGAAGGCCAGGTCCGTATTGTCGTCGCCCGTAATGTAATGCGCGTTGTAAGTCTTGCTATCGTTTGTCGTGACCTGGATCTTCAAGTCGGCGGCGCGCTCAACCACATGCTGGTTGGTTACAATGTATCCCGCGGGATCGACGATGAATCCTGAGCCGAGGCTTTGCACCGTCTGCCGGATTTCGCGTGGCTGGCCCCGATAGTAGCCGAAAAATTGCGCGTAAAAATCTTCGACTGGATCGCGCACCGTCCGCCGCACAACGCGCTCGGTGTTGATGTTGACCACTGCCGGCAAAACTTTTCCCAGCGCCAGGACGGCTGGCTCGGCCGCCGGATCGGCCTGTGCAAATGAAGATGCCGATCTTGCCAGCGCCAGAAGGATGCAACTCGTGATCATCAATCGCGGGGGAACTGTGCCGGCGTGATCGAATCGAAACATTTTCAACCCTTTCTCAATTGTTCGACGATCTCTTTTGGCAACAGCTCGTGCAGGTTAGGGTAAATTTCGCCGATGCGAATCAAATCGAGCTCGTCCTTTTTGCGTTTGCTTAATCTTCTCTCGAGATCGCTCCAGGCCCAAATCTTTCCCTGCAACACATCCTTCAAGCTCGCCACCGGCACTTTTATGCCGAGAACATCCCGCCGTTCCGCGCGAGAAATGAAGTCCTGGTAGCGCGCATCGGTTGTGAATTGAAGATTTAATTTGCTCTTGATTTTTTTGGCATTCATCGAGTGCGGAAACTCGCTGATCGAAAATCCCGGCGCGACCAACTCGTCTTGGATCGCTCCTAGATTTTCCGCAATTACGATTACATCCACGTCTACCGTGTAAACCGGCTCAACATAGCAGTTAACGGCCAGACCTCCGATGAGACACCACGGTCCATGTCGATCCAAAATTGTGGCAACTTCAACAAAGTCGTTGGCGCCGCCGTTTGTCACGAAATTGTAAACTTCAACCGCCGTCATTTCGCCGTGCAAGTAACGGAACACTCTTTGCACTGTCAACTTGCCGCTCGATCTAAAGCTTGCAGATTAATCTTGCAATGCGCACTTCAATCGCCGCTCGTGCAAATCTCGACCTGATTGAGGAGAATTACCGGCGCTGGCGTCAGAACCCGGAAGCGGTCGATTCAGGGTGGTCGGCGTTTTTCGAAGGGTTCGAGCTCGGTAATTTGCCCCAGCGAAACGGCGCTGCCGCGGCTGCTGCGCCGCGCGTTGGGGTTCGCGAAGGTCCGCTGCAAACGCGCGTCGACGGGCTGGTTTATGCATACCGTACGCTTGGTCACACGATCGCACGGGTCAATCCGTTGTCGGAAAAGCGCCCGGAAAATCCGCTCCTAACGCTGCGCGAGCTCGGGTTCGGCGAAAAAGATCTCGATCTTCGGGTGTCGTCGAAATTCTTTCTCGACAATCGCGAAATGGCGTTGCGCGAGATGATCGCGCGGCTCGAGAAGATCTACGCGGAGTCGATCGGCGCCGAGTTCATGCACATCCAGAACACGCGCATTCGCAACTGGGTGCTGCATCGTCTCGAATCGCGTCCGGATAAGCGGCACACGCCGCGCGCGGTGCAAATCGCTTTGCTGCGCGCATTGCTTGAAGCCGAATCGTTCGAAGTTTTTTTACATTCCCGCTATGTCGGGCAAAAGCGTTTCTCGTTGCAAGGCGCGGAAGCGTTGATGGTGATTCTGGACACGATTCTGCACAAATGCCCGGGCGCGGGCGTTGAAGAAATTTGCATGGGCATGTCCCATCGCGGGCGCCTCAACGTGCTGGCGAATTTTTTGAAGAAATCGCTTCGTGTCATCTTTACCGAGTTCAGCGAAAACTATGTTCCTGATCTCGTTGCCGGCGATGCCGACGTGAAATATCACCTTGGATATCGCACCATTCGAAAACTTTCCTCGGGCGCGCAAGTGGAGATCCGTCTCTCCGCCAACCCGAGCCATCTCGAAGCGGTTGATCCGGTTGTCGAAGGAACGGCCCGCGCCCGGCAACGAATTCGCGGCGACACCGAACATCGCCGAAAGGTCTTGCCGCTCTTATTACATGGCGACGCCGCCTTCGCGGGGCAGGGGATCGTGGCCGAAACATTGAACATGTCGCAGCTGCACGGTTACGGCACCGGCGGCACCGTGCACATCGTCGTGAACAACCAAATCGGGTTCACCACGCTGCCGGAAGATGCGCGCTCATCGATGTATTGCACCGATATCGGCAAGATGATTGAGGTGCCGATTTTCCATGTGAACGGTGACGATCCGCTCGCATGCATGCAGGTGAGTCAACTGGCGCTCGACTTCCGCCAGGAATTTGGACGCGACATTGTCATCGACATGTACTGCTACCGCCGCTATGGCCACAACGAAGGCGACGAACCGGCGTTCACACAGCCCGATCTTTACGCGAAGATCGACAAGCACCCGTCGGTCGCGCAGTTGTATAAACGCGAACTGCTCGAAGGCGGAACGCTGAGCGAGGATGACGCAGCCTCACTTGAAACCGAGTTCGATCTTCGACTTGAAATGGCGCTCGACAATGTAAAGGCGCTCGAGAAAGAAAAAGCGGGCAAGCAGGCCAGGTTCACGGAATCGACCGCAGTCTTTCAACCTGAATACACCAGCACGTCCGAGCCGACTGCCATTACCGAGAAAACGCTTAAGACGATTGTCGATGGGCTGACGCGGGTGCGTCACGATTTCAACGTCCAGCCGAAAATAAAACGCATCGTAATCGAGCATCAGCGCAAGGTTTTCGAAGCCGGCGGTCCGTACCAGTGGCATTACGCCGAGACGCTGGCCTTTGGGTCGCTCCTATTGGAAGGGATCCCGGTGCGCTTGTCCGGCCAGGACAGTTCGCGCGGGACATTCAGCACTCGGCACGCCGTTCTTTACGACGCCAAAACGGGCAAACCGTACGTGCCACTCATGCATCTGGCCGAAAAACAGGCGCGGATTTGCGTTTACAACAGTCTGCTTTCGGAAGCCGCGGTCCTCGGCTTCGATTACGGATATTCGCTCGATTACCCGGACATGCTCTGCCTGTGGGAAGCGCAGTTCGGCGATTTCGCCAACGGCGCCCAGACGATCATCGATCAGTTCATCGTTTCGGCGGAATCAAAATGGCAGCGCCCGAGCGGGATCGTTTTGTTGCTGCCGCACGGTTACGAAGGCCAGGGGCCGGAGCATTCCAGCGCGCGGCTTGAACGTTTTCTTCAAGCCTGTGCCGAGGACAACATTCAGGTCTGCAACCTGACCACGTCCGCGCAGTATTTTCACCTTTTGCGGCGGCAGATGAAACGCAATTTCATCAAGCCGCTCATCATCATGACGCCGAAAAGTTTGTTGCGCGCCGATTTTGCGTCGTCACCCGCTGAAGAATTCACCAGCGGCCGGTTCGAAGAAATTCTTGGTTCACCAAAAGTTGGGCCGGCCGAGAAGATGGAGCGGGTCATCCTTTGTTCAGGCAAAGTTTATTACGACCTCTTGAATTATCGCGTCGAGAAAAAGATCGACAACGCGGCGATCATTCGGATCGAGCAACTTTATCCGCTCGCGGAAACCAAACTCAAAGCCATGATGAAGTCGTTTCCAAAAATGGCCAGGCTTGTCTGGTGCCAGGAAGAATCGCAGAACATGGGGGCCTGGGGTTTTATCGAACCGCGATTGCGTGAGATGTTTAAACGCGAAATTGCCTATGCCGGCCGCAATGCCAGCGCCAGTCCCGCTGTCGGCGCGCTCACCGTGCACAAGCGTGAACAGGCGTGCCTCGTCGCGGAGGCGTTCAGTGTTTGACTGATAAGGCGCGACCGCCTCTCCGAGCCGTAGGCTCTACGCAGCCGGAGGCGGGCGCGCCGGCAAGGAGCGGCGGTTTGGAAACCGCCGAGCGGGCGATTTGGAAATCGCCCTTCCTTGTGTAGCCTTCATTGCGCACAGTTTGAAGTATTCATGAGCATCGAAGTCAAAATCCCCGCCGTCGGTGAATCCATCTCCAGCGGCGTCGTTTCCGTCTGGCACAAAAAGTCGGGTGACTTCGTCGATGAGGGCGAAGCCCTCTTCACCCTCGATACCGACAAGGTCTCCACCGAGATAGTTGCCGAAAAAGCGGGAGTGCTCGAAGCCCTGGTTCCGGAAGGTCAGGAAGTGAAAATCGGCGAGGTTGTCGCGACGATCGATGATTCAAAGTCTGCTCCCGCGAAATCCGAGCCAGCGAAAAAAAGCAGCGCGCCGGAAAAAGCGGAAACAAAAACCGCCGCGCCAACCATGGAAAGATCGGCAATCAGTACGCCGCTTTCGCCCGCGGTTCGCCGCATTGTCGAGGAAGAACATCTTGAGCCCGAGAAAATTTCCGGAACTGGCAAAGGCGGTCGCGTGACAAAGGGAGACGCGCTTGCCGCCGCACAAAATCGCGGCGCTGGAGACAAGGTCGACAATCGCGAAGATCGACAATCAGAGGACGGCCGCTTCACGCGCAAGCGAATGTCGCCGCTGCGGCGCAAGATTGCAGCCCAACTTGTCATGGCCCAGCAAACCGCCGCCATTCTCACCACCTTCAACGAATGCGACATGAGCGCCGTTCAGGAACTGCGGGCGAAATCGCAGGAGGCCTTCACCAAAAAGAACAGCGTCAAACTTGGCTTCATGTCCTTCTTCATCAAGGCCGCGGTCGAAGCGCTCAAAGCAGTCCCAACCGTTAATAGCCGAATCGAAGACGAAGATTTTATCCAAAACAACTTTTACGACATCGGCGTCGCGGTCGGGACGGAACGCGGTCTGATCGTTCCGGTCGTGCGCGACGCTGACAAGAAAAGTTTTGCCGATCTCGAACGCGACATCGCCGATTACGCGACCAAAGCACGGGAAGGTAAATTAAAGATCGAGGATTTGCAGGGCGGCACGTTCACCATCTCGAACGGCGGCGTCTACGGTTCGCTTCTGAGCACGCCGATTTTGAATCCGCCGCAAAGCGGAATTCTCGGCATGCACAAAATCATGCAACGACCCATTGCCGTCGACGGCAATGTGGAAGTACGCCCGATGATGTATCTTGCCCTCAGCTACGATCATCGCGCCGTCGATGGAAGAGAAGCAGTAACGTTTCTCATCAAAGTTAAAGAATGCATCGAGGATCCAAAAAAGTTGCCGCTCGATTTTTAGCGTTGTCATGTCGAGCGGAGTCGAGACATCTCTTATTATTTTTCTTTCAAAAGTAAGAGATTCCTCCGCTTCGGTCGGAATGACAGAAATAGAATAGCCACATGGAAAAATTTGACGTCGTCATTATCGGTTCGGGGCCGGGCGGTTATATCGCCGCCATTCGGGCCGGTCAGCTCGGTTTGAAGACCGCCCTTGTCGAAAAAGACAAGGAGCTGGGCGGCACCTGTCTGAACGTCGGCTGCATTCCGAGCAAAGCACTTCTGACTTCGAGCGATCACTTTATGTTCGCGAAAAAGGAAGCGCAGAAGCACGGCATCGTGATCGACGGCGCACGTGTCGATCTTTCGAAGATGCAGGAGCGCAAGGACAAGGTTGTAAAAACATTCACCGGCGGCGTTCGCGCGCTCATGAAAACGAACAAGGTGACGACGTTCGAAGGGCTCGGCACGATCACTGCGCCCGGAAAGGTTTCGATTAAATCCTCAAACAGCGAAACGCAGGAGATCGAAACAAAAAACATCGTGATTGCGACCGGCAGCGCGCCGATCGAGCTACCGTTCGCGAAGTTTGACGGCAAAACCATCGTCAGCAGCACCGAAGCGCTTACTTTCACGGAAGCACCGAAAAGGTTTCTTGTCATCGGCGCGGGCGCGATTGGGCTAGAGCTCGGCTCGGTTTGGGCACGGCTTGGTTCCGAAGTTACAGTTCTGGAATTTCTGCCGCGCATCGCGGTCGGTTTCGACCTCGAGTTATCGAACTTGCTGCAGCGATCGCTCACCGCACAGGGCATCAGGTTTCACCTGGAAACCAAGGTGGGCGCGGTCAAGATCGACAATGGCCGCGTCGCGGCGACGGCAACGAAAGGAAAGGAAGAGCTGAAGTTTGAGGCCGACAAAGTGCTCGTCTCAGTTGGGCGCCGTCCCTTTTCCGAAGGATTAGGCGCGGAAAAAGTTGACGTCGAATTCGACGAAAAGAAGCGGATCAAGATCGACAATCACTTTCGCACGAATGTCGAAGGCATTTACGCAATCGGCGACGTGATTGCCGGTCCGATGCTGGCGCACAAAGCCGAAGACGAAGGAATCGCCTGCGCCGAAATTATTGCCGGCAAGGCCGGTCACATAAATTACGACGCGATTGCGGGAATTATTTACACAAATCCGGAACTCGCGGGCGTCGGCCTGACCGAAGATCAGGCGAAAGAAAAGGGAATCGATTATCGCGTCGGGAAGTTTCCGTTTCGCGCCAACAGCCGCGCGCTTTGCAATGAAGATGTCGATGGAATGGTCAAGTTCGTGGCCGAGGCCAAAACGGATCGCATTCTCGGCGCGCATATCTTGCAGCACGCCGCCTCGGAATTAATCGCCGAAGCTGTCTCCGTGATTGAATTCGGCGGCAGCTCCGAAGATCTCGGGCGCACCTGTCACTCCCATCCAACGTTGAGTGAAGCGGTCAAAGAAGCCGCGCTCGCTGTCGAGAAGCGCGCATTGCATATCATCAACCGCTAACTCGAACACCAATCATAATCTGCGCTTGACCCAGTTCTATACGTGAATCACGTATAGCAGATAATTCAAAAACCGAAACGCACTGAGCGGGGCGCGAAGGACCGCCCGCGACCGCCGCGCAAGGTCGACATCGGGCAAGATCGACATGAATGATGGAAAGGCGCGCGCATCTTCAGGTGCAAACTCGCAGACGATTTGGTAAAACTGTTGATCGAAAGAAGCGGCGCGCTCTGAGTGAAAAAGAAGAAACAACAAGATATTTCGGCTGAGCTTCGCCTTTGGCGAAAGCGTCATAAACTTTCGCAACCTCAGGCGGCATTAAAGTTGAGAATCTCTCCGCGCACCCTTCAAGAATGGGAGCAGAGCAGAGCGGCGCCACGCCATCTGGCGCTGGTCGCTCTGCGGGACAAGATCGGACGATAGTTTGGTAGCGCCAGGACTGGCCGGAGATCGATCGAACCCAGAGTGGATAATCTCAAACGGCATCCGTGATTCAGGGATAGTATCGGCTCAACGCCTTGTGGTTATCGTTTTCGCTAGGTCCAAAAACATTATCCTCTTTTCTTGCGCGTTCGCGCAGCTTTTTTCGCTGCTCGGGAGCGGCTGGCGGCGCTGCGTCGGCGCGCGGCGGAGCGG
>Ga0209055_1000763_pt1 | contig 22144 bp, 16 predicted proteins | sample GraSoiAngelo_110_FD_185875 | JGI IMG/M metagenome (GOLD analysis project Ga0209055, IMG submission 185875) | Grasslands soil microbial communities from the Angelo Coastal Reserve, California, USA - 14_0903_12_30cm (SPAdes) (version 2) | ecosystem: Environmental > Terrestrial > Soil > Grasslands ... | reverse complement strand
ATCCCCGGCGTCTTCGACAGCATGGTGTTGGCCTCGCGCTGCATTTCCTGCAACAGGAAATCGAGTTTCTTGCCCGCTTCTCCGGCAACGAAAAGCAGCTTTTGGAATTGGTCGATGTGGCTCGCGAGGCGCGCAATCTCTTCGCTGATGTCGCTGCGCTCGGCCAGAAGCGCCGCTTCTTGGAGCAAGCGTGCCGGCTCGAGTTGAGTGTCGCCCAGCAATTCTTTCAATCGCATCTCGAGGCGGCGGGCATAGGCCGGCCGGGACTGCTCGGCAAGCGCCCGGATCTGCGCGCCCTTTTCGGCGATCTGCACCAGTCGCCCAGACATTTCCTCAGCCAATAGACGCCCTTCGGCCCTTCGCATTTCATCGAGGCGGGTCAAGGCCTCTTCCAGGCAGGCCGCGACTTGCGTGGCGAGTCGTTCCTGCTCGTCTTCGCTCCCCGTTTCGCCAAGCGTTCCGGAGGCCGCTATCACACCGGGCAGGCGAAGCAAGGCCATCAGATCCGGTTCAGTTTTCATCCCGAACTGCCGGCGCAGATCCTCTGCGATCCTCAGGTAGGCCTCGGCGACCTCGCGGTTCACCTGCACGGCTGCCGGGCCGGCGGGCTCGAAGTGCAAGGTGACGTCGATGTGGCCGCGGCGCACCCGTTCGCGCAGGAGCTGGCGCATGCGCGGCTCGAACGGCTCGAAGCCCTCGGGCAGGTGCAGATGCAAATCCAAGAAGCGGTGATTGACGCTGCGCACGCTGACGCGCAGCGACCAGCCGTTCTGCTCGATGTGGGCCTGCGCGTAGCCAGTCATCGACTTCGGCGCAGCAGATTTAGGCGAGGCCGAGGGCGAGGATGCAGGGCTCATAGCTGTCCCCTCCCGGCCTGATAAGAAGCATCATCCGCATCGGCGAATTGCAACTCATACAGACGCGCATAGGCTCCGCCGCTGGCCAGCAGTTCCTGGTGCGTGCCGGTCTCCCGGATGGTGCCGTCCTCGAGGACCACAATCTTGTCGGCGCGGCGAACCGTAGAGAGCCGATGCGCGATTACGAACACGGTGCGCCCCACGATCAGATTGGCGAGCGCGCGCTGCACGAGCATCTCGGACTCCGAATCCAGCTCCGAGGTCGCTTCGTCCAGAATCAGGATCGGGCAATCCTTTAGCAGGGCCCGGGCGATGGCCAGGCGCTGGCGCTGCCCGCCGCTCAGCCGCTGCCCGCGGTCACCCAACAGCGTGTTGTAGCCCTGGGGCAGCTCAAGAATGAAGTCGTGGGCGAGCGCTGCCTTAGCGGCGGCGTGGACGCGCTCCTCGGGCAAGCCGGGCCGGCCGTAACAAATATTGTTCCAGACCGTGTCGTTGAAAAGGATCGTCTCCTGCGTGACGATGGCAATTTGGTCGCGCAGCGACCGGAGCGTGACTTCTCGGACATCGTAGCCGTCAATGCGCACCGCGCCCGAGGTTGCTGAGTGAAAGCGCGGCAGCAAGTTCACCAGCGTGGTTTTCCCAGCGCCGCTGGACCCCACAATGGCCACCACTTCGCCGGCGTGCGCCGTGAGCTGGACGCCACGGAGGACCGGCGCGTCGGAGTCGTACGCGAAGCTGACGTTGTCAAAGTCCACGCGGCCGGAGAAGCATGGCAGGATTGCGGCGCCGGGTTTCTCCGCCTCTTCCTCCTCGAGCACGAGGAAGGCGAACACCTGCGCGCTGGCGCCGCGCGCTTGCTGGAACTGCTGATAGACGGCGCCCACGCGCTTGACCGGGGCGTAGGCATTGAACAGCGCAAAGATGAAGGTCATGAACTGCCCGGTGGTCATCTGTTGGTAGCGAATCTGGTCGCGGGCGTACAGCAGGACCATGACGATAACCACGGCGCCCAGCAACTCCATCAGCGGGGAGGTGAGCACGTAGGCGCTGATCCAGCGCATGTTCTCACGCAGCAGCCTCCGCGCTGTCGCGCGGAATTTCTGGATTTCAAAGTCCTCCATCCCGAAAGCCTTTACCACCCGGTTGCCGCTCACCGTCTCCTGCAAGATCTGATTCAGCTCGGCCAGTCGTGTCTGGCTCTTCTCCACTGAACGGCGGATCCTCCGCCCCAGCTTTCCGATGGGCCAAATCACCAGTGGCAGCAGCACAATCGATGCCAGCGCCATTCTCCAGTTGACGAGCAGCAGAACGGCCGCGAAAGCCACCAATCTGAAGAGCTGGTGGAAAGAATCGGCCAGCCAATCGGACAGCGCGCTGCGCACGCGCTCGACATCATTGATTGCCGACGACATCAACCGCCCGATTGGTTGATGCTGGAAGAATCCGATGGGCTGGCGGATCAGCTTGCTATAGAGGTGATTGCGCAGGTCGGTGATGCTCGCGTGGCCCACGTATTGCACCAGCATGATACCGAAAAACTCCGCCACTGCCTTGCCCACAATCAGAACCACCAGCGAAATCGCAAAGACCGTCCAGACATGGTGGATATGGTGGGGGAAAAAGGCATTTAGGTAGATTGTGCGGCCGCTGAAAGGCAGCCTCACCAGCGGCAGGGTAGGGTCAGTGGTGGCGGGGTTGAGCACACGGTCGAAAGCCGGCGTGATCATCAGCGCAGTGAGGCCGTCGCCCAGGCCCACCACAGCCAGCAACACCACCGCCCCTGCCAGCCGGCCCACGTACGGCCGCACATAGCTGAGCAAGCGAGTTAGTTCAGCGGGTTGCTTCACGAGTTGGATGCCCCGGCGCGGCCCCCATGCCGCGCGCAAACTTCTTACGCTACGAACGACCGGTGAGATTGTCAAGCCGCCTACCGATTCAGATCGCGGTGCACCACCTTCGTGGTGTAGCCATGGCGACCAAGCGCCCGGCGAATCACTTCGGCCATCATGACCGAGCGATGACGGCCCCCGGTGCAGCCAAAGGCGATGGTCAGATAGCTCTTTCCTTCGCGGATGTAGTGCGGGATCAGATAGGTCAGCAATCCTTCGATCCGCCGCAGGAACTCGCCGGTCTGCGGAAACGAGCGCATGTAGCGCGCCACCCGGGCATCTTTCCCCGAGTACCGCCGCAACTGGGGCACGAAATGCGGGTTGGGCAGAAAGCGCACATCGAACACCAAGTCGGCGTCGCCCGGGATGCCGAACCGATATCCGAAGCTCACCAGCGAGACCAGCAGCGGCCTCCGGTCCGGGTTCTTGAACCGTTCGGTGATGAATTGTCGCAGCTCGTGCACATTGAAGTTGCTGGTGTCGATCACCACGTTGGCGAGCTTGCGAATTGGGGCCATCATCTGGCGCTCGCGCCGCAGGCCTTCGCGCACGGGACGATCGTGTCCCAGCGGATGCGGCCGCCGCGTTTCACTGAAGCGGCGCAACAGCGCTTCATCACAAGCCTCGATGAACACCAGGTTGGCCGGGTGCTCGCGCCGCAACTTGCGGTAGATGGCCGGCAGGCGCTTCAGTTGCTCGCCCTCGCGTGCGTCCACCAGCAGCGCCGCCCGCTCGACTTCCCCGCTGCCATACACGTGGAGCTCACTGAAGGTGGGGATCAGGTCCACCGGCAGGTTATCGACGCAATAGAAGCCCAGGTCCTCGAAGGTCTTCAGCACCGTGCTCTTGCCGGAACCGCTCAGGCCCGTTAGGATCACCAGTTGTCCGGTACCACGCGTTGCTTGCAGCTTCACGGCTCCGCGCCTAGGCCTTCACCCGGCGCTGGTGGGTGCTGGGGATGCGCAGGTCCTCGCGGTACTTGGCCACCGTGCGGCGCGTCACGTGGATGCCGGCTTCGTCCAGCTTCTTGGCGATGTGGTCGTCGGTTAGCGGGCGGGCGGAGTCTTCTTCCTCGATCATCTTCTTGACCAGCCGCTTCAGGGTCTGCAGCGACATGCTGCCGCCCTCGGGGCCGTTCACGGATTCGGAGAAAAACGCGCGCAGCTCGAGCACGCCTTGCGGGGTGTGCGCGTACTTGCTGGCCACCGCGCGGCTGACCGTGGAGGGATGTACGCCGACCTCTTCCGCGACTTCTTTGATCATCATCGGCTTCAGCTGATCGGGGCCAAAATCGAGAAAGTCTCCCTGGCGGCGGATGATCACTTGGCAGACGCGCAGGATGGTGTGCTTGCGCTGCTCGATGTTCTTGAGCAACTGGATGGCGGCGGTAAAGCGCTCCTTGACGTAGTTGCGCACTTCGCGGTCGGCGGCGTCGCGCGCCAGCAGGCGGCGGTACACCGGGCTCAGCCGGAGTTGTGGCAGGTCGTCTTCGTTCATGAACACCTGCCACTCGTTGTCCACCTTGCGGAAGTAGACATCGGGCTCAACCAGCCGCGTTTCAGTCTTGTTGAAGCGAAGGCCCGGACGCGGGTCGAGTTTTTTGATGACGTCTACGGCGCGTTTGACTAGCTCCACGGGCCGGTTCAGGGCCCGCGCGATCTCCTTGAGCTGGTTGGTCTGCAACTGCTTCAGGTGGTCGGAAACGATCTGCTGTGCAACGCTGTTCTGCGGATCCAGCGTGCGGAGCTGGATCAGCAAGCACTCGCGCAGGTCTCGCGCGGCCACGCCCAGCGGGTCAAACTCCTGCACCACGGCCACGGCGTCTTCGAGGTCATCGCTGGTGTACCGGCCGTTCTGCGCGAGTTCCTCGAGCGAAGCGGTCAGATAGCCGTCTTCGTCGAGATTGCCGATGATCGATTCGGCGATCTCGCGTACCGTGTCGCTGCAGATGGTGACGCTCAACTGCCAGGTCAGGTGTTCGGACAAACCCTGCGGCGAGGAGAGAAATTTGTCGAAGGACGGCCGCTCGATCTGTTCGTACTCACGGTGCTCGATGCCGTTGCCGCTGTCCAGGTATTGGTTAAAAAAGGAGGCGATGTCGAACTCGTCGAAGGGATTGGCGGCCTCGGTTTCGGGGACCTTCTCGGTTTCGGCTTTGACGAAAGCCTCGTCACTATAGTTCTCGCTGACCACCCCATCTTCGCTCAACTCTTCCAGCACCGGGTTGGCGATCATCTCCTGGTTGATCATCTCGCGCAGCTCGAGCCGGTTGAGCGCGAGAACGCTTACCATCTGCACCAAGCCAGGGGTAAGGATCTGCTTCTGCGCGACTCTCAGATTCAGTTTGGGCTGCAGCCAGCTCATGGCGGTCAGTTCAGCCGGAAGTGGTCGCCCAGATATACGCGGCGCACTTCGGGGTCGCTGCTAAGGGCGTCGGGCGTTCCGGTGCGGAAAATCTTGCCGTTATTGATGATATAGGCCCGATCGGTCACCTTCAAAGTTTCACGAACGTTGTGATCCGTGACCAACACACCGATGCCGGAGCCGCTCAGCTCCGCGATAATCCTCTGGATGTCCACCACGGTCAGAGGGTCGATCCCGGAAAAGGGCTCATCGAGCAGGATAAATGCCGGCTCCAACACGAGTGAGCGCGCAATTTCCAGGCGGCGTCGCTCGCCGCCGGAGAGCGTGTACGCCCGGTTGTAGCGCACCATTTCCAGTCCCATCTTCGCGAGCAGCTCTTCCAGCCGGTCGCGCTGCTGCTCCGGGGTGAGCGGAAGCGTCTCCAGGACCGCCTGCAAATTCTCTTCGACCGTCAGTTGGCGAAAAACCGAGGGCTCTTGGGGAAGGTAGCTAAGGCCGCTGCGGGCCCGGAGGTACATGGGGAGGTCGGTGATGTCGTCTCCGTCCAGGAGCACACGCCCCGAGTCCGGGCGGGCCAAGCCGACCAAGATGTAGAAGGTCGTCGTCTTACCCGCGCCGTTGGGCCCCAGAAGACCAACCACCTCACCCTGCAGGATCTCCAGTTCGATATCATCGACCACCTTCCGCCCTCGATACGCCTTGCTCAGCTCGACGGCTTGGAGTTTGAGCATACTGCTTCATTTCTCGACCCGGTGTCTGGTCAGCGTGCGTGATCCTTCCTCCGAATCCACAACAATCGTATCATCCGCAAAAAAGAAGGTCAATTGACGCCCCGTGGTTGTGCCGCGAAAGGTATCGTAAAGCGTGGGATGTCCGCCGGATAGAACAAACTTCCCCTCCGCGGCAATGTATTCGGCCTGCTCCGCCACCCCGCGGCGATCGCCCTGACGCACCGTCACGCCGCCCGAAGCCACTGCTCGGCTCAACCGCTGCGCGCCTCCAGAGGCCCGGGAGCTGGTCGGCGACCCCCCAGGAGACCCGGTGGAAGTAAAAAATAGGTCGAGCACGCGCGAGCCGATTTGCCCTTGGCGGGCCTGCATCAGCACGTTCTGTTCCAGATGCGCGCGCGCCTCGGCACTCCAGTAGGTCAGCGTGCCCGCTCGCACGCGCCAAACGGCGGGCCCCGCTCCCTCCGGTCGCTTTGTGACTGCTGACGCGCTGGTTGGGCTGCCGGCGGAAGCCTCGGCCTGGGGGAACACGGCAGCCACGTTGCCGCGAGCGATGAGCTGCCGGGCGCCGCGCAGCAGCTCGATCGAATCGGCCTCGATCACGGCATCCCCCTGCCAGAGCCGTGCGTGGCCGGAGTAGACGGCGCGGCCGTTGGAGGTGTTTGCCACGAGGTGGTCCGAAGCAATGATTGCTGGCTGCGGGGCCAAGTTCACGACTCCGTTTCGCGCGGCAGAAGTCTCAGTTGAGCGCACCTCGCCATCGGCGCGGAGCTCCCCGCTGTGCTGGTTGAACGTGAGCGACTCCGCGGTGGTCCGCGTGCCTTGGTCACTCAGCACCACTGAGCCGGTTAGCGTGAGGTTATCAGTGGCGCGGTCCAGGCGCGCGTGGTCGGCCTGCGCGCTGCGATCGGCTTCGCGCAAGCGCACGTTGCCGCTCTGTTGCAGTTCAGCCCATTTGCTGCCCGGGGCGAACTTCAAGGTGAGCTCTTGCGACATGGACACCTGCGGCGGGCGACCCGGCAAACGCCGCTCGATCTCCACATCACCTCGCCCGGTAAGGTTCCGAAACTCATTGCGCTCGCCGAATTCCGCGGCGATTTGCCGGCCGCGCAGTCGGATCGTTTGCGGCTCCCCGTTGCCACCGGGAGCGTTCGGGCGTTGCCATTCAATCGTGGCCGGAGCGAGGGTCTCCGCGTGGCCGAGCCGTTGTTCGCGCGGCTTCGTTGGATCAACGAAATAGAACCGCAACGCTGAAGTGGCGAGACTTCGCGACTCCCCGCGATGGCTGGATTGCGCTTTCACATCGCCCCTCGCAATCAGCACCTTGGGCGCCATGAACTCCGGGAGCATTTCCACTTCCAATTGCTGCGCTTCCAGACGATCCTCTCCGCCCGGCCCATGCACGCTGCCGCGCACGCTGCCCGTCGCCAAAATTCGCTCGGCCCAGCCCTCGCGATGAAAGTAGGCCACGCACTCGTCGGCGCTGAGCACCGCCTGGCCGCGCCGCTCAGCCGAACGCAATTCCGGCCGCTGGCCGGCGCCTTTTGCGCCCCTGCGCGCCACCATGCGCCGCGCGCGCAGGTCAGCATCGAGTTCGAGCGCCATTTCGCCGGCGAGGAGCTCGCGGTGTCCTTGCCGAGCGTGTACGGGCGCTAGCAGGCGCACGATTCGCGTATCGCGGCGATACTCCAGACTGCCGGCAGTGACGTTCACCGGCGTGCCGGGGAAACTTTTCGCCGCCGAGCGACTAGGATTGGCCGCTCTCACGGCGGAGGCAGACTCTGGCCCTGCCGGCGGCGCCAGCGTGAGTTCCACATCGCGCAGCAGCTTCACGACGCCTTGCAGAGAGCTGTAGCTGAGGCCGGTGGAGCGGCCCTCGCCATAAGGAAACCGGAAGATGACCGGCTGGTCCGTGCGCGCCTCACCGCTTTCGCGGTCGAAAGAGACATTGCTGGTACGGAGGTGGATCACGCGCGCCAGCGGATTCTCGCCCGGCGCCTGCGATGGATGCTGCCGCGCGTCTTCGGCGCTCTCAAGATCCATATGCACTTCGCCGGCACAGAGGATCCGCTCGGGGTTGGAAGTGTATTCGCAGGCGCTCGTGTGGATGTTGTCGAACCGCTCTCCGGTGCGGCCGTAGATAGTGATCCAGACATCTTCCAGCAGGTTCCGGCTGCCTTCTTTGAACTCGGTGGCGCGGGAGGCGCGCACCGTAAACAGCGTGCGGTCTTGCTCCACCTTGGAGAAGGAAAACTCCGCCGAGCGTTGTTGCACCGTCGGTGGCACTACGGGAGGCGCCTTCTTCTTTACCTGCGCGGCCTGCCAGGCGCGGCGCGCATACACCCCCGCTACGGTCATTGTCAGCAGCAGGGCTGCAACAGCGGCCCAGCGAGCATAACGCGCGGCTTGACTGGTGCGCATCGGAAGGGGCGCCTATCAGCTTAGAGGTCGAGTATAGGATAATGGTTCCTAGTGCCGCTAGGCTGGGTGACGTTTCCTGCGTGCTAACGGAATACCAGAAGGCCGGAGGCAAATGAATCGGCGCTTCAACTCTAACTGGCCCGGAGCTTCGCCTCTGATACGCTGAACTTAAAGCATTCAGGGGACTTGCCAACCGAACGAGAGCAAGATTTCTGGCTTCGGGGCGCATAAGAGTTTAAGTTATTGCCAGCAAATTGACCTCGCGAGTAGAATCCACGAATTCTCGCTCAAGGATAATAGTGCTGGGATATGATCCGAGAGGCAAGCGGCGTTTCGCGGGTCACCGTGGGCTCGGCGCGGAGACAAGATGCGTTTGACCACTACTTGGAATAAAGCAGAAGGCCTGCACAATTCTTCCATGCCTGAGGTCTGACGAAGATGAACGGGGCATCGCCTGGGACAGCCAAACGTTACGATCCTCAGACATTGTTCGAGAAACTATTCGAATCCTCGCCCGACGCCATCCTGGTATCCGATCCCGATGGGCGAATCACAGAAGCGAATGCACAAGTGGAGAAATTGTTCGGATATAGCCGCGCCGAGCTGGTGGGCCAGCGTGTCGAAGTTCTGATTCCCGAGCGATTCCGCCTCGCCCATCTTGGTCATCGTGAAGACTACGGCGCACAACCGCGTATGCGTCCGATGGGCGCCGGCTTGGAACTCTTCGGCAGGCGTAAGGACGGGAGCGAATTCCCCGTTGACATCATGCTCAGGCCCTTGGAGATGCCAGGCGGTCGAGTAGTCTTGAGCGTGATCCGGGACATCTCCGAAAAAAAGAGAGCCGAGGAGGCCTTGCGGCAGAGCGAGCAACAGTTGCGATTGCTCGTGGAGAGCGTGAAGGATTACGCCGTTTTCCTGCTGGACCCAGAAGGCCGGATCTTGACCTGGAGTCTGGGCGCGGAACGGATGAAGGGCTACAAAGCAGAAGAAATCATCGGCCGCCACTTTTCCTGCTTCTTCACACCCGAAGACATTGAAAGGGGTAAGCCGGAAGAAGAATTGCGGGTGGCGGAAGCGCAAGGACGGTCCGAAGACGAGGGCTGGCGTGTGCGCAAGGATGGGTCACGCTTTTGGGCCTGGGCCATCGTCACGGCTATACATGACAAGGACGGGAAAGTTAAGAGCTTCTTGCAAGTGACATGCGACCTCACGGAACGCAAGCAGGCCGAAGATGCTCTGGTCTTGGAACTTAGCAATACCCTGCTCTCCAACCTCGATATTCGCAAACTCTTCTCTGCGATTTCAGAGGGCATCCGGCGCATCGTTCGCCATGACCTCGCCGCGCTCGCGCTCTATGATCCTGAGACCAACCAGTTCCGTGTCCAACAACTCGATGCTTCCTACGGGAAGAACATCCTTCCGGGAGAGTTGCTAATTTCGCTGGAAAGCTCCGTGGCGGGCCAAGTATTCACCTCCCGTGAGCCGTTGCTTCTGAGCCGTCTGGACACGAAGCGTTTTCCCTCTGAGGCCACGCGTTATCTGGCGGCTGCTGGCATCAAGTCGGTTTGCTGCGTCCCCCTTATTGGCCGCGACCATCTGCTCGGCACACTCGGCGTGTTTAGCAAGCAGGAAGCCGCCTTTACCGAGAAAGATCTGCGTATGGTGGCCCAACTTGCGAACCACGTGTCGACCGCCTTGGACAACGCTCTGGCGTTCCGCCACATCACGGAGCTGCGCGACAGACTCGAGCAGGAGAAGCGGTACCTCGAAGAAGAGCTTCGTACGGAATGCGGGTTCGAGGACATTATCGGCGAGAAGCCGGAATTGAAGCGAGTTCTCAAGCAGGTCGAAACGGTTGCGGCAACTGAGGCGACCGTTCTGATCCTCGGCGAGACTGGCACAGGAAAGGACCTCATCGCCCGGGCCATCCATCAACTTAGTTCACGGCGCCAACGGGCTTTGGTCAAACTGAATTGCGCTGCGATCCCCACCGGACTGCTCGAAAGCGAATTATTCGGGCACGAAAAGGGAGCATTCACCGGCGCGATCTCCCGGAAGATCGGGCGGCTCGAGCTGGCTCATCAAGGAACCTTGTTTCTCGACGAGATCGGAGACCTTCCTCTGGAACTTCAGCCCAAGATTCTTCGCGCTTTACAGGAGAAGGAATTTGAAAGACTTGGCGGAACGCAAACCATTCATGTCAATGCGCGCCTCATCGCGGCCACAAACCGCGATCTTACAAAGATGGTCGCTGATCGACAATTTCGCAGCGACCTGTACTATCGCTTGAAAGTCTTCCCGATCATCTTGCCCCCCTTGCGTGACCGCCGCGAGGATATACCGTTGTTGGTTCGCTACTTCGTGGAGAGATATGCTCGGCAAATGGATAAGCGAATAGAAACCATCCCATCGGACGTCATGCAGGCTCTCACACGATGGGACTGGCCGGGCAACATCAGAGAACTGGAGAATTTCATTGAACGCGCCGTTATCCTCACCAAGGGGCCAACACTACGCGCTCCTCTGGCCGAGCTGGAAATGCCCGAGGACTCAACCGCGCAAACCGATTCCACCCTGCAAAGTGCTGCGCGAGAGCACATTCTAGGTGTTCTTCGCGAAACCCGAGGCGTGATTGGTGGCGCCCGCGGAGCAGCGGCCCGCCTGGGCTTGAAACGAACCACGCTGAACTCTAAGCTGAAGAAGTTGGGCATCAGCCCCCAAGACTATATTTAGTCACTACTGACGAAGTTTCGCCCCTGCCTTCGTCACGGGGTCCTGGCTGGTCCGCTAAACCACCCATCATTCTGTCCTAAAGCCCTTGGCTTCAATGATATGCAACCCTAGTGACTCAAGCGAAGTGTTTGGCCTAGCGCGTGCCACAAGCAACGACGTGACCTGAGGTGGGCCAAACTACGTTGAGGATATCAGTCCAAGAAGAGCCGAAATTGATCACGCTAAAACTTGAGGGAAGGCTTGCCGGAGCCTCCACCACTGAACTCGACCGGGCCTGGAGGTCTCTGGTTCCTGCCCTGGGGTCGAGGTTGCTGTGCGTAGATCTTTGCGACGTGACTTATATGGACGCAGCAGGAATGCAACTCCTCGCCGAGATCCATCGCAAGACGAATGCTGATCTCGTTGCGGATACACCGTTAACAAAGTATTTCGCCGAAGAAGCAAGGCGGAGCAGTTGGAAAGGCAAAAAGCAAGGGGGGTAGAGATGCGAGGCCCCTACGGTTTCGATTTGAATATTCGTGCTCGCCGTGTTCGCTGTGGTCTCGCTCAGCTTGGCGCTGCGGATGTATCTGAAGCCCCGGGGAAAGATTTTGCAGGGGTAGTGCGCGGGATGGAGGTGTGAGATGAAGTGCAAAGCGGAAGGACAGATTCTCGTATGGCTGCTGGGGCTTGCCGCTATGCTGGGTATACCCCACGTTGCCGGCGCAGCCCAGGATGAGGGTGAGTTCGTCCTTCGCTGTTCACCCAAGGAGATCCATGAAATCGTCAGGCGCCACGGGCTGACACTCCTCCGCTCGCACGAGAGCCAGGACATCCATCTTGTCCGCGCCCCGGCTAGCCCTCCTCCGCAGCAGGTTTTAAGCGACGTCCGGTCCGACCCGAAAGTGCTGGGGATAGAGCCGAACAGAAATGTGATCGTTCCGGAGGCTGCGCAAGGACTACAACTCAACCTGTCGACTGCTGACATCCTCGACAGGCTGGGCAACGCGACAGTGGTCCCCTTCTTCGGGAGCCAGGTCTTGAGCAGTTACGTCACCCAACCGGCTGTGGTGCTGACTCGGAGCACGGAGGCCCACCAATTCTTTGCCACCGGTGCCGGGATTGTGGCTGTGATTGATACGGGGGTGGACCCCAACCACCCCGTCCTGAAAGCCTCGCTGGTCCCGGCCTTTGACTTCACCCGCAACTTGCCTGGCATTCCTTCCGAGTTCGCCGATCTGGGCCAGTCCACCGCTTCCATCCTCGACCAGTCCACGGCATCTATACTGGATCCTTGGAGGGTAGTCGTTCTGAATCAGTCCACTGCACCGATTCTCAACCAGTCCACCGCGAGCATCTTGGACACCCGGCAACTGCCACAGGAGTTTGGGCACGGCACAATGGTGGCCGGGATCATCCATCTGGTGGCGCCCACGGCGCTGATCATGCCCTTGAAAGCGTTCAAAGCGGATGGGACCTCTAACCTGTTTGACATCCTGCGCGCGATCTACTACGCCGTGGACCACGGGGCCCGGGTGATCAACATGAGCTTCAGCACGGAGCAGCGTTCGGCGGCAATGGGGCGCGCCATGAACTACGCGGGCAGCCGCGGCGTGATCTGCGTCTCATCGGTAGGCAACAAGGGGGCAAGGCTACGGGTTTATCCGGCCGCATTTGATTACGTTTTCGGGGTGGGGTCAACCAGCAATCGGGATACGCGGAGTACGTTTTCCGACTTCGGCGACGACGTCCAATTGGCGGCTCCCGGGGAAGGGATCATTACCACGTATCCCGGCGGGCATTACGCCGCCGCCTGGGGCACGTCCTTCAGCACCGCCTTCGTTTCCGGCGGCGCGGCCCTTCTGCTACAGATGAACATGCGAACAAATTCGGACACTGCCGCGGATGCGCTCGGAAATGCCAAGGGACTTCCCGCTGCACTGGGACTGGGAGATGGGCGGATTGACTTGTACCGAGCGCTTTCGAGCATGAAACAGCCTTAGAGCGAAGACTGAATATGCAGTGGCAATCAAGCCGTGGTGTCCCGAGCTTTTTGGAGCTTCAGCGGAAAATTGCCTTTTGCCCGCATTGTGGAAATCACTCACCACAACGTCTTGTCTTCCGTCATGAAACCCGAGAGACAGGTTACGAGGATAAGGGCAACCTGGAAGAAGCATTTCCAACTGAGTTTTTCTTTGCTCTCTGCGAAACATGCGACCAACCTTTGTTGTATTACATAGGCGAGGACATCGAGCAGTACGGAAGCGGCGATAAGCCGCAATCCTATCAAGATTCCGTTCTTCTCTGGCCCACCGAGAAGGTGCTGCGACATTATGGAGTGGTTTGGGAGAAGCGGCTCACGCGCTCGGGAATGCCCAAAAACGCTTCGGGCTGGAAGTGGTTGCGGAGCCAGGGAGTGAAGAGCATTGTCACATTCCGCATCGAGAATGACGTGGACTACAGCAAATACGGATTCGAGCGCGTTCTGCCGATCCCGATCTCCGGCAACCCGCCCGCTGACCCGCCGAGCGATCAGCAGGCCGAGGAGTTTCTCCGCGTCATCCAGGACCCCAACAACGCGCCTGTTCATATGCATTGCAATGCAGGAAGAGATCGCACGGCGATGATGGCCGCTCTCGCCCGGTATTCCATTGATGGCTGGCCAATGGAAAAAGCCCTTGAGGAAGCGCGGTCTTACCGTCACGGCGAGGACTTACCCCCGAAACGGATGGCGTGGCTCTACAACTGGACCGCGAAACACAAACCAGGGAGTTACCGGCTGCAGTGATTTCTTAATGACCCCACTTTGAGTCGCGGAGAGACAGAAGGCCCGCTCTAACTCCATCAGGACCTGGGTGGCTGGCTGAGTCTCTGACCTGCAGGCAGTTGAGGTGAGGGCTTCACTTCGCTGTCGGTGGGCCCCCACCCATCGGCAGGTGGGGTGCGCAGAACAGGTTTCAATTCGGGTGGAAGGTTGTACGCAATTGAGAATATTTGTCCGCATCGCGGCGGACCGTTGGGGGAAGGTAAGATCGAAGACGATGAAGTGATCTGCCCCTGGCACGGCTCCCGCTTCAACTTGAAAACCGGCGCAGTTCTTGAACCACCTGCTCGGCAGGGAGTGAAAAGCTTTGCTGTCCAAGTCACGGCAGATGACGTGGAAGTAGAGATCTAGCCGAGCAGGGTCGCAGTGGCGAAGATGATGGATTCGGGGGACCACCCGCGCGCACAGGCTCCAACTATCACAACTACAAGTTGAAGATCCCGAAAGTCCGCATCGCCTGTGAAACTGCGGGCCTCCAGCTTATGCACTCGAGGTGCCGGAGTAAATTCGCCCTCGTTCACAAGCGAGAGCCGGTGGCGAAGGCCGAGAAGGAAGGAGGGGAGCGTGAGAGTGGTTTCGCTGTTTCCGTACGGAGTATGCGGGCTGTTTCCGACCGGGAGAGTCTTAAGCACGCCTGGGGCGCTTGGGGCGCTGGGTCGGGCCGGGCAGTCGGCGGCCGAATTCCTGGAAAGGCATCTCAATGGTGACTGGGGAGAGATCACCGCGATCGATGTGGACGAAAACAACTTTTCGCTCAAGAACGGCTACCGTATCCTCAGCGCATAAAATACCAAGACAGGCGAGCGCATCTGGATCATCACCGAAGCCGACAGGTCGATGACAACTATACTTCTACCGGAGGAGTACCACTAACTGCATGAACTGCGAAACAAGGTTGGCGTAACGGTCGCGGTCGTTTGGATGGGCGCGCGATTTCACAAGCGATTGGACAAGCTTCGGTAGAAAAATGTCAGCCTGTCTAATGCGAATCTAAGACGCGCCGCAAGATTGGCGACACTGATTGGAGCATGACCCTACTGTCCTCTCCGCTGACCCTGCCCGCCCTGCGAGTCGCGCCCTCAGGAATCGAATGATGTCCTAGTTTGGTCTCGGCCGTCCCAAAAAACGCAAAGAACACGCAGCGGGGCAGGGAACAAGTGAGGGATAATCCTACTTTTGGTCGGGGCTCACGGCCCTAGTTTATGTGTTCACCACCGAATTTCCCAATCCGCTCATGCTAGCGGCCTTTCAGGATGTCGCAAATGGCGGAGATAGTGTTCCAATTGCGCGTGGTGGCGGACACACCGAGATTCTTCTCGACGACTTCATTGGGATACACGAACGATCGTCCCAGCCGTCGGTGGACACTCAAGGCGAATCTGCCGGTGACCCCTATCACCTTCACCTGCCACGTCTCGCCAGCAGGTTGGCGGATGGGAAGGGGAGGCAGTGTCCGAGGGCGTTTCGCCAAAACGCTTACGAACCGGCTCACGTCCTTGCCGGAAGGCTCATTCGCAAATGGTTCCCCGGACGCGATGTCGATGACATCGCGCGACTGACAGATCATGAACTCCGCTGTGAAAGGCAGTCTGCGAAGCAATTCGGTACGCACCATCGCTTGGCTGATCGGCTTGCGGATCACAAAGGTTCCCGCCGCGCCCACGTTGACCACATCGAAGTCCGACAGCTCTCTGGCCAGGACGCTAGGCTGGAACCTTTTGTGTCCTCCCACATTGACGCCTCTCAAGAACACGACCAAGGCCACCGGCTTCCTCCCACGGCCTAACTCTTGTTTAGGCTGACCCGCATAAAAACCCTTCGCGGTCGGCATTAGCCGAACCAGCTTAGAGGTCGAGTATAGGATAATGGTTCAAAATAGCGCAGGCCAATTCGTATTGCTCACGCGCCGAAGGCTTTCGGTGCCGACCCCCACGTACGGCGGACGGCCGCCTACATCCGGTCACAAGCCGAAGCGGGCAAGTACGCGTTGGCAGGGCCTTTCCTTGATAACGACCGCATCCGAGGCATTGCCATCATGATGCTGCATCGGCTGAAGAAGCCAAGAACATCGCAAGCGGCGACCCCATGGTGCAGAGTGGAAGGATGGCGGTAGAGATTCATCCCGCCATGCTGGCTGACGTTTCCTGCGTGCTAATGGAATACCAGAAGGCCGGAGGCAAATGAATCGGCGCATGGAGTGCTGCATCGGCTGGCACCAACCCCATCGCTACACGGGCTCAATAATCAGAATGTACCGATTGGGCGGGCCTAGGCGGCGGTTGTTTAGTCAGGGTGAAAGCCATAGTAAGAATCTGCCTTGCAATCACGGTCCCAGAGGCCACGAATCCGCGGATGCCCGAAAAAAACATCCATGCCCCGGTGCCATGACTTCCAGACATGATCGTCAAGGTATCCAGCCTCGTAAAAGAAATACTCTTCTGCACAAAGGTTGAAATAGCTGAAAAGCAATTCCCGCTCAGTGTTGGACAAATCGCCTTCGCGTGGCCCGAATAGAATCGTGTTTAGATCGTCGTTCAGTTTGTCATATCGCGCGTTGAACTCGACAAATAGCTCCTTGAACAGTTTGGTCTCGTCGAGATGTTGCCGATAGAGAAAGTACGTGAAGCCAGCAATGGCTCCGATGCCGGATAACAATAGCTCCGGGGGGTGTCCGGCCGCAAAACGAAACCAGGCAGCGATGACACTGGCAGAGCCGATCAGGAAAATGACCGGATACCATCTCTTATTGTGAAGTTTGAGCGCCATTGCTGAGTCCGGCGAGTTCTACCAGACGCTCCAGCCGGAAGACCGACCACTGGTGACGCCGTTTATCCCCCGCTTGAGGATGCCAGAAGATCTCTCAGCCGAGTTGGTGTGAATTGTCCTCTTCACGTCGGGGGTAACCAACGGCAATCGACCATCGGCCGTAGATTGTTGTTGACGCCTGGCCTCCCAGAAATCCTCAAGCTGGCAACAGGGACGACAATTACACTGCTACTTAACCTGCGAGTCAAGCCCACGGCATTCACACTATTCGCACCTCGCCGACTTTTTTCCTCCCCTTGCGTCTCGGCGAGATACCCCTTCTTGCGAGCAATGCCAATGGATCGTCCGTAAACGGCTGAGGGTTGACCAACTGCTCAGCGAGTCTCGCGATTCTTAGGGGACCACTGACCGGGGCGATTCCTTCCCTGAGAATGACCAGAAACAGGGAGGCACAGGGGAGAAGCGTGCCGCCCGCATGGAGGGTCGGGTTGGTACCCCCCGCGTGTTGAGCCGTTTGTTCCTGCCGGACAGGCGCCCGCTGCTGCGGGCTTCGCCGCGCTCTTCAGAGGAAAATTTCTGGGGAGACGTGGAAGCGATCACTCAGCCGGCGGATGTGTTCCTTGCTCAAAGCTCGCTTCCCGCTTAGCACTTCAGAGACGATACTCGGTGTCCCGAACACTCTCACAAGGTCCTTCTGCTTCAGTCCGTTGGCCCGCATCAGCTCTAGAACGGCTTCCTGCGGCGTGGCGGGCTTCACCTTGTAGCGCCGCTCCTCGAAATCTTCGATCAGCACAGTCAGCAGTTCCGCTAGCTTCTTCTCCGCCGCGGTGAGTTGCCCGCTGCGTTCATCAAGCTTTTCCAGCAAGCGGATGCAAGCCTCGTTTTCTTCCTCCGTCTCGATTACTTTGGGCAGGCTACGCGTGAGCAGTCTCCGATATTCGCTCGCATCGAAGCGGCGCTGCCGCGACTTCCTTCTTTCACCCGCCACGCTCACTTCTCCCAACTCCCCCGGTCGTACTCTGCATGTGTAAGGACTCCCCGGATGAAGATGCGACCGGTCCTGTAGTTGATTCGCGTGATGAGCCGATACTCGTTTCCTTTGATGTTGAACACTGTGTAGCCTTCGACGGCATCGGCGCTTGGAAACGTCTGGCGAATTTCCGCCAGGCTATTCCACTGCGCTTTCTTGGCGATGCGGAACCAGGTAGCGAGTGGGCCTTGCAGATCAGCATGTATCGCCGCCGCTTCGCGCAGCCTCTTTCGGGAGATCACATGCATCCATCAGGCCCCCGGGGATTGTGTCTTCTCTCTCTTGGACACAATCCTGAATAGCCGGCCAATCCTTGGCGAACTCCTGGCGGTACAGCATCTCGCCACTCCCATTAGATTCTCATTTTGCGAACTTGTCAAGCAAGAGTTTCGCAGAATGCGAACTCCGGTAAAACCGAAGAGCATAGCGGCAGGCGCCCGAATGCGGTCTTTACTCCGGTGGGCTCCTTGCAGTGGGCTTAGCCTGGTTTGCTAACTTTCTCTGACGACCTAGCACTGCCGCAAGCGATGCAAGAGCTGCGCAGGCGCAGCCCTGGCGGTCTTGCTATAAGTCCAAGCGACTCTCGGAAATACTCAGTACCCTTTTCAATCGGCGAACCACAGGTGTCGCAGGCTCTAGCTAATCGGGCCCTTGTCAGCTTCAGTGTCTTAGCCGTTTCGTATTTGTTCATGTCCGCAGCCACTGCCCTGTTCGGTCGAAAAAGGAAAAGCACTCATCATCGTCCCGCTAAGCCTCTTCGATTTCGCACGATTCGGACAGCTCTTCCAGAAACTCGGGTTTCAAATACCGGATTAATGGTTCGGCTTGCTTGAGGCGAGCACGTAAGTCCGAAAATGAAACGAATCGGCATACTTCAAAGAGAGGCGGCGACAGGCGCCGGAACGTCGGGCGATTGACCTCATCGATGACTTTCTGCCGTCTTTCGTCAGGCGCTACGAGGTAGAGCGGAATGTTGAGGTTAGGCTGCATAGCGATGAGATCGGCCATGCGGAGAATGCCTGAATAAATTGAAGTTGTGCTTTCGATTTCAAACGCTGCGACGATAGCGTTACCCTTAAGCCAAAGCACGTCGATCAATTCGATTGTCCTATTTGTGGCTTCGTCGAATTGGAGCGGGAGTTCTGATTTTAACTTCGGTAGATCGACAAACCGTTGCCCCTTGAACTGACGTCTTCGATCGTTGCGGGCAACCCACACGTCGAATCCCATATCGCTGCCTAGCTTGAGCAGAAGCCACTGAACCTCTTCGTGGTCGCTCGGCTCTTTCGCGACCTCCGGCGACTCCAGTGGCATTTCCTCACTCTCAGGCACAGTTACTGACCCCATTCGGGCCTTGAGGGGCTTAGGTCGCCTGGCTAGCTTTGCCGCATCTACGGGGCGGGCAATAGGTTGCTTTTGGGCCTCCAACAAGACTGCCACCACCGCCTCCCCATCAGAAGTCTTCCACTTTGCAGGTGAGCCTCGGAAATGACCTGTCCACGCGATCGGGCTCTTCATATCGTGAAACATACTTAGTTTGTCTCGCAGCTCGAAAACGGGAACGGCCGTCTCCGGCGTGAGCACAACAATGTTCTTTACTCTAAGCCGGCAGGGGAAATCTTCGTCCTTCCAAATAGGACTTGAGTCTTTGAAGGGCCCCGCAGTTACCTCAAGCACTCCGATGAAGCGAGAAACACCTGTGAGGTAGCAAAGCAAATAGTCCCCAGTTTTGATCTTCTGTACGGTGGACCATCGGGTTCCCCGGAATCCCGAAATGGTTCCCCCCGCCGCAAGGAATTCCTTCCATGTCGCGCCCGTAAAAAGGTCTAGCCAATAGCTGCGGTTGCTCATAACACTGGCACTACCCCGAGTCGCTCTGTGCGCCGGATTATACCAGGCAGCATTGTGCGCTAGTCCTCGAATCTAGCCGGAATGAGAACAGGTGCAGCGCGCTCGTGGCTCATGTCCCTGCGAGTCGCGGCCCTGGAATCGAGTAGTTTCCTAGTTTGGTCTCTGTCGTCCCAGAAAACGCGAAGAACGCGCAGCGGGGCAGGGAACAAGCGAGGGATAATCCTGTTTCTGATCGGGGGGCTCACGGCCCTTTTGCAGTGTCATGCTCTGGCACTCGTTAAGGCCGCAAGTCCTTTGCAATGCGCACTTGCAAAAAATGCGTCTGTAAGTGCCCTGGAATGTGCAGTTACGGAATTATTGGACTTAAAGTCCCCTGGAATGAACAGTTACAAGAAAGGGTGGGGGGAGGGTGGCACTAATAATCCAGGCGGCTGGTCAGCGCACCGCTGGCAGGGCCTGGCTTGGTCGGAGCCGGGGCAAGGTCGGTTTCGACAAAAATTTCGTGCGCGACACCGAGATCGCGAGCTGAGGGAGTCACAATAGTCTTTGGGCCGATGAAGATTTTCTGCTGGCGGGTGATGGCTTGGCGAACGTCGGTTTCACTGACAAACGGGGAGACGGTGACCGCGGGGCTCAGGGGTCGGGGCTCTGGGGCCGGGCGCGCTTCCGGCTTCGCGGGCGGCGTCGGAGCAATGGTCGAGCGCGGAGTGGCGGCAGCCGCTTTGTCGCGGAAGACGCGGGCGACGATTTCTGCCGCAGCCGAGGCTGGTGTGGAGGCGGGCTTCAGCCCGCCATCTTCAGCGCCAGGCGCTGGGGAGGCAGCCTGCGCGGCAGCGCCGCGAGGGATGCCGTGTTCGGCCATGTAGTGCTCGACTACGCGCGCGATGAGCGCGCGGTCGGGAAGCGTGGAAGCGGCTCCCGGTGAGCCTGCGGCCATGGCGGCAGCAGGGTTCGCCGCGACGCCAGCCACCGCGATTGCGGGCTCCGCAGATGGTGGCTTACTCGATGCGGCAGCCTGGACAGGGGTGAACGCCTCTCCTGCCAGGCGCTGATCCGCGGGGATGGTGCGGTGCTCGATAGCGCGCGAAGACCAGGCAATGCGCTTGATGTTCATCAAGTGCTGCGGGCCAATATTGTCGGAGGTGATGTTGCCTCCCAGCGCGCCACAGCCCAGCGTCATGGCCGGAAACAGATTGGTCGAATAGCCGATCGAGCCGTGCACCGCCGAGGTGTTCACGCAGACGCGAAACGCCGGCACCGCCTGGCCGAATTCGCGGATGGCGGCTTCATTCTGCGAGTGGATGGCGATCGTGTGACCCAGGCCGCCGAATTGCAGCAGGCGCGTGCAAAGCTCGATGGCCGCAGCGAGGTTTGGCACGGAATAGAACGCCAAGATGGTCGAGAGCTTCTCGGCCGAAAGCGGGTGCTCACGGCCCACTTGTGCGGGGTCGAGCCGGGCGATCAAGACACGCGTCGAGGGAGGCACTGCAATGCCCGCGATTTCGGCAACCATCGTTGCCGGCCGGCCGACGATCTTCGTATTGGGCGTGAACGTGCCCGGCTGGATGACCACGGCGCCCAGCTTGCGGATCTCGTCGGGCGAAAGGAAGTAAGCTCCCTGGCGGCGACACTCCTCGAGCGCGAGGTCGCAAATGGTTTCTTCGGCGACGATGGCCTGCTCCGCCGAGCAGATTGTGCCGTAGTCAAAAGTTTTCCCGGCAATGATGTCCGCCACGGCCTTGCGCACGCCGGCGGTGCGCTCGATGTACGCCGGCACGTTGCCCGGGCCGACGCCATAAGCAGGCTTGCCCGAGCTGTAAGCTGCGCGCACCAGGCCCGTGCCGCCCGTGGCCAAGATCACGCCGACGTCGCGGTGGCGCATCAGCTCCTGCGTGCCTTGCAGCGTCGTATGCTCCATGCAACCGATCAGGCCTTCCGGCGCGCCGGCTCTCAGCGCGGCACGGCTCATTACGCTTGCCGCCTGGCAAATGCAGCGAGTGGCGGTAGGGTGCGGGCTCAACACGATGGCGTTGCGCGCTTTGAGGGAGATCAGCGTCTTGTAGATGGCCGTCGAGGTGGGATTGGTCGAAGGGATGATTGCAGCAACGACGCCTACCGGTGTGGCTACCTCGAGGATGCCCTTCTCCTTGTCCTCGCGGAGGATGCCCACGGTCCGCATGCCGCGGATGGCGCGATGCACGTCCACCGAGCCCAGGCGGTTCTTGATGATTTTGTCGGGCACGTTGCCGTAACCGGTCTCCTCGACCGCTGCGCGCGCGAGCTGCTCCCCGGCATCGGTGGCGGCCTGGGCGCAGGCATCCACGACTGCGTCCACCTGCTCTTGCGAGAATTTGGCGAATTTCCTCTGGGCCTCAGCGGCACGCGCCGCGAGTTCCCGGGCTTCCTGGATGGAGATGAGGTCGGAGTCGCGCAAACTCAAAGGGCTATACCTGAGCGATATTCAAGGGCTGAAGCCCCCGCTTCTCGGACTCACCAAGTGTTGGAGCTGAGGCTCCAACCCCCTGAGTCTTGTCCCACCTCTTCCGGAGACCTCGGCGTAGGTGGGCTAGAAAACGCTGTTGGGCTGAAGGGCCGAAGCTATATCACTTCTTTGCGGCGGGTGGCTCGCCGCCGCCGGGCAGAATCTTTTCGACGTGTTCGTGAGGTCGCGGGATGACGTGCACGGCAACCAGCTCGCCGAC
>Ga0209055_1000762_pt1 | contig 22177 bp, 16 predicted proteins | sample GraSoiAngelo_110_FD_185875 | JGI IMG/M metagenome (GOLD analysis project Ga0209055, IMG submission 185875) | Grasslands soil microbial communities from the Angelo Coastal Reserve, California, USA - 14_0903_12_30cm (SPAdes) (version 2) | ecosystem: Environmental > Terrestrial > Soil > Grasslands ... | reverse complement strand
TTAGCTTTAGACTTTCGATTAACTTGGTTTGAACGACCGCGGCTCGAAAGGCAAGAGCCAGTTAACCGCGTAGCTTGGCGGCGATTTCTCGGGCCACCTGGCGGGCGCGCTCGAGGTCGGTGGGCTCAAAGGAGATGGCCGCGACTCGCGGATGGCCCCCGCCTCCGTACTGCTCGGCCAGCGTGGCCAGGTTTTTTTCCTCCGCGGCGGGGTTCCAGGGATTCGAGCCGATGGAAACTTTGGCGCGGGTGGGTGAGGCACTCACGCCGACCGAATAGCGGCAATCGGGATGAAGCAGATAGGGGATGAACTTGTTGTAACCCTCGAGGTCCCGGTCGCTGACGTCGAAGAAGACGACGCCTTGGCGGGCGTCGGAGCGCTGGCGCATCACGTCAATAGAACGCTCATGGCGTTCGAGCAGGGGCCCGAGGTGCTTCACCACCGCCGGCAAGTTCACAATCTCCGCGAGCGGCCGCGCGGCCAGATCCGGAATCAGCCGCGTGGCCAAGCCAGGCTCGGGTGCCGCTTCGATTACCAGCGCGAGTTGCGTGGCAGGTTCCACGAGTTTCACGGCGGACTCCGGCGTGGGGTATTGCGCTCCGTCAATGACGTCGCCCCAGTGAATCAACTCGGCAAGCGGGCGCGGATCGAAGCCGAACTTTTCCTGCGCTACGGTCGCCAGCCACAGGGTGCACGATTTGTAGTCAGGGTTGTAGAACTTGCGGCCACCGCGGTCCTGGCGGAAGTGCTCGGCATCGGCAGGAGTAAGAAACGCGCTCTGGTGGTGGTCGAACCACCAGGTCACCCGCGGAGAGCTGGAGTATTTGAAGTCCACGATCGCGTTCTCGTCCCCATCGAACAGGCCTTCCTCAAAGGGCTGCGTGGCGCGGTGCGTCAGACCCGTAAACTGGAATTCCGCCGCCGGGTCGAACCGCTCGCGGTAGAAACGCAGAAAAAGGGCGGCCGAAGCGGCGCCATCAAAGCAGCGGTCGTGGAAGCAGACGCGAACCTTCACCGGGACCCCGAACCTCGAAAGTGGCCTCTCCGCCTAGCACGGAGAAGAAATCTTGCCAAGACAAAAGCAATAAAGATGGCCGGGCGCTGGGAGATTGTCAAGAGGAAAGCCCGGGGCGAGTTGCGTAAAGCCGAGGAGGCCGAGGGAAGAAAAAGAGAAAAAGGCTCCCAGCGAGTTCTGGTTCTATTTCTCAAGGTGAGCGCGGAGGGTGAGCTCGCTGCCGCCGGGCACCTGCACTTCGCGCTGCCAATCCTTATAGCCGTTCAGGCGCAGGCTGACCTTGTAGATTCCGGTGGGCAATTCGAGCGTGGCCGGAGTTGACCCCACGAAATTGGTGCCTAAATACACGTCGGCGCCATCCGGCTCCGAGCGCACGGTAACCTTGGAGGGTGGCTGGCCGCTGCGATCCACCGAAGCCAGACTGCCGTTTTCAAGCACAACCACCATGCCCGCGTAGGTCAGCCAAACGCGCGGGCCGTAGCTGGCCTCGCGCTGTGGCGCACCCAGCGCCGCAAGAACTTCCTGCCTCGTCATCCCCGCTTGAAGAGCGGCGCGAGGAGCAGGCGCGGCCGCGGGCGCAAGGGGCGGGGGCGGCGCCACGGGCGCTGGCACCACCGCAACCGCCGGGCGTGGCATCACAGGGAGCAGCCATTGGTCCAGGGCGCCAAAGATGGCGCCAATATCAGCGTTAGAGATGCTCTCGGCTGGAAAGAAGAAATTCGCCACGGCCCACAAGCGGCCCGTGCCGCGGGGCGTAGTGATCGAGCGCGTGGTTACGACACCGAGGGTGATAACGTCCTGGCCCACGTGCACGCTGTGAACGTAAAACTGCTCCCCGACAGCAAACGCCATGTCCTTGTTGCCGCGCGTGACTTCCACGGACTCGCCACGGACGTTCATCGCAGGACAGCCGTTTTGCTCGAGCGAACCATACAAGCCGGTGCGCCGTGCCTCGACGACTCCCCCAACCTGTCGAGCCGGGCCCGCCCTGCCCTTGAGCCCCAGAAAGCTGGGACCAATCGAAGTCAGCCGATAACGCTGTTGCAATATTTGTACGAGCTCGGCGCGAGGAGAGGCGCCAGACCCCTGTTTCTGCGCGCTCGACGCCGCTGCCAGGGCAAAGACCAGCGGCAGAATCTTCAAAGCGGAGCGCAGGAGCACAGCAGCCTCCTCGGGCCGTCCGGTGAAAGACTCACAGCAGGTGTATGAACACTACCCATAAGAGAGGCGCATCAAAAGACGAGAAAAGACAGTACACTCCCCGGGCACGGCATGGAGTGTCCCGCTGCTCGCGAACGAGGGTTCGCAGCGAGCTGAAGGCACGATCACCTAAGGACCGCTCCCGGTGAACGCTCGCGGCCCTCGCCCCAGCTCGGGCCGGGGTGGAGCGCATCTTAAGGGGATCGGTCCTTCAGCTCCAACACAAGAAAGCAGCCAAGCAGTGCCCCTTATGTCCACACTTTCGCTGCTTGCTTTCCAGGGCCAGACCCTAGCGACACCCGGCCCCGAGCGCCGGACAGTTCGTGTGCTTGGTATGCCGCCAGTTTACCGTGCCCGTTGCCAGGTTTGCTCCCGTCACCATTTGCGCCGCTGCCCACCAGGGAAACGGAGACTTCCTGCCTTCAGCATTGTCCTGCATGTCCAGGCGCTTGAGGTAGTACACAGGGATTAGGGCCGCAGTGGTGATGCCAAGCTTCACTCCGTACTGGCGCCCACGAGTCTGGCCGAGGATCGGATTGGCTTCTTTGCAGGCGCGGACGCGGATGCAGTGTTGCGCGCCTTCAACGTCATAGAAAGCGGATGCGTACATACCCGCAGCAATCAGCCAGAATTTGCGGTTGGCTACTTGGCGAAAGCCGAACTTTGCTCGGTTCTGTGGACGCAATGCAGTGCTGCTGGTCATATCCGATTCGCCGTCCAGGCAGGTCTGCGAGCCATCCCTGTACTCCACGCACGGACGTCCCGCACTGTTGTTGAAATGCCGCGCAATTTCCTTACCTGGGTGTTCCTGTGCCACGAGGGGTGCCGCAAACAAAACGAGACAAATCACCACGCTTTTTCTCACGGTCGTCTCCTTTCCGATTGCCACACCAAACGGTCAAGGCGCGCAGACACGCGCGCATGTCCATCCAGCGGATGGAGATACTCGTAGTCTCGCATCCTCCTTTTCGGGGCTAACTAGCGGGGACGGCGCGGAGCCTAACTCTCCTAAATGCAAAAGTCAAGCAGGCGTATCGAGCCATCTAGAATGTAACCCTAGGGGGTGTTATCGCGCCATTTAAGATGTAACCCAACTCAGAAGGCTTTTGAGGAGGGGTTACGGTGGGCGATCAAACGAAATGGGAGTACTTGCAGCTCCGGCTTCCATCTCTGGCTGGGGGATTTGTCTCACAGTAAGGGAGGAAGCACTTCTACTCCAACGTAATCTAAGTTGTCGCAGTTTTTTTTCGTGGTGTCGTGTCCGGGAATGCTTTTGCCGGTGGTTTGCCGCCTGTTCGCAAACTTGCCTGCAAAAAACCTATCCCACCAGTGCAGAAATCCTGTCCTGCCTTCAGAGAAAAACTGCCCCAGGAGGCTTTTGAAGGACAGTTGTCCTAACCTGAGTGAAGAGTTAGGTTCTTCCGTGCTGCACTTGTCCCCGCATCCGGCTGAGGGGTATCGAGAAATATCGATGGGTTAAAATCAATAAAATGAGGAGAAACACGGATGAATCTCAGGCGACGAGATTTTCTCCGGCTGGGCGCGATGGCCGGCGCCGGCTGTTTGCTGTTCCCGAAGAATTACGTATTCGGGCAAAATTCGCCCAAGCTGAAGCCCTTTGTGGACCCTCTGCCCATTCCCCCCGTTCTTCCCGGGGCCACATCGTTCGATATTCACATGAGGCAGTTCTTCCAGAAATTGCACCGCGACTTGCCGCCCACTAAGCTGTGGGGCTACGAGGGCATGTTCCTGGGCCCCACCTTCGAGGTTCGCAGCGGTTCGCCCATCACGGTGCAATGGCTGAACGATCTTCCCGGACAAAAGCATTTTCTTCCCGCCGTTGACACCACGATTCACGGCTCCGAAAGTAACGTGCCCGAAGTCCGCTCGGTCGTCCACCTGCACGGCGCCAAGGTGCTGGCCGACAGCGACGGGTATCCCGAGGCTTGGTTCACCAACGGGTTCGGGAAGACCGGTCCGTTCTTCAGCACGCGCGTCTATCACTACCCGAACGACCAGGCCGCCACGATGCTCTGGTATCACGACCACAGCTTGGGCATCACGCGGCTCAACGTCTTTGCGGGTTTGGCGGGCGTCTATTTGATCCGCGACGAAGATGAAGATGAGCTTCCCCTCCCCAAAGGCAAGTTCGAGGTACCCCTGGTCTTCATGGACCGCGCCTTCAACCCCGATGGCTCGTTGCACTATCCCGTGCAGACCGTGCCGCCGCCCCCGCCACCGGTATCTCCCATCTGGGTGCCCGAGTTCTTCGGCGATACGGCGCTGGTTAACGGCAAAATCCTGCCGTTCCTCGAAGTCGAGCCCAGGAAATACCGCTTCCGCATGTTGAACGCGTGCAACGCGCGCTTCCTGCACCTGACGTTTACCAACGCCACGGATAACAAGGATCAGTTGCACTTCCACCAGATCGGCACCGACCAGGGTTTTCTGCACAAGCCGGTGACGCTGATGGACCTGCTTATGTCGCCGGCCGAGCGCTTCGACGTGGTGATTGACTTCACCGGCCAGAAAGGCAAGTCGTTCATCCTGAACAATGATGCGCCCGCTCCGTTCCCGGGCGGCAGCGCGCCGGGCATGGTGCCGCAGTTCATGGAGTTCCGCGTGACGCTGCCGCTGACCAGCACCGACCAGCCCCTCCCCGAGCGGCTCGCTCCGGTGCACCTGCTCGAGACAGAAGACGCCGTCCGCGTCCGCCGGCTCACTCTGCGTGAGAACGACGACCCGAACGGCAACCCGATCATTGATTTCCTCGGCGATCGCCGCTGGAACGAACCGATCACCGAGAACCCGAGGGCCGGCACGATCGAGCAGTGGGATCTCATCAACACGACCACCGACGGACATCCGATCCACGTCCATCTGGTCCGCTTCAACGTCATCAACCGGCAACTGTTCGACCTTAACGTCTTCAACCAGACCGGGAAACTGAAATTCCTGGGCCCGCCGGAACCGCCCGCCCCCAACGAGCGCCCGGCGTGGAAAGACACCGTGGTGGTCTTCCCGGGCGATACCACCAGCGGTCAGGGCAAGCTCACGCGCATTATCGCCAAATTCGACCTGCCGAACGAGGCTGAGTTCCCGCCAGGCAACCGGCAGCAGTACGTCTGGCACTGCCACATCCTGGAACACGAAGACAACGAGATGATGCGGCCCTACGCTGTTGTCTCCGGGAAGGAAGACAAGGACTAATGCGGTCCTACGACGTCGTCTCGTGAAAGCCAAGAGATCGTGAGAGAATTGGGAACTGTCGAGGGCGCGACGTGCCCCCGACAGTTCTCGTTTCTAGTGGTCTAGTCTCGTAGCGTTGGGCGGGTTTGGTCCCAGCGAAGCCGGGAGCCACCATGCGCAGCGCCGGCCTCTAGCCGGTAGTTTGCCGCCTCAGATTGCGCGTGCGGTACGGTGCCCTGAGGAGCGCCGTCACACAGCCCACGCCTACAGCGAGAGGAGCGGGAAAACGATGCCTCGTTGCAAGATAGTTCGCATTTTTGCCATGACACTGTTCGCCGTGCTCGTGCCGTGCACCCACGGCCAGCAGCCGGCGGCACCAGCGCCGCAGAAACCGCGCGACTCTCACGCCGGACACACGGCCGCGGCGCCGTCTGCTCCCGCGGCGCACGAGATGAAGCCGGCGGACGCTGCCGACGTAGCCTCGCTCGACGCCATTCTTGCCGCGTTCTACGCCTCCAACTCCGGCGCCGTCGGACAGAAGCGCGACATTGTCCGCTTTTCTTCGCTGTTTTATCCCGGCGCGCAACTGATGCCTGCGGAAGGCAAAGGCCATGGCACCAACATGCCCCGCGCGTTCGCGCCCTCCACCTACATCGCCAACACCGATCTCTTCGCTGCGGAAGAGGGCTACCTGGTCAAAGAAATCGCCCGGCGCACCGAGCGCTTCGGCAAGATCGCGCAGGTTTTCAGCACCTACGAGGCCCGCCACGCTTCCAGCGACCCCAGGCCCTTTGTGCGCGGCGTCAACAGTTTTCAGTTGTTCTTTGACGGCCACCGCTGGTGGATCCTCTCGCTGGCCTGGCAAACCGAAACGCCCGAGTTGAAGTTGCCTGAGGAATATCTCCGCTGAGCCGGTGCGTTTCTCCGCCCCGCACTTGATTTTGCCACGGCACGAAACGGTGCCGGCTCCTTCCGACGGTCCGCCCCAGGAAAGCAGCCCGTTGGGCGGCGCGGCGACGTGCGCTGCGCAATGGCCAGGAAACGCTGTCCATCCTGACGGCCGTTTGGGAAGCGGCCGGTTACCCGTGGTCGGTGCGGCTGAAGGCGCTGTTGCCGATCTGGATGCCGTGGATGCGAAAGCGGTTTCGGCTGAGCGCAGCGACGGAGCGGCAACTTCTGTCCATCAGTCACGATGCATTCTTAAATGGCTTGACGCGGCAGGCGTAGATCGCGGTGTCGCTGCAAAGTGAGAATGTCCGGGATGTACAAAGTAGAAATGTGCGGTTCCATCGGGTGGGGTAGGGCCGTTCCGGAAGTGCCTAGATCGGGCACTTAGACTTCGTCGGAGGCAGAGCATCCTCTCGCCCCTCTGTGAATCATCTCAAGACTCCGGGTGGTTGCTCTTTGGAACACTCCGGCGCGAATTCGGTGCGGCTGTTTTCTGCGGCGGAGTATGCTTTCGGCGGGTGACGTTCCTCCACACCCTGGCCGGCAAGGCACCGCAACGCTTTGTCGGCTCCGCAGCGCCAGCGGAGCGCTCCGGGTTCATCCCGGGCAGGCCCCACGACACGGGGCAGGCCCTGCACCAAGGTGCAGGGCAAGGGGGAACACATGAAGGGTGTAGTATGCTTCGGCGTCGCGGTGTGTTTGTTGTTGACTGCGGCGCTTCCGGCGCAGTCTCAGTATTCTCAATACAACCAACTTCTCCAGGGCACGCAACTCCGCCTAATTCTGCTGAACGGGCTGAGCACCTCGGTCGCGCGCGACGGAGATCCGTTCACCGCGGTTGTCGCTGAACCTGTGTACATGGGTGGGCAATTGATCTTGCCGGCGGGCGCGCGCGTCCACGGGCATGTGGGCAGCGTGATCCGACCGAAGCGCTTCTCGATATTCCGCGGGCAAGCGGCGATGAACCTGTCTTTCCAATCTATTGAGGTGGATAGCCGGCTGCTCCCGGCGCAAATGAGCATTCTGGCGATTCAGGATGCCTCGACGCAGTCGAGCAGTGGAAAGAAACGCAAAGATGTAAAGGTGGAGGAAGGCCAGGTGGTGGAAGCCAAGCAGGATATCAAGGGCGAAATCGCCACGGTGGGCATCGGCACGGCCGGAGGCACAGCGGTGGGCGCGGTCTTCAGCCACGTGGTGCGCGGCCTCACCATCGGCCTGGTTGGCAGTACTGCCTATATCATGGCCAAGAAGGGCAAAGAAGTTGAGTTGCCCGCGCAGACGGCGCTCTTGGTGCGGCTGGACAGCAACGTCTCGGTGCCAACAGCTTCTGCCGTCACGCCATACGGCTCCAGCCGGCGCTAGGGCGGAACTGCAACCCGCGCAGACGCGCGCTGCACGGGAGGACTGTGTCCGGGTGATACGGAGCCCGACTACAGGAGAACGCGGCCCCTGGATGGGCTTCTAGGGCGCCGGCCCGGCTCCGCCACATCTTTTGACTAGTTGTCCGGGGGAAATACGGCGGGCCAAAAGTTTTCGCCGTTAAGCTTGAGCACGCCCACCATCCAACCGTGTTTCTCCTGGGCGATCCAGCAAATCTGGAACAGCAGCGGCTTGTTTTCCGGTGAATGAGGGTCCGGGCCAGCGAGCAATTTGATAGCCACCATATCGCCGCGCTGAAGGGAATGGCTCACGTGAAAACTGCATCCCCTTTCGCTGATATCGTTGGTAAAGGTGCGTTCACAAAAAATTCCTTCGGCCTCGTCGATACCGGAGACTTCGATGGGGAAAACCAGCCGGGCGCGCCTCCCTTTGCGGCGCTCCTTGGTAGTATCTTCGGTGGTGAATTCTTTCCAGTTCGCCTGACTTCCCATTGCTTCCTCCTCCGCGCCGACCCCCGGTGGCTAGACCGGCAAGCTCTCTGCCAAAGCCGGGCTTGACTGCTCGCTGAAAACGCTGGACTTGTTTCCGGCCGCCAAGACCGCGGTGTCACCGGGCGGGATTCTGTTTGAACCTGAACCACCCGTCCGTGCTGGCGCCCAGCTCCCTTGCCTTTTCTTCACCCAGCAATGAGGGGAATGCCGATCAGTGACCGCTGGAGCCGGCAGGGGATGAGGAATGCCGTGCTGCTAGGCTGCGGTAGCCCCGGCCTTGTTCTTGGCCGCGCGTTTGAGGTAGCGGTACAGGCTGGTGCGCCCAATCCCCAGTACTTGCGCGGCACGCACGCGGTTTCCCTCGCACATCTCGAGCACGCGCTGGATGTGCAAGCGGCGCACTTCTTCGAGTGGTAGCGGACGCCAGGTCTCGCCGCCAGGGCCGGCGCGCCCGAGCGGTTTCTGCAGGTGCTTAGGGAAATCGTCGACATCGATGAAGTCGTTGGCAGCAGTGATGCAGGCGCCCGAGATGACGTTTTCGAGCTCACGCACGTTGCCGGGCCAGGAGTGTTGCATCAGCACGGCCTGCGCGCGGCGCGTCAGCCCATGGAGCTGCTTGCCGTAGGCCCCGTTGTACTTCTTCAAGAAGAATTGCACCAGGATGGGGATGTCTCCCACACGTTCGGTGAGGCTAGGCAAGCGGATCTGGATGCTGCTCAGGCGGTAGAAGAGGTCTTCGCGGTATCGGCCGGCGAGGACTTCGGCGCGTAGATCGCGGTTGGTGGCGGCGATCAGACGCACATCGACATGGCCCACTTCCGGCGCGCCAACGCGCTGAATTTCCCGGTTCTGGATCACCCGCAGGAGCTTGGCCTGCATCGGCGGGGACATCTCTCCGACTTCGTCCAGGAACACGGTGCCTCCGCTGGCGTATTCGAACAGCCCGGGCCGCGTATCGGTGGCTCCGGTGAATGCTCCGCGGACGTGGCCGAACAGTTGACTCTCCAGCAGGGTATCCACCAGCGCCGAACAGTTGCAGACGACAAAGCGGTTCTGCGCCACTGGGCTCATCTGGTGGATGGCCTGAGCTACCAGTTCCTTGCCGGTGCCGGTCGGCCCAGTCAACAGCACGTTGGTGTAATGCTTGGCCACCTTCCGCGCCAGGTCAAACACCTCCAGCATCGCCGGGCTTTTTCCCACAATGCCATGGAACTCCAGGTCGGGGAGCAGCCGCTCCTCCAGTTCTCGGATGCGTCTGCGTTGGCTGAAGAGTTCGGACAACTCGTCCAGGTTTTTTTTTAAGCGGGCCCGGTCCACCGGTTTGCACAAGTAATCGTAGGCTCCCCGTCTAACCGCTTCGATGGCCGAATCTACTGAATAGAATCCGGTCATAAGGATGACGTAGACCCCGGGATCGTGCTCCAGCACCCGCTCGAGAAATGCCAGGCCATCCATGGCGGGCATCTTGATGTCAGACAGCACCACGCGGCAGCGGCCCGCTTGAATATGCTCGAGCGCTTCTTCGGGGGCGGTGGTAGTCAGGGTTGGATAGCCCATCTGCTCTACCGTACTCTGTAGCATCTCGAGTACAGCAGCTTCGTCGTCCAGAATGCAAATAGTCAGCGTGTCGCGAGAGGCACTGACCGCAGGATCGCTGGTGCCTGCAGAGGTCATGTTCGTGTTGCCGGGCAAGGACAATGCCAGAGCGGAGGTATACTCGACCCCTTAGCGGATCACTCCGCCAAGCCTTAGGGACCCAAACGCACAGTGACGGATTAAGACCGTCAAGTTCAATTACTTAGCAGGATTCAAGCCAAGTTATGGGAGAGGCCGGGGGGGAACCAGATTGGCGAGGGGATTTCCAAGGTAGGAATACTCGGAGGCCGCTTGGTTCCGAATCGGTTCGAGTGGCCGCCCGGTCCGTGCCAAAGATGAACTCTTCCGAAGCTTCGATAGACTTTTGCCGAGGGGGTTAACAGCTTTATGGACGACGAAACGAGAATTCCGCTCTCGTTCTGTTGTCAAACCCTTTGAATCGTTGGCCTCAAGGCGATATCAAGGGCGCAGCCCTTGGTTAGTTTGGTTGTTGATTGTTGACCTTCCGGCCGAGATGGGACAGAAAATCCAGGTCCTCTTTTGAAGCCTCTGACGGCGCCCCCACCTCGGTCTGAAGCTCATAGACCCCGCCGTTGATCTTGTCCAGTTCCTCCATAATCACCGGGCAGGTGCCTGTCGCCCGGCGGAACTCTTCCCAGGTGCAGAGCCGGTCCGTTCGCGCGGAGCTTGCCGGTTCGCTTTTTCTCATCATTTCTCCTCCTGATCTTTGATGGACTTCCCCTGGCCATTGCCATTCGCCCCTGAGCGCGGGCGCAACTGCACTAATCGAACCTCCCACGTCCCGGAGGATTTTGCCGGACCCACATTCTCGATCTGGTAGGCGATAGGAAAACTATTACCTGGGGCTGATGGGGCAATCAGGCGGATGAACACTACGGCGCCGTTGCGCAAGGGGTGGCAGAGTTGAACTTTCTTGCCCTGTTCCTCGCTCCAGTCCAGGTGGGCTCTCTCTACGAAAAAATTCTGCTCCACATCCCAACCGGAGATCTCGATCCGATAGCTGGTGGATAGCGAAATGTGCGCTGACATTCTTCTCGTCTCCCAGCAGGAGAGCATGCAGGCCACCTGCCAAAGCAGAAAATCCACAAACCTGCTGGCAACAAAGGACTTAACCACTGTGCCGTCAGCGCGGGGACATCGCCACGGCGATGCAATTCGGCACATCTGTACGCTTCTGAATCAGTTGACGGTGGGATAGGACCTACGAGGAGGGCAGTCAACCGAGGGCAAGCTTTAGGGGAATCTTGGAGCGCACCGAGGTCTGTCCGTGCGCCCGTCCCGCTACTCCGGCCTACGCTCGCTTACCGGAGAGCAACCTCCGGGTACAGCGCCAGAAACGCCAGCCTGAAGATGGAGTGGAAGATCCTGCCGAATATCACCCACGCGACCACTAGTCCGAGCAGGCCGAAGCCGCTGTGCTGGGTCCAGTCGAGGAACTTCAGCGCCGCGCGTTTGCTCATGATCAGCGTGACACCGGTGTTGCCGTCGAGCGGCGGGACCGGCAGCAGGTTAAACGTGCCCAGCAGTAGGTTGAGCACAAAGAAGACGCTCAGCAAGGTCGTGGCAAACGTCGGCGACACGGCTTGAGTGGACTCTGTGATGCGTGTAAAGCTGACTGCGATCGGCGCCCGGAAATGCCCGAGTGCCATGCCGATGCGAATCGCTGCGGCCGCCGCCAGCACCAGCAGGAAATTGGCGGCGGGACCTGCCAGCGCCATCCACGCTGCCCGGCGCGGGTAGCGCTGCTGCCAGGTCGGGTCATAAGGCGCGCTGGCCCAGCCGATCATCCAGCCTCCCAACAAATAGGACAGGATTGGCGCCACGACTGTTCCTAGCGGCTCGCGGCGAATGTGGGGTATCGGATTCAGCGTGACTTGGCCGCCATGAAATGCAGTCGGATCGCCGCCGAGCTTGGCGGCGAGCGCATGCGCCGCTTCGTGGCACGTCGTGGAAAACAGAAACACCGCGTACCAGATGAACCCCAGGGCAAGGGTTTCAGGCTGGATGGGATGCATGGCGAGCGCAAGCCTAGTGCTTCCGCAGCGCGGATGCAAGACGCTCCGTTATATCCCGCCCTCCGCCCTCTCTGATACGCGTTGCAGCTCTCGCTTGCGCCCTGACTGTCGATCCGAAAATAAGGAATGGCTCCGGGGCCTGGACTCGAACCAGGATAACCAGATCCAAAGTCTGGTGTGCTGCCAATTGCACCACCCCGGAGTCGTTGAGAGCAAATATTTTACTGGTGTTCTTCGGTCGCTCCAACCAAAACTTTCATTGAACTTGTGCGATTCTCGAGCCGAGAGGCCCCTGCGCGGTGAAAACGACTGGGCAGGGATAGGCTATACCATCGCAAAATACAAGGCGGCAACCGGGCCTGAGTGCCGCAGACTGCACAAACCAATCCAGCAGGGCGTTGTGCAAGAAGACGATCTCACGAGCTGATAGGGAGCGTTTCCCCAACGGCTCAGGGTGGGTAGCCGCCCGGCCCCCGTTCTCAGGGCTTACCCGCGCCTGCCATCGCCGCCGACCCTGCCAGAGTGAGTTTGCCACGCAGTTCGATCTGTTCGACCGAGCGGCCGACGAGGATGTCGTACTCGCCCGGCTCGGCGCGCCACTGCTTGGAGTTCACATCATAGTAGGAAAGTGCGCGGCGATCGAGCGTCAGCGTCACGCGCTTGGTTTCTCCGGGCCTTAGACGGAGCTTTGCAAAACCCTTCAATTCCTTCGCGGGCCGCGGAACCTTGGCATGTGTGTCGCCCACATACACCTGCGCCACTTCGGCGCCTTCGCGCTTGCCGGTGTTCGTCACATCAAAAGACACGGTGACTTTGCCGTCGGTGGTGGTTGCAGGTGTGATGGACAGGGTGCCATATGAAAACGTCGAATAGGAAAGACCATAGCCAAAGGGAAACAGCGGCTTCGTTCCGTTGTGCTGGTAGGCGCGATAGCCGAGGAACACGCCTTCCTTATAGACGATGCGGTTGGTGCCCGCTTCGGCATAGTAGCTATCGTGCGTCGGATTCTCCTCCCAGTGGCGTTCGAACGTGACCGGCAGGCGGCCCGAAGGATTCACGTCGCCAAAGAGAATTTCGGCCAGCGCGGTTCCGCCCTCCTGTCCCGGATACCAGGCCTGCACGAGCGCCGGCACGCGATCGAGCCATGCGTTCATGTCCACGTTCCCGCCGGCGGTGAGAACCACAATCGTGTTCTTGTTCGCCGCAACCATTTCCTGAATGAACTCGTCCTGCCCGGGCGGCAGGCGAAAAGTGCGGTCCGCGCCCTCACTCTCGGTCTCCGGGTCGAAACCGGCCGCAACAACCACGACGTCCGCTTTCGCGGCAAGCGCTTTGGCTTCGGAATCGACAATATTTCCCTGGCGCACAATTCCCAGCGCCAGCCGCGCCCCGAGCCACATCGACCGCCCGCGGTGCTCGAGCACGACCTTGTGCGGCCTCGCCTCAAGCGAAAGGCCGACGCAGTTCACAAGCGCCCTCGAGGTCGTCCAGTTGTCGAAGGCGAGTTTGTCATCCACGTAGAGGCGATAGGAGCCGCCATCTTCTCCCGTTGATTCCACGAAAATGTCGTAGGAGCCCGAACTTTGCGGGATGTAATAGCCCGTCCAGCGCGCCGAAAGCGTTTGCTCGGGAAAAACCGAGCCAGACGTCATCCTAAAGTTGACGTGCTGCTCGGTGCGGGTCCTGACAGGGCTGACTTGCAAATCGATGTGGTCGAAGTACTCTGCATGCAGCCCCGGTTGCCCACTGGCGGCCGCGGTCGAAAAATGGGTTGCCTCGGCCATTTCGCTCAGCGCGGGCATCCCGCGCTTGTAATAGACCTGAGCCGCTGTGCCGAGGTAGTTGCTCAGGCCCTCGAGGAAGCTGGTCGCCGCAAATGGCCGAACCTGGGCGCTACCTCCTCCCACCGGCACGGCGGGATACGCGTCTGGACCCACGATGAGAACGGACTTGATTCGCTCCTTGTTGAGCGGGAGCAAGTTGCCTTCATTCTTCAGCAGCACCATACTCTCGCGGGCTCCCTGCAAGGCAACTTGGCGGCCTTCCTGGTTGTACCGCGGGATGGAAAGATCGGTCTGGTCGCGCACGAGCCATTCGAACTCCACCGCCTTGCGCAGGATGCGCCGGACCTTGTCGTCAATCGTCGCGACGGAGACTTTGCCCTGCTGGATCGCGGGGAGGAGCGTCTTCCGGTTCATGAAGGCGCCGGAGGGCATCTCCAGGTCCAGGCCGCTATTAGCCGCCGCAACGCCGTCGTAGGTGGCGACCCAGTCGGACATGAGGATGCCGTCAAAGCCCCATTCCTTCTTGAGGACGTCCGAATTGAGAAACGTGTTCTGCGTCATATGGGCGCCGTTGGTCAGGTTATACGAGTCCATGACAGCGCCGACGTGCGCTTCCTTGACCGCCGCCTCGAACGCGGGGAGATAAATCTCGCGCATGGTGCGCTCGTCAATAACCGAGTCCGTGTTGTGGCGGTCGAACTCCGAATTATTTCCCATGAAGTGTTTGATCGTCGCGCTGACGCCTTGGCTCTGCACGCCTTTGACATACCCCACCGCGATGCGCGAGGCGAGGAATGGATCTTCACCGAAGTATTCGAAATTTCGTCCATTCATCGGCGCGCGATAGATGTTCACACCCGGGCCCAGCAGAAAGTGCGCGCCTTTGGCCTTTGCGTCCCTGCCGATTTCCGTGCCCACGCGCTCGGCCAGCGCAGGATTCCATGTGGCAGCCAAGGCAATTCCGCCCGCCATGGCTGTGGCAGGTCCGAAATTACGGACACCGACCGGGCCGTCGGCCATCTTCAGGCGCGGTAACCCAAGTCGCGGGAGGGCGCGGATAAAAAAATCGTCAACACCTCCGAGCATGTCAATCTTTTCTTCCAGCGTCATCCGGCTGAGGACGGCCTCGACCCGGCGCTCGACGTCACCAGGCGCGGGCGAGGCCGACTGCACGAAGGCCTGTATCCCGATGAGGAGAACAATTGCGACCGCAGAGCAAATCTTTCGCATGGGACGCAGAGAGGCAAGCCGCCACATCGACTTAGTGTTCCTGGTCATCTTATTATCTCCGACGCAATCCTACGTCTCGTTCGCCGCGAATCATCCGTTTCCTGCTTCACGTCGCCACAGGTCTTGGTTGGTGCGGGCCGCGCCCTTTCCCACCTTCTGCCGACGGGGTGGCCCACTTTCTCATCCGCGCATGAGAAGCCTGCGCATCGACCTACTTGCCTGCGTAGCTGACACGCCAAATGGAATCGGAGCCGTCATCCGTCACCATCAACGAACCGTCCTTAGCGACGGCGACTCCAACGGGTCGGCCCCAGACCTGCCCCTCCGGCGTCACGAAACCGGTGAGAAAGTCCTCGTATTCTCCGCTTGCTCGACCGTTCTTCAGTGGCACGCGAATTACCTCGTACCCTGTGCGCACAGCCCTGTTCCACGAGCCATGCTCCGCGGCGAAGATATCTCCCCGATATTCAGGTGGGAACTGCTGGCCGTCGTAAAATGTCATCTCGAGCGAGGCATTGTGGGGTTCGACGAGAACATCGGGCACGATAACCTTGTCCTTTAGTTCCGGATGCTTGCCCTTGTGGCGCGGATCCTGGTTTCCTCCAATGTAGTACCAGGGCCAACCGTAGAAGCCTCCGTCCTGAACGTGGGTAATGTAATCGGGAGGGAGATTGTCGCCGAGTTCATCGCGCTCATTAACGGAGGCCCAGAGTTCGCCGGTTTGTGGGTGGACGGCAATACCAACTGGATTGCGTATACCCCACGCGTAAACACGCAGCCGGGAGCCATCGGGATTCGCCTCCAAGATGTCCGCCCGGTGATGTTCAATGGGATTGTTGTCGGTATCGTCGACGTTCGACTGTGATCCGACCGAGACGTACATCTTCTTCCCATCCAGAGAAAACACAATGTCGCGCGTCCAGTGTCCCCCTCCGCGCAGCAACCCGCCGCCCGGGAGGTTGGGCACAATCACTTCCCGCGGACCGCGGGCCTTCAGGTCTCCGTTTTGGTATGGGAAGCGAACGACGGAGTCGGTATTCGCAAAAAAAACGTATTTGGGGTTGGCCCCTAGGGGATAGAAAGCAATGCCAAAAGGCTGCTTGAGACCGGTGGCGAAGATCTCCACTCTTTCGGCCTTTCCGTGCTCACTAATGCCCCGGAATACCTTGATGCGCCCTGGCTTGCTTTCCGCCACGAAAAGGTCGCCGTTGGGTGCCGTGCGAATCAGCCTTGGGTTATCCAGCTGTGAGGCGTACAGTTCGACTTTGAATCCCGGCAGCACCTGAGGCCATGCGCCCGCTGGTCTCGGTACCAGCTCGGGCCCGTTATCTACGGATGGGGTCGCGTAGGGCCGCGGCAGGTCCGCGGGCGTGATCTTGTGAAAGGTGCCGGCCCGTTGTCCGCGGTAGTCGGTAAACACACTTTGGCTGCGCAGCATCTTCTCGCTACCAGAGCGGAGGGCCAACGTCAGCGCAGAATGGCCGATCATGAGCGAACAAGCAACGAAAGCTGAAACAATCACTGCCGGGCGAAAATAACTCATCTAGGCAACCTCCTAGTACAAGACCTCTACGACCGGCGGCTCCGCCCGTTGAACGAAAACGAGTTGCGGCCGTTCGCATCGCGGATGGAACGGGGCTTCAAAGCAACCATGCGGTTTTCCCCATTTCAGGCACCTCCAGCCCTAGAACGGTTTGAGCCTCGTCACGGGAAGCAAGGAGCATGCCGCGAGCACGAATGCGAGGAATCTAAACTTCTGATGAGGCGGCCCTGACTCTTATTCCTGCATCTTCCGCGACGCCCAACGCCGCAGCAGACCAGTCCAGGTTCTCACGTCCATTTGCGACAGCTGCCAGCCAGCGATCACGCAGTAAGCTGGCCAACGGCATTGGCATCGGTCCTGTCGCCGCTGTCTGCAAGACGAGATCGATATCCTTCAAACCCAGTGACAGACGGAAGCCAGGTGGCTCATAACTGTTCTCGGCGATCTGCTTGCCATAGCCCTGATAGACGGGACAGGCAAAGAGTGTTTGTCCCAGCATTTCGGCGACTTGTTTCCTGTCGAGGCCACATTTCTGTGCCAGCGTTAGCGCTTCCGCGAGAGCTTCGATCGCAGCAGCGATCAGGAAATTCCCGCACAACTTAACTACGTTGGCCGCGCCCGGATCTTCCCCGAAGTCAAAGATTCCTTGGCTGACCGCAGCCAAGATGGGCTGAACCCTTTGTTTGGCAGACTGCTGACCCGAGAGGCAAATCCACAGCCTTCGCGCCGCAGCGGCTTCGGGTCGTCCGAAGACAGGGGCAGCAAGGTAAGCCACTTTGTGTCTTGCGTGTTGTTCCGCCAACTTCCGCGCTGTCATTGGCGAAATCGTGCTCATTGACACATGGATGCCACCCGGGCCCAGCATTTCAGGAAGGGCCGGGGGGCGCAGGCAGACTTCTTCTAAAGCTTGGTCATTAGCGACCATTGTGAGCACAATTCCTCCCCGCTCAGCGGTTTCGCTGGGATGGGAAACCAAGGTGGCGCCTTGTGCCACCAGAGGCCCAGCCTTGGCAGCCGTGCGGTTATAGACCCGCAGTCTATAGCCCGCGCGCAGGAGATTGGCGGCGATAGGCTGCCCCATGTTCCCTAAGCCAATAAAACCTAGTGTCTCGTGCATTTCGAAATCACCTCCACGCTTGGTGCTTCCCGACTTTGGATCGCTCCTATCTTCCTTTGCCGCTCCACCCGATTGGCGTCGCCGTGTTACTTTCAAGGATTAAGTGATCGCCCATCGGTTTCATTCCCAACACGCCAATCTCCTGCTTCAGCAGAACTGGCAGCACCTTTTTCCGTAATTATGTGCGCGAACCAGAGGACGAAGCGAAGGTCTAAGACTCGATGTGCCTCCGTGCGCGGGCGTGGGCCGGGTGGTCTTCGCGACCCGTATCAGGATTGCTGCCGCACTCGAGCGCAACAAAATAACTTAGAAGCTGTGCCGCCACCACTTGGACGAACGGCGAGAGCCATTCGGCCATTTCGGGAACTTCAATAGAGTACTCGGCAGGAATCTCATTCACTCCCGCAGCGGCGACTGCCACACGCAGAACTCCCAGCTCGCCGCACAGACCCAGAAGCTGTTTGGCGCGCTGGTCCGTGGGGCCGCCCGTCAGAAAGACGGTCACCGCTACCCGGGAATCCAGCTCCGCTTGTGGGCCATGGAGAAATTGCTCGGTTTCAAAACCATCGGCAGGTAAGTAGCTTGTCTCCTTCACCTTGAGCGCGCCCTCACAGGCGGTTGGCCAGTTGGGCCCCGCACCAGCGAAAATCCATCGCTTGCGCATGGCGATCTCGCGCGCCGCTTCGCGCGCTTTGGACTCGGCGCCGAGCGCCGCTCGCATCCGCTCGGGCAGGCGATCCACCGCCGCGCGCGCCTCGCTGCAATTTCCAATCCAGCCGCGCCGTTGGGCGAGTTGCACACTGAACGCGGCCAGCGCCGCCAGTGCAGTTGTGTAACTCTTGGTGTGAGCGAACGAATCTTCCCTCTCGCACGTGGGGATGACAATGTCGGCGGATTTTAGCTGATCGCCCGCTTCACGACCAACCACGGCAATGGTTCCCGCTCGGGCCGAACTGAAGAGATTCATAGCTCTGAGAGAATCGTTCGATCCTCCGTGACTGATGATGATCGCCATGTCTGCCGAGTCGATCACAAACGGATAATGCACAAACTCGAAGGAATGTTCGACCAGTGGGACGGTTCGCCCGCCGCTCAGGTGCCGCAGAAAGTGCGCCCCGATGAGCGCAGCATGATACGACGAACCGATTCCCGCCAGCACCAAACGCCGGCGCGAAGCTGCGGCCTCTGCCGCGCGCTCGATCTCTGCTCCTGTGTTCTCGAGCAGTTGCGCGATCCGATCCGGCTGCTGCTGGATAGCGTCGTATATGTGATAAGGATGCGCCGAGCGTCTGACTGCCGATTGCGTGACTGTCTCCATGGACCTCCTTCGCGCTATCAGAATCACGACTCCGGCCGTCCCCAGCCAGCCACGGCCCTGACTCCAAGAGTGCCCCTCACGGCCAGCCTTGCGGCCCTGAGGTCGGTTGAGCGGGACCGAGGCCGAGTGCCTCGATCACCGCCTCATGAACGGCGGGTAGGAACTCCTCTGTCTTGTGGCCCTCTCTCCCGGGAGAAACGCGGTTCTTCAGGAGGATAACGAAGAGGTCCTTCGCGGGGTCGATCCAGAGCCACGAACCGGTGTAGTCCGTTTCGCCGAAGCTTCGCAGCGAGAAATAGTGACCGCTCGGAGAATTCTGCCCCGGGGCGGCCCTGCCAAGCGTTCGCGCGTTTGCCAAGAGCGGCTGCGGGCCGGTGAACTCCACGATCGTGCTGCGGCGCAGAAACCGATGGTGCGCGTAAATGCCGCCGTTCAGCAACATCTGCGAGAAGGCGGCGAGCTCGCTCGCCGTGGAGAGCAAACCCGCGTGGCCTGCGATGCCGCCGATCGGGAATGCCCGTTCAGCGTGGCTGCGCCGCTGATAATGGGTCGAAGGACTTTCCGCGGGCCCGACTTGCGCGAGTGGGCCCTTGCCCGGGCGGTACGTTGAATCCTTCATCTGGAGGGGCACAAAGAGCTGTTGCTCGGCCAGCGCGCCGAGCGGCTTGCCCGTCATGCGCTCGATGATCTCTCCGAGCAAGATAAAACCCAGAGGGGAGTAGATTTCTTTGGTGCCCGGCTCAGTCGCCAACGGCTCGGCCAAGACTGTTGCGAGCCTTTCCGATCTTGTGCTGAACGTCCTGGAGGCGCCTAAGTGAGCCGGAAACCCTGATCTGTGTGTCAGCAGATGGCGAATTGTGACTTTGTGGCGCCACTCGGGACTTGGCCCGCTGGGCCATTCCGGTAGATAACGCTCGATTGGCGCGTCGAGGAGCGCCGCGCCTTCCGCCGAGGTTTCGGTCAAGCGCGCCAGAAGAAATGCGGTTACGAGGGACTCTCCCAGCGATCCCAGGTCATCGATTGCGCCAGTTCGTGCCGCTGTAAATTGAGGATCATGGGTCTGTGTACCGAAGGGGTGAACCACAAGCTGGCCGTGATGGCCCACCGCCAGCACGCCGCCCGGTAGCGTCCCATTTGCAACCGCTCTCTCCACGACGTCGAACACGGGTTTGAGGCGTGCCTTTACTGAGTCTGAGGCTGGCCAGAGCCGCATCGGATTGGCCGGCACGGCCAAGCCCTCACCTGCCTTAAGTCCTCCGCCCTCTACGCCCGGGATGCCAACTGGCAGCCGTCCACTGATCGCCACCTGTCCAAACAGTGCGCGGGCTGCGGATCGCTGGGAGACATCACTATTGCCAAAGACGGCGAGCCAGGTGCTGGAATTCGGGAATCGCTCGATGAGGTATGGATTGCCGAAGCCAACGACTACCACGGGTTTTCCCGATGCGAAGAGCTGGTTCAGCAGCGCGCTTTGGTCTTCGGGAAGTCCGATAGTGCCCTTGCGGTCAACCACGCGCACGAACAGTGCCGCGATGGCAACATCGTACGTCTCAGGCGGGGGAATGTGAACCGCGGATACTCTGGCAAAGCGCGTATCCGCGCGCACTACTTGGAGTGAATCCACACGGGACCGGATTTCGTCCTCGAGGTCTGCGCCCGGGTAGGGATCTGGATCCCCTGCGATGACGACGAGCAGGGCGCGCGTTGGCCGCGTCGCATCGAGTGGCAGCTGGCGCGTAGTGTCGCGCAAGAGAGTGACTCCGCGGTCGCTCATCTCTTGCGCCGCTTGGGACCAGTCCGGCAGGCCGAACTTGGAATTCAGCCCTTCCAGAGGAACCAGTCTCTCCCGGTGCAGTCCGAGGCGCGCCTTCGCCCGCAGAATCCGCCGGACAGATTCGTCAAGGCGGGACCTGGGGATGCGACCGGTGCGGACCGCTGTCTTGAGAGCCTCAAACGCAGCGTCTGGGACTGGCGGCATCAGCAGGACATCAGCCCCGGCCAGAAACGAGCGCACGGCGGCTTCTCCCGGCGCGGCCATCCGAGTGACACCCCCCATGTTGAGTGCATCAGTGACCACGAGTCCGTTGAAGCCGAGTTCCTTTCGGAGCAGGTCGGTCAGAATTCGCGGTGATAGCGTTGCCGGAACGCAATCGGGCTCGATGGCAGGCACGGCCAGATGGGCTGTCATGATGCTGCTCACCCCAGCGTCAATCGCGGCGCGAAACGGAACCAGCTCAACCGTATCGAGGCGCTTCCGGTCCCCGTACACCACGGGTAGATCGAGATGTGAATCGGAGGCGGTATCGCCGTGTCCTGGGAAATGCTTGGCCGTGGCAAGGGCGCCGTTCTCTTCGACGCCGCGCACGAATGCCGACACAAACTCGGCAACGCGTTGCGAGTCTTCGCCGAAGGACCGAATATTAATGATGGGATTGTCGGGATTGCTGTTGACATCGGCAACCGGAGCAAAAATCCAGTGAACGCCCGCCGCGCGCGCTTCCAGCGCGGTGATGCGCCCCATCGTGTAGGCGTCCTTCGGTGTTCCCGTTGCCGCAACCGCCATGGCATCCGGAAATGAGGTGCCTTCCCTAAGCCGCAGCGCCGTGCCGCGCTCGAAGTCTGCGGCAATGAGCAGAGGAATCTTCGCATGGCGCTGCAACTGGTTGGCGAGCACCGCGGTGGGATACACCTCGCTCTCCACAATGCCCAGTGGGGAGCCCCTGGTCACAACGATGAAGCCACCGACGTGGTTCTGGTCCACTTGGTGAACGAGTTCGCGATACGCATCGCTTTCCGAGGAGATGAAGCCGCCGTAATAAGTCACTAGAAGAAGCTGGCCGATCTTCTCGTCCAGCATCATCTTGTTGAGGGTTTGGACGACCCACTTCTCCCCCGCTGGAGACAGTTTCCCCACCACCGTACGGCCTGCAGACTGTTTCGGGGTTGCAGTTTCCGCCGAGGAGCGGCCGGATCTCGCGGGAGCGCTTTCTTGTGTCCGGCCCGGGTGTGACACGAGAAAGAGTGCAGCGGTCAGGAGTAGCCCGCGTACGTGCATGTGCGCAACACCGCTCATGAAACGGTTTCTTAAAACGATTTTATATGCCGGCTTGTATAACATGAGCCTTGCCTCAGCGCAACCCAAGAGCGGGCGACCGGTTTTCCTTGTCTCATCCGGTGCCGGAAGCCGCGCTTCTGGCGGCAGGCTCCAAATCAATATAGCCGCGGCTGGAGGTGAGTGCTTGGTAGGCAACTCCCCAAAGAGGGGCATCCTCATTCAGGATAACGTAGATCGGAATGCGGGCCAGCATCGGCGCGAGCTTCGCCTTATCG
>Ga0209055_1000761_pt1 | contig 22182 bp, 20 predicted proteins | sample GraSoiAngelo_110_FD_185875 | JGI IMG/M metagenome (GOLD analysis project Ga0209055, IMG submission 185875) | Grasslands soil microbial communities from the Angelo Coastal Reserve, California, USA - 14_0903_12_30cm (SPAdes) (version 2) | ecosystem: Environmental > Terrestrial > Soil > Grasslands ... | reverse complement strand
GGGCGGAGGGGACGGTGGCGCTCGGCCGGAAGACCCGCGTGGAAAGCGTCGCGCTTCCCGACCCGAACCTGTACGCCGCGCGGGCGCTCGCGGCGTCGCTCGCCCGTCGCGGAGTCGCCGTGGAGGGGGGAGCCGCGGGGACGACCGATTCGCTCACCTACCGCACGGTGCGCTGCTGCGCTCCGCCCCTGCTCGACTTCCGGGGGCGGCCGCTCCCGGACGTCATCTTCCCGATTCTCAACTCCAGCCAGAACTGGTTCGCGGAGATGCTGCTCAAGATTCTGGGACGAGAGCTGAAGGGGGAGGGCTCGTGGGCGGTGGGGCTCGACGTCGAGCGCGGCTTCCTGACGGACTCCGTGAAGATCGACTCGACCGCGTTCGCACTGGAGGACGGCTCGGGGCTCGCGGCGGGCAACCTCGTCACGCCGCAGGCGTTCGCGCAGCTGCTCGCGTACATGCATCGCCACCCCAACGGGGGACCGTTCGTCGCGGGCTTGCCCCACGCCGGCCAGCCCGGCTCGCTGCTCAAGCGCTTCATCGGCACACCGCTCGAAGGTCGCGTGATCGCCAAGACGGGAAGCATCGACCGGGTGAACAGCCTGTCAGGCTACATCGAGCGGGCGAACGGGGGGGGGCGGACGATCACATTCAGCGTGCAGGCGAATGGGCATGCGGTGCCGTATCAGCAGATGCTCAACCAGATCGATTCGGTCGTGGTGCAGATCGGGCGGCCCTAGTCTTCGGTCTGTCCGAACAGCGCCATGTTGCTCGAGTGCCCGGGCTCGACTTTCGCGGCCGGGTTGATGAAGTGCACCGCGTGGTTCACGGCGACGGCCGCCTCCGCGGCGCCCGTGGCGATCAGCTTCAGCTTCCCTGGGTACGTCGTGATGTCGCCCGCCGCGAACACGCCGGGGATGTTCGTCTCCATCGTCTGCGACACCTTGATCTCGCCCTTCTCGAGGTCGAGGCCCCATTGGGCGATGGCCCCCAGTGAGGAGATGAAGCCGAGCTGCGGAATCACGCTGTCGACCGCGACCCGCTCCTCTTCCTTACTCTTGTTGTTGAAGATGGTCACGGCCTCGATCGCGTCGCCGCCGTGGATCGCCTTCAGCTCCCAGCAGGTACGGAGCTCCATTTTCCCCGCAGCGCACAGTTCATGGACCTGCCGTACCGTCGCCGCGTGGGCCCGGAAGCCGTCGCGCCGATGGATCATCAGGATGAACCGCGCGATGCCCTGGAGGTTCACGGCCCAGTCGAATGCCGAATCGCCGCCGCCCACCAGCAGCACGCGCTTTCCGGCGAACACCTTCGGGTCGAGGATGCGGTCGTGGAGACCCTTCCCGTACCAGCGATCCGCGTCCTTGAGCGGCAGCTTGCGGGGCGTGAAGGCGCCGATCCCGCCCGCGATGAGCACGGTGCGTGACGGGTACTCTTCCCGCTCCGTCACGATCGTGAAGCGCGGCTGACCGTCCTGCGAATCGCGCTTCAGATCCATCACCTTTTCCCCCAGATGGACGGGCTGCTGGAACTGGAAGGCTTGCTCGGCCATCCCCTTCACGAGGTCCTTGGCGAGCACCTTCGGGAAACCGGCCACGTCGAAGATGTACTTCTCGGGGTACAGCGCGGTGAGCTGGCCGCCCACCTGGTCGAGGTTGTCGATCAGACGGCAGGAGGCACCGCGCATGCCCGCGTAGAACGCGCCGAACAGCCCGGTCGGGCCGGCGCCGATAATCGTGATATCTTTGACGTCCTGCATGGGCTTCAATCGTAACGGAACCCCCCGGGAGAAGGGAGAGGGGCGCGGTTGAAGATCTACACCAAGACGGGGGACGGCGGGGAAACGGGTCTGTTCGGCGGCGCCCGGATCCCCAAAGACAGCGTCCGCGTCGCCACGTACGGCGAGGTGGACGAGTTGAACGCGGCCCTCGGGCTGGCACGCGCGCTCGATCCGCCGGAGTTCGCCGACGCTTTGCTCCAGCGCATCCAGCGGGACCTGTTCACCATCGGAGCGCAGCTGGCCACACCCGATCCGGACCAGGTGCCGAAGGCGCTCTCCCGCAGCGGTGCGGCGATCGGCGAATCGGACATCGCCGCGCTCGAACACGCCATCGACGCTCACGAAGCGCGGCTCGAGCCGCTCAAGAACTTCATCTTGCCGGGCGGGGCGCCCAAGGCCGCGACGCTGCACCTGGCGCGGACGGTCTGTCGCCGGGCCGAGCGGGCCGTCGTCGCCCTGTCGCGGCGCGAGCAGATCAGTCCCGAGATTCTCCGGTACCTGAACCGCCTCTCGGATCTGCTGTTCGTCCTGGCGCGGGCCGCCAACGCGCACGCGGGACGCCCCGACATCAAGTGGTGACGATCCGCGTCACGCTCGCCGGGCCGCGCGACGCCTCGTACGACATCCTGATCGGTCGCGGGCTGCTCGCGGAACTCCCGGTGTTGGTGAAAGCCGCGTACCCCGCCAGCCGCTACGCGGTCATCACCGACTCCCACGTGGCGAAGCTGTACGGCGAGAAGCTCGTTGCACGATGCCACGACGCCGGGTTGCGCGTCGACTTGTTCGAGTTTCCCGCGGGAGAATCGAACAAGACGCGGGACACCTGGGCATCCCTTTCGGATCGCATGCTGGCGCGTCAGTTCGGTCGCGACTGCGGGGTCATCGCGCTGGGCGGCGGCGTAGTGGGCGACGTCGCCGGGTTCGTCGCGGCGACGTACCTGCGCGGTATCGCCTACGTCCAGGTCCCCACGACACTGCTGGCCATGATCGACTCTTCGATCGGTGGCAAGACCGGCGTCGACGTGCCCGCGGGGAAGAACCTGCTCGGCGCATTCCACCAGCCCCATCTCGTGGTGGCCGATCTGGACCTGCTCGGCTCGCTCTCTGCTCCGCAGCTCGCCGCGGGCATGGCCGAGGCGGTGAAACACGGTGTGATCGCCGACCGGCACTACTTCGATGCCCTCGAGCGCGAGCATGAGCAGGTGACCGCCCGGGAAGCGGGAGCGCTCGAGCGCGTGGTGCGGCGCTCGGTCGAGATCAAGGCCGAGGTCGTGGCGGCCGATGAGCGGGAGGCAGGGCGCCGGGCGATCTTGAACTTCGGGCATACGGTCGCACACGCGATCGAGACGACCGCCAAGTTCGCCACGCTGCACGGCGAGGCGGTCGCGATCGGCATGGCGTACGAAGCACGTCTCGCCGAAGCTCTCGGGATTGCAGAGCCGGGCACCGCAGCCCGGGTGCGGCGTCTGCTCGCGCGCTACAACCTGCCGCTCGAGCTGCCGGAGTCGGCGACGGCGGACGCGCTCATTGCGGCGATGCAGCTCGACAAGAAAGCGCGCGAGGGCGCGGTGCGGTTCGCGCTGCCACGGGCGATCGGGCGCATGCATGCGGACGGGAACAGCTGGACCGTGGCGGCACCCGAGAGCGTCGTGCGGGAGGTGCTGGGGGGACCGGCGGGGCGGGCGTAAACGCGTAGGGGCGCAGCATGCTGCGCCCCTACATCGAATAATTGCGCCCCTACGTCAAACAGGTGGGGTCCGGCGTGCCCTACTGTACCTGCTGCGCGCGCTGCTTCCGAATGCGGTAAATCCCTCGGCCCACGATCAGCACGCCGACCACTGCGAGCGCGGGTCCGCTGTTCGTGCCGACCAGCGCGAGCTGGCCGGACAGCCCGCCCACGATGAAAACGAGCCCGATAATGACGCTGCTCATGCGCCCTCCGAGGGGACTAGGGAAGGGGCACGATACGGACTCGATTCGGCGCTGGGCTAGGTCGCCCATCACTCCCTGACATAATCACATACCCGTCAACAACTTCCCACACAGGTATGCACGTCTCCACATCGGGAGGCGGAAAGAATCAACCTCGCATCAACATCAATTTCTCCACACGCGATGTGGATAGTGGATAAACTGCGTAGCTGTGCGATGCCTCAACTATTTGTGATGTGGAAAAATGAATAGATTTGCACCATTGACGGGCGATTCCTATATTGGGCGCCGTTCGGGGATTTCCCCACGAGCCCTCACCGTCCATGTTGGAGCCCTAGCTATGGCGCGGTCGAATGGAGGCAAGGCGAAGGCGTTTTTCCGAGCCAATCCTTCCGGAGCCTTTGACCAGTACCTGCAGGACATCCAAAAACTCCCGCTCATCAAGGATCCGGCTGAGGAACGCCGCCTGGCCCGACGCGTACAGCGGGGCGATGAAAAAGCCGCCGAGCGCCTCGTCACCGCCAACCTCCGATTCGTCATCTCCTACGTCAAGAAATATCAGGGTCACGGCCTCGACCTCTCCGAGCTGGTCGCCATCGGCAACGAAGGACTCCTCAAAGCGGTGAAGAAGTTCGATCCCGATCAGGGGGTGAAGTTCATCTCGTATGCGGTGTGGTGGGTGCGTCAAGCGGTTCTGAAGGCGCTGGCCGAGCAGACCCGCAGCGTGCGCATCCCGCTGAATCAGAACTCACAGCTGATCCGCATGAGCCGGACCGAGACCTACCTCTCCCAGGAGCTCGGCCGCGAGCCGACCGACGACGAGATCGCCATGGCGCTCGAGGAGACGGTCGAGAACGTGCGCACCGCGCGCCGTATGACGGCGGCCGAGCTGTCGCTCGATGCACCGGTGGACCGCAGCGACAAGGACGCAGCGACGCTGGGCGAGCGCTTCGCAGGTCAGGAGGGCGGGGAGATCGAGGAGAAGACGGACGGCAAGCTGATGCGCGAGTTCATCGACCGCATCTTCCAGAAGTACCTGACCCCGCGTGAGCGCAAGATCCTCTACCTCTACTACGGCCTCGAAGAGGGCAGCGAGGCCATGACGCTCGAGAAGATCGGGGCGCTGATGGGAGTGACCCGGGAGAGGATCAGACAGATCAGGGAACGGGCGTTCGAGAAGCTGCGCGAATCGCCCGATGGCCGGGCCCTGAAGGGGTTCTGGAGAGCAGCCTAGGACCTGCAACGACTAGACGCACAGACGCACAGCGGTGAACAGTTTGAGGGGTCAGGAAAAGCGCTTCCTGGCCCCTCTGTGCTGTTCTCCCCTGTGCGTCTGTGCGTCTAGCCGTGGCCCATCCTGTATACTATTTAGAATGGCTCGCGAGCTGCCGATTTTTCCTCTCCCGATCGTCCTGTTTCCGGGCGCTCCGCAGCCATTGCACATCTTCGAGCCGCGCTACCGCCAACTGCTGCAGGACTGTCTCGCGGCCGATCGGCGGTTCGGCATCACCTACGTGGCGCCGGATCCCACGCCCGGCGCCGATCCTGCGCCCAGTACGGGCGACGTGGGATGCGTGGCCCTCATACGGTCGAACCAGCCGCTCCCCGACGGGCGCGCCAACGTCCTGACGGTCGGGGAGCGCCGTTTCGTGTTGCGAGGCTGGATCTCGAGCACGCACCCGTATCGGGTCGCCGAGATCGAGGAATTCGACGACGACCCGACCGATGCCGCCGAGGTGGGCACGCTCGCGGCGGATGTGCGGGAAGGATTCGGGCGCCTCGCGCGGGCGCTGGGCGTGCTCACCGAGCGGGAGGACCAGGAAATCGAGCTGCCGAGCGATCCGCAGCTCCTTTCGTTTCAGGTCGCGGCATCGCTGGAACTCGACGCGCCGGTGAAGCAGGCGCTGCAGGTGATTCGGAGCACCAGCGCGCGGCTGCGCCAGCTCGCGACCGTGCTCGGCCCCGTCGCCGACGACGCGGAGCGCCGGGCCGCCGTGCGCGAACGGGCGCGGGGCAACGGGCGTGGCGGACGCCACCCCGAGATCGAGCGTACCACGTGACCGGCGGATCCCTCGCCGCGGCGCTCGGCGAGATCGTGGGCGCGCGGCACGTGCGCACGGCGCTCCCCGAGCGGGTCACGTACGCGCGCGACGGACTGCCGACGCACCGGCGCGTGCCGGGCGTGGTCGTGCTGCCCGGCAGCCGGGACGAGGTCGTCGCGGTCGTGCGGCTGCTCGCCGCGCTCGGCGTGCCGTTCGTGCCCCGGGGCGCCGGTACCGGCCTGTCGGGCGGCGCGCTCGCAGACGACGACGCAGTGTTGATGGTGCTCACGCGGCTCAACCGCATCCTCGCGCTCGACCCGAAGAACCGGATCGCGGTGGTGGAGCCCGGCGTGGTGAACGTGCGGCTCTCGGCCGCGGCGGCGCCCCACGGCCTGTACTACAGCCCCGATCCGTCGAGTCAGACCGCCTGCACCATCGGTGGCAACGTGGCCGAAAACGCGGGCGGGCCGCACTGCCTCAAGTACGGGGTGACGGCGACCCACGTGCTCGGACTGGAGGTCGTGCTGGCCGACGGGCAAATCGTCGACCTCGGGAGCCCGGGCGGCGAGCCGTGGGGCCCCGATCTCGTGGGGTTGTTCGTCGGCTCGGAGGGCAACTTCGGAGTCGCGACCCGCATCAGGGTGCGCCTGCTGCCGGTGCCGCGCGCCATCCGCACGCTGCTCGCCGACTTCAGCGCGCTGCGAACGGCCGGCGAGGCCGTGTCCGCCGTGATCGCGAGCGGCATCGTGCCAGCGGCGCTCGAGATGATGGACCAGTCATGCATCAATGCAGTGGAAGATTCGGTCTACGCGGCGGGCTACCCACGCGATGCCGCGGCGGTGCTGCTCGTCGAGCTCGACGGCGGCCGTGAGGAGGCCGTGGCGGCGGACGCGGACACAATCGCCGGCATCCTGCGCGCGCACGGCGCGCGCAGCGTGCTCACCGCCGCGGATGCGAAGCAGCGGGAGCGGCTGTGGCAGGGCCGCAAGAAAGCGTTCGGCGCCATGGGCCGCCTCTCGCGTGACCTCGTGGTCCAGGACGCCGTGGTCCCCCGCTCCTCACTCCCCGACGTGCTGGAGGCAATCGGACGGATCGCCGCGGCCTACGGGCTCACCGTCAGCAATGTGTTTCACGCCGGGGACGGCAACCTGCACCCCAATATTTCGTTCGACGGGCGGGTGCCGGGCCTCAGGGCGCGCGTGGACCAGGCGAGCGGGGAGATCATGGGGGTGTGCATCGCCGCCGGCGGCACCATCACCGGAGAGCACGGCATTGGGCTCGACAAGTTGCGATACATGCCCCTCATTTTCGACGGCGACGCCCTCGCCGCCATGCGGGCCGTGCGACTGGTGTTCGATCCCCTCGAGCGGGTGAACCCGGGAAAGGTGGTCCCGATACACGCGTGCAGGGAATGGGCGCGAGCGACTCCCCGTTCTTCCCAGGCTGAAGCCTGGTCCCGGACGGACACTGCCCTTAAGGGCAGCGCACCACCGGGCCCACCCTTCAGGGTGGGAGTACGATGAGCTTACTCGACCGCGTCCGCGCCCTGCTCGGCGACGACGCCGTGGACGTCGCCGCGACGCCCGACGGCGTGCCGCGCGTCGCTCCCGGGTCGCCCGACGCCGTGGCGCTGTTGCTCGGCACCGCGCGCGAGGAGCGGTGGCGCGTCCGGGTCGAGGGCGCGGGAACGTGGCTGCCGGTCGACGCTCCCGCCGACCTGGCGCTGACCACCCGCCGGCTCGACAAGGTCCCGGCGATCGAGCCGCAAGATCTCTCCGCCACCGCCGAGGCAGGCATCGGCTGCGATCTGCTGCGCCAGCAGCTCGCGGACCGCGGTACGTGGCTCGCGCTCGATCCGCCGGGGCTCGCCGGCCGCACCCTCGGCTCGGTGGTCGCGACCGCGACGGCGGGCCCGTTGCGACAGGGGTTCGGGGCGGTTCGCGACCACCTGCTCGGCGTCACGTTCGTCACGGGCGACGGCCGCCTGGTGCAGAGCGGCGGGCGCGTGATGAAGAACGTCGCGGGCTACGACCTCACCAAGCTCGCGGCGGGCGGGTTCGGGGCGTTCGGTGTGATCGTGCTGGTGCACCTGCGGCTCCGCGCGCTGCCGCGCGCCGACCAGACCCTCGTGCTGGAGGGCTCGCGCGAGGATCTGGCCCAGGTGGCCGAGGACATCGCCGCGGCGGCCGTGCAGCCGGCCGCTCACGAGCTGATGTCGCCGGCCCTGGCGCGCCGCGAGCGGTGGATGTTGGCGGTCCGCTTCGCCGGCTCGGCCGCGCTGGTGTCCGCCGAAGAAGCCGCGCTGCGGGCCGCCACCGGCGGACGTTTCACCGCGCTGCGCGCGGACGAGGCGCACGCCTTGTGGATGCGCGCCGCCGAGAGCTTCGCCACGCGGCCCGTGACGTTCCGCGTCGGCGCCCTCCCCGACTCGAGCGACGAGCTCATGGACCTGCTGCAGCACCAGGTGGGGGACGAGTGGATCTCCGCCAGCCCCGGCATCGGCGCGATCCGCTGGGGCGGCGAGACCAGCGTGGACCGCCTGCGACGGCTGCGCCGCACGCTGGCCGGTCTCGAAGTGCCGCTCACGCTGGAGCGGGCCCCATGGCCGGTGCGCGCCGCCGTCGGTCACTTCGGCGCCTACCGCGAAGGCGTAGGCCCGCTCGTCGCCGGGCTGCGGCGTACGTTCGATCCGGGCGAGGCGTTCGTGGTGGCCGTCGAAGGCACGGAATGACGGAGCGGGGCGGCTTCGAAGGGCTGGACTCCTGTGTGCATTGCGGCTTCTGTCTCCAGGCCTGCCCCACCTTCCTCGCCACCGGTGACGAATCCGACAGCCCGCGCGGCCGCATCGAGCTGATGCGCGCCCTCGAGGCGGGCGAGCTCGCTCCCGCCGATCCGGGGGTCGCCCTGCACCTCGACCGCTGTCTCGGCTGCCGCGGATGCGAGCCCGTCTGTCCGTCCGGCGTCAGCTACGGCCGCGGCCTCGAGGCGGCCCGCGCGCTGCTGACGGCGCGCCGCGGCGTGCCGCCGCTGGTGCGCGCGGCGTTAGAGGCGCTCACGACGCCGGGGCTCGCGGCCGCGGTGTACGGCGCCGCACGACTGCTGCGCGCGTCGGGACTCCCTCGACGGCTCGCCGGCTGGAATCGGCTCGGATTCGCGATGGGAATGCTCGGCGCTACCGCGCCGGAGGTTGGTGGAGGACGGAGAAGGTTAGGGAAGGTTGGGGGAGGTGCATCACGGAGCAACCTCCCCCAACCTCCCCCGACCTCCCCAGCCTCCCCCGTCCTGCTTTTTCGCGGTTGTGTAATGGAGGGCCTCTTCTCCCACGTGCACGACGCCACGATCCGCACGCTCCAGGTGAACGGCCGGTCTGCGGGACGAGGCCCGGCGCCTCGCCCAGACGAACGTCGCCGCGTTCGGCGGCGACGACACGCCCATCGTCGTCAACAGTGCGGGGTGCGGCGCGATGCTGAAGGAGTACGGGCACCTGGTCGACGTCCCCGGAGATGGCCACAGGTTCGCCGGGCGCGTGCGGGACGTGAGCGAGCTCTTGGCCGAGCGCGGCCCGCGGCCCGGCGCGCCGCTCGATGTGACCGTCGCATACGATCCACCCTGCCACCTGCTGCACGCCCAGCGGATCGCCGAGCCGCCGGAGCGGATGCTGCGCGCGATCCCCGTGCTGCGCGTGATCTCCATGCCCGACGCGGCCCAGTGCTGCGGCAGCGCGGGACTGTTCACGCTGCTGGAGCCCGCGATGTCGCGCGCCGTGCTCGCGCCCAAGCTCGCCTCCCTCGCCGAGGCCCGGCCGCAAGTGGTGGCGACGGGGAACCCGGGGTGTCTCATGCAGCTCGGAGCCGGGCTCGCCGCGGCCGGTGTCCCGGCCGCAGTGCGTCACCCAGTCGAGCTGCTCGACGAGTCGTACCGGGCCGCGGGCTATTATGCTTGAGGGATGACGGAAGAGCTGCCACAGGTCGCGCGGGTCGAGCCTGGTGAGGTCTCCACGGCGCTCGTCACCGCGCTGTACACCGGCGCGGTCGTATCGCGCGTCGAGGCCGGCGTGGTGGCGCTCACGGGACCCGGGGCCGTCACCTCCTTTCAGGGCCTGCTGACGAACGACGTCGAGCTCCCCGGCGACGGCTCGTTCGTGTACGGCGCGTTGCTCACACCCAAAGGGATGATCGTCGTAGATGGCTGGGCGGCCCGGCTGGGCGCCACGGTGAGCTACACCGTGCCGGCGGAGTGGCGGGGACGCGACCGCGCGCTCGCGATCTTCGAGCGCTCGGTGCCGCCGCGGCTCGCCCGCATGAACGACCGCACCGCCGACGTGGCGGTTTATCGCCTGGCCGGTCCGGGCGCGCTCGCGGTGGCCGTCGCGGCAGGCCTCGAGGTACCGCCCAGCGCCGGTCGCGTGCTCCCCCGGCCCGACGGCGTGGAGACCGCGCGGGCGACCGAAGGGGCGCCATTCGTGCTCCAGGTGACGGCTCCCGCGGAGGCGGCCGCCCTGCTGGCGGCACGCCTGGAAGCCGCCGGCGCGGTGGTGACCGGGCCCGCAGCACTCGAACTGAGCCGCATCCTCGCGGGCTGGCCGCGTCTCGGCGCGGAAGTGGACGAGAAGACCATCCCCCAGGAAGTGCGCCTCGACGAGATCGGCGGCGTGTCGTACACGAAGGGCTGCTACACCGGCCAGGAGACGGTCGCGCGGCTGCACTTCCGCGGCCACGTGAACCGCCAGGTGCGCGGCCTGCTGTTCGATCCCGAGCCGCCCGCCGCCCCCGCCGAGGGCTGGAGCGCGGTCACCTACGTCGATCGCGATGTCGGCCGGGTGACGAGCTTAGCGTTCGTGCCCGAGACCGGCGTGGCCGGTGCGGGGCGCTGGATCGGCCTCGCGCTGATCCGGCGCGAGGTGGAGCCCGGCTCGGTGGTGCGCGCGGCCGGCCGTGACGCACGCGTCGTCGACCTCCCTTTCGCCTTCCCGATCGCCGCCCCGGCATGACCGTGCTCGTCACGGGCGCGAGCGGCCTCGTCGGCAGTCATGTGGTCGAGGCCCTCGTCGCGCGGGGTGAGACGGTGCGCGCACTGGTGCGGCCGGCGAGTCGCGCCGCCGCCCTGCGGCTCGGGGCGGAGGCAGTCGCCGGCGACGTGACCGACCCGGCGGTGTGGCAGCGAGCGGCGCACGGCGTCCGCGCCATCGTGCATGCCGCCGCCATCGTACAGCGGCGGGCCTCCTGGGAGCGGTATGTCGCGGTCAACGTCGAGGGCACCCGACTCGCCGCGGCCGCGGCCCGGGCGACGCGCGTGCGGTTGGTCCACATCTCGTCCGTGGCGGTGTACGGCGGCTCAGCGGCCTACCCGTCGACACCAGAGCGGCGGGACGAAGATTTCCCTTTCCAACCGATCGCCACGCCCGACTACTACGCCCGCAGCAAGCGCATGGCCGAGGACGTGGTGCGCGAGGCCACGACGCATCAGGACCTCGATGTCGCGGCCCTGCGCCCGAACGTCATCTACGGGGAGCGGGACCGCTTGTTCACACCACGCGTGATCGGCGCGGCGCGGCTCCCGTTCGTGCCCCAGATCGGTCCGGGCACGAACCGGTTGTCGTGCGTGTACGCGGGCAACGTGGCGGCCGCCGCCGTCGTCGCGCTCGACGCACCGCTCCGGGGGTTCCGCGCGTACAACGTGACCAGCGACGGGCCGCCCGCCCTGTCGCAGCGCGAGTTCTTCGCCGCGTTTGCAGCCGCGCTCGGTCGGCGCTACCGGCCGGTTCCGATTCCCACCGCGTTTGCGGGCCTCGCGATCAGTCTGTTCACCGTCCGCCGCCTGGCACGCGCGGCGGTGTCCTTCGTCTCGGGGGAGAATCCCTACAGCGACGATCGCATTCGCACCGAGCTCCAGTGGCGACCGTTGACCCCGGCCCCCGAGGCCATCCGGCGTACCGTCGCCTGGTTTCTCCAAAACGAAAAGCCCGGGCACTAGTCCCGGGCATCGTCTCTCTCCTGCCCTGCTCCCGCTTACGCCCGGCGCTTTTTCTTGGCGGTGGGCTTGGCCGCGGGCTTGGCGGCTGGAGCCATCTTCTTCGCCGTATCGGCCGCCATCTTGTGGGATGTATCAGCCATCATCCTATGCGACGTGTCGGCCATCATCATGTGGGACGTGTCTACCGGAGTCTGCGTCGTCTGCTGCTGCGCCGGCTTTTGACACGCGCCCATCGCCACGAGGGCGAGGACCATTGCGAGACGCTTCATGCGGGCTCCTCTGGAGAAAAGAGTAGCGGTGCGGGGCTCGGCCGGGGGAAAACCTAGCGGCGGGCCCCCGGGAGTCAAGGCCGCGGCGCGTCGCCGGGGGTATTAGCCCGACATGACCCATCGCCGCAGCTTCGTCGCGTGGCTCGGTAGCCTGCCGCTCCTCCCCCGGCACCGCTCCCTCCGCTCCACACCGCCCATTGTCATCGAGGCGACACCCACGGCGCTGTATCAGCAGCCCGATGGGCGCAACAACCTCGTGCGGGTCGCCGTGACGGGCCTCGACGCCCCGGCGGCGCGCGCCCGCCTGACCGACCGCCGCGGCACGCTCGTCGGGACGGCGGGATTGCTGCCGACCGGCGCGGGCCTGGCCGGCGAGCTGTGGGTACCCCTTTCGCGGGCGGCCGGGGCGGAATTCCAGGTCGACGTCGAGGTGGGCAAACAGCGCATCGGCGGCCGGCGCGTCCGACTGGCTCCGCCGCGGCGCTGGACGCTGTATTGGATCGCCTCGAGCCACACGGACGTCGGGCTCACCGAGCGCCAGGACGAATGTCTCGAAGTCCACCGCCAAAACCTGGATGCGGCGCTGGCCCGATTGGCGTCGCATCCCGACTTCCGGTGGACCGCAGAGTGCGCGCTCCAGCTGATCTCGTACGTCGAGAACCGGGCGCCCGCCGCGGGGGAAGTGCTCGCGCGGGCGCTCCGCGACGGCAAGGTCGGCTTCTCCGCCCTGTTCGCACAACCGCTGACGGGGATCCTCGAGCACGAGACCTTCGCGCGCCTGATCTGGCCCGCGGGCCTGTTCGCCCGCGAGCGCGGACTGGGCTATCGCGCAGCACAGCTCTCCGACGTGCCGGGGCAAACGCTCACTCTCCCCACGCTGCTCGCCGCAAGCGGTGTGCGCTATCTCGCGAGCGGCGTCAATCCGGAGCGGGCGGCGCCGCTCCTCTCTCCCGCCGAGGCCGCGCGCGCCCAGCTCGCGGGCGGCGGCAGGGGCGAGTGGACCACGTACCCTCAGCTGTATTGGTGGGAGGGGCCGGACGGGAGCCGCGTGCTGCACTGGCGCGCCGACCAGTACGCTGATGGCCTGCGCTTCGGATTCGACGCGGATCCGGCCGAGATGGGCCGACGCCTCTCCGACTGGCTGCTCACCCATCCTGTGTTCCTGTCCCCCGGCTATCCCTACGACGTCGCGCTGCTGAGCGGTGCCGCGGGCGACAACGGCCTCCTGGACGAGCGGATCGTCGCCAACGTCGAGGAGTTTTCCCGGCGCTTCGCGTATCCCAGGCTCGTCGCCGCGCGCCCGGAGGACTTCTTCCGCGACGTAGAGCGGCGCTGGGGCACGAAGCTGCCCGTGCGGCGCGGCGACACCGGGTGCTATCGCGAGGACGGCGCCGCGTCTACCGCGGCGGAGCTCGGGCGCTATCGCGCGGCCCAGTTGGTCGCCCGGGCCGCGGAACTACTCGCCCTGTGGGACGAGAGGACCGAGCCGCCGGGCGGCGGCGCGGCCGACCGGATCGAGCAGCGGGCCGCGGCGCGCCGGAAAATGTGGCGCGATCTGCTGCTGTTCGGTGAGCATACCTGGGGGGGGTCGGCCGGCGGTTCGGACCCCGACGGGGCGGAGACCCTCGCTCGCTGGCAGTACAAGCGGCGCTTCCTCGACGGCGCCGCCGCCGCCGCCGACGCCCAGGTCGCGGGGGGGGGGGGGGGGGGGGGGGGGGGGCCGGGGGGGCCGGCCGCGTCGTGTTCAACGCCTCGAGCTGGGCGCGTAGCGACGTGGTGCGCATCCCCGAGGGCGCGGCGCGACGGCTCACACACGACGGCCGGGAGTGGCCGACGGTGGATCTGCCCGACGGGTCGGCCCTGGCCCTGGCGCGGGACGTCCCGTCGCTGGGCTACCTGGCGCTCGCGGAAAGTGAGCGCGCACCGAACCCGCCGCGGGACGACGGCGCGGTGCTCGAGGCGCAGGCGGGCGGGTTCCACGTGGTGCTCGATCCCGCGAGCGGCGCAATCCACTCGCTGACGACCGGTGACGGCGTGGAGCGCGTCCGGTCCGCCGAATGGCCGGGGCTGAACCAGCTCGTATACGTCCAGGGCGGCGCGCACAGCGCCCTCTGGACCGGCCGGGCGCGGGACGAGCTGCGCGCCGCTCCCGACCTCACGCTGAGCCAGGCCGAGCTCGGATCGGCGCGCCGCGAGCGGCTCCCGGGCATCGGCACCCGGCTCGTAGTGGAGCGCAAGCTCCAGGGTTGCACCAGCGTCACGACGGTCGTCACGCTGTACGACGAGTTGCCGTGGATGGACCTCGTGAACCGAATCACGAAGCCGGCCACGCTCGAGAAGGAAGCGCTGTACGTCGCGTTCCCCTTCGCGCTCACGAAGCCCACGGTCGAGGTCGAGGTGCCACTCGGGCGGATGACTGTGGAGCGCGACCAGCAACCCGGCAGCTGCCGGGACTGGTTTTGCCACGCCCACTGGGTGTGGCTGCATGACGCGGCGAGCGGCATGCTCTGGAGTGGACCCGACACGCCGCTCTTCACGCTGAACGACATCTTCCGCGGCCTGTGGCGCCGGAAGATCGAGCCCGACGGCACGCTGTTCGCGTATGTTCTGAACAACTACTGGCCCACGAACTTCGCGGCCCGCCAGGGGGGAGAGCTCTCGTTTCGGTACCGCCTCTCGTCGCTGCCGCGGGGCGCCGACCCCGCCGAGCCCGCCCGGCGCGGCTGGGCTGCGTGCGACCCGCTGTACGTGAGCCCCCCGTACTCGAGCACCGGCATGGGCCCGCTCTCCCGCAAGGACTCCGGGGTGTTCATCGCCGATCAGGGCGTGGCGGTCGTGGGCGCCAAGCCGGCGGACGATCGCAGCGGTGTGGTGCTGAAGCTCGTCGACCTAACGGGCGTCGGACGTGCGGTGGCCGTCTGGCCGGGGGCGTACCGATTCCAGGGCGCCCGTCGCACGAACTTCGTCGAGATGAACGGCGACCGGGTCCCCGTCGCACCGGACGGACACGCCACGATCGACCTTCCCGCGTGGGGCACCGCGGCGCTGCGACTCTTTACACCGCGGGAGGGAGCCGATTAACTATCGCCCTATGACCAAGCCGACCATGTTGGGCGAGCTGAAACAGACGGAGTGGGCGAGTCCCGCCCGCATCCACCGGACCGTGAAGGACGAGCTGCGCGAGAATCTGGTGTGTCTGCTCGAGAACGGCTCGCCGCTGTTCCCGGGAATCGTGGGCTACGAAGACTCCGTCATTCCACAGCTGGTGAACGCCGTCCTGTCGCGCCACAACTTCATCCTGCTGGGCCTGCGGGGGCAGGCGAAGAGCCGCATTCTGCGCCAGCTCGTCACGCTGCTCGACGAGGAGATTCCGATTCTCGCGGGGAGCGAAGTGAACGACAATCCGTTCGCGCCGATCTCGAAGTTCGGGCGTGAGCTCGTGGCCGAGCAGGACGCCCGGACGCCGATCGCCTGGTTGCCGCGCGAGTCCCGCTTCGTGGAGAAGCTCGCCACGCCCGACGTCACCATCGCCGACATCATCGGCGACGTGGACCCCATCAAGGCGGCGCGGGGCGGCCACCTGCTGTCCGACGAGTTGACCATGCACTTCGGGCTCCTGCCCCGGGCGAACCGCGGCATTTTCGCCATCAACGAGCTCCCCGACCTCGCCGGCAAGATCCAGGTGGGACTGTTCAACATCATGCAGGAAGGGGACGTCCAGGTGAAGGGCTATCCGGTACGCCTGAACCTGGACGTGGCGCTCGTGTTCACCGCCAACCCCGAGGACTACACCGCCCGCGGCAAGATCATCACCCCGCTCAAGGACCGTATCGGATCGGAGATCGTCACCCACTACCCGTACACGGTCGAGCTGGGCGCGGCGATCACGCGCCAGGAAGCCTGGCTCGAGCGCACCGGGCGCCCGGTCAAGCTGCCCGATTTCGTGGCGGAGCTGATCGAGCGCGTGGCCTTCGAGGCGCGCGAGGACAAGCGGGTGGACCGCCGCTCGGGCGTCTCGCAGCGCCTCCCGATCAGCGTGCTGGAGAACGTGGTGTCGAACGCCGAGCGTCGCACGGTCGCCACCAAGGAGAAGACGGTGGTCCCCCGCATCTCGGACATCTACGCCGCGCTGCCCGCGATCACGGGCAAGCTCGAGCTCGAGTACGAAGGCGAGCTGCAGGGTCCCGAATCGATCGCCAAGGACCTGATCCGCCGCGCCGCCGGCAAGACGTTCGAGGCCCGGGTGGGCGGCGCCAACGTGGACGACATCGTCCACTGGTTCGATGAAGGCGGGGCGCTGAAGATCTCCATGGACGAGCGCTCGGAGAGCTGCCTCAAGGGCTTCAGCGTCGTGCCCGGCCTGCTCGATCTGGTGGACCAGGTGGGCCTCGCCGCGAAGAAGGATCCGGGCACCATGGTCGCGGCGTGCGAGCTGGTGCTCGAGGGACTGGTGGCCGAGAAGCGGATTTCGCGGAACGAGGAGCTCGGCTACGTCCGCGCGCGCGCGGAACCGAAGGGACCGGGGTACGGCAAGACCGGCGGCGGAGGGGGGGGGCCGAACCTCTTCCAGTAAGCGGTCGCTCGCCGGTGGACGTATCTTCTCGGCGTCTCCCCTCTCGGAGCGTCCATGGGCAAGCTCGTCGGCGGCGCCGTCCTGCTCGTCATCGCGTTTTCCCTCCTCCTGGCCGCGGCCACGATGCGCGCCCAGCGCCCCGGCCCCATCTCCAACCTGCTGCGCGTCGCCGGGTTCGCCGTCGGCGTCCTCGCCGCGTTGGTCGCGACCGGGTCCGCCATGGTCGTGATCGCCCCGGGCGAGGTCGGGGTGCGCCACGCGTTCGGCTATGTGGACCCGGGACCGCTCCTCGCCGGAATCCGCTTGGTGCCGCCGTGGTCCACGATCGAGCGCTACTCGACCCGGGAGGAGCAGTGGCCCACGCGCGGCGAGCAGACCGAGGCGATCGAAGCGCTGTCGAGCGAGCAGATGGGGATGCACGTCGAGGTGGCGATCCGCTGGCAGATCGATCCGATGCAGGCGCCCAAGATCTTCACCGAGATCGGCGATGAAAACCAGATCCGCGGCGCCGTGCTCAACGCCATCCGCAAGGGGGTGCGCGACGGGATCGTGCAGTTCTCCATCAACGACATCTCCAAGCGCACGCAGATCGCGACCACCATGGAGGCCCTGGTGGACTCGGCGCTGGTGACGACCCCGCGCGCGGGGGGCGGCAAGTTCCGGATCGCCACGGTCACGGCGTTCTTCCTGCGCGACCTGCAGCCGCCCGCCCAGGTCGTGCAGGCGATCAACAACAAAATCGCTCAGGAGCAGCAGATCGAGACGGAACGCCATCGCGTCGAGGTCGCCCGCCTCCAGACCGAGCAGCAGCGGCTCCTGAACCAGACGCTCTCCCCCGAAGCGCTCACCAAGCAGTGGATCGAAGTGCTGCACGACATGAAGAGCTCGAACAACCTGATCATCTTCGTGCCGACCGAGGGCGGGCTGCCCCTGCTCAACATCAGCGAGCTGCGCAAGAACCTGAAGCCCTGAGATGGCGCCGCCGGTCATCACGATCACTCGGCAGTATGCCTCCGGCGGCTCGGAGGTCGCGCGCCTCGTGGCGGCGGAGCTCCGGTGGGAGGTGATCGACAACGAGTTCGTGGACGAGGTCGCGCGCCGGGCCGGGCTCCCCCCCGACGCGGTCGCGCAGCGCGAGGAGCGGGCGGCCGGATTGCTGGAACGCCTGGCGCGCACGCTCGCGGCAGGGTCGCCTGAAATGTTCATCGCGGCCGCCGGCGTCCCGCGCGTCGAGCCCGACGAGGCAGCGATCGTCCACCTGACCGAGCGGGTGATCGCCGAGGCGGCGGCGCACGGCCGGATCGTCCTGGTGGGCCGCGGCGCCCAGGCGGTGCTCGCGCAGCGGCCCGACGCGCTGCACGTGTACGTCGTCGCGGCGAAGCCGTGGCGCGTGAAGCTCGCGGTGGAGCGGCTGGGGGTGAACCCGGCGGAAGTGGAGAAGGTCGTGGACGAAACGGACCGGCAGCGCGACCAGTACGTGAGGACCTACTACGGGCGGCATCGCCAAGACCTCGTGAACTACGACATGGTGTTGAACACGGGGAAGTTGGGAATGGACGGGGCGGCCGCGTTGATCGTGGCCGAAGCGCGCCGGAGGAGTTGGGGTTGACGACCGCAACCCGGTCGGCGGCGCTCGCGGCGTGCCTGTCGCTGGCGTGCTGGCTTGGTCCGGCACCCGCACCGCTCCTCCCGGTGGCGGTGGTCCCGTTCGACGCGTACGGGGGCGCGATCTACGTGCCCGCGCTGATCAACGGCGACTCCGTCTGGCTGATGCTCGACACCGGCCTTTCCCGCACCGGGCTCGACCAGGACTGGGCCCGGACCGTCGGGATCGAGCCCGTCCCGGCGTCCTCGACCGCCGTCGTGGACCTGATCCGACTCGGAGAGCTCACACTCCGAAACCACCGTGTGGCGCTGTACCCCCTCCACGGCCTGAGCGAAGCGAGCGGGCGGCTCCAGGTAGGCCTCGTGGGGCACGACGTGCTGCAGCACTACACCGTGGACATCGACTACCAGCAGCGCCGCGTGCGGTTGTTCGACCCCGCGCGGTACCGGTACAAGGGCGCGGGCGCCACGGTGCGATTCACGGCGGACGCGGATCTCCCGCTGCTGCGCGCACAGGTGAAGGTACGGGGCCGCCACGCCATCCCGGCCCGGCTGCTGCTCGATACGGGCGCGTCGGGGCTGTGTCTGATTCTCACGACCCCATTCGCAGAGGAGCACGGCCTGGGCCGCGTGGCGCCGGCCATCGAGGCGCCCATCGGGACGGGCCTCGCCGGCGAGCTGCACGGCACCATCGTCCGGCTGCAGGAGCTCCGGCTCAGCGGCGTGAAGATACCGTCGCCCACGACCGGATTAGGCGGCGAGTACAAGGGCTTCCTGGCGCGAACCGACATCGACGGCGTCGTCGGCAACTCGGTGTTCGAGGGATCGCGCTTGATCGTCGACTATGCGGGCCGCCGCGCCATCGTCGAGCCTCGACCCGCCGACGGCTCGCTGTGCGATTTCGACATGAGCGGGTTACGGCTCGCGGCCCGGGGACCGGGGCTGAGGCACATCATCGTCGATTACGTCGTCCCCCGGAGCCCGAGCGCGGCGGCGGGGATTGCCCCCGGCGACGAGCTCCTGCTCATCGACGGACGCGGCGTCGCCGAGGGGGACTTGAGCGATGCTCGCAAAGCGCTGCGCGTGGACGGAGTGGTGCGCCGGCTCGTGCTGCGACGCGACGGGGATACGATCCGGGTGGCGCTGAAATTGAGAAGGCTGCTATAGGGCAGGTTGGGGAAGGTTAGGGGAGGTTAGGGAAGGTTGTTCCATACGCGATCAACCTTCCACCAACCTCCCCAACCTCCGCTACGGCGTCCGCCGTAGCGCCGGCACCCGCCACGCCGCGATCGCCGCGGCGATGAGACAGCCGGCCCCCCCCAGGGCGATCGCGGAGGGCGCGCCCGTGTGCTCCGCGACGAGGCCCGCCTGGAACGCCCCGAGCGGCGCCATGCCCACGAACACGAAGGCGTAGAACGCCATCACCCGCCCCCGCAGTGCGTCGGGAACGAGGGTCTGCAGCATGGTGTTGGCGAGCGCGGTGCTCACGATCATCGCGCAGCCGGCCAGCGCCAGGAGCGCCAGGGCAACACCAACGGAGCGCGCCGCCGCGAACAACACCAGCAGCACGCCGAACGCCGCCCCACCGGCGAGGAGCACCGGCCCTTTGCGGACGCGCGGCCCTCGCACGGCGAGCCCGAGGGCGCCGAGCATCGCCCCGATCCCTACCGCCGCCATCAACCCCCCGTAGCCGCGGGCGTCGGTGTGCAGCACGTCCCGCGCGACCACCGGCATCAGCACGATGAACGGGAAGCCGAACACGCTGAACACTGCCACCAGCAGCACGAGCGCCCACACGCGGGCGTCGCCCCGGATGAACGTGACGGCCTGACGTACACCCTCCCAGGCGGAGGTCGGCATGGCGTGCGGCAGGAATGACGGGAGCCGCATCGCCAGGAGTCCGGCGATGACGGCGATGTAGCTCACTCCGTTCAAGAAGAAGCACATGCCGACCCCGGCGGTGCCGATCACCACGCCCGCCGCCGCAGGGCCGACGATCCGCGCCGCATTGAACATCGACGAGTTTAGTGCGATTGCGTTCATCAAGTCCCCTTTGCCGACGAGCTCGGCGATGAAGGCCTGGCGGCCCGGAATGTCGAACGCGTTGACGATGCCGAAGAACAGCGCCAGTACCATCACCTGCCACGTGGTCACCCTACCGGTCCACACGAGCGCCGCCAGTGCCAGCGCTTCGAGCATCTGCAAGGCTTGTGTCCACACGATGAGGCGCCGCTTGTCCACGCGGTCCACGACGACACCCGCGTACAGCGTGAACAGCAGCACGCCCAGCGAGCGGAGCGCTTGCGTCAGGCCCACGGCGAAGGGCGAGTTGGTGATCTCGAGCACGAGCCATCCCAGCGCGACCGATTGCATCCAGGTCCCGATGAGCGAGATGCCTTGACCGAAGAAGAAGAGCCTGAAGTTGCGGTGGGAAAGCGCTCCGTCCATTGCGGGAAAGCTCGCCGCCGCCCGATATTTGGGGTAGGGAGCCCGATGAAATACACGACGTACAGCCGCTACCTCCCCGAGCTGGCCGATACGGTGAACCTCCAGGCCCTGCTCGATCAGCTCGCCGACTTCCTCCTCCAGTCGGGCTTCGCCGGAGGCGCGTACTCGCATCCGTTCTGGGGCGAGTTCGGCGAGGAAGAATCCGACCGCTCGCTCGACGCCCTGCGGCAAGCGATCCTCCAGGCGCTCATGGACTCGGGCCAGCTGACGCCCGAGATGCTCAAGCTGTTGCGCGGCGAATCGACCGGCGACGCGGCCCGCGACGCCGACCTCGAGCGCCAGCTGGGGGAGCTGCTCGACAAGATCGTCCAGAAGCTCATGGACGAGGGCTACCTGAACGTGACCGAGGCGCCCAAGGTGCCCTCGGGCCAGCAGCCGTTATTCGGGCCGGGCGGGATGGCCAAGGAAGCGGCCCAGCAGGTGCAGTTCAACCTCACCGAGAAAGGCATCGATTTTCTCGGCTACCGCACCTTGAAGCACCTGCTGGGAAGCATCGGCAAGTCGAGCTTCGGGGCGCACGAGACCGAGCACCTCGCGACGGGCGTCGAGGCCGAGGCGGTGAGCAAGCCCTACCAGTACGGTGACACGCTCAACCTCGACGTGAACGCGACGCTCACGAACGCGCTGCAGCGTGAGGGGCTGGGTGTGCCGATCAACCTCGAGTACGACGACCTCATGGTCCACCAGGCCGAGTACCGCTCGTCGTCGGCCACGGTGCTGATGCTCGACTGCTCCCACTCCATGATCCTGTACGGCGAGGATCGCTTCACGCCGGCCAAGAAAGTGGCGCTTGCCCTCACGCACCTGATCCGCACGCAGTTCCCGGGCGACACGCTGCGCGTGGTCCTGTTTCACGACACCGCCGAGGAAATCCCGCTCGCCCAGCTGGCGCGCGCTCAGGTGGGGCCGTACCACACGAACACCGCCGAAGGGCTCAAGCTATCGCGCCGCATGCTGTTGTCGCAGCGCAAGGACATGCGCCAGATCATCATGATCACCGACGGCAAGCCGTCGGCGCTCACGCTGCCCGACGGTCGGATCTACGTGAACTCGATGGGCCTCGACCCCCAGATCCTCCAGGCCACCTACCGTGAGGTGGCGCTGTGCCGGCGCTCCGGGATCATGATCAACACCTTCATGCTGGCGCGGGACCGGAGTCTGGTGGAGTTCGTGAAGAAGGTGTCGGCGATCTGCCGCGGGAAGGCGTACTTCACGAACACGATGACCCTGGGGCAGTTCATCCTGATGGACTTCATGCGGCGCAAGACGCGGCGGGTGTCATAGCCCTCTTCGCTGGCGGCCCAGGTATACGAGCCGCGACAGGTCCGCTACCAGGTTGTGCGCCACACTGTCCTCCTTGATGCCTCCGGTCAGCACCACGAGCACGTAGCTCGCGCCATCCGCCGGATACACGACGCCCGCGTCGTGATAGACCACCTCGCCGATCCAGCCCGTCTTGTGCGCGACCCGCGTGCCCGGTGGCACACCGACCGGGATGCCCTC
>Ga0209055_1000760_pt1 | contig 22190 bp, 23 predicted proteins | sample GraSoiAngelo_110_FD_185875 | JGI IMG/M metagenome (GOLD analysis project Ga0209055, IMG submission 185875) | Grasslands soil microbial communities from the Angelo Coastal Reserve, California, USA - 14_0903_12_30cm (SPAdes) (version 2) | ecosystem: Environmental > Terrestrial > Soil > Grasslands ... | reverse complement strand
TGGCGCGAAGCAGAGCGAATCGCTGCAGTCATCACGCCTCAGCTCGGACGCGTGGAACCTCCTCATGTAACGAATCGAACGCCACTGCGATGCCGATGGCTGACGTTGGCGTGCTCGTTTCACGCGAATAACGTGGCCTGCGAGGTGAAGCCGAATCATGTTGTTCCCCTTCAAATACTCCACCACGAACTCAATGTACTGGCCGTCGTCCAAGCCGAAGTCGGAGTAGAAGAAAATGCCTCGTGGAGAGACGTCCCGCACGAAGGCGACGTGCTCCTTAGAGCGGGCGGCACCTACCGTGATCCAGCCTGCCAGACGGATGAAGGCTCGTGGAGCGCTGCGGTGGGCTGTGAACAAACTGTGCTCACTTGGGACGCTCTGACTGGTGGATTCGGGCATGTCTCCCCCTTCGTCCGGGGGAGGGCTACGTCCGTTATCCGAGGACGGCCTGTTGTGGATTTGGCTGTCCTCCTTGGGAAACATCACACCGTTTTCAATTCTCGCAATGTGCTTTTTTGTGGTTTCATTTTCTGCGAACCTTCACCCGCATCCATCCGGCAGGAATCCCAAGCCCCTCGTGAAATCCGCTTCGGATTGAAAAATAGGCTGCTGTTCCTTCTTTGTTTCGGGTGTTACCAGGAACACACTCCGATTTCAGCGTTGTCCGATCCACTCGATCCACTACGATCCACTACGAGCAGTTGTGCGGCAGCCCAGGCATGACTATACTGTCCGCCATCATCCCTAATTCATTCTCTCCGCTTAGCAGTTGCGACTCATGTTCTGGCTTGGAGCTGATTCCAAGCCGGTAACGCTAACTCGTACCAGTATTAAGGAATCATTCGTCGTACAAACTCGGAGTCCAGGAGCCCCTCATGAACCACATCCGAGGCAATCTGATTTTCCTGATGATCGCGTGTTCCGCGGTCATTGCGCATGCGCAACTGGTAACAGCGAACCTGCAGGGAGTAGTTACGGATTCCAGCGGAGCCGTGATTGCCGGCGCCAGCATAACGGCTTCCGATTCCGAAACCGGGGTGCAGCGGACCACCACCACCAACGCTGACGGTTTTTACCGCTTCAACCTGCTGCCCCGCGGTCAATATGAGCTTCAGGCCCAGAAAAGCGGGTTCGCCGGGGAACGATTGAAAGTCACTCTGACCGTAGGCGATACCATCACTGCCAACCTGGGGCTGAAAGTTGCCGGAAGCTCAGAGCAAATCCATGTCAGCAGCTTCGCGACTCAGGTAGACACTTCGACTTCGCAGATTGAGCAGCCGGTATCGCAGGTACAGATTGCCAATCTGCCCATCAATGATCGCAATTTCCAGCAACTTGCAAATCTGATTCCGGGAGCGGCACCATCGCCTTCCTACGACCCGACCAAGCGACTCTATGGCGGTGTGGTTTCGGGTGGAGCGACAGCACGCAGTTCGGGCATCAGCGTGGACGGTGGCAATTTCAATGACAACATCGTGGGTGGCCCGGTAGGACTCGTGCCCGAGGACGCAATTGAGGAATTCCAGGTCATTACCAACCAGTTTTCGGCAGAATACGGGCACTCTTCCGGGCCGTTCATCAACGTAGTAACGAAATCCGGCACGAACACCCTGCACGGAAGCGGCTTCCTGCTCTACCGCCAAAAAGATTTGCAAGCGAACGGATTTTTCGAGAAGACCAAGCCTGACTTTAATCGCGAGCAGTTCGGAGGCGCGGTGGGCGGACCACTGATCAAGGACAAAACCTTCGGGTTTTATGCTGTCGAACGCAATCGCCAGCAGAAGGCGCAGACCATCGATACAGGAGGCGTCTATCCCCAGTTCGAAGGATCATTCGCCGCTCCCTTCCGCGACCTGTTGATGGCGGGAAAGCTCGATCATCATTTCGACCCTTCGGAGAGCTTGAGTTTCCGCGCATCGTTTCAGCGCAATACCTCGCGCGAAGGCCTGCGAGTCGATCCCAATCTTCTATACGGAGGTCCGCCGACGGAAAGCGCCTTTCAAATTGCAACCAACGAAAATATTTCGTGGCAAGCCACCGAGACTTCCCTGATATCGAGCCGCACGCTCAATCAGTTCGTGGTGCAGTTCAACCGTTTCATCAACAACCTGAAGCCTACCAGCGAGGGTATCAACCTTCGTTTCCCCTCCGTGGTTATAGGGCAGAGTTCTTCCACACCACAGAATGTACAGCAGGATCGGCTGCAGTTCCGCGACGACTTCTCCACCCAGGCCAACTGGCATGGGCTGCACAATATCAAGATCGGGACCGATCTAAACCCGCACATCAAGTACAACGCGCTTTTCGATCTGGTGAAAAACACGTCGTTCTTTTTCTCCGTCGACGATCCTGGGATCACCTGCTCTTCGTCTACGAGCTGTACGACCACGCTGCCCAAGTCGGACTTTTTCGCGCTGCGCGGAATTGGGTCCACGAAAGAAGATGGCGGCACCGCCTGGCAGATGGCTTACTACGTGCAAGATGACTGGAAAGTTAGCCGCCAACTGACGCTGAATCTCGGCCTGAGATACGAATTCGAGAGCGGCTTCATCGATGCCGGCTTCCGACAGCCGCTGGAAGGGTTGGCGCCTTTCTTCGACAGCCGAAAGCGCAAGAATCCAAAACTGAGCTTCGGACCACGCCTAGGCTTCGCCTATGACCTGCGCGGGAACGGCAACACGGTGCTGCGTGGCGGTTTCGGTATGTACTACGATTCGACGGTGTGGGAGATCGGCTACATCGATCGCACGTTCAACGGAGTGAAATACTTCATTGATACATTTTCTCCCACGCAGCCGGACGTGAACGATCCGGCCTTTCAGGTGACCCTGCCACCGCCCGGAGGCTTCGCCGTGGATGGCCGCGTGAGTCAGCCTTACACGGAGCAGTGGTCGGTTGGCGTGGGACAAAAGTTGCCGTGGGGCGTTGTGCTGGACTCCAGCTACGTGCATATTCTGGGAATCCACGGCTGGATGAGCCGGGAACTGAATCCGGGCGGATTGCTTTACCCGACGCTGGGACTGTTCACAAGTTTCCAGAGCACCAACATCAGCCATTACAACAGCTTGCAGATAAGCGCACGCAAGAGTCTGGAGAAGCGGGTCCAGTTTCAGCTTGCGTACACGCTGTCGAAGGCCGTCGGCCTCTCTGATGACATCTTCGAGCCGGGAGTGCCGCAGGACAGCAACAACATCTTCGCCGACAAAGGCCCTACACTACGTGATGCCCGCCATCGCTTCGTGCTCAGTGGGATCGTCAACCTGCCTCTGGGTATGCAAACCTCGAATATTCTTGCGATTCAGAGCGGACGGCCATTTAACATCAGCACCGGCACCGACGATAACGGAGACGGCCATTTCAAGGATCGTCCCCCTGGGGTGGGACGGAACACCGGTCGCGCAGCCGCGACCTACGTCTGGGATACGCGCTTGTCACGGCCGTTCAAGATCGGCGAACGGGTGGAGATTAGTCCCACGTTGGACATGTTCAACGTCGTCAACCATCCAAACTTCGATGCCGAATCGTACAACGGGGTAATCAGTTCCCCGACCTTCGGCAAGCCCAGCGATATCATCTCGCCGCCTCGCCAGCTGCAACTGGGCGTGCGGGCGACGTTCTAGAGATTTTTCGATTAACAAACGGCAATAATCACGAAGAACACGAAGGACGACCTTTGGAACGTGGTTCTTCCTTCGTGTCCCTCGTATCCTTCGTGGTTTTTTTGTAACAATGCAAAACAGGAGGACTGCGTGATCACTAAGTTTCTGGCAGCCACGCTGTTGATTGGGGGTGCGGTCAATGCGCTGGCACAAACGTCGGCGAGTAATCTGGTCAAATACCACGCCACGATCAATGATGCGAAATATGTATACGCAATGGTGCCGCCGGTGGCCCGGCTAAAATCCGGCGACGTTCTGGAGACCAATACCGTGGATGCCTTCGGTAACGCGATTCAAAAGCCCGGCGACTCTCTGAGCTCGGTGAAAGGCGACAATCCACTCACCGGTCCGTTCTACATCGAAGGCGCCGAGCCGGGCGATACACTGGAGGTTAAGATCCTTCATCTCGAAGTGGACAGCAACCAGGGGGTGGGCGCATTTGCCCCGGGATTTGGAGCGCTCAATGAAACAACCTATACTCCCATGCTGCATGCGCCGCTGCCGGAGAGAATCTGGTTTTATCCCATAGACCATGTCACGAACACTGCGACTTTCCGCGCGCTAGACTCGGATTTCTCGGTGAAGATCCCGCTCCATCCATTTTTCGGTTGCATCGGAGTGGCGCCAGCAGGAGGCGAGGCACGCAGTTCGATAGTTCCGGAGGCCTTTGGGGGAAATATGGATTCTCCTGAGGCGAGCGTGGGGAACACCGTGTATTTTCCCGTGAATGTGTTAGGAGCGCTGTTGTACATGGGCGATGGCCATGCTGCGATGGGCGACGGCGAAATCGCGGGAACAGCGATTGAAGTTCCACTGCGGGCACGGATACAGGTGAGCGTTATAAAAGGCCACAAAATCAACTGGCCCCGCTTCGAGAACGAAGATGCGATCATGACGGTCGGGGCCTATCGACCCTTGGATGATTGCCTGCGCATCGCGTTCAGAGAGCTGGTGGCATGGATTCATAAGGACTATGGATTGTCAGAACTGGATGCGTATGAACTGCTCTCCAAAGTAGCGAGGATTCACTTGAACGAGATGGTGGACCCCAACTACGTGATAGTGGCGTCGATCGAGAAGAAGTTTCTGCCGACGAAGAAAAAATAAGCGCTTTCGCCGGCAAATTCCATATGACCCTTGGTTTTGGGGCAGCAATGGGGCCGCCACCCGGCACCCAACTGGTACGTGGGACCTCCTCCCTCAATTCGGTCACGGTTGACAGACCCTTAAAACACAACAATTACACAACATTAGGCGGAATGCCCTGCAGAACCGGCGCAGCATGGTTTTCGGGCGCCTGCCCAGGATGCTTCTCTGTCCTCGTGCTGGTGAAAAACAAAGCCCCCAGTCTTCTGTGCGCTTCCTTTATCGGGTTCTTTCTGAAAGTTTCATTCCTACCGCCCCGCCCGCGCCAGCTTTAGATCCTCGTGCTCAAAGGCCGACGCCATGCGATCAATTTCCGTTTGTTTCAAGCCGTGTCGCGCCGCCTCGTCGCGCCACTTCGCGACGGCGTTCCCTACCTCACTAGCGGTCTTGCGGGCTTTTGCTTGATCCAGTTCGAAATAGGGCGCAACCTCCATCGCCAGCTCAAGGGAGGCTGTGCTGTCATCCTCGTTGATCGCCATCGTCAATATGCGCGGGTTGACGTCAACGGGCACCGGATTGAGGTCGTAGGCGGGTGACAGGCGCCAGCCTCCGGCACCCATGTACAGAAAACCGTGATTGCGCAGGTGGTCGTCAGTATTGGAAATCAGAATATTGAAAACCAGCCGCCGCCACAGCGCTTCAATGTCCGCTTTGGGCGTGGCTCCGTGCTGGCGCAGCGCGTCGACCATTTCAAGGTAGCTGCGTGTTTCAAGGTCCTTCGAGCCCAGCATGCTCATGGCGGAGAGGAAGGGAATGCGTCGCGTCCCGTCCCGGTCGAAACGCCGCAGCAGAAGCACCGGCTTCTTGCCAATCTTTTCTACGCGCGCGGAAGGCACTGGTATGCCTGCCTTCTGCGCCAAAGCAAGAGCGACGGATTCCCATATCACTGTATTGACTTCGTCATCCTTACGCGGAAACTTCGCGATCGTGAGATGACCGTCCTTTTCAATGACCGAGGCTTTCGGACGCGCGCCGCCAAGTGATGATCCCGGAGCGAACAACAGACGGAGATCCTCTTCCGTATCCTTGTCCTCCATGACGTGCTCGGCCGCCGAAAGCAATTCCGGCAATTCGACCAGAGGCGGGATACGCTTGACCCCTTCTTCCCGCAGGAACGGTCCGCCTTCGCGTTCGGCAAAGCGGAGCGTACCCTGGCGCGCTTCGTCATTCACCAGCAGCAGGAAGTCGATCTCCTGCAGCGTGCGCGGCGTGCCCCCCTCGCGTTCCGCGCGCCTTCGTTCAGCCCGGCGCATCAGCGCCCGCCCCCACCGGTCCGGCGCGGAATCACCGATCGCGCCGAACATCGATGTGTCGGCCGGCGTGTGAAAGGGACCAGGACCAAGCTGCAGGGCAGGTTCTAGCGAGAACCGCGCCGGATTGTCCAGCCACGTTCTGTCGTATTCGAAAGTGGCGCCCTCCTTATTTTTACGCACACGGGCCCACAGCCGCCCGACGAGTTGTGGCGTGCCGTCAAGATCGACGTAAACAAGGGCTTCTCTGTCCATCACTCCTCTTTCGCGCCTTTGTCTTTGCGTGCTATCCGGATACGCTGCGGCAGATGCTCCTCTTCCAGCTGCAGACCTGTGCTATCGTTTCTCGGATCGGCCAGATCGGCGAGACGTTCGGCCATGCCCATCACGAATAGCACTGTGGCGTAGTTGCCGATGGCCACACCGGGATCACCCTTTTCAATTTTGACCAGCGTAGTCCGGCTGATCGAAGCCCGCTGTGCGGCGATGGCCGTGGGGATGCGCCGCCGCCGCCGGGCATCCCGTATGTCATGGCCCAACTTGCGGAGCGCCCGCCTGACAGGCAGAGGCAGCACGTCTGACGATCGGCTAGTTCTCATTTTTAAAGTCCACTATTATGGTCTTTATATCGTTTAATGTACATTATTATGGACTCTAAGTCAATGTAGCTCACGCCTTGCGGTGGCCGCCCAACGCTACCCCCATTCCCTTTGTACTTCCCCCCCGTTTTTCCTAAGGCTTATCCCGCTCATGTCGCTGGTGCTACCTACTGAGCATTAATCATGTGCTGATCATCATCATCGTCATGCCAGTCATCGTGATCCTGCTCATTCTCGCCGCGGTTCTCGATTTCGGTTTTCAAGCCTGACGCAGCGTGGGCCGCGCGTGCCGTCAACGGCCCGCCCGCTCCGAGTTTCCGTGTGGACAATACCGGGACATTAGGCAAGGCGTTTCCCGGTGCACCGCAGCCCTTGTAACCGCCGAGAAGGGGCACGCGATCGTTCCCCACAACTCCCACGCGACGTTCTCCCGCGGCGTTACTAAGCTGGAGTAGCCTCATCGCAGCCCCTCCACCACGGAGGAGAAGTCCTTCTTTCCCCAGCCGCGTTCACGGGCACGGTCGAATACCTCCGCGGCTGCCAGACCTGTATTAAGGCGCACGCCCGGCGCACCAGCCTCCTTGTTGGCGTAGTTAAGATCTTTGAGCATAAGCTGGAGGGCGAAATTGACGTCATCGTAATTCCGCGAGGTCATACGTTGCGACATAATCTTGACCAACGGGCTTCCCGGAGCGCCATCGTTGAGGACTTGTAACGCCTGCTCACGATTCAGCCCGCTATGTTCAATTAGCGCCAGTGCTTCGCCAAATGAAGCCGCCTGCACACCGCAAACAAAGTTGTTGATCAGTTTTATGAGTGCTCCGCTCCCAGTGGCTGCCATATGCAGAACATCGCGGCCCATCAGCTTCAAGACAGGCCGGCCCGGGGCTGGGGATAACAATTGAGGAAGACGCCCTGAAGCAATTCGCAGTAATCGAATAGAACTCGCACTCGGCGACGAGACCGAATTGCGCGCCGAACCGCTTGTCAGAGCCGCCTCCAAGATCTGATTGAGGTCAAAAAACCTTTGGCGGTTTGCGAGCGCAGCGAGCAAGAAGAAATGGAGGGCGCGGGCGGAATCAAACAATCAAACCGACGTAAGGTTCTGCAGAGCGACCTGTGCCTTGCAGGTTTTTGGATTTCCATTCGGCGCTTGCTCTTTCACGACGAGAACTCACGGCCCGACACATTGGAGATCCTGTGACTACCGAAAATTCCCTCCGAGCTGAAAATGCGAGGTTTACGATTCCTCGTGAGAATCAAAGCGGTCTCCACGATGAACTCGCTGCTCGTCGCCCTTTGTGCTCTAATCACTTCCTTAATCTCGTAAAGGGCACCGGAATAGAAAATCTCGTCACGCGAGGCATCCCATACCAACCGTTCTCGAGAAATCGGGACCCAACAGAATGTTTGCATGATTGAGGTAGACAGGCGGCAACCGCTGATGATCAGCCGCCTGATTTCCAGCTTGGGGCTAGGACTTGCGCAAATGTCGTCGCGCCGAGCGCGAGGAATTCGTTGTGTCCGGCGAAGGGGAAGCGTAGGATTCAAGAAAATTAAGGTGTATGCATGTTGAAATCCGGTGAAAGCTTTGAAACGGAGACGTATCGCAAGGCTGACGTCCGCTTACTTCCGTTTCTCTTCCTTTGCTACATTCTGGCCTATCTCGATCGGGTGAACGTTGGGTTTGCGAAGCTGCAGATGCTGAAAGATCTGTCTCTGACCGATGCAGCTTTCGCTACTGGCGCTGGTATTTTCTTCATCGGATATTTCTTTTTTGAAGTTCCCAGCAATGTGCTCTTAAAGAAATTCGGGGCGCGCATGTGGATTGCCAGGATCATGATCTCGTGGGGGGTCATATCCGCCTGCATGATGTTCGTAAGAGGCGAGCGGTCTTTCTATGCCCTGCGATTTCTCCTAGGCATCGCCGAAGCCGGTTTCTTCCCGGGGATCATCTTTTATCTCACGTTGTGGTATCCCTCGAAACACCGGTCCACACGAACCGCCTGGTTTGTCGCGGCGATTGCAGTTTCCGGAGTCATCGGCAATCCCGTGTCCGGTTGGATCATGGATCGGCTATCGGGCGCGGCAAATCTGGCGGGGTGGCAGTGGCTGTTCCTAGGCGAGGGCATCCCCTCGATTGTGGTCGGCTTTTGGGTAATCTATTATCTGGACAGCAGCATTGAAGAAGCGAAATGGCTTACGGCGGAAGAAAAAGCGCTGCTCGCAAGCAATCTCTTAGCAGAAGACCAGCATAAGACTCAACATAAACTGATGGATGCCTTCACCAGCGGAAAGGTGTGGGCGTTATGCGCGATCTATTTCACATTGATGGTTGGCTTGTACGGCATTGCTTTCTGGTTGCCCACGATCGTGAAGGCCTTCGGTATAAAAGGCTATTTCGGGGTCGGCCTGATTAGCGCGGTGCCGTACGGTGTGGCGGTGATCGGGATGATCCTTCTGAGTCATCATTCGGATCGAACGGGAGAGCGGCGGCTGCATTATGTGGTGAATGTTACCGCCGGAGCCGTTGGCTTAATTTTGAGCGGGGTTTTTGCTTATCAGCCTGTTCTGGCCATCATTTTCTTGTCCATCGGCACCCTCGGGGTTATTGGGTCCATGCCGTTGTTCTGGCCGTTGCCGTCTGCATTTTTGGCCGGGACCGCTGCCGCTGCCGGTATCGGCATTGTGAACTCGGTGGGGAACCTGGGCGGTTATTTCGGGCCCAATATCCCGATCTGGGCCAGAGCTGTTTCTTCCGACAAATCCGCCGCCTTGTATATCATTTCAGCGATTTTGATGGTCGGCGCGGTTTTGACCTATTTCTTCATACCGAAGACTCTGCGCGTCAAAGTTGGGTCTTGACTGAACTCGGTTTCCCAGAACCTGTTGCAGGTAGCTATCCTACATTCCGCAGTTTGAGAGCAGTTTCCGGAGCTCTCCCGATTTACGCATAGACTTGCGGGGATATTGAGATGAGGCTCAGGATCTGTTCTTGGATTGGACTGAGCGGGTCGGTGAAAATCTGTACCATTTGGCCGTCTCTGGAAAACAAGAGATGCCGAGCGCGAGAGCTAAACACACGAATCACTTGCTCGGTGGTTGGAGTGGCAGAGGGTCGATCCTCGGGAGGGATTTGGATATGTGGTAGGCCCCGTTTGCGCATGGCCATTCTCAACTGCCGCTCGATCAGAGCACAAACCAGCTGCGCGAGGAAATAGACGAACATCAGCGCTTCGATACGGGAGTTTTTCTTGAGGAAAATGGGAGCGACCTGGAGACCCGATTTCAAAAGGGCATGGCGCCTCTCCAGCTTGGGTTGATACTTGTAGGCACGAAGCGTGGCGGAGGCATCGAGCTGAGTGTTGGTCACAGGGGAAAGATGCCATCCATCACCTCGGATTTCGAGAGCGCAATTTCATCGCCTGCGCAGCTCAGGCTCGGCACCCAGCGCACGATCTTACGGTACAGGGTAGCGAGCGAAGAGCGCCCGGCGTGACCTGCCGGAATTTCTCCCTCGGCTCTAGGGCGATGTCGACCTGGATCCAGGGCTGCGCTCCGAAGTGGGCCAAGATCTCCTCCGCTTTCTTGCGCAGGGCTTTTTCACGTAAGGGTGGAATCAGCTCTGGCCCAGATTCCTCCACCTTCTGTTGGAACTCTTCCACGTCGCCGAGGCGGAATCCCTCCCGCATCGTGGTGGTGATGCCCGGCTTGATGGCGATCCGCGCTCTTGCCTGGTTTGTTCCGATGCCAATTTGGTGGCGCAGCGTCAGGTTCTCCAGCCGGAGGGCAGAGCGCGAAGGCAAGACCGAGAACAATGTGGCGAACAGTGTCGTGAGAGAAAGGAGCACCGGAGAAGAGAACTATGAAAGAAGGATACTTCCCGTCCGCTCAGACCTTTCGAGGTTTTCGCCGTGGCTGGCGGGCCAATCACTTTCCCCTGAGAGGGGATGATGTGATGACGATTCACGTGGCGCTGTCGAGAATTGGCTTGCGGCCAGAACATCGGTTCGCGTTCGCAGTGGATGTGACCGATACGCAATCCGAATGGCATTTCTGAGCTGTAGGTGCCATCTTCAGGTCTCCAGGGACTTGGGCCACTCGAGGGTTGGTTCACAAGTGATTTTCCCCAATTCATCCCACGGTAGCGGTGATGCCTACTCGTATTCGCGCCAATTGGCGATTTTCCCGTCGACGAGCCGAACAACCAAGCAGCCTCCGCGCGTGTCGATATGCCAAACTCAGCGCACCCTCGGAAGGCGGGACGTGTCCTTCCCCAATGAAGCATCTTCCGTGCCACCGGCCCGAACACCATTGGCTCATGCTTTTCGCCGCTTCCTTTCTGATTTTTGGAACCAGAACTGTCCAACCACATGGTCCACCCTCGGAGCAAGACAGGGGCCGGGCCAAGTGTGTATTGACACAGACACAACCGTTGATATTCTCGGAATACGGGAAGGCGCAGCCGGCGACGAACTCGGTCTTAAGCAGTTGCGAACCAGGTTCTGGTCGCCGCCGAGCGGGTTCATAATGCCCAAACTCTCGGGCGTCCAGATGAAGCAGTGCTCGACGATGTTCGGCGCACGGTCTGGGCAAATCCAACACCACGCATGAGCCCGCGTGCAGTGTAGACCTGATTTCCGGCCGGGTGCAGGTTGATAGTCTTCGCAGGATCGGTGTTGTGGATGATCGCGTTGTCGCGCTTCACGTTAAACATTCCGCTGATCGCGTCCGAAACCTTAGAGACGCTTAGCGGAAAGTAAAGCCTAGATTGCGCCAATCGTGTTCATGCCCACGACGCCGTAGGCGCACGCAAGAGGTTCGCGTCGGGCCGCTGCGGTATTGATTGCCGAAGCGCTGTCGAGTACGCCGGCAGAGTCTCCACCATGGTCGGTCACACTAACGCGATAGGGGTTGAGCTGGTGTGCAACGTGTCCATTCAGACCCGCTAGCAGTCGCGCGCCGTCCGTTGATAGCACCGACCCGTTCGGGCCCGCGGGTGGGGGAATCAAATTTCTGGCGAGTCCAAAACCAGTTCAGCTGGTCCCACAACGGTCTGGAGAGTTCACGATGCTGCGTATCCGCCGTCTGCTGGTGCTCGTCATTGCCGCTGGTTTCATTCTTTCCCCCACCTCTATTTGGTCGCAGTGCGGAGTCGAGCGCTGGTCGGTAAAGACTGGAACCGATCCCGACGCCAGTAAGGTCAATCTCAATTCCCCTACCAGCACAACCATCGCCTCGATGCGGGCCTTTACCGCACCCAGTCCTATCCCGGCAAACCACCGCGTGTCGCCGGCGGAAACCACCGTGTGGGTGATTAATGCGACTCTGACGGAATACAAGCTAGAGAGTGACTCGGACTACCATCTGGTAATTCAGGACGCGTCCGGCAACACCATGATTACAGAAATTCCGATGCCTTCCTGCGTCGGCTCCAGCAGCCCGTTCTTGCCAGGCATAACCAAGGCGCGTTCGGAATTCGATGCAAAACTGACTGCCACCACCAGTTTTCAAACCGCGAACATTCCCGTGCAGATAGAAGGTGTAGGTATGTTTGACTTCCTGCATGGTCAGACCGGGGTTGCGCCTAACGGAATTGAAATACATCCTATATTGGACATCATTTTCAACCCTGGCACACCGACACCTGACTTCAGTTTGAGCGTCTCTCCCGCCAGCCTCTCTGTGGCCCAGGGCGGCTCCGGGAACAGCACGATTTCAACCAGCGTGTCAGGCGGATTTGATTCCGCACTTTCGCTCTCCGTATCCGGTCTGCCGTCAGGGGTGACGGCCGGCTTCAATCCAATCTCCATTGTCGCTCCAGGTAATGGCAACTCAATCCTCACCTTCTCCTCCAGCAGCATGGCCACCACTGGGTCCTTTACTGTAACCGTGGCGGCGAGTGGAGGGGGCGTCACTCACATTACCGCCGTAGCATTGACCGTAACGGCGGCGGCCACGCCCGACTTTACTTTGAGCGCGTCGCCCAGCAGCCTTTCGGTGGCCCAGGGAAGCAGCGGCAGCAGCAGGACTTCGACCACCGTGTTCGGAGGATTCAACTCGGCGATTTCGTTTTCTGCCTCCGGCCTGCCATCCGGGGTGGCTGCCAGCTTCAATCCCAGTTCTATCGCCGCGCCCGGCAGTGGCAACTCGACTCTCGCTTTCTCAGCCAGCAATACGGCGACTACCGCGACGACCAACGTTACAGTCACTGCAACTGGAGGCGGTGTGACTCACACTGCAACCGTAGCTCTGACTATTACGGCACCGGGTGGAGGCGGCACCACCCAGTTGCTGGGCAACCCAGGATTTGAGAACGGTGCGTCCAACCCTTCCCCGTGGACGGTGAGCACAACGGCCGCAAGTAATAGGATCATTAACAGCAACAGCGCAGAGCCGCCGCACTCCGGGGCTTTCGATGCCTGGCTGGACGGCCACGGTCGCACTACGGCGGATTCAATCCTGCAACAGGCAACAATCCCTGCGAATGCGACAGCAGCCACGCTGACCTTCTGGCTGCATATTGACACGGCGGAAACCAGCACCACTACGGCGTTTGATACCCTGATGGTCCAAGTTCGCAATAGCTCGGGTTCGGTATTGTCCACGCTTGCCGTGCTCTCCAATTTGAACCAGGCCGCCGGCTATCAGCAGAAGAGCTTTGACCTGACTTCCTTCAAGGGCCAGACGATCCAGATCTTCCTGCAAGGCACGGAGGACTCCATCTTGCAGACTTCGTTTGTGGCAGATGACTTTCAGCTGAACGTCACTACTCCCGGAGGCGATACCACACCGCCCACCACTTTCGTTACCTCGCCGGCGAATAGCGCGACTGTCTCCGGTACTGTGATGGTTACTGCAACGGCCTCAGACAATGTCGGCGTGACGCAGATGCAGATACTGATTGACGGAACCGAAGTGACTTCCAACACCAACTCCTCATTGCTTTCATTCAGCTTCGGCACGGCCAACGTGCCCAATGGTCCGCACACGATCGTCTCTAAAGCTTTCGACGCGGCCGGCAACGTAAGTACTTCGCCAACAGTGACTGTAATCGTTTCCAACGGCGGCACTACGAGTGAACTTATCGGCAATGGCGGATTCGAGAACGGCTCATCCAATCCGACGCCATGGGTGCTGACTTCGTCGTCGCCTGTAGACATCATCAACAACACCAGTAGCGAACCGGCGCATACAGGGAGTTGGGACGCCTGGCTGGATGGCTTTGGTTCGAGTCATACGGACACCGTCATGCAGCAGGTGTCTATACTGTCCAATGCAACGGCCGCCACGCTCAGCTTCTGGCTGCACATTGATACCGCTGAGACCACTACGGCTACGGCGTACGACAAACTCACGCTGCAAGTCCGGGATTCTGCGGGCAACGTTCTCTCAACTCTGGCGACATACTCCAATCTGAATCACGCCCGCGGCTATCAGCAACACACCTTTGATCTGAGTTTCTTCAAGGGGCAGACAATACAGATTTTCTTCCAGGGCGTGGAAGATTTCGAACTGCAGACTTCATTTGTGATTGACGGTGTTTCACTGCAGTTGGCGCAGTAGGGAGAGGCTTATGAAAAGATTTGTGTGTTCAGTTCTGCTGCTGGCAAGTTTCACAAGTCCAGTGCTGATGGCTCAAAGCCGCGTCAAGTTTGGGGACACACCGGCTACCCCTCTTTTCGTGTTTGATGATGATGGCGGCAGAGTGCAGATTGTGCCTCCCGATTTTGCAACAACGAAAAAAAAGACGTTCCACCGGGGAGCGGTGATGAAATCGGTAGAGCAGGTAAGTGTCTTTATCGGCCCGGGATGGGCAGATGCCACGACTCGCTCCCGCGAGACGGCGTTGTCTGATTTAGCGGCCAATGGCGACGTCCAATTTGTGGATTTGCAGAACCATAACATCAGCCTCTTACCCCATGGCACCAGCCAGGAAGACTTCGACGATTTTGGCGGGGACCGGATCAACGATTTGCAAATTCAGCAAAAGTTGGCGGGAATGCTCCAAAACGAGGCTATGCCTGCACCTGTTGCCAGCACGGTCTACGTGATTTATCTGGCGCCTGACGTCAATTCCTCACTAGGCGCCCACAAGCCCGGCAAAGATTACCTGGCCTACCACAATTTTGTTCATGTGATTTCCGCAGAACTGCGTTACGTAGTTGTCCCGTTCGACGCGAACGCGGACCACCAGCGTGCAGCAGCTTGCCGGGCGTTGGTTGAAACCGCTTTGAATCCGAGCGGGAATGGCTGGTATTGAAAAGAGCAATTAGCTCTTGGCCCCTCTGGAAGGCCTTCGGATGGCCGACCCATGTTGAGGGTAAATTAGACGTTCTTCCGTCTCATCATTAGGGCAAAAAATGGGCCTCCATCTCGTCGGTCTGACGATTAACGAAAAGCGACAGCACATAGGCGGCGCGGTATCTCAGACACACTCCTTTGTGCTGGTTATGGTTATTCACAGCATCGGCCAGCTTCACGCGGAGCTTGTGACGCTTGCCATCCAGGGCTTCTGGCTTGAATCTCAACTGGTAGCGAAAATGGAACTGCTGTGGGATTTCTGCCAAGCCCGTTGAGTGTGTTTCGGGCGTTACCTGTGCTGCGCAAATTTCCAAGCGGACCGGAATCGGATGATTGATGGTGGATATCGGGGAATTGCTCATCACTGCAGAGATCGTCGTCGGCCAGGAATCGGCCGTACCCGTTGTTTTCCCAGCCAAAGATAGAGATGAATCTGATAGAGGTAGGAGGGGACGGCTTCTTCTTGCAGTTCATGAGTGTCGGTGCGCAGAAACGGGACACTGATCCCGGCTAGGAGTGCAATCAGCGACTGGAAAATACGGTTGCGGTTTCCGGCAGAATGAGGTGATTTTGACCTGACCGAGCGGCGCTGTGATTACCAGCAGCCCCCGCAAACGCCAGCGGCTTCGTCCCAATCCCGAGTGGTTCAGTGGTTCTCCCCTATAGGGGAACCACGAGAACCGCTCACCCAGCACAACAACAGCGTTTTACCGTGAAGAGGCTTTCGTGTTTCTGAATTTATGTATCTTTCGGGCTAGAACTGCCTGATCGGACAGGCCAGAAACCGTACGCTGGTTGAAATCGTAAGGGGGCTATGCACCGTATGTGGGGGATCCGCGCTGTCTGCTTGTTGCTTCCGCTTAGCGCTCTGGCTGAGACCGTAGCGCCAGGCGAGCGGGAGGGTGAAATTCAACAGATGCGCGCTCGGATTGAAAGACTGGAAAAGCTCGTAGCAGAACTGCGCAAAGAAAGAGAAACCAAACGGCGCTCCAACCTCGCAAGCGGCCAGTGACCCAGTGCAAATGCCGGCTACAAGTTCTTATCACTTGCAGCCAAGTGACCCAGTCATGCCCATGGACCACCTCTGCCCCTCAGGACGAAGAGACGAAAAAGCGCCGTAGCGGAGGTATCCGGCGCTCCATTTCCGCGGCTTCGGGAACGTGAGTTTTTCTGCCACGGACAAAAAGGACACGCACAGCGGCGTCAACATGGAGCAATTTATCCTGTATATTTCGTCGCCGCTTTCCGAAAAGGTCTCCGTCTTCGCTGAGACAAGCTTCACGGCCCAGCCGACTGGCGTAGCAAAGCTATTGCTCCTCCCGATTTGTGGAGCATCCGCTGCCTCTGGGAGGGCATTTTTCCGGGCACGGTCAAATCCAAATTCTCTCGCGGGAATTACGAAACTTGGCGCGCATCTTGGGTGAAAAAGAAGTGTCCTCAGCGAGGACTTCCAGTCCGGATTTGACGAGATCGTGCGGAAGGACGGCAAGAGATCGGAGCACCCGGTCCAAGTATCGCCGAGTGGTATTCGAACTCCTGATGCGCCGGATCTCTGCCAAGAGTGCGTTCGCGGACGACTCGTGGGGGAAGTGCGCAAGCTGCTCCGCTATTACCTCAAGCCTGTGCAAATCCGACGCGTACCAGCCGAGCAGGCCAAGCAGATAGAGCCCAGCCTCCAGCCGTCCAGCGCCAGCCATGCTGCCGAGGAGTACACACGCCGAGCGAAACTGTTCGTATTCGGGATCGATTGCCTGCTTCAAGATGAAATCGATCGGCAACTTGGTGAGATCTATCGTTCCCTCGGCGGTTATCCAGGGAGGGGTGCCGAGCTCAAGATTCCCTTTCATGATTACGCTAGTTACCTTTCCGTCTTTCGACGTCATCATCTCTCATTCTGGTATATGCCGCACACGCCAGCCACAGGGAATTCACGGCAGGCAGCAACATGTCTTCTCTGCAATCGCGATTTTCCGCCTGCCGGATGCAGCAGAAATCGAGTGGCAGTCCTTCGCCTTCAAACCCGATTATCGTCTTTTCCCCGCAAAAATTCGAGCTACGTTGCCGGCGATCAAGCCCGTGGCGCACCGTTGTCTGGCGGCATCCATGCGCGCTCGAAGCCTCTGCACCTCCCCCTCCGTTTCCCCGAGGAGTGGGTGGAGTGCCGCCATCGAAGCGAGATCCTCGTTGCTATTGACGGCATTGGCGTTCATACGTGGCGCGAGTCTTCGAGCAGACCAGTGTTTGGGGCGATCCGGTGCGTTCAAGAGCGGTGGTTTAGCGAACTGACGAGCAAGCGCCTACGACGTGGAACGTTTCTCAGTGTGCCTGAACTCATCACGGCTATTGAAGAGTTTATGGACACCTGGAATCGGAATCCGAAACCATTTGTCTGGACAGCTACCGTGGATTCGATCGTGGAGAAACTGCAACGGTGCCGGCAAACTCTCGAAAACATCCAGCCGGGGTGCACCCTGCCGCGTTCACGAAAAAGGAGGAAACAATAACTCCAGTCGTTTAAGCGACACTACACTAGCTTTAGCTATGGGGCGTAAGTCACGGTGCGTTTAGGGTGTGATTACGCGATGGGTGCATTGCTTGACATTCGCCTTTTATTCGCTCAGAATAAGGTTCATGGCGGCGCTCACTAAACGGCAGTGGCAGGTGTACGACTTCATTTCCCGCTTTATCGCCGAGCATTCTTACTCCCCATCCTACGAAGAGATCAGGTCTGGCTTGGGGCTACGTTCTTTGGCTACCGTGCACAAGCACGTTTCCAATCTGGAGAAAAAAGGTTTTCTGGTTCACGACTCTAACTGCAGCCGCTCGATTCAGTTGGTTCCTCTTAAGGGCAAGCTGCGGCAGTCGATGGCAGTGAATACAGGAGTGGTTCTGCCGTTAGTGGGACGCATTGCGGCCGGCCAACCGATCGAGGCCGTGGAGAATCCGGAAACCATTTCGCTGGCGGATTTCGTTCAGTCGAAAGAAGTGTTTGTTTTAGAAGTGCGCGGCGAGTCCATGCAGGATGAAGCGATTCTGGATGGCGATTACGTACTGGTGGAAAAAACCAAAGTTGCTCACAACGGAGACATTGTCGTGGCTCTAGTGGATGGCTCCGATGCCACGCTGAAACGGTTTTACAAGGAAGACGATCAGATCCGACTGCAGCCCGCGAATGCGAGCATGGCGCCTATCGTGGTGCACGCCGCCGCGGTGCGGATTCAGGGCCGAGTGATTGGGGTGCTGCGGAAATACTGATTTCCCAAGCGGGTCCAAGATCCACCTCTACTTCTTCCCCAAAACAAAAACGCCCGGCGCTCGCCGGGCTGTGGGGATCAGGGAATATCAGCCAATGTGTTTGTCGAGAGCTTTCTGGATGGTCTCCTTGGGGACATATCCAACGATCTGTTCCTTGACTTGTCCGCCCTTGAAGACCAGCAGCGTGGGAATGCCGCGCACGCCGTAGCGCATGGGCGTGGCGCTGTTGCGGTCCACATCCATCTTGGCGACTTTGACCTTGCCCTGATAGGCCTGCGCGACCTCGTCCACGATCGGAGCCAGCGCGCGGCAAGGGCCACACCAAGTTGCCCAGAAATCGATTAGTACGGGCTGCTCCGACTTCAGTACATCCGCGTCAAAGTTCGCGTCTGTCACTTCCATAATTGCATGGCTGGCCATCGTTCCTCCCACAGCTTATCCTAGCACTTTCATTAGATGCGATGAAGGATGAGAAGTCGCAAGAGTCGCAAGCACGGTCTCAGGTTGTCAGGGCCCACGTCTCAGGACTGAAGGTCTTGTGAGGGATCCGAGTAAGGTTCGTCCTCAGGTTTTTCCGAGACTTGCGACCTGATAACTTACTAAGACAAGAAGCGCCCCGCGACTTTACCGTCACAGGACGCCCTCGGCAGCCCTCCCCCAGAACTGCCTGACTACGACGGGGATATTAGGGCCGCTCGCGTTAACTGTAAACGTAACCTCCGTAATTCGCACTGCCTGCGGAGGTGAAGGTGACTAGGCAGGTGATGCCCAAAGTAACCCTCATGGCCAAGGCTGCGGAATTCCCCTCCGGCGTGTGCTCGCAGCTAACCAATTCAAAAGACGAGATAAAGGTGAGAGATCCGCCGGCAGCGGCTGGGAGCGGAAGGTTACCTATCGGTACCTCATCGGGTCCCCCATTGGGTGGGAGATTTCAAAAGCGGAAATTGCCTACTGCTTCTGCCAGCTCTTTGCGCCATCGGAAGTAACCACGGTTTGGTTCTCCGCCGTAGTGAGTTTGCCGTGAAGGGAATCGCTGAATTCGATTCTAACGATGTCGGCGGATAGGGCCGCACCTTCAATCATGGGAGTGACCCGCGTCCAATGCATCCCGAGATCCGTGGAATGGTAGAGCACGCCATTGCGTCCTCCGACCCACACTTCGAAACCCTGCGCCGAGAGAGCCCGGAAGCCGGTGGTGTGATCTACCTGGACTTTTTCCCAGGTATTGCCCGCATTGAAAGAACGTTGCGGGAGCCCGTCGTCTGATAAGCTCCAGCGCGTCGATTTTAGGTCACGCAGTAACCCGGGGGCGTTCGTGGAGGCAGCGGTGCTGGCCAGCGGCTCGGTGGCAAACGCAGTCTGGGTTTCGGTGACATCGCTATCCACCTGTTTGGGCAATTTCTGGACTCCGCCTTCCCCTGCCTTGCGTTTTGCCGACTTGACTTCTCGGCCTGGCATTTCGGGTGCCACTGCGACGACTTCAGCGACGATCTGATCGCTCTTGGCTCGCTCATCCTTTGCCACCATGTCGCCCGTCGCTGCCTTGGCCGCTGCAATCGGACCACCACCGATAGGTGTTCCCTGGTACGCAGCAGCCGGTGCCGCTTGGCGCTTCTCCGAAGGACGCGGAACATCTGTGACCTTATTGCTTTCGACGTTGAGCGCGAACCGATTCCCGCGGGCCTGAACGGCCGGCGAAGCTGCTGGTGCTGGCTTAGCGGGCTCCTCGGTTGGTTCTGCCTCGTTATAGCTCCTACTTGCAGCAAGAGCTTTGTCCCTAGGCGCCGCAGCGCGCACGGCATCGCGGCTTCCGGTTGACGTCTCAGGCGTTTCTTTCGCCGAAGCCGCCGATTTCTCGGCTTCCGCTCGCTTCGGCAAGTTTGACAGGGGAACGATGCGCTCGTTCGTACTAGCCTGCATCGGCGGATGCGAAATCCGCTCGTGGTAGAGCCACCCCACGGCGCTCACCACAACCACGCATGCGGCCAGGGCGCTCCAGCGCAGTACAGGCCAGCGCAACCAACTGGAGACGGGCCGGGCAGGTTGCGTCTTGGAGCACAAGGCGGGCTCAGGAGCTGCGAGCGAAACCACGTCGCGGCATTCGCGGCAGCGAGAGAGATGCTCCAGAATCTGGGTGCGCTCGCGCTCCGTGAGCGATTGCTCCACAAAAGCCGTCAGCAGGTCAGAATTGGGATGCTCCCCAGCCTGGCCGGCCTGCCATCTATCGCGCACGATTTTGGGAAGCTGTTCCATCATCATTCGTTGCTGACGTTCCTGCGGGACTCGTACATCATTTTGTCCCATTTCCCGGCCCTTCCGTGCCGGTCGTTGCCTATGCCGGCCCTTCGGGGCCTGTGGCCTATGCCGGCCCTTCGGGGCCTGTGGCCTATGCCGGCCCTTCGGGGCCTGTGGCCTATGCCGGCCCTTCGGGGCCTGTGGCCTATGCCGGCCCTTCGGGGCCTGTGGCAGGGCGGGCCAGAGATCCGCCACCCCACACGTCGTGCCCGCACTCCACCTGCCAGGACGGGCCGAAGAGCCGCGACACAGCCCGACACGGACCTAATCTCGCCCCTCTCCGGCGCGGATGACCTTCTCTTTAGAGAACGTCGTGCCCGCCGAATCTTGCGCCAATCGGCTGCGAATATCTACTGTCAGATCACGAACATCCACTTCCAGGGCCTCTTCGGCCTGCCGCCGGCTCATACCCGTTTCTGTGAGCCGCCGGAAGATGTCCTTGCGTAATGCCCGCACCAGCTTCTCCAGCTTGCGGCTGATGGTTGACTCATGCACCCCCAGGATCCTCGCGATTCGCGCCAGGGTGAGATCGTCGAGGAAATAGTACGCAAGGATGCAGCGATCCTCTGGGGAGAGGGCTGCCACCGCCTCATCGGTGGCAGCATTCAATCGCGGATCAACCTGGGAAACGGGCCCAGGATCCTGAACCGCGAATTGTTTGCCCGATTCGGCTTCCTCTTCCAAGCTGACATCGCGGCGCGTCCCACGATAGGCATTTACATGCGCCTGTGCGAGTACCGTGCGCAGCCAGCCTTCCAACGAGCCGCGGCCGCTGTAATAAGAAAGCTTGGACAGTCGCGCGCCTTCGCGATTATGAGCGCCATAAAGGTCGGCATAGATCGAGCCGGCGAGTTCGCGGGCCTTGGAATCTTCGCGTGTGATTCTGAGCGCCGCGTCATGCAATTTCTCCCGATAGCGGAGCATGAAGTCTTCCCAGGCTTGCTCGTTTCCGGCGGCACAGGCACGCGCGAGGGCAAGTTCACTGACGCGAAGGCTGAAATAGAAATCTCGGATAGCCGCTTCCTCGATGTCAGCCGGAAGGTATTTCTCCGCGACGGTCAACAGAATGGCGCCAAACTCCTCCCTACCTATCGCGTACTTTTTCGCGCCGCTTTTCTCGTAAAGCTCCGCCAAAAGCGAATCTAGTTGGCTGCGGACGGGAGCGGGATGGGTGCCGCCACTCATGGGGTGGATAGTAACAATTTTTTTGATGCGGGATGCAAGAAAGACGAAGACGTGCGTTCCTCCGATAGTCAGGGTTGGAAAAGGAACGCTCCGGGCGAGGAGGAGTTGGGCCACCGCGCCCGGGGTGTGCCTGAGCACACCGGGAGGGCAACATGAAGACCAAGCTATTGTTCTGGGTCGCGGTGCTGGTTGGGATCGGTGTACTTTTTTCCGGGCAAAGTCCGGCCAAGGCGGGCGAGATACACTCCGCGTCGGGATACAAAGTGCTAGCGCCGATCCGGTACGGGAACCTCACTGTTTTTCCGGTCGTCGGGCAAAAAGCTCATGACACCGGCGATTTCCTAACCCTCGACGAAGGGCTGCGCTCGGGCGAGGTGGTGGTAAGCGAGTATGGAAGTATCCGTCCGCTGATTCGGCGGGGGCCTTTCCGTCAGATTCCTGATCCCGCAGGGGGCGCTCAGGTCAACCGGCTGGTGCTGGTGAACAACGCCAAGCGT
>Ga0209055_1000758_pt1 | contig 22228 bp, 13 predicted proteins | sample GraSoiAngelo_110_FD_185875 | JGI IMG/M metagenome (GOLD analysis project Ga0209055, IMG submission 185875) | Grasslands soil microbial communities from the Angelo Coastal Reserve, California, USA - 14_0903_12_30cm (SPAdes) (version 2) | ecosystem: Environmental > Terrestrial > Soil > Grasslands ... | reverse complement strand
AGTCGCTGCGGTGAATCCAGCCACGCCGGCCAAGTCCGAAGTGCCCCTTCCGGGAATTCCTCCGGAACGGCTGAAGCTCCGGAAAGAAGCGCAGAAGTGTCTCGCCGATGCCCAACAGGCATTTGCGAAAAGTCAATGGGAAGAGGGATCGGAACTTCTCAAGCGTGCCGATCAGATCGCGAACCACGATGACGCCATCCGCGAGCAGGCGATCGGCATAATCCTGGCCACTTCCGAATCTGCTCTCCAGACGCGCTGGGAATCAGTTGAGCCGCTTCTTGGGCTCGCGGCCGAGCTCTATCCGGAATCCCCGCTGCTGCCCGTTCTGAAAGGCAAGATTGAGAATCGCAAGCGTGAGCAGATCATCGAGCAGTGTGTGAGGGACGCTGAGGCCGCCCAATCCTCAGGCGACCTCGAGGCTGGGTTAGCCGAACTTGAACGTGGCCTGACAGCCTATCCCAAGGCTCCGAGCCTGCTGCGGCTAAAGCAGGATATTGAGTCCCGAGTTCAGGAAGAACAACGTCACAGGAAGCACGAAGAGGATGGCGAATCTGCGGGGCAGCGTGCACCCGGCCAAACCCGACAGAACCAGCAGCAAGCCGAGACCAAAGCAGTCGAGCAGCACGATCAGGCAGAGGCAACCGGCACGCCCGTACCCGCTCAGAGTAACCCCTTCGGGAAAGAAACAAGATTTTTCCCTATAGAAGAACCCGCTCCCGCCACTCCGGACTTTTTAAAGGTCCAGCCGCCGATCGCTCCTGCTCGAGACACGGGAATCCAGCCGCGCGCTTCTGTCGCGCCCTCTCCGCTCTCGAACCCGGTGGCGCTTTTGGCCGGGGTCCTGTTGTTGTTCATTCTCGGTTATTTCGCATGGAAAATCACCCGAACCGTCACCCCGTCCACGGTTTCGGTTCAGATCGACACGAGCCCGGAAGGAGCGTCGGTCGCGGAGTGGCGTACAGGCCAGAAATGTATTACTCCACATTGTGCTTTCCAGCTGGCACCAGGACAGTACACGGTCGAAGCCAAGTTAAAGGGATATGAGAGAGTAACTCGAATCGTGTCGGTGAATGGGCGCGGATCCAACGTCATCTTGATCCAGATGCCCTCGCGTGCGACGGAGGTTACCAACAAGCCGTCAGAATCGGAGCAGCCGGCGCGTCTGACTATCCGGGGTGCTCCGGCTGGCGCGCGCGTCTACCAGGATGGCGCGCGGATAGGACGAATCAGTCGTCAGGGAACTTTCTGGGCCGACATACCGGCCGGCGATCACCAGATCCGGGTATTAGCCAGTCACCGAGAGGCGCCTGTCGTCTTTCGCCATTTTCCAGCCGGCGGCACGGTGGAACTGCATAGGGCTGATGTTCAGTTCCCACCGATTGCGGCGAATACTCCCCCCGTGCACACCGCCGAGGAACTTGACTGGCAGAAGGTCAGGTTTGCAACCGGCCCCGCGGATGTGGAAGGCTTTCTCGAACGCTACCCAAGCGGCGCTTTTCGCTTTGAGGCGGCCGAGAAGCTGGAGGATCTGTACTGGGCAAAGGCAAGCGAGCGCCCCAGCATCACGAGTCTTCGTGACTACCTGCACAGGTATCCCGGCGGCCGCTACTCGGACTCAGCCCAACGCGAGATCGCGAAGATCGACTTTGAAGGGATACAAAACTCGACCGACCCGGTCGCCCTGGAAGCTTTTCTGAAAACCTATCCGTCGGGCAGCTATCATGACCAAGTCAGGAGGCGATTCGACGATCTGAGCTGGGAACGCACCGGCCGGGGCAGGGATCTCAAGAGCGTGCTCGCGTACCTGGAGGGATTCCCGAATGGCAGCCATGTCGAAGAGGCTCAGAGAGCTAGAGCCCGGCTTACCCACGTTGTGGAACGCGACTCGGAGCCCACTCTCCGTCCCCCAGCTGCTGTGTTACCGCCGATCGATGAGCGCAAGGCTGTTCTCGGCGTGCTGGAGCTCTATCGAAAAGCTTACGAAGACAGGAATCTTCAGGACTTGAAAAAGATTTGGCCTGGCATGACGCGCCAACAGCTCCGAAGTCTGAGTGACTTCTTCCGGACTGCAACCTCCGTGAACCTTACCTACAGCATTTTCGGCGAGCCGGAAGTCAGCGGCGACGAAGCAATCGTGAAATTGACGCAGTCGTTAACCTACGTCGTGGGCGGCAAGTCGGAGCGGCCCAAGTCCGCAACGATGATCGTGAGATTGAAAAAGCCAGGTTTAGCGCAACCAGGCACGACCTGGCAGATTGAGTCGATCCGCTAAAGGCCACAATGCCCGGAGATAGGGTGCCCGGTCTTTTGGGTATGGATTATTTGCCCTGCCGCGCAGCACGATCAGCCCAGGTATTCTGATCTAGTGTCTGGTCGGGTTGCAAGATAGTCAGACCCGGGTCAGCTCCGGCGGCGCCGGCCTGAGCCTGGCGACCTTCAGACGCCACCGTGAGGCGCTGCTCAATTAGCGTCTCGAACATGCGCCGGAGCGGTGGATGATAGGCAAACAGAGCATGAAAGGTCTGCTGATCCACGCTGAGCAGGTTCACTTTCGTGACAGTTCGCGCCGTGGCCATACGCGGATGGTCATTCACCAGAGCCATCTCGCCGAAGCATTCACCCGGTCCGACGCGGCCTACCAGCTGGACATGTTGCCCCGGACCTTCCTTCACCATTTCCACTTCACCGTCCACGACGATGTAGAGCCGATCGCCACGGTCGCCTTGGCGGAAGACGATCTCGCGTGGCTCGAAATGCTCTCGACACAAGCTCGCTCCCTTCTCGAGCTTAAGTTGGACGATATCGGGCGGCAGCACCAGGTCGAGGAACCAGTCGGTTGACACCCGAAGCTTGCGGTCGAATCCCGGCAGTTTCATCAGGTAGATCCCACGCCACAGCAGCCACGCGATAAAGCCGGAGAGCTTGAACCCGAATACCTCGGCGACGGCCGAGCGGCGTCCGAGAGCCGCGAGTTTTCCCAGGGCTTCGAAGGCAAACGGCTGCTTTGGTTCTCCGCGCAGCGATGCCACCAGGTTCTTGGCCACGCGCGCGGCTTGCCGGGTCGCGTGTTGGGCTGTTGGCGGGCAGGGCTGCCAAGTGTTGTGATCCACGACCCAAGCACAATCGCCTAACGCCCACACGCCCGGATAATCGATCACCTCCAGATGCTTGTTGACGACGATCCGTCCGCATTCTTTCTTGCAAGGCAGCTTGGCAACCAGCGGATTTGGCGCCGACGGCACGGTGCTCACCAGTGTCTTAGTAGGAATCCGCGCCCCGCCTTCCAGCAAGGCCGATTCCCCTGTGGCTCCAGCCAACCGCGTATTCAGGCGTATTTCAACTCCCCGGCGCTCGAGCAGCTTCTGCGCGAACTCGGCGAGACTTTTTTGGAGTTCGGGCAGAATTAGTGGACCGGCGTGCAACAGGATCACGTGGATCTCGGCTGGATTGATACGCCGGAAGCTGCGCGCACCCTCGCGGACGAAGTCGTTCATCTCGGCCACCGCTTCGACGCCGGAAAATCCGCCGCCCGCGACAACAAAGGTCAGCAGTCGACGCCGGAGTTCAGGGTCCGACTCCATATCGGCTTCCTCGAGCGCATGGATCAGGTGATTACGCAACACCAACGCATCGCCGAGATACTTGAACGGTAGAGCATGCTCGCCGAGCCCCGGCTGGCCAGCGAAGCTGGTAATGTTTCCGACCGCGATGATGAGATGATCGTATTCCAGCTGAGAGGGTCGTGGCCGAAAACCAGCGCTGGTCGTCACCGTCTTGTTCTTGAGATCGATGGATTCGACTTCCCGGGTATAGAGATTGGTTCTCGGGCAGAGCCGCCGGATAGGCGCGATCGTGTCCAGAATCCCGATGCTCCCTGAAATGACTTCCGGGAGCATGGGCTGGAAGACCAAGTAATTCTCTTTGCTGATGAGCCCCACTTCTACGCCAGGATCATTCTTCAGGAGCTTCTCGAGCGTGATGGCGGTATAGACGCCGCCAAAGCCTCCGCCGATGATGAGAACCTTCGTTTTCTTCTGCTGCATCTGACCACTCCTGAGAGCCAACTTGGCCGAGCTCTAAAGACTGCAGCCAATGGGGAATTAAATTTTCGGCGCGGCTAACCAGATGCTCAGGACCACTCCGAGCCGAACTCCAAGGCTCGAGTCAAGGCCTTCGCGCTGGGAATGATGAGCTGTTTGTTCTTGCCGAGTTCGATCAGTCCTTCCTCCTGATAGCGATGTAACAGCCGGCTGACCACGTCGTGACTGGAGCCGACCATAGCCACCAGATCCGGGATGCCAAAGGTTCCGCTGATCAGACACGAACCGTCGGGCGCCATCTGGCCGTATTTTTCTGCCAATTGATTGAGCGCTGCCAGCAGCCGGTAGGGAACCTCACGCGACGAAAGTTCGAGCATATCTGTGCTGGTCTTGCGGATGCGTTCGCAGAGAGCCTCCAGAACTTTCCACAGGACCTCGGAACGGGTGGCAACAAAATTGCGGAAATCCTTGCGCGAGATCGTAGCCAACTGGCTTGGCTCGCAGGTGGTTACAGTCGCGGAACGCGGATGTCCGTCGAGCATCGCGAATTCTCCGAAGATCTCCCCCGGTCCCAGAATATCCAGGATTTTCTCGCGACCATCCTCGGCGGCTTGTGTCACTTTTACGGAGCCTCGGATCAGCATGTATAGAGAGTCGGATGGATCGCCTTGAAAAAAAATAGCAGCGTCGGGGCCGTACTTTTTTGCCACGACGATCTTGGTCAGTTCCTCAACGTCGGTCGGGGTTAGCTTCGAGAAGATCGAGACTCGAGCGGTTGCGCTCAGTTCCTGGAGAAGCTCGAGTTGTTCCGAGCTGGTCGGATTGAAAACGAGATAGGGGCCACCCTTGGCGCCGAACTCGACACGGTCGTTGTAATTCAGTTTCCGGCGGTCGACCTTTTCGCCGTTCACGAACGTACCCAGGCTGCTGCCCGCGTCCAGGAGCACAAAGTCCACGCCTTCGGCCTGGATAACAGCATGGTCGCGCGAGACCCGTGCGTCCGTTACGACCAGGTCTTTATCGGGCTTGCGCCCGATGGTGAACGGAACGTGATTGAGCGAAATGGTCCGCTGCTCCGAGCCGTTTACAAAGACCAGCTCCGGAAAAGGACCTGGGGTTGCAGATACGGTGGTAGAGGCAGTTGAAACCGACATCGCGGCCTCCTTAGAGATTGGCCGAGAAGGATAGCACCATTGTCTAAACTTACCAAGCTGCCTTGCTGCCTTGCTGGACTGCCTTGCTGGACCACTTGCCTTGCTGGACACTGCCTTGCTGGACTGCGCCGGACTGCTTCTGGACTGCTTGGCTGGACTCCCATGTTCTTTACACCTCCCGGCAACGGTATCTAGTTGCTCGCGAGCGGTGTTCGTAGCACAATAGGCCAGATTATGCCAAGGCGGATAACTCCCCAGGCGTCTTGGGCATTCTGACGAGATGAGCGCGCCCGTTCTTTTGGACAAGCTTCGCGAGTTCCTTGGGTTTTCTCAGCGCGTCTAGGAGAACGCCACTCGTCTTTGTCTTAGTGGCTTCGTGGCTTCGGATCCCGGCCCGTTATGGCCTCGAAAATACCGGCGAAGATTGGCAAGTACAACGTGACTGGCATCCTCGGTCGCGGCGGCATGGGTGTTGTTTACAAGGCTACCGATCCCTTCCTCGACCGTCTCGTCGCGATCAAGATGATGACAAGCGGCTACGCTGATAACCCCGATCTGCTCAAACGTTTCTTTCGCGAAGCCCAGTCCACCGGTAGCCTGCAACATCCCAATATTGTCACAGTCTATGAGCTGGGAGATCACGCTGGAAACCCGTACTTGGTCATGGAGTTTCTGGAAGGAGAAAGCCTCGATTCGATTATCTCGTCCCATAAGTTGCTAACTCTGTTGGAAAAAATCAGTTTCGTCATCGAGGTTTGCCAAGGCTTGGGCTATGCACACCAACGCGGCATCGTGCATCGCGATATCAAGCCGGGCAACATCATGGTTTCCAAGGATGGCAACGTTAAGATCGTCGACTTTGGCATCGCCCATTTAGGAGACAAGAACGTAACCCGCACCGGGCAGATCATGGGAAGTATCAGCTACATGGCGCCGGAGCAGCTAAATGGTAACCCAGTCGATCCTCGCACGGATATCTTCGCCACCGGGGTTGTCCTATATCAGCTGATCACTTATACCGCTCCTTTTGACGGCGACAACACCGCCTCAACCCTTTTGAAGATCCTGCATGAGCCCCCGCCACCCCTCAAAAATTTTCTGTCTGTCTACCCGCCGGCGCTGGACGCGATCCTACTCAAAGCCCTGGCCAAGAATCGCGAAGAGCGCTACTTCTCCGCCGATGATTTTGCGCTTGACCTCGTGCAATTACAGGGACAACTGAAACACGAACTCGTCAGCAAGCAACTCGAGGAAACCGCCCTGCTTATTGAAAAAGCGGATCTCTATAAGGCCAGGGATCAACTGCTTCAGGTATTGAAGATCGATCGTCAGAGTACACAGGCCAATCTTCTTCTGCGCGAAGTACAGCAGCGGATTCAAAGAGAGGAGATCAGCGAGCAAGTGCGGCAGGTCCGTGCCCAAGCGGAAGAGGCCTTTGCTCAGGAGCAATTCGAAGTTGCACTCGGGCACGTGGAACGTGCTTTGGCTTTAGATCGCGGCAATGCCGGACTACAGCAACTGCGTGAAGCGATTGATGCAGCCCGGTCGCGAGCCCGCAAATTGCAGGAAATCGTGAAGCGGGTCGAGTCTGCCCATCAAGAAGGAGATTTGGACTATGCCAAGCAGGCGGTCGAAGAGGCATTGAACTTGGCTCCCGACCATGCTCACGTCCGCGCGCTTCACCGCACCATCCAACGCGAATGGGAGGAGCATTCGCGCCAGCGGCAAGTAGAGAACTTCCTGGATCAAGCCCGGCGCGAGATCTCCCGCCGAAACTTCACTTCGGCGCTCCAGATCCTGGATCAAGCCGTGTCCCTGGACCCCGACGCTCCGCAGATTAAGGTGTTGATCGAATCGGCCGCGGCGGGCCGGGAACTAGAACGGCGCCGCCGCGAACTGGAGGCTGTAAGCCGACAAATCGAGGAAGCGCTGAACCGTGACGATTACCTCGTCGCCTGCCGCACAGCGGAGCAGGCTCTGGAACGTTTTCCGCAGGAACGCACCCTGCTCAAGCTAAAAAGCCTGGCCGAGAAGCAGCGCCAGGTTGCAGAACGCAAGCAGTTTGTCGATGAGCAACTCGCTAATGCCCACGCCTTGCTGGAGCAAGGCCGCAGCGAAGAACTGCTCGGAGTTCTCGAGGCTGCGTTGGCGAAAACAGGTCTCGAGCCGCGACTGGAATCCCTGCTCCTGATCGTGCGCGAGAATGTGCAGCGCGAACGCACCGAGCGCCGCAAAGCAGAGTATCTCCGAAGAGCCAAGGAGGCCCTCCGAGAGAAGGCCTACGATCAAGCCATGGAGGTCCTGCAGGCCGCTCGCACAGAGCTGAACGACGCCTCAGAAATCCTGGACCTGTTGCAGTTCGCCAAAGAAGAAGCCATCACCGAGAAACGTCGGCAGACGCTGGAAGCAGCCGCCCGCGAGGCGAATGACTTCATTGCCCGGCAGGAATACGAACCAGCCATCGAGCTGCTGGAAACCACGCTCGAAGAGGTGCCGGATGAGGAGTTGCGTATCATTCTCGCCGAAGCCCGCCGGACCTCGATTGAATACCACAAAAAGTTAGAGACCACGATCAGCACGGCAGAAAAACTTTTAAAAGCTCGCAAGGCAGGCGATGCTCTCCGGCTTTTGGACTCGCACACCCCTCTTTTCGGGCGCAGTCCCGCTTTTCAGAAGCTGTTCGAAACCGTACGCGTCGAGGCGGAGCGTCTGCGCAAAATCGATGAGGTCATCGGGCGTGCCGCGCAGGCACTCGAGAAACAGGACTACGCTGCTGCCAGGAGTTTGCTCGAGGAAGGCCGCCGACTCCATGGTACGACTCCAGCACTCGAACAGCATTTCGAGGAAGTTGCCAAAAAACAATCCTTAGCCGCCGGACAGGTCATCAAGAAGAACCTCGGCGACGCTCAAATCCTGGTGATGGCCAGTCAGTATCAGGCGGCACTGGACAAGCTGGTATCGGCTTCTGATCTGTTGGCTTTGGTTTCACCGGCGCTGAAGTCTGAATATGAGGCCCTGCAACAACACGCTTCCGGGGGCCTTGCGCGCCAGCGAATTGCTCAGATTGAGCGCTACCTTAATGCGGGAGAGTTCAACCAGGCGGATGAATTACTGCGACAGAGTTTGGTGCAGTTTCCCGCAGATCGCGATTTGCTGGCTCTGGAAAATGTGCTGCGCGATGAGACCAAGCAGAGATTAGAAGCCCAACAAACGATGGCGGCAGCCCAGGAGTTACTCAATAAGGGCAAATGGGAAGCTGGCGCACAGCTGCTGAAGCAGGCATTCTCCAATGCACAACGCACGCCGGCCGTTCGGGACCAGGTGCTCACCCAGTTCGTGCGCGCCGCGGAAGCCGCTCTGGAGACTGACTGGCACGTTTCCGATGCCCTCCTGCGGCAATTGGCGGAACTACAGCCGGACTACACGCAGCCGCCGAGTTTGCAAAACAAGATCAGCCGGTGCAAGCGCCAGGAATCAGTGAAACAGTGCCTGGAACAAACCAAACGATTCCAGTCCGCAACTGATCTCCAGGGAGCCCTTCGGGAAGTTGTGCGCGGGATTGCCGAACATCGCGACGAACCTACGTTACTCGAGCTGCGCAAGGAGATCCAGGAGCAGATTTACCGAGAGGAGGAAAGGATCCGGGACGAACGCGCCCGGCAAGAGAAGGGAGCTTTCTTGCAAAGTGTCGCAGAGCGCGCCCAGCGCGAGCCGGGGCTCGACAAGCGCATTCGGATTCTGGAAGAAGCGCTCCGAAAACACCCGAAGGACCTGCAGCTCCAGCCGCTTTTGATGGAAGCTCGTGAATTGTTGGACCGGGTCACGGCGATCGTCAAGGAAGCCAGCGCTCTGGAAAAAGCGCAGAAATACACAGAAGCCGTCCAACAATGGGACGTTCTTCGTAGCCTCCATGCTCCGTATCCTGATTTGGACAGTAATATTGCGCGCCTTACGAAGCTCAACGAGCAGGCGCGAGCCGCCGCGCAGGCTGCATGGGCTCAGAGGGTCCAGACGGCTCTGGACTCTGCCGACTATGACAGCACTGCCGATCTGCTTACCCAGGCGAAGCTGGAATTCCCCGAAAGCCGCGAACTGTCAGAGCTGAATGAGAAGCTTCAGGACGCCCTGAAGCTCCGAGCCAAGGCGCAAAAGATCATTGCCGACGGCCACGCCGCCTTGAGCAAGCGGCAGTGGCGAAAGGCTGCCGACTGCCTAACACGGGCCTGTGACGTTGCCGGCGCGGACCCGGTGGTCCGGGAAGAGGTGCTGGGTGAACTGCTGGAGGGTTGTCAAGCGGCAATCGACGTGGATTGGCAGGCCGCCGAGATGCTTCTGGCTCAGGCTGCTGGACAGCAGCCTGCCTCTCCCCTCCTCGCGCCGCTGCGGAACCGGATCCATAACCAAAAGCGTGAGCAGGACGTTGAGCGACACCTCACAACGGCTGTGCGCTCTCAATCGGGTGGTGATCTCGAAGGCGCGGTCCGCGAACTGGACCGAGGCCTCTCTCAGTATCCGGACGAACCCCGGCTCGCCCAGGTTAAGAAGGATGTTGAGAGCCGGCTGCGGCAGCTGGTGGAAGAGCGGCAAGGGAAACGCGAGGCTCAAGAGGAACGCGCCCGCCAGTCGGCATTGGAGCGTCAGCGGCAGATCGAGCTGAAGCGGGAGCAGGAGCTCGAACGAGAAAAGGCAAGAGCAGCGGACGAGGAGCGGAAACTTGAGCGTGCCCGCCAACGCGAAACAAAGCGCGAACAAGAACGCGCACGGCAAGAAGAGCAGCGAAAGCTGGAGGAAGAGGCCGAAAAGAAACGCCGCTTGGAGGCAGAAAAGCAAGCCGACGAAGCGTGCCCGGAAGCCGGAGGACTCCGGGCTGCGCAAGAGCCGCGCCCCCGCCCGGAAGAGTTGAGACGAAGCAGTTTTCCGGGAACAAGCGCGCCAGAAGGCCGGCTCCCCTCAGATGCTCCGGCTGCCGCTGCTTCTTCTCCCCCAAGGATTTCAGCTTCGGTAGGGGTTGAGACCGACCCCGCACTGACGCGAGATCAGATCTCTGCAAGCTTAAGTAGTGCACCGACGGATTCGGCAATCGTTACGACGCCGTTGCCGGAAGAGACAAGACCCCTGCAAGCGGTCCAGGAATATGTGTCCAAGAATGCTCGGACGCTGGTCATCGGTTTTAGCTTGCTGGTTGTCGCTCTGCTCGTTGTGAGGCTAGTTAGACCGCAGATAGTACCGGTCCAGATTACGACCATTCCCCCAGGCGCAACCATTCGGATTAGGAAGACAAATCAGGAATGTACTACGCCGAATTGCAAACTGAAGTTAAAGGGCGGGAACTATGAAATTGAAGCTCGACTTACGGGTTACGAACCAAAGATACAAACAATTATCGTGGACGCCAAAGGTCCTAACTCGACGACGATCGCACTCTCAGCTCCTCTACCCCCGACCCCGACACCTATTCCCTCAAAGCCTGCCCAGATTGTGATTCGGGGCTGGAGCCGGGATGCGGAAGTGTTGCTGGACGGCAATTCAGCCGGCACGGTGGGAACGAGCGGGACTTTTTCTACGACCATAGCGGCCGGCAAGCACGAAATCAAAGTAGTGGACAAGACAGGAAAATCGGGTACAATGCGCAGATACTTCGCGTCCGGCGAAAGCGCGGCTCTGGCGACAAAGGATTTCGTAGTCGTTAACCCACCCCCTCCCCCGCCTCCGCCGCTCAGTCCCGAGGAAAAAGATTGGCTCCAGGTCAAAGACTCTGGAAGCATTGAAGACTTAGCGAAGTTCCGGGCTCGCTATCCTGACGGCGCTCATCATGGCGAAGTGGAAGCCAGGCTCGACAACTTGTACTGGAACCGGGCGAAGCAGGCAAACAGTACCGAGGAATATACGCGGTACCTGAACGAGAATCCCCAGGGGACCCATCGTGAAGAAGCAAAGGCTGGCCTCGACAATCTCGCTTGGAGCAATGCCGAGCACAGCAACACCATTCAAGCGTTTCAAGATTACTTGCGGCAGTATCGCGAAGGAACGCACGCTGGAGCAGCAAGGGAAATGATTGCGGAACTGCGGTTCCAAAAAGCACTGAACTCGGAAGATGAGGCGTTGTCGGACGCCTTTCTCAGAGATTATCCGTCGGGTGATCGTCATGTCCAGATCTACAGACACCTGGATGACGTGGTTTGGCAGAAAACCAATCAGAATGATGCAGTTGGTCTGCGATCGTATTCCGCAAGATTCCCCGATGGCAGACATCTGAGCGAGGCACGCGCCGACATAAACAAACTCACCTCGACTCCGCCATCAAAGCCATCGAAGCCAGTCGTTGACGAGAAAGCTGCTGTGCTCGAGGTGATCGAGCAATACAACCGGGCATACAACGATAGGAATATCGAAGAGCTCAGAAATATCTGGCCCAGCATGGACAGGAAACGGATCGTCAACCAGCGTGATTTCTTTAAGACGGCGACGAGCGTGAAGTCAACTTACAGTATTGACGAGGAGGTGCAGATAACTGGTGATGAGGCAACCGTGAAATTCACGCAAGTTGTGGATTATGTAGCGCAAGGCAGGCACGCAAAACTGCCCCCCGGGACGAGGGTAGTGAGGCTGCGACGGGTCCCGGGTACACCAGGAGGCTGGTACATAGATTCAATGTCAGGGAACTGAAGGTCCGCCTAGGAGAGACGTCCATGTCAAAAGCCGCCACTTTTGTCCTAATGATCTTTGTCTTTCTCGTGAATTCTGTTAGTTCGCAGGCTCAGGGCGTTTGCGCTACCCCGAGCAGCAAACTGATTTGCGTCCTCCCCCAGTTATTTAATCAGGGAGGAGGGGTGAACCTCCCCAACGCCGCCCATAGGGCACACTTTGACAACGATTTCGAAAGTAATGCCTCGGCTTTGACCGCATCTGTCGGCAGTCAGTTGACGTCTCTAAGGTTGGCTTCGCCCGCATCCGGTGTCATTTTCACCTTCGACAAAACCCTGGGTGTAATGAAGCGTTCAACCGAAAGTTATGGTCCTATCTTGGGCGAACGCGCTGAGACGCTCGGAATTCATCGCATGTTCTTCGCTGCCACCTACCAGTTCTTCCCGTTTAGCACCTTGGACGGAATCGATCTCAAGCATCTCCCCGCAGTATACAGACACGGCGATACCGTCAATCCGGACGGAACAGCCCGTAATTCCGCCGTCGACCCTCCTTCTCCCGGCATCCCAGGTGTCGAACTGGAGTACATCAACACCACCAACCGCATTGATCTAAAAGTCCACCAAATCACATTCTTTGCGAATTACGGTCTCACCAGTCGTGTCGACTTGTCGGTTGCTGTGCCAGTCCTCAATGTCCGCATGGGAGTTACTTCGAACGCGACTATCGTCCGCACAGCAACAATCTCGCAGCCGATTTCGTCGCAGTTCTATCAACAGGACCCGAACAGCCTCGTGGGCCGACTCTATGCCGGTACCGGTCCGGCCAAGAACTGTGCGGCGACTCTTTCATGTTCCGGATACTTCCACTACTTCGATCCCAGCAACCCCGCCACCAGTCTGAATGCGACCCTTTCCTCATTCAGAACCGCGACGGGACTCGGTGATGTCATTTTGCGCGTTAAGGATACCCTGCTGAAAGGCGAGCGGGCTGCCGTCGCACTCGGCGTGGATGTCCGGGTGCCCAGCGGGGACGAAAAAAACTTTCTGGGTGCTGGTGCCGCCGGCATTAAGAATTTCATCGCGGCTTCCTACCGTGCACGGGTTTCGCCACACGTAAACGTTGGCTACGAATTCAACGGCAGCTCGATTCTGGCTGGCAACTCGATCACAGGGCAAAAAGCTCGTCTTCCCGACCAGTTTTTTTACTCGGGCGGAGTGGATGCTGGTGTCACCAAGCGGCTGACATGTGCGCTGGATCTTCTGGGCGAGCGCCTTTATGGCGCCCCCCACGTAGTAAAAGGTCCGTTCGTCGACGTTCTTGGGGTTTCGCATCCGGACATTCCCCAAACTACTCTAACGCACCGCTCCTTCAACATGAACGACCTTGCCGTCGGCGCCAAGGTCCACCCAGGTGGCAACTTCCTGCTGACGGGCAATGTGCAGTTCAAATTGGACAACGGCGGTTTGCGCGCAAAGGTAGTACCGCTCGGCGGTATCTCGTACACCTTTTAGCCAGTACAGAAGAAAGGCAGTCACCTCGGATGAATCGAGAAAACCGGACTCCGCTTGTACGATACGTCCGGGCGATTGTATCGTACGACTTCTCATTCCGTCTGATTCTCCTGATTCTTGCGCTGTAAGGCAAAAGAGACCATTGACAGGGCTTCCTCTATCGCATCGTCTATTGTGTACAGGGGCTGAATCGGCCCATCCGGCCATCGCCATTCTTCGTGAGCCCCCTGATCCGTGACGCCTGCTGCCTGTTTTGCGTCATCCAGCGTGTGATGTAGCGTCCAGCCTTCCCCTGTATTGACGCGCCACGCAACCGGTTTGGCCATTTTGATCATTGCCATTAGCCTATGGCGCGAAAGCCGTAAGCACCCTCTCTACTGCCACCTGCAGCCTGGAGCACCTACTCACTCGCGCGAGTTCTCATGCCCTCAACAGAATCTGGCGAAATGCGTTCTGGACCCGGCTATTTTGCATTCGGGAGGCTATTCTGTCCGGGTGCTTTTACAGGGGGGAGTGTTGTCGGAATCGAACAAAAAACCGGATAGCCGTCCGACTTCATCGACGCTCTTCAGCTATGCGATCGCCTCCGAAGCCCGGTGATCACCGAAGGAGTTAATCGCTCTGGCTTCATCTTCTTCAATACAGAAAACTGAGGAAAGCCTCGTCATCTCGAACAGCTCGTGGACCCTCCTGCTCAGGTTCACCAGCTTCAGTTCGCCGCCTTGACTGCGAACCGTCTTACATGTTCCCACCAGCTCTCCTACGCCTGAGCTGTCGACGTATTGAACCTCGCCTAGATTCAACAGGATTTTTTTGCTTCCTTTCTCCAGCAGGTCACGAACAATTTCGCGGAGCGCAACATTCCCTTCACCGAGGGTAATCCTTCCGCTGATATCCAGAACCGTAACGTCGCCGACTTGTCGGACGGCGGTTTTCATTTTCATGACCGTGCGCCGCTCCGTGCCTAACCCCAAGTGATCGAGTATGCCGCATGCGACCACTGCAATCTGCTGCGAATCTGTGCGGACGACAACCAGAGACCGCCCCTCCTTCAACACCTCGCGGAAAAACGCCGCGTCTTCTGCGCATTTCTCGTCGGGTGTCGGTTGAGCAACAGGAGTCTCTTCCGAAATGATCTTGCTCACTCGAGCTCCAGTACCGGCGCCAACGAGTCCGAGCAGTGCTGCGGCACCGACGCCGAGTGCAAATACTGCACCGATCCCGGGAACGAAGAGCGTAGCAACCGTGACGCCAGCTGACCAGCCAAGAGCCCCTCCGGCAAAACTCCCCACGTATTTGGCAAATTCTTCCCCGTCGCGATTGGCCTCATTCTCGGCACGAGTCAGAAAAACGATAGAGTCTTTCGGAACGTTCTGCTTCAACAACTCGTTTACCGCTTCTGCCGCGCGATCGCGTGAAGCAAAAACTCCAATTGCAGTCTCCAAAGTGACCCTCCCCAAGCGGTGACCCTCTCAAGACCGACCGGAAGCGGGCAAACCGCGCCCCCCTCCTGCGCAAGGTGGCAACTGCACCCGTCGAAGGCATTCACCGTTTTCGACCGACAAAATCTGTGCTTCCCGTTGCAATTTGTCAAGAAAATACTGCTTGGCGTCTTAACATTGGAGCAGCCGAACGCCTGCTCAGGCGGTCATTTTCTGCCGATAGTCGCCAGAATTTGGGATAATGGCAGGAAAGTCCAGAGAGGAAATCCCTAAGATACAACATGCTAAGTGCGGTCGCTGGCGGCACAGTTGCGCGGCAGACAAGTAGGCCCCTTCCGCATCGTTTTCTGCCCATCTTAGGAGTTGTCTGGACAAAACCCGCTACCTCCAGCGTGCCCTGCCAGCCGGCTCACTAGGTCTCGCACGATGCGAATCTAAGGAGCAACGCTGGTTCAGGAATGCGAATCTAAATAGCAACGCTGGTTTAGGTAAGCTCCTCTTGGTTGGTGGCGGTGTTCGCGCCATCACACTCCGAACAGAGATTGCAGCCAAACTAAAAAGGATGTGAAGGCAGGCCCATGATCAGGGGGATTGTCAGGAACCCTTTGATAGCCGGCCTGCCGTTCGAATGAATTGTCGCGAGCCTTCCATTTCGCGTATCGATTGCAGAGATTCCCATGATGCGCAGGAGGAAACGGGATACTCCGACCAATCCCGTCCATGGCTCAACGAAGAATCGTCTGCCTCTGGCAGGCGATCGGACCGACAGGAGTATGGCTATGACGCAAGAAGAGATCCGCATGTCAGAATCGGCCTCTCGCAAGAAACGCTGGGGCCGCTGGGGCCCGTATCTCAGTGAGCGTGCCTGGGGGACGGTGCGCGAAGACTACAGCGCCTACGGCAACGCTTGGGAATACCTACCTCATGATCATGCCCGTTCACCCCGTCTGATGGCTGGCACCCAGCCGGGGCACAACCTGGGGCAAGACGACTTCAAGGGAAAAGGCACATTTGACGATTTCGACTGGATCTTGGGGCTGCGTCGGATTGAGGCCGCCGGCAAATTATCGACGGATCAGGGTGCTTGGACCAAGGGCAGAAGGTTCCGCAAGTGGCCCAGCAACTGAACGTGTTGGCGAACACCCTCCACAAGGCGATCCGCGGCGGGCGTAGCCGATCGAGACCACGTCGTAATTCCAGTCCCGCGCGGTTTTCTTAGCCTCGCGAACCATCCCCTCCGGGGTCATCTTGGGGCCGGACGGAAATTTACGCGGCTCCGTCTGACCAGTGGCCAGCAGTTTTACGTTGGTGCCTCCGACGTCGATCACCAAGACCTTGGGCCCGTTTCCCATTAGCGTTTTCCCACCACGGTCGCTTCTGAAGATGACTTCTTTCCCAAGTGTCCGCCGAAGGCGAAACGCATCGCTGAAAGCAAGTTGTCCGCGAAATCGGCTTCGCCGCGCGAACTGAACCTTGCGTAGAGCGCGGTAGTGAGCACCGGGGTTGGCACCGCCTCATCAATGGCGGCCTTGATGGTCCAGCGGCCCTAGCCCGAGTCGGAGACGCGGCCTGCGAATTGCGTTAGGTTCGGGTCCTCCGCCAAGGCTGTTGCGGTGAGATCCAGCAACCACGAGGCGATGACACTTCTGCGCCTCCATACCTCGGCGATGTCTCGAAGATTGAAATCGTATTGATAATGTTCCGGGTCTCGTAGTGGCGTCGTCTCAGCATCGGGCGCGTGTTGTTGCCGCCCGATGTTGGCGGCGCGCAGGACGCCCACCCCTTCTACGTAAGCCGCCATTAAGCCGTATTCAATCCCGTTGTGAACCATCTTCACGAAGTGCCCGGCCCGATTGGGCCCAGAGTGCAGATAGCCCTGCTCGGCGGTGCCACCCAGTCTTTCCCGTTCCAGGGTGCGCTAGACATCGCCACGGCCCGGCGCCAACGTCGCGAAGATCGGATTCAGCCGACTCACTATCCCCGTTTCGCCTCCGATCATCATGCAGTAGCCTCGCTCCAGGCCCCACACTCCGCCGCTAGTTGCGACATCGACGTAGTGGATCTTTTTCGGCGCAAGCTCTTTTGCTCGGCGGATGTCATCCACGTAGTAGGCCATTTCCAGGGCAAGCACCAAGCGTACGGGGACTTGAAGCTGCCCAGCGGGTCAGAATGTGCAGCGTGATCAAAAGCCCTCAAGCACAACCTTGCCGCGTGACTTGTGACTTTCGATCAGCTGGTGCGCCTTCTTCAGATTGCTGGCGTCAATTCTGCCGAAGGACTCGGCAAACGTCGTGCGAAGAACGCCCGCGTCGATCAATTCAGCTACTTCGTTCAACAGCCGGTGTTGCTCGATCATGTCCGGCGTCTCGAACAGCGGACGCGTGAACATGAACTCCCACACCAGAGATGCGGCCTTGCGCTTCAGCGGCCTCGCATCCAGGGAAGGCGGATCATCAATCAGCCCAAACTTACCCTGCGGCGCGAGCACGTCGATCACCCCGGGGTAATGCTGATCCGTGGCTGTCAGGCTGGCGATGTATTTCACCTCGGCCGGCCCCACGGCTTTGAGTTGCTCTGCCATCGGCCTCGCGTGATCGATCACCTCGTGCGCGCCGAGGTCCAGGCACCACTGCCTGGTCTCCGGGCGCGATGCCGTAGCAATCACGTGGAGGCCCGTCAATTTGCGCGCCAGTTGCGTCAGCATCGACCCGACTCCGCCGGCGCCGCCGATGATTAGCATCGAATCGCCATTCCCGTCGGCACCGCGCTTCACTCCAAACCGGTCAAACAGCAACTCCCATGCCGTGATGGTTGTCAGGGGCAAAGCGGCAGCATGGGCGAAAGACAACGCCTTTGGCTTCTGGCCCACGATGCGCTCATCGACAACATGAAACTCCGCGTTTGTGCCGGTCCGTAAAATAGACCCGGCGTAGTACACCTCGTCTCCGGCCTTGAACAGACTACACTCCGGCCCCGCCTGCCGCACGATTCCCGCCGCGTCCCAGCCCAGGACCTTATACCCATCCTGGTCCGGGCCGGCGCTTCTTCTCACCTTCACATCTACCGGGTTCACGGATACGGCTTTGACTTCCACCAGCAGATCTCGCCGACTGGCTTGCGGGGTCGGGATTTCGATGTCCAGCAGCGACTCGGGGTCGTTAATCGGCAACGGTTTTTTGTAACCGACGGCTTTCATATGCGGTCTCTTTTCCGTTGTTCTTGGGCACTGGAGGCGCGCCGGAGCTGCGCGCAGCTGGCAGGTTTCCTGGCCGCAGCTCAGGAAGGGATGAAGTCCTCGCCCGACGCACCCCGCGCCTTTCATCCCTCCGAAGCCGCCGCAATCAGATTCGAACTGCGCGTCCCCTGCGGATCAGGACGCGCGTTCCATGGCCATTTCTTTGGGCAGACCCTTCTGGCTGAACAGGAAAAACTTGGCGCGCAAAGGCTTGGCGTCCGCCGGCCAACCGGCTTCCTCTTTGTACTGCCTGATCGCGTCCAGGTAGTAGACCCTGCGTTCCACCGCCGGAATATCGTCTGCCTGCGCGATGTGCGCCTGCAGGTCTTTCAGGGCCTGGCCCATTTTCTGCTTGTTTTGCTTGCAGCCATGGATGTAGGCCACGCCTTTCTCGCCACTCGCGACAATTCGCTTGCACACCCAGAGTTCATAATCACTCTCCGGCGGGTCCTTCTGCAGGCCAATCGGCAGATCGAACGAGCTGGCGAATTGAAGTATCCGGCTCAAAGCGCTCTCGTTCACGCTCTTTATCTCGCGGAACAGCTCCTGCCGGACCGGCTCCAGCTCCTCGAGCAGGCTGCCTTCGAAATAGAGGCGGTCCAGGCAGCACAGCAATCGCGCCGCCTTCCCACGCACGCTTGCTTCCGCCTCGTCTCTCTCTCTGTTGATGATGTCCAGGTTTTCTTCCAGGAACGGCCCCTCGTGCCCCATCCTGTCGATCAGGCGCAGCACCTGCGCCCCGCCGATGCCGATGCCATCCACGCCGACGTACACAGCGGTCGCGATGTGTCCCTTCCCAATGACGAATCCGCCGGAGAAGTACGTGGTGAGTCCCTTTTCGTGAGCCGTGTGGACCAAGGTCAACGAGTCCGCGAACGGAATCTGTTCCATCACGCACACCGAGGGATAGACGTCGCCGGCCCCATCCCAGGTCACCTTGTCCCACCCGACGCTGGTTGCTACGTCGATGCCCAGCAACCCGATCTCCAATTTGTTCTTGACGATTTTCGTCTTGCCCGGAGTGCGGTCGTCGACGTATTCCCGATTGAGGTTGAACGCCACCGACAGCGCCTGCCGCGGATGACAACGAAGCGTCATCAGCCGCTCCAAGTAAGCCATTGCCTGCGTAATCGTGAGCGGGTCGATCGCCAGCTTGATCTCTGCCGCGCCCATGGCGAAAAACGCCGTAGCGGCAGCCGAAGCCAGGTTTGCGGCCTTCAGCAGATCAAACGTCCCGGAATGTTCGCAGAGCGGCCGGCCCAGGTACGCCGTTACCGGCGCCAGGTCCCCCACACACGCCCGCAGGACCACGAAATCCAGGATGTTGGGAACGCGATACGACTCGATTTCTCTTCGCGTGCGCCCCAGTCTCTCCAGGTGCTCCACGTGGACGTAGTTCGTCTCGAAGGACTCGCGCCTTAACACCGTGGCCTGGCGATGCCCCCGGCCGGGATCGGTCAACGACAGATGCGTATGCGACCTTCCAATTCCCGGCAAAGGATGCGAGCGATACGGGATCTCCAGGTGGTGATCCTGGTAGGGCAGCAGGCTCAGGAACAGGAAGAATCCAAAGTGGTCAGCCAGGTTCCGAGGGTGCTTGACCCACTCCTTCCCGTTCTGAATTGCCGTAATCATCGCCCGGAAGGCCGCTTGAAACGTGTTCCCCTTCTCCGGCCGCCAGCACAGGTATTTCAAGTCGTCGGAAAAATAAAAAACGCCGGTCGCAGAGAGTAGCTTCAGGTAGCGTTCCCGGGAGTTCTCATCCAGGGCCGTCTTCAACGCGTTCAGGACATGCTCGCTCTGTTCGCGCGACGTCACGCCATACAACATCTCTTCCTTGAGGATGAGCTCGAAGGAAGAGAGGATCTCCTCGTTCGTGACGTAGCAGTTCTCCTCAAATGTCATGAGGTCGTCGGGGCATTTCCACTCTGTGCGCTTCTTCGCCTCTGCAAATACGCGGCTTCGCCTCTGGTCCAGGTAGAGCTGCAGGAAGATTTGTTTGAACCAGTTTTTGGTGACGTATGCGCAATTTGTAATCGACATGTTCCGCTCCCTTGAGATTTCGCGTTAAATGGCTGCAATGCAGTGGTAACATTTTGCCCGGCGGTTCCCTGACCTCCCGGCAATTCTCCGAAAGAAATCTGTTCGCGGGCGAAGAAGCGGCGCGGTTGCGTGCGCTTCGCGGACGCGGCAAACCTTACGCTGTGACTGAGCGTTTGTCAACGCAAAATCCGCGCCGCTGTCGAGCCTCGTTAGAAATATCCCCATTCTTACCTCGTTAGAAATGTCCCCTTTTTGTTGTTGTCGAAGAAGAACATTCACCGTGGCATAGTCAGAGCCAGGATGGGGGGTGCGGGGGGAAGGGGCGCCAATTGAGCCCCTTCTCTCCCGCCCATCGCTGTTATTGAACTCCACTGTGCACATCGCGAATATTTCTTCTGCTTGATTTCCTCGCTCGATATTCCCGCTCGGCCTGCATGTGCACCGCATTCTTTGGAGAGAAGAGGCGCGCTTTTTTGGGGGCGCCCTTTTTTCTCTTTTTGTTGGTCTCCCCCGCTTTTTGTTAAAAATTTCGCGTCATGTCTTGTCGCGCCAGAATTCACAGCGAAGCCTCCTTGCGCGCGACCAGGCGCGCGGGCAGGTCTAGTTGCGCCGGCCCATTCGGCTTCATCGTGCGGTAACCGCGTCGCCAAGGATGATCCTGGCTCGGCTTCCATTGCCGCGGCTTGGCCACCGAAAGAACGGTCTCTTTCACTCTCTCCTTCACGCTCGGTTGGCTGGGAGAGTCGGACAGCTCTTGGTAGGCGAGACGTTCCCCACGGTAGTACACCTCCGTGGTGCCGTCTTCCCACTCACAAACCAGCGCTTTGGCCTGCGTCGGACCGTAGCGATGCTTCGGTTGCAATTGCAAAAAGCGTCCCTCGTGGCGCACTACCCAATCGTTGCTGATCCGCCGCTCGGTCTCCAAGCGGAAGATCTGGTGCAGCTCGGAGTGGCTCGGCTTTCGTCGGTGGTAGTCTTCCTTCTCGGCCGCGGCTCGCGCAAAGCGCCGGTTGTGCTCCGGTAGATATTCCTTCTCCAGGTACTCATTGACCGCGGCATGGCGGGTCAGACCTTTGCGTCGTAGCTTCTTCACCAACCGATCCTGATGGGTCCCGTGGTTTCTCTCCACCCGCCCTTTCGCCTGCGGCGAACTGGCGGCAATGATCTCGATCCCCAGACCTTGGCACATCCGCCCAAACTGGCGTCACGGGGCTTCTCCGCACACCCGCTCGCTCTCCGTGGCCTGCCGCTTGTATACGTTCTTCCAATCCGTGTATAACGCGCGCGGCACCCCATACTTGCCTATCCAAGCCCGCAGCACTCCTACCGCCGCCCAGATCGTCTCCTGGGTGCCCAGCCGGCACAACACGGTGCTGGTGGCATCATCCACCATGTCCATCAGACAGCCCTCCGGACCTCTCCCTTCCAACCAGTCATGAAAGCTGCCGTCCAGTTGCACCAGTTCGCCAAAGTGACGCTTGCGCTCTCGCCGCTGGCGATAAGCTTTGCGTTTTCGCCGCCGCGTCCATAAACCCTCCTGTAACATCCAGCGCCGCAAGGTCTCCGCGTCCACCGCCAGCCCGTCCTCTTCCGCCAAATGTTCCGCCGCCAGCGTGGGCCCGAACCGCTCCTCCTCGCTCCCGGAATACTTCGCCGCCACTAAGCGCAACACCTTGCGACGAAACTTTTCCGCTTTGCCTCGGTTGGACGTCTTGCCGGCATGCCCATGTTTGAGTACGGCCGCCCCACCTTCCTGGTACCGCTTCCACAACCGCTTCACCTGCCGGTAACTCAACTGCAGGATCTCGGCCGCATGCACCAACTTCAAACTCTGGCTCCCTACTCGCCCCATAACTTCCACTCGCTCCAGCTCGCGCCTGCTCATGGCTGTCCTCGTCAATGAGACCCCCTGCGGAGCTCGCGAAGATCTCTCAGTCTATGGGGACATTTCTAATGTCGGTTGACACTGTTCGTACTGTTCGTTTTTTGGCTGTTCGTGCTGTTCGTTTTTTGGCTGTCGTTTTTTGGCTGTCGTTAGCAAGTTAAAATGTCCGGTTTTCTTAGCACGTGAAATGTCCGGTTTGAGTTAAACGACCAGCGGCAGTCGGGGCTGTGGGAAAGTGGGAATCCCGCGCCTTTTGCGGGATTTCCAAGC
>Ga0209055_1000755_pt1 | contig 22239 bp, 22 predicted proteins | sample GraSoiAngelo_110_FD_185875 | JGI IMG/M metagenome (GOLD analysis project Ga0209055, IMG submission 185875) | Grasslands soil microbial communities from the Angelo Coastal Reserve, California, USA - 14_0903_12_30cm (SPAdes) (version 2) | ecosystem: Environmental > Terrestrial > Soil > Grasslands ... | reverse complement strand
AAGGACAACCCCGACGACGCCGACCAGGTTGACCTTGAGACTCACCCCAAAGGTCATGGCCAGAAACCGCAAGTCGACCGTAGCGGGCGGCATCAGCCCGATCATCGGGCCTCGGGTCATCAGCTCGCGGGCGTTTCCGGCCGGGAGGAGACTACCGAGAAGCTCTCCGAGCAGCGAGCCCACGACGAGGCCGGCGAGGACGACCAGGATGATCAGCCCGATGCCACGCTGGGCGGGCATCTTGGGAACGGCTCAGGTGACGATCAGGGGGTTCGCGTCGGTGACGATCCGGGTCTGCTTCGCGATGCTCTTGCGGATGAACTTCGGCAGGCTGAAGGCGTGCTGATGGGTCACGCCGTCCCAGTACTCGAGCGAGCCCTTGATCCGGTCGGCGACGAGCTTGTCGACCGTCCTGGCGTCCTGCTTGTTTGGGTCGACCTTCTTCGACGCGACGATGAACCCCCACGGCGTGCCGAAGCACGAGACGAAGCTCTGGTAGCCCGCGACGACGGGAAACACCTCGCGCAGGGTTCGGTGGATCGACGTGAAGAACGCCAGCTCGCCGCGCTTCGTCATCCCGGCCTGCATCGACATCGTCCCGCCCGGTGTGAGCCGATCTCTCACCAGCGTGTAGAACTCGCGGGTGAACAGCATGCAGGCCGGCCCTTCCTCGAGCGGCTCGACCAGATCGACCGAGATGAAGTCGAAGCGCTCCTTGCTCTTCTCCAGGTAGGCGCGCGCGTCCTCGTGCCTGACTTCGGTTCGAGGGTCATCGAACGCGCCCTGGTGCAGCTCGGGCAGGTGCGTCTTGCAGAGCTCGACCACCTCGCCGTCGATGTCCACCATGACGGCCCGGGTGATGGAGGGGTAGCGGAGAATCTCCCGGAGGGTGGCGCCTTCGCCCCCGCCGATCACCAGGGCGCTCTTGGGAGCGCCCTCGGTGGCCAAAAGGCCGGGATGGACCAATGCTTCGTGGTAGATGAATTCGTCGCCCTGGCTCGACTGGATGCGGCCGTCGAGGACCAGGACTTTGCCATAGGCGGCCGTCTGCAATATCTCGACGTGCTGGAACTTGGTCTGGGCCTCCACGACCGTCTTGGCGATGGCATGCATATGCCCTTCGAACGGGGTCGTGGTCTCGAAGAACCACTTATAGGACTGCGAATTGATCAACTGACCGGAACCGGGCTCTTGTTGACGATCGGCACCGCCGAGTTGAGGAACATGCCTCGCTGCATCTCGACGATCGAGGTGCGCTCGGCCGCGAATTGCTCGACCAGGTAGTTGGCGGCGACCTCCGGCTGGAGGACCTCACCGCAGGAGAAGATGTCCACGGCCGCGTACCGATACTCCGGCCACGTGTGGATCGCCAGGTGGGATTCTGCGATGACAACGACTCCGCTGATCCCGAACGGATTGAACTCGTGAAAGACGACGTCGACGATGGTCGCTTGAGCCCGCTTCGCGGCTTCTATGAGGGCTCCCTTGACGGCCTCGAGGCTGTTGATGGCGTCAGGGTCGCAGTCGAACATCTCGAGCAGCAGGTGTCGTCCCAGAGCGTTCAAGCCAGTGGTCCCCCTTTCGATCCGTTCATCTACCGCACCTCTCCTGCGACATTTCATTCACGTCGCTATTGCGTGCTCTTCGTATTCGAAAAAATTTCTCTATTAAGACAAAACTTGTTTCACTGTAGGGTCCGTTTTCACCCATTGCAAGAAAAAAACGCTTTTCCGGCGGCCTCGAGCGCAGCCGAGCGCGCCGCGGAGAGGCGGAACGAGCGCGGCTCGCGACCGAGTTCGGCGGCGCGCTCGAGTCGCGCGCGTCGTTGTCGCCGCCTCGAAGCACTGCTGGAGCGCCGCGGAGAGCGGGCGGACCGGGCTGCGCGCCCCGCTCGGGTGACGGAGTCGGTCACGACGAGCGTGGTCCGGCAGTTTCCACTTGCAATCGATCGGCGAGTGGCTAGATTAGCGAAGAAGTCATGCGCTCGGTCTCTCCGACCTTCATCGGCTGCCGGCTTCCTCTCGCTGACGCTCGCATCGTCATCTACGGCATTCCGTTCGAGGGGCGGGTGAATCTTCGCAAGGGCGCCGACGCGGGCACGCTCGACGTCCGGCTCGGCTCCGAGTCGATCGAGACCTACTCGCCGGCGCTCGCGCGCGACCTCGAAGACCTGGCGATCGCCGACATCGGCGACTGCGAGCTGCCCGACGGCGCGTCGCCTCGAGAGCAGCTCGACGCCGCGCGTGAGCAGATCGCCGCCTGGTGGCGTCCGGGGCTCATCCCGTTCATGCTGGGCGGAGACCACACGGCCACCGTATCGGTCATCGAGGTGCTAGGGCCGGCGTTCCCCGACCTCCGCATCCTTCACCTCGACGCCCATCCGGACCTGCGCGAGGAGTTCCTCGGCGAGCGTTACAACTACGCCTCGGCCCTCGCGCGCGTGATGGACGTCGTCCCTCCGGAGCGCGTGTACCAGGTCGGGATCCGCACCGGGGCTCGGGAGGAGTACCACCGCCGCCGGCCCCACTTCTTCCCGATGTACCCGATGGTGGCCGGCCATCCGGTGGAAGTCGTGCGCCGGCTGCTCCCCGAGCTCCGGAGTCATCCGCTCTACGTCACGATCGACATCGACGTCCTCGACCCGGCCGAGGCCCCCGGGACCGGCTCGCCCGAGCCCGGCGGGCTCCGAGTGCCCGAGCTGGTCGAGATCGTCCGGATGCTGGAAGGCTGCCGGATCATCGGCGGGGACCTCGTGGAGGTCGCTCACGCCTGGGATCCCTCCGGCCGGACCGGCATCGCCGCCTCGTGGGTGATCCGTGAGGCGCTCCTGGCGTGGTGGGGGGAGCTCCGCTGAGGCTTCGCGAGAAGAGCCGGCTTCGCGAGTACAGCGCCCCGCGCTTCTACGAGATCGCCTTCGACCTCAACCGCAAAGGTGAGGTCGATTTCCTCGTTCACTGCTTCAAGCGCTTCTCGCGCCGGCGTGTCCGCCGGGTCGTCGACATCGCCTGCGGCACCGGACCCCACCTGATGCGGCTCGCCGACCGTGGGTACCTGATGTCGGGGCTCGACCTGTCACCGCGCAATATCCAGTTCCTGCGCGAGCGGTTCGCGGCCAAGGGCTACCAGGGAGAGCTGGTCGTTGGCGACATGACCGACTTCCGGCTCGCTCAGCCGGTGGATGCCGCGATCTGCATGCAGGACTCGCAAGGACATCTTCTCAGGACCGAGCAGCTGGTGGCCCATCTGAGGGCCGTCGCGAAATGCCTCAAGCGCGGCGGGCTCTACGTCTTCGACCGCTACATGGCGTCCTCGTGGACGAACCCGGCGCGGCGATGGACGTGGTCCAAGCGCCGCGGACGGCTGATCGTCCGGGCGTCGTTCTCGGCGCTCAACGACGTCGATCCGGTCTCGCAAGTCTTCCGCGAGCGCATGACGCTCGAGGCCATCGAGAACGGCACGCGCCGGCTGTACCGGCAGACCCACCTCTCGCGCATGGTCTTCCCTCAAGAATTGAAGACCGTGGTCGAGCTGGCGGGCGGCTTCGAGTTCGTCCAGTGGTTCTTCGGCTTCAAGCCCCACCAGATCCTAGAAACCTCCCGGCACCCGATCATCATGGTCGTCGTCCTCCGCAAAAAGTAGTCGGCGTGGCCGCGAGGCCGCCGGGCGCGCTCGAAGTCGGCCGCCGCGTATTTCTCTGCGCCCCGACGGCGCGTCATCGCGACGAGTTCCTGACCCTGATGCGGGCGAGCCGCGCCGCGCTCCGACCGTGGGTCGCGCCACCGGCGAGCCGCGCCGCGTTCAGGGCATACTTGCAACGGACGCGACGGCCGACGGAGCGAGCGTTTCTGGTTTGCCGGCTCGCGGACCGCGCGATCGCCGGCGTGATCAACCTGAGTCAGATCTTCCACGGCAACTTTCGGAGTGCGTACCTCGGCTACTACGCCGGCGCCCCGTTCATGGGCAAGGGCTATATGAGTGAAGGGCTCCGGCTCGTGCTTCGCCACGCCTTCGACACCCTCGGCCTGCACCGGCTCGAAGCGAACATCCAGCCGCGCAATCGCGCATCGATCCGTCTCGTCAGGCAGGTCGGCTTCCGCCCGGAAGGCTTCTCGCCGCGCTATCTGAAGATCCTCGGGCGCTGGCGCGATCACGCGCGGTGGGCGATCACCGCGAAGGCGCGCCGGCGGTGAAACACGGTCAGCCCGCGGGGCCCAGGCAGCCGACGCTCCGGCTCAAGCGGGGCCACGAGGCGGCGCGCACGCATCCGTGGATCTTCAAGGGCGACGTCGCCGACGTGAGCGACGTCGAGCCCGGCTCGGCGGTCACGGTCATCGACGCCGGCGGCCGCTTCGTCGGGCGCGGCTTCTACAATCCGCGCCCCGCGCTCTGCTGCCGCATCCTCACCTGGATCGACGAGCTGCTCGACGCCCGGTTCTTTCAGCGCCGGATCGAGACGGCCGCGGCCCGGCGGCGCGGCCCCGCTCAGGGACCGCCGACGCTCTGCCGCCTGGTCTGGAGCGAGGCCGACGGGCTGCCGGGGCTGGTCGTCGACCGCTACGGGCCCGTCCTCGTGACTCAGTGCCTCACCCTGGGGATGGCGCGCGCCCGTCCCCTGGTCACGGCCGCGCTGGGAAGCCTCCTCGGCGAGGCATCGGTCTTCGACATGGATGACCCGACCTCGGCTCGTCTCGAGGGGTTCTCGGCGGCCCTCGGCTGGGCCGGCGCCTCCGGGCCCAGGACCGTTCGCGTCATCGAGCACGGCGTGACCTTCGAGGTGACGATCGGGGCCGGCCACAAGACCGGGCTCTACCTGGACCAGCGGGAAAACCGGGCCCGAGTCGGTGCCCTGGCCCGGGACCGCGACGTCCTCGACGCCTTCAGCTACACCGCCGGCTTCGCCTGCCACGCGCTGCGCGGCGGTGCGCGCCGGGCCGTCTGCATCGAGTCCTCGCCCGAGGCGATCACGGGCGCCCGCCAGAATCTGGCGCTCAACGGCGTGGCCGACCGGGCGGAGATCAGCGCGACGAACGTGTTCGACGAGCTGCGGCGCCTCGAGCGCGAAGGAACGCGCTTCGGTGTGATCGTGCTCGATCCGCCGCCGTTCGCGCGCAGCCGCTCGGCGCTCGACGCGGCGGCCCGCGGCTACAAGGAGATCAACCTGCGCGCGCTGCGGCTACTCGAGCGCGGCGGGAGCCTCTTGACGTTCTCGTGCTCCCACCACGTGTCCGACACGATGTTCGACGAGATCTGCCGCGACGCCGCGGCCGACGCCGGCGTGAGGCTCCGCGTCGTCGACCGCCTCGGTCAGGCTCACGACCACCCCGTCCTCCTGACCATTCCCGAGACCCGCTATCTGAAGGGCCTGCACCTGGAGTCGCTGTAGCACTCCACGGTCACCAGACTCGCGTCTGGCCGTGCTGGAGAACCCATATCCGATCGAGGTCGAGACGCAAGCGCTTGGCCTCGGTGACGAGCCGCTGAGGCGGCTCGTCCAGTGGCTCCTCGGCGAGATCGAACGTGCCCCAGTGGATCGGGATGAATCGCTGCCCACGAACGTCGCCGAACGCCCGCAGCGCCTCTTCGGGCGTCGTGTGGCTCGCGCGCATGATGACCGCGGGCATGTAGGCCCCGATGGGCAGCGCGGCGAGATCGAACGGCCCCAGGCGCGCGCCGATCTCCTTGAATCCGTCGAAGTACGCGCTGTCGCCGGCGAAGTAGAGACGCTTGGCGCGGCCCGCGACGACCCAGCCGCTCCAGAGGCGGCGGTTGCGATCCCAGAGCGTGCGTCCCGAGAAGTGCTGGGCCGGCACGCACGTGAAGGTCAGCCCTTTCACGACGCCGTGATCCCACCAGTCGAGCTCGTCGACGTCAGTGATGCCGATATCGGCGAACCACGGCTTGAGGCGCAGCGGAACCAGGAACTTCGGGCGATGCTCGGAGGCCAGGCGCTTGACGGTGGCCACGTCGAGATGGTCATAGTGATCGTGCGAGATCACGACGACGTGGATCGGCGGCAGATTCTCGAACTTGAGGCCCGGCGGCGACACGCGTTTCGGCCCGGCGAACAAGAATGGGCTCGCGCGCTTCGACCAGTGGGGATCGGTCAGGATGTTGACGCCGTCGAGCTGGACGAGCAGGGTCGCGTGGCCGACCCACGTCACGGTCGCGACGCCGCGATTGTCGAGGATCGCCGGCAGATCACTGGCGATCGACGGGAAGTTGGCGGTCCGCGGCGCGAACGTGGCGGCAACGATGCGTGTGATGAAGAACGTGAAGCGCGTCCAGCCGCCGGCGGGCTGGTATGACGCGTCCACGTTGGCGAACCCGTTCTCGCGGTGATGGGCGGGCGCGCCGGGCACCGGCGCGCCAACCCCCGCGCAGCCGGTCGTGAGCAGGACCAGCAGGAGGGCCGCGGGCGGGCGCAACGTCAGGCCGCGGGCTCCCCGAGCGGTAGCTCGACGACGAACGAGGCGCCGCCGTCTTCGCAGTTTCCGGCCCGCAGCACCCCGCCCAGCTCGGTGACGATCCCGTACGACACGGAGAGCCCGAGGCCGCTTCCCTCGCCGGGCGGCTTGGTCGTGAAGAACGGATCGAAGATCCGGGGCAGCGCGTCGTCCGGGATCCCCGGACCCGTATCGCGCACCTCGACGCAGGCGTGGCGGTCGGACGGCCACACGCGCACGGTCAGGACCCGCTGCGACGGATGCTTGGCCATCGCCTGGTGCGCGTTCTGGACGAGGTTGAGCAGCACCACCTGGAGCTGGTTCTCGTCGGCCCACACGAACGGGCACGAGGCGAAGTCGGTGACGACGCGGACGTTGTCCTGCTGGAGCTGGTAGCCCTTCAGCTCGAGGACCCGCCGCGCCTGGTCGGCGATCGTGCACGGCCGCCGCTCCGGCGTGTAGTGGCGCGCGAACAGGAGGAGGTTCTGCACGATGCGCGCGGCGCGACCGGCTTCCTCGGCCACGATGCCGAGGCGATCGCGCACGTGCGAGGTCGTCTCCGGGTGCGTGAGCAGGAGATGCGTCTGGCCGAGGATCGTCGTCAGCGGATTGTTGATCTCGTGCGCCACCCCCGAGGCCAGCTCGCCGACCGCCTTCATCTTCTCGGCGTGGATCAGCTGCGCGTGCGCGCGCTTGAGCTCGTCGAGCTGACGGAGCGATTCCGAGTAGAGCCGCGCGTTGTCGAGCGCCAGGCCGATCTGGTCGGCGGCCGCCTGGACGAGCGCCAGCTCGGGCTTGTCGAAGGGCTCCGCGGTCTTCCGCCCGAGCGAGAGCGTGCCCAGGATCTGGCCCCGGCTATGGATCGGCACGCACACGAAGCCGAGGATCTGCTCGCGCCGGACCGCGGCCTTCGCGCTCGGCAGCACGTTCGGGTCCTCGTAGTTTCGGTCGAGCCGGATGGTCTTGCCGGTCACCGCGACCCGGCCGATGAGCCCGGCGCCGAGCGGCAAGCTCCGATTCACCTCGCGCAGGCGGGCCGACATGCCGCGCTCACCCCGGAGCTCGAGCGTCCTGCCGTCCTCGGACAAGAGATGGAGGCTCGAGATCTCGTGGCCGGTGACACGGGTGAGCGCGTCGACCGCGGTGTGCAGGACTTCCTCGACGTCGAGCGTGCGGCTGACGGCCTCCGCGACGGTGTGGAGAATCCTGAGGTGCGGCTCGACGTCCGGGCGGCGACGCGCCCGTCGTCGCCGGTCAACCGGCGACTGGGAGTGACCGGCGCGCCGCTTCAAGCGCTGACTCCACGAGCGCCCGGTCTGCGGCCGGGAGATCACCGAACTCGGCGGCGACGTCGAGGAGCAGCTGCATCTCGGCGAGGTGTTCACCAGCGACCGCGCGTCGGCCGGCGGCCGCGTCGCGGGCCGCGGCCAGCGCGGCCGTCTCGAGCCGCTCGCCCGTCGAGGTCCGCGCGGGCGGCTGCATGGCGCGCGCGGCGCCGAAGGCGGCGCGGGCCAGACGCTTCCACGGGTCGCCCTCCGTGGCGGAGACCGTGGGGGCTTTGTCGCCCACGCGGGCGAGGCCCGCCGCGACCGCCCGGTCGAGATAGTCGAAGTCGAAGGGCTTCGCGACGTAGTCGAAGGCGCCCAGCTTGAGCGTTTCCTTGGCGAGGCTGACGTCCTCGTTCGCGGTCACCATGATGACCGGGACGTCCCCGTTGATCTCGCGGATTTTCCGGAGGACCTGCACCCCGTCGAGCCCGGGCATGCGAACGTCGAGCAGCACGAGGTCGGCCCGACCGCCGCGAACCACGGTCAGCGCCTCGGCACCACTCCCCGCCCCCTCGACCGCGTAACCCTCGGTGGTGAAGTACTCGGTCAATACCTCGCGCACGGGGGCCTCGTCATCGACGACCAGGATCCGTCCAAGGGCCATCAACAAGTATTCTACCCCAGGGACCTGTCCTGACCCTCAGCCCGCGGCGCGCGCCACGAACGCGTAGGCCAGCTCTAAAGCCGCGTCAAGCTTGGCCGGATCCTTTCCGCCGGCCTGGGCGATGTCGGGTCGACCTCCCCCGCCCCCGCCGACGGCCTTCGCAACCTCCTGGATGAGCTTGCCTGCCTGGAAGCGCGAGGTCAGGTCCTTCGTGACGGCCGCGATCAGATTCACCTTGCCGTCAACCACGCTTCCCACGCAGACGATTCCCGAACCGAGGCGATTTCGGAGCGTGTCCGCGACCGCGCGCAGCCCGTCGGCGTCCAGCCCGTCGATCCGGCCGGCGATCACGGCGACCCCGTTGACCTGGCGCGCGGCCTTGACGAGGTCCTCGGCGCGCGAGCGGGCGAGCCTGCCCTCGAGCTCCGCCAGCTGCTTTTCGAGCGCGCGCTGCTCCTCGAGGAGCTTCTGCAGCCGCTTGGGGACCTCCAGCGGGCCGATCTTGAGGAGCTCGGCCGCTTCGCGAAGCGCCGCTTCCTTGCGCGCCACGCTCTCGATCGCGGCGGGTCCCGCGACCGCCTCGACACGCCGCACGCCGGAGGCGACGGCGCCCTCGCCGGCGATCTTCAAGAGACCGATGTCGCCGGTCCGATCGAGATGGGTGCCGCCACACAGCTCGGTCGAGAAATCGCCGATCTTGATCACGCGCACGCGGTTGCCGTACTTCTCGCCGAACAGCGCCATCGCGCCCATCCGGAGCGCCTCGTCCAGCTCCATCTCGGACTGCGTGACCGGCACGTTGGCCTGGACCTGCTCGTTCACCAGCTCCTCGATCTGCTCGACCTCGCGGTCCTTCAGCGACGACGCGTGAGAGAAGTCGAAGCGCAGGTGATCCGGCGCCACGAGCGAGCCGGCCTGCGTCACGTGCGTGCCGAGCACGCGGCGGAGCCCCGCGTGAAGCAGGTGCGTGCCGGTGTGATGCCGGCGCAGACCCTGCCGCCGCGGCGTCTCGATGGTCACGGCGACGTCTTCGTTTTCGTGGAAGCCGCCGCTCACGACCTTGACCCGGTGCACGATCAGCTTGGAGCCGCGATAGTACGTGTCGACGATCTCGCCGCGGCCGCTTCGTCCGACGAGCGTGCCCGTGTCGCCCACCTGGCCGCCCGATTCCGCATAGGCCGGCGTGCGGTCGAGGATCATCTCGACCTCGGCGCCCTCCCCCGTCTCGGTGAGCCGCCGCGCGCCCCCCTCGCCCGCGTCGATCATCGCCAGGATCCGCGCCGGCGAGGCGAGCGACTCGTAGCCGACGAACTCGGTCGGCGCGATCTCGGCGCCGAGACGCTGGTAGATCGCCGAGGCCGCGGCGTCGTCGCCCGAGCCGAAGGTGGCACCGGCGCGCGCCCGCGCGCGCTGCGCCTCCATCTCGGCGTCCGCGGCCGCGCGTGTGCCCTCCGTCACCCGCCAGCCGGCGTCCTGGAAGACCTCCTCGGCGAGATCCATCGGGAAGCCGTAGGTATCGTAGAGCGTGAACAGGAAGCGGCCGTCCACCACGCGCCGCGTGTCGCTCGCGTGCTCGGCGAGATAGTCCTTGATCTTGAGCGTGCCGGTGTCGAGCGTCTCGGCGAAGCGCTCCTCCTCGCTGCGAACCGCCTCCTGGATGCGCCGCCGCTCGGCGACGATCTCCGGATAGGCCTCGCCCATCAGCTTGACGACCCAGTCGACGGTCTTCCACAGGAACGGCTCGGTGAGCCCGAGCATGCGACCGTGGCGCATGGCCCGTCGCATGATGCGGCGGAGCACGTAGCCGCGCCACTCGTTCGAGGGCGTCACGCCGTCGGCGATCAGGAACGTGGTCGTGCGCGCGTGGTCGGCGATCACCCGCATCGACACGTCGTCCGCCTCGCCGGCGCCGTAGCGGCGACGGGCGAGCGCCGAGGTCTCGGCGAGCAGCGGCGCGAAAAGATCGGTGTCGTAGCTCGATTCCTTGCCCTGCACGACCGCCGCGGCGCGCTCGAGCCCCATGCCGGTGTCGATCGAGGGCCGGGGCAGCGGCGTGAGCGTGCCGGCCGCGTCGCGGTTGAACTGCATGAAGACGAGGTTCCACACCTCGAGCCAGCGATCGCACTCGCACGCCGGGCCCTGGCACGGCCGGCCCGCCGCGACCTCGGCGCAGGCGATGTGATCGCCCTGGTGGACGTGCACCTCGGAGCACGGCCCGCAGGGGCCGGTGTCGCCCATCGCCCAGAAGTTGTCCTTCTCGCCCAATCTCAAGATCCGGTCGTCACCGAAGCCAGCCACGCGTTTCCACAGCGCGAACGCGTCGTCGTCGTCGGTGTACACGGTCGCGATCAGCCGCCGGCGATCGAGCGCGAGATCGCGCGTGAGGAACTCCCAGGCGAACGCGATCGCGTCGGGCTTGAAGTAGTCGCCGAAGGAGAAGTTGCCGAGCATCTCGAAGAACGTGTGATGCCGCGCGGTGCGGCCGACGTTCTCGAGGTCGTTGTGCTTGCCGCCCGCCCGCACGCACTTCTGACTGGTCGTCGCACGGACGTACGCGCGCCGCTCCTCGCCGAGGAAGATCGACTTGAACTGCACCATGCCCGCGTTGGTGAAGAGCAAGGTCGGGTCGTCGCCGGGCACGAGCGACGACGAGCGCACGCGGGTGTGGCCGTTGCGCTCGAAGTACTGCAGGAACGTCTCGCGGAGCTCGGCGCCTGTCATCGGAAGCGTCATTGTATCACCGCGACTCATCCTCGACCGGCGGGCCGACGCACTCGCGGACGACGCGCGCCACCACCGCCGCGGCGTAGCCGCGACGCAGGAGATGGTCGCGAAGACGCGACGCGGTCCGCACGCGATCGCCGCGCTGCAGCGCGGGCAAGCGCCGGCGGGCGACCGCGCGAGCGCGCTCGAGCTCGCCGTCTTCGAGCGCGCCCCTCAGCGCCGCGTCGACGAGCGCGGGGGCCACGCCGCGCGCCCGGAGCTCTGCGCGCAGGCGCGCCGGGCCGTAGCCGCGCGCCGCTCGCGCGGCGACCCAGTGGCGGGCGAACGCCTCGTCGTCGAGATAGCCGCGAGCGGTGAGATCGGCCACCACCGCGTCGGCGACGTCGGGAGGCGCCCCGCGCCGGCGCAGTCGCGTGGCCAGCTCGCGCGTGGTCCACGCGCGTCGGGAGAGGAGGTCGGCGGCAGCGAGCCGCGCGGTCCGCGCGTCGAGGCTTCGGCGCGGACCGCGCGGACTCGTTACGATCTCTTGAAGAAGGAGCTGCCGGTCGGGGACAGAGGGGCCCGCTCGGTCGTCCGCTGCTCGAACGACTGCTCGCCGGTCGAGAAGATGCCGCGGACCTTGAGGTCGAAGTCGTCGGCGTTGGTCGCCGCTTCGCGGGCGGTCTCGTACGAGATGATGCCGTCGCGATAGAGCTTGAGCAGGCACTGGTCGAAGGTCTGCATGCCGTATTGTGACTGTCCCTGTGCAATAAATGCCGGGATCTCCGGCGTGCGCTTGGCTTCCCGGATGCAGTCCTTGATGGCGCCGGTGCCGACGAGGATCTCGACGGCCGGGATGCGGCCTTCGCCGCCGATCTTCGGGATGAGACGCTGCGAGACGATGCCGACGATGACGGCCGCGAGCTGGTCGCGGATCTGCTGCTCCTGGTGCGGCGGGAACGTACCAATGATGCGGTTGACGGTCTCGCTGGAGTTCAGGGTGTGGAGCGTCGAGAACACCAGGTGGCCCGTCTCCGCGGCATGGAGCGCGACCGACATCGTCTCCGGGTCGCGCATTTCACCGACGAGGATCACGTCCGGGTCCTCGCGGAGCGCGGCGCGGAGCGCGGTGGCGAAGCTCGGCGAGTCGTGGCCGATCTCACGCTGGCTGACGACGCAGCCGATGTCGTCGTGGGTGAACTCGATCGGGTCCTCGATCGTGATGATGTGGTCGTTGCGGGTGCGATTGATGTAGTCGATCATCGCCGCGAGCGTCGTCGACTTACCCGAGCCGGTGATGCCCGTGACCAGCAAGAGCCCGCGGCGTTCCATCGAGAGCTGCTCGAGCACTTCCGGCAGCCCAAGCTCCTCGAACTTCGGCTTCTTCGACGGAATCGATCTCAGGACTGCGCGGACCGATCCCAGGGCCAGGAACATGTTCACGCGGAAGCGGCCGAAGTTCGGCACCGCGTATGCCGAGTCGACCTCGCGCCCGTCCATGAGCTGGGCGTACATCCGCTCGGTGAGACACCGGTGCGCGATCGCGTCCATGTCCTCGGCGGTGATCACGCCGAGATCCCCCTGCGGCACCAGCCGGCCGTGGATCCGGAGGATGACCGGAGCGTTGGCCTTCAGGTGCAGGTCGGAGGCGCCGCGCTCGACGCCGGTGACCAGGAGCTTGTCGAATTCCATCGGCATGAACTGCTCCTATTTGATCGGCACCGCCTGGCGAAGTCCGAGAGTGTCGCGGAGCTTCGATTCGAGGTCCGCCAGAACCACCGGATTGTCCTGGAGCCACTTCTTGGCGTTCTCGCGTCCCTGTCCGATTCGCTCACTCTTGAAGGTGTACCAGGTTCCGGACTTCTCGATCAGGCCGTGGTCGACGCCAGCGTCCAGCACGCTGCCCGTCTTCGAGATCCCTTCGCCGTAGAGCACGTCGAACTCCGCCTCTCTGAACGGCGGAGCGAGCTTGTTCTTGACCACCTTGACCTTGGTCCGGACGCCGAGCGACTCCGTCCCCTGCTTGATCGCGTCCTGGCGCCGGATGTCGAGCCGAATGGAGGCATAGAATTTCAGCGCACGCCCGCCCGTGGTGGTCTCGGGGTTGCCGAACATCACGCCGATCTTCTCGCGGATCTGGTTGATGAAGATCACGATCGCGCCCGAGCGCGAGATGGCCGAGGTGAGCTTGCGGAGCGCCTGAGACATGAGGCGCGCCTGCAGGCCCGGCAACGAGTCGCCCATGTCGCCGTCGAGCTCGGCGCGAGGGACCAGCGCCGCCACCGAGTCGATGACGATCACGTCGACGGCGTTGGATCGGACGAGCGTCTCGGTGATCTCCAGCGCCTGCTCGCCGGTGTCGGGCTGCGAGATCAGGAGCTCGTCGATGTTGACCCCGAGCTTGCGCGCGTAGATCGGGTCGAGCGCATGCTCGGCGTCGATGAACGCGGCGATGCCGCCCAGATGCTGCGCCTCGGCGACCACGTGGAGCGCGAGCGTGGTCTTGCCGGAGGACTCCGGGCCGTAGATCTCGGTGACCCGTCCTCGCGGCAGGCCGCCGACGCCGAGCGCCACGTCGAGCGACAGGGCGCCAGTCGGAATGACCGCGATCTCCTCGAGGGGGCCGCCGGCGCCCAGGCGCATGACCGAGCCCTTGCCAAACTGCCGCTCGATTTGCGAGATCGCCAACTCTAGGGCCTGCCGTCGCTCGTTCTTAGCTTCAGCCATGCGGCTCTCCTTATTTATCCTCGCACGTATCCTCGCACGCTCGCTGCACGTTTCGTTCGTTATCGCTTTCGGCCATTCTAGGTGGCCCTGCTCCGGGGCGTCAATGTCCCGAGACTCAGACAGGGGCCCCAAGCGTCATCTTCGCCAGCTCGGTGTAACGGGCTCCGCGGGGCCCAAGCTCGCTCCGCATCAGGGCGGCGCCTGGAACCAGCATCCGGCCGAATTCACGCACCGTCGCGAGGCCGAGAGCCTCCGTGAGCGCGGGATCGCGTCCAGGTCGGCGCACCCGGCCGAGCGTGACGTGGGGCGAAAACGGCCGCTCCTCGCGGGCAAAGCCGAGCTCGGCGAGCGCCGCGTCGACGCGGCGGGCGAGCTCGACCATCTCGGTCGCGCCGTCGGTCACGCCGGCCCAGATCACCCTTGGCCTCGTGCCCGATGGGAAGGCGCCCAACCCCCGGATTCGCGCCTCGAAGGGGCGCAGGTCCAGGCCAGACTGGGTCAGCGCAGCGACGATGGCGTCGATCCGCGTCTCGGGCACCGTGCCGAGAAACTTGAGCGTGAGGTGAAGATTGCCCGGTGCGACCCACGCGACATCGCGCGCCACCGGGCGAAGCCGCTCGATCGCTTCACCGAGCTCTCGTCGGATCGCGTCGTCGAGCAGGATCGCGACGAAGGCGCGAATGTCTGTTATCGCGGTGCATCCAGGAGCTGGAGCAGGTTTCGGATGCCCTGGCGCCGCTCGGCATCCGGCTCGGCGACGAGCGCCGCGCGGAGATCGGCGAGGGCCCCGTCGTGGTCGCCCCTGAGCTCTTTTTCCAGACCGCGGGCCGCCAGCGCCCGCGAATCGAGCGGCACCGGCGCCGGCGCGGGCGGAGTCGGGATCGACGCGACATCCGGCCGCGGCGCGGGCGCCGGCGCCGTTGACGGCGCGCTCTCTGACGTCGGCGCACCGACCGCGCTCGCAGAGGGTGGGGCGACAGCGGAAGGCGTCGCGGCAGGTGGCGCTGGCACGGCGACAACCGGTGGCGGCGGGGCCGCGCCCTCCGCTGGTGGCATGGTCTCGGCCGCCGGCGGGCTGGCCGGCGAAGTCGCCGCAGTGGACGGGGCCGCAGCGTCCGACGGAGCCGCGCCCGGCGTCGTCGGTAGCGCTGCAACCGGATGTGCCGGCGCCGGGGCGGCACTGGACGGTTGCTGAGGCGAGGACTCGCCGGACGCCGGCGGCTTGGTGGTCGGTGCGGGCGTCGTGGAGGGCGTGGGCGGCGGCGCTTCAGCAGGCGGAGCGGCAGCGGTCGGTGGTTGCGTCCGCGACGCGTCAGCCGATGGAGGCGTCGTGGGAGCCGCGCGTGACGGCGGCTGAGCCGGCGGCGCCGACGGGCTGGCCGCGGCGAGCATCAGCGCCCTCTCACCGGGATCCGACTCGAGCTCGATCGCGCGTTGCCAGTCGGCACGCGCGCGGTCGACATCGCCGCTGAGCGATCGCGCGGTCCCCCTCGCGAAGAGCGCCCTCGCGTGATGCGGGTTCGTCGAGAACGCCACGGTCAGATCCGCGATCGCTCCCTGGTAGTCCTTCTTGGCGATCATCGCGACGCCCCGATTGAAGAGGATGTCGCCGTCGGCGGTCCCGAGCGCAACCGCCCTGGTGTAATCCACGATCGCGCCGTCCAGATCGCCGAGATGCGCGCGGACGGCGCCGCGGTTCGCGTACGCGGCGGCCGACGTGGGCGAGTCGCGGATCGCCTGGTCGAAGGCGTCCTTCGCCGCGGCGTAATTACCCTGGTGCATCAGGCCGACGCCGCGGTCGAGCGGCGTCACGCTCGAGCACGCCGCCAGTGCCAGGGCGATCGCCGCGATCCACACCCTCACGCCTGCCCTCGCAGCGAGCGGCGCAGCATGTCGAGCGCGGCCTGGGTCGACTGCCACTTGACCGCAGCTCGATCGCCGGAAAAGTAGAACCGGCGCGCGAACGTCTCGCCCCGGACGGCCAGGCCGACGAACACCGTGCCGACCGGTTTCGTCGGCGTGCCGCCGTCGGGGCCGGCGATCCCGGTGACCGCGAGCGCGCACGGCGCGCCGGCGAGCGTCGCGACCCCGCGCGCCATCGCCTCGGCGCACGACCCGCTGACCGTTCCGTGGGCTCTCAGGATCGATTCCGGCACTCCGAGGAGCTCCTCCTTCGAACGGTTCGAATACGCGAGCACGCCGCGCTCGAAATACGCCGACGAGCCCGGCACGCTGGTGAGGCGGTGGCCCAGGAGCCCGCCGGTGCACGATTCGGCCACCGCGAGGGTCAGCTGCCGCTCGAGCAACATCCGGCCGACGACCATCTCGAGCGTCTCCCCGTCGCGCCCGTAGCAGTCCTCTCCGAGGAGCGCGCCGATCCCGATCTCGGCCTTCGCCAGGCTCCGCGTGGCTTCCGCCGGGGTCGAGGCGCGCGCCCGCAGCCTCACCCAGACCTCGCCGTCGGCCGGGATGGTCGAGACGGTCACCTCGCCGTCACGGCCGAGCCAGTCGACGAGCCGCTCCTCGACGTCGGCCGCGGTGAGGCCGGCCGTGCGCAACGTGCGAACGACCGAGGTCCCACGCCCCCCGGCCCAGTCGCGGGCGAACGACGTCAAATGCTGCGCGATCGTCGGCTGGAGCGTGGCGTCGCGCGCGAGCACCGCGAAGGCCCGCTGACCGCTCTCAATCGCCCATCCCGCCTCGGCGTCGGCCGTGACCCACACCGTCGCGCCCTGGGGCAAGAGCGCCAGCCGCTCGGCACGTCGCGGCAGCGGGCGGTCGAGCCGGCGATAGCGCTCCTGGAGCGTCGTGAGGAGCCGGTCGTTGAGGACGAGCCGCGCGCCGGTCACACGCGCGAGCACGCGGCGCACGATGTCGCCGGCCGAGCCTCCGCCGCCCGTGAGCACGACGGTCAGGGCCTCATCGGACCCGAGCGCCCGCTCGAGCGCGCTCTCGTCGTCTTCGACGAAGACGCGGCTCACGACGTTGACGCCAGCGGCGCCGAGCGCCGCCGCGACCGCCGCGCCGTCGGCGCCGGGGGACGGCATCGCCCCGACCGTGACGATGTGGGCGCTCGCTGTCACGGCCAGGCGAAGACGGCTCGGCCGATGACGATCACGATCAGAGCGTACAACCCCGCGATCAGATCATCCACCATGATCCCGATGCCGCCGGGGGCGTGCTGACTCGAGCGTGCCGGGAACGGTTTGGTGACGTCGAAGATCCTGAACAGGACGAAGCCCACCGCCAGCACCGGCAGGGTCGGCGCGAACGGCGCGACCGCGACCGTCATGCCCGCGACCTCGTCGATGACGATGGCGCCGGGGTCCTTGAGGCCGCCGAGCAGGCGCTCGGCCCGGTGGGCGGCCCAGGTTCCCACGAGCGTGACCGCGATGAGGAACAGGAAGACGCCGGCGCGCGAGAACGGAACGAGCCAGAGAATAAGGACGGCCAGGGCGCTCCCGGCAGTACCGGGGGCCACCGGGGAGTAGCCGGCGCCGAAGCCGGTTGCGATGACGAGCGCGACGCGGTCGAGCGCCGTGGTGCGGCTAGGCGCGCTCGCCGACCAGCTCGTATCCCTCGACCTCGACGATGCGGATGCGCGCGAACCTTCCGGGCGTCAGGCTGCGATCCCTCAGATAGACGACGCCGTCGATCTCGGGCGCCTGTCCGGCCGTCCGACCTTCCCACGCGAACGCCGGATCCTCGCTCGGGCCGTCGACCAGGACGTCGGTGACCGTGCCGGCGAGCGCGGCATGGCGCTCCCAGGCCCGACGGTCCTGATGCTCTTGCACGATCGCCGCGCGCTCGGCCGCGACCTCGGGCGTGACCTGGTCGGCGAACGCGACGGAGGGCGTCCCCTCCTCGGGCGAGTAGGTGAAGACGCCGAGCCGGTCGAAGCGCGTCTCCTCGAGGAACTCCAGCGTGTTCTGGAACGCCGTCTCGGTCTCACCCGGGAAGCCGACGAGGACGGTCGTGCGGACGGTGAGCCCCGGGATCGCGTCACGGAACGCTCGGACAATCTCCCGCATCCGCTTCGCGGTCACCGCGCGACGCATGGCGCGCAGCACGCCGTCGTCGCCGTGCTGGACGGGCATGTCCAGGTAGGGCACGACTCGCGCCCGTGCCCATCGCTCGATGAGCCGGTCGTTCACGTGCGCCGGGTGCAGGTACATGGGCCGGATCCATGGGATCCGCGTCTCGCCGAGGGCCAACAGCAGGTCGGCGATGTCACCGTTGCCGGCAATGTCACGGCCGTACGCGAGCGTGTCCTGGGAGACGAGGATCGCCTCTTGAACCCCGCGCCCCGCCAGCCCCTCGACCTCCTTCACGATGTCGGGAAGAGGGCGGCTCCGGTGACGGCCGCGGAACTGAGGAATCGCGCAGAAGGTGCAGCCCATGTCGCAGCCCTCGGCGATCTTCACGTAGGCGTACGGAACCCGGCCGGTCAGAAGGCGCGGCGTGGTCGCGTCGTAGAGGTATCCCGGGGGCGCAGAGCTCGCCCAGTCGTGGCGGCCGGCCGCCTGGCGGACCAGCTCGACGATGCGCGAGAGATTCGAGGTACCGAGGATCCCGTCGACCTCCGGCATCTCTTTCAAGATGTCGCCGCCGTAGCGCTGGGTGAGGCAGCCCGTGACGATGAGGGCACGGCAGGACCCCCGCTGCTTCAGCTTCGCGAGCTCGAGGATCGTGTCGATCGATTCCTCGCGCGCACGGTCGATGAAGGCGCAGGTGTTGACGACGAGGCACTCGGCGTCTTCGGGGCGCTCCGTGAGCGGAAACCCGGCCTCGGTCAGCATGCCGAGCATCAGCTCGGAGTCGACCTGGTTCTTCGGACAGCCGAGGGTCGTCAGATGGACCTTCATGGACGGGAGCCAGTATACCGTGCCCACAGCGCCAAACGACCGTGGGCAAAAGGGCCGGAGCGTCACATGACCAGCTACGGTCTCTCGAAGAGCAGAGGGACGAACCAGACGAACGCTCCGTACGCGCTCGCTGTCGCCTCCATCACGGTTGCCGCGAGAAACACCAGGCGAGAGAGGCGAGACGGCGAGAGAACTGTGCAGACGAGAAACGTGAGCGCGAGGAGTGGCGCGACCAGGATCCTGAGCACGGAGAATTCGACCCACGTGGCGAGCGGCGAAGGCGCAGCATGCCTGCCAATGGCAAAGAGGACAGCTGCCGTAAGCGCTGTGACCGCGACACCCAGGCCGAAGACAGAGAGCACCGTCCAGAAGTGACGATACGGTCTGAGGAAGAAGAGTGCGGCGCCCGTAGCAGGAGTGCCGGGACGACCGTGGGCAACCGCTCGGCGCTCCCACGGTCTCAGACGCTGCGATAATTCGTGAACTGGAGCGCGATGCCGAGGTCCTTGTCCTTCAGCATCGCAATGATCTTCTGCAGATCGTCGCGGTTCTTGCCGGCGACACGCACCTGGTCTTCCTGGATCGAGGCCTGCACCCGGACCTTGCTGTCCTTGATGAGGCGCACGATCTCCTTGGCACGCTCGATCGGGATGCCCTGCTGGAGCGCGATCTTCTGGCGAAGCGTACCGCCCGAGGCCTGCTCGACCTCGCCGTACGTGAGCGCCTTCAGCGGCACGCCGCGCTTGTGCAGGCGCGACTGGAGGATGTCGACGACCGCCTTGAGCTTCATATCGTCGGGCGCGGTCGCGGTGATGTCGGCTTTCTCGATGGTCAGGCCGCACTTGGTGCCCTTGAGGTCGTAGCGCGTCTCGATTTCCCGTCGCGCCTGGTCGAGGGCGTTCGTCACCTCTTGCATGTCGATCTTGCACGCGATGTCGAATGAGTTTTCGGCGGCCATGGTCCCCCCGCTACTTGAGCGGTACGATCACGACACCTTTGGGCGCGACGAAGGTGAACGTCCGCTCCGGCAACCCGCTATTCACCACCATCTTCGAGAAGCGCATCGTCACCGTGTTCTCGAACTGATCGTGCACCACGGCCTTCCTGATCTCCCAGCTCTTCGGGTCCATCGACAGGATCAGCCGCGTCATCGTCGGTAACGGTTGCTTCGGAGTCAGGTCGAGGGCCCAGTTGCCCTCGGTGTCTTTCGGCTGGGCCGGGTTCAGGAAGCGCACCTGAAACTCCGTGCGCAAGCGTCCGAGCCCCGCGAGGAAGCTGCCGGCGGGGCCGGCCAGCGCCTCGGGCGCGTCGGCGACATTGGCCTGGTTCAGGGTGGGCGTGTAAACCCAAAGCTTCTTGCCGTCGGAGACGATCTCCTGGGGCGTGGGCTCGGTGTACTCCCAGCGGAGCTTGCCGCCCTTCTTCAAGTAGACCGTGCCCTTCGCCGGAATCGTCTGATTGAGGCTCTTGTTGAAGGCCGTCTGCGTGAAGTCGGCGCGCAAGTCGGTCATGCGACCGTACACGGCTTCGATCTCGCGGACGACCTCGTCGAGCGACTGCGCCGCCGCCGGGACGGCCACCGCCGTCACCAATAGGGCGAGTAGCAGCGCCGCAACCGCTCTGTTCATGCCCTCACTTTACACTAGAGTTCGGACCACCCCCGTGAGCCGTTGGGCGATACACACTTGACGCGCCGAGCGCGGCCCGTCAGAGTACCGACGTGGACCAGGAGCTCGTCGCTTACCTCGACCAGGGTTTCTCGCAGCTGAAGTCCGAGCTCAGGTCGGAGATCGCGCTCGAGCTCCGCAGCGAAATCGCGGCGAGCGCCGCGGGGGTGAAGTGAAGTCGGAGCTTCGTGCCGACATCGCGGCGAGCGCCGCGCAGACGCGGCGGCACTTCGACGTGGTCGCCGATCGTCTCATGGACAAGATCCAGCTCGTCGGCGAGGGAGTCATCGGCGTCGATCAGAAGCTCGATCGCTTCCGTGGCGACGTCGCCGACGAATTTCAGCGGGTCGACCGCCGCCTGCTACGGCTCGAGGCGCGTACGATTGGCTAGACGGGTTAGCGGTTAGGCGCCATCTCCGCCACGATCAGCCGGTAGTCGGCGCGCGGCTTGAACGCGACGCGTCGGCTCACGCCGTACACGATGGTCTCCTGGAACAGCTCGACCCACGGCTTCTCGTCGTGGATGATCTGAGTCGCTTCCATATAGAGGGCGCGACGCTTGGCCGGGTCGAGCGAGTACCGCGCCTGTTCCATCAAATCGTGGAAGCGCTGGCCGGGCTGGCTGCCGGTCCAGTACTTCCCGTTGAAGCCGTTCGGGTGCCACAACCGCCAGAGACTTCCGTCCGCGTCGAGGAGCGTCGACTGCGGGTTGCCGAGGAGAAGCCCGTTCGGCGGAATGGCCCGCTCGTTGAGCATGCGCTGGCGGGCTCCCATCTCCATGATGTCGATCTTGGCGCGAATGCCGGACTTCGCCCACATGTCGGCAATCGCCTCGAGCAGGAACTTGTCGTTGACCATCGTGCCGCTCCCGGCGTGCAGCGACACGTCGATGCCGTTCGGGCGCCCGACCTCGGCCAGGAGCTGCTTCGCCTTGGCCGGGTCGAAGGAATACGGCTTGAGCGAGGCGTTGTAGCCGAAGTCGGTGTCGGCGACGCCGCCGCTGAAGGGCCTGCCCTGTCCCGCGTAGAGGTTCTTGATGATCGAGCCGATGTCGAGCGCGTAGTGGAGCGCCTGGCGCGCACGCTTGTCGGCGAGCGGCGGCTGCGTGCTGTTGATCGAGAGGGTGACGATGCGGCTCGACGGTGCGGCGAGGATCTGCGTGGCGCGACCGTCGGCGATGGACTTGATGCGATCGGGCGGGACGTTCGTGATGATGTCCGCTTCGCCCTTCTCGAGCGCCACGATCCGCGGGAAGTCCTCGGGGATCGGTTTCCAGATCACCCGATCGATCGCCGGCGCCCGGCCTTCCCAGCCCCACCAGTAGCGGTTGGCCTCCATGACCAGGCGCTCGTCCTTCACCCACTCGACGAACTTGTAGGCGCCCGTGCCCACGGGGCGCCGGGCCAGCTCCTTCACGCCGTCATCGGTCGTCAGGCGCGCCGGAAGGATCTGAGCTCCCATCTGCGCCACGCGTACCAGGAGCAACGGATCGGGCTTCTTGGTCACGATCCGGATCGTCGTCGGGTTCACGATCTGGACGGCTTCGATCGTCGCGAAGCCGGGCTGGACCACGGTCCTGCCCGGCTGGAGATTGCGCTCGAGGGTCGCCTTGACGTCCTCGGCCGTCAGCGGCGCGCCGTCGTGGAACTTGACGCCCTGGCGCAAGGTGAACTCCCAGGTCGTCTCGTTGAGGTTCTTCCAGGAGGTGGCCAGCCCCGGTTGCAGGCGCAGCGAATTGTCCCAGCGCGTGAGCGCGTCATAGAGGTTGTAGAAGTAGTTCACGGTCAAGACCTGCGTGCTCCGGCCCGGATCCATCGTCGTGGCCTCGGCGGGCTGCGAGATCGTGATCTGGACCTGAGCGTGCGCGGTCGACGCGAGCGCGGCGAGCAGCGTGATGGCGAC
>Ga0209055_1000754_pt1 | contig 22266 bp, 18 predicted proteins | sample GraSoiAngelo_110_FD_185875 | JGI IMG/M metagenome (GOLD analysis project Ga0209055, IMG submission 185875) | Grasslands soil microbial communities from the Angelo Coastal Reserve, California, USA - 14_0903_12_30cm (SPAdes) (version 2) | ecosystem: Environmental > Terrestrial > Soil > Grasslands ... | reverse complement strand
ACTGCTTCTGGATGGCGCGCACGTTGGCGACGTCGGCCGGACCCTGAACGGCGGTACGCGTGATGCTGTACACGAAGTTCCCCTCGCTCCGCAGCACACGGGTGACGCGTGCGGGCTTGTCGCCCGTCCATCTCGGGCCGGCCACGAGGTAGTAGCCCTTGTCGAAGCCAGTGGTCCGGGCGCCGATGTAGCCGAGGTTGTGCGTGTAGAGATCGACGAGCTGAAACGAGTAGTAGCGCTGGTCCTTGACCGACGGGACGCCGATCACCATCGGCTCCGCGTGCAGGTCGAGCCAGGCGGACGAGTAGAGCGTGTCGTTGTTCGGCCGCTCGCTCGTCTTGACCTGGGGGCCGACCAGGGCCATCGAGTGATGGAGCTGGTTGAAGGGCGCGCGGTAGGAGTTGGATTGCCGGTCGATCGCCTGGACGTACATCGTGCGGTAGTTCTCCAGCATCGGATACGCGAAGACGTACGCCTCTTCGGCGATCGCTTTGGCTTCGTCGGTGGTGATCTTGTCGGCCGCGGCGGCGACGGTCGCGCCGAGGCAGACGATGGCCACCATGAGCAGGCGGCTTGGCAGTCTCATCGTTCTCCTATCGCGATTGACGGTGGTGGGTGAACACGTCGTCGCACTTTCCCTCACGGAAGCGTGGCGACGTCGAAGACGTGGTAGCCCCACGCCGGCAGATCGAGGTAGAGCCCGCTCCCGGCGAGCTCGTCGCCGTCGCGCTCGTAGATCGTGATCGGGTTCATGAGGTCGCATAGCACGATTCTGCGTCGGCGAAGTCCTTCGTCCGGCACCGTGAGGTAGCACTGTGCCTGGGTCGGACCGTAGTTGACCGCGACCAGTAGCCGCCGACCTGCGCCCGACCAGGAGAACGTGACGAACCGCTCCCAGCCGCGATTGCCGACCCACGCCGGAGCCGGCTCGAGGAGCCGCCAATCGCCGTTGCGAGCCTCCCAGCGTCGCAGGCAGGTGAGCAAGCGGGCGTAGTACGACGCGAGCTCGTGATCGATCGGCTCCGCCGCCCGTCGGCGCAGATGATTCGAAGCGCGAAGCCGTCGTCCGGAGCGCTGGCCGTCGTGGATGAAGCGCAGACCCGGCGCGAGGAAGGCCACGATCGCGGCGGCGTGATGAACCGCGGGCGGAAAGACGGCGGCCGCGCGCGGCTCGTCGTGGTTCTCCAGAAAGCGCGCGGACCGGCGCTGGTAGTCGAGATCGGCCAGGAGATGACCCCGCACGGCCTCGCCGTCCTGGGCGCGCAGCCGGTCGTAGCAACGCTTGTCGTAGGTGTAATCGAATCCCTGCTGCTGCAAGGCCCACTCGAGATCCCAGTACGCCTCGGCCAGGAAGACGAAATACGGCCGGCGCCGGCGCACGCGCTCGATGGCGACCGGCCAGAACGGGTCGTCGCCGGGCGCGCTGCCGTCCGCCGGACGCGCGCGATCGCCCCAGGTGCGCCGGATCACGTCGGGCAGCACCAGCATGGCCATGTCGCAGCGCACGCCGTCACACTGAGCGGCGATCCCGTCGAGCACGGCGAGCATCGCCTCGCGGAAGCCGGCGTGCCGATAGTTGACCTGCAGCGTGTCGGTCCACCCTGGAAAGTACGGGTCGCGCCCATGGGCGAGCACGCGCGAGCCGAGCCGCGTGTCGACGCGGATGTAGTTCTGAGGCTCGCGCGCGAGGTCCGCGTCGGTTCCGTGAACGTAGAACTCTGGATGCTCGCGCACCCAGGGATGATCGAGCGCGGTGTGATTGGGCACGAAGTCGAGCATGAGCTTGGCGCCGCGCTCGGCGAGTCGCCTGCGGAATCGCTCGAGCGCTCCCGGCCCGCCGAAGTCGCGGTGGACGACGTATTCGCGGACGGCAAAGGGCGAGCCGCCCACGTCGTCGGCAGTGAAATCGGGGAGGAGCTCGCGATACTCCGGCTGCAGCTCGGGCATGCGCAGCGACACCTGACGCCCGGCCTCGCCTGTCTGCCAGACTCCGAGGAGCCACACCCAGTCAAAGCCGTCGGCCGCGATCTCATCGAGCGCCGAGTCGGGGACGTCCTCGAGCGTCGCCGCCCGCCCCAGAGCCGCGCCGAGCTCGTACAGCAAGATCCGCGTGTTGATCTGATAGAGCACCGGATTCCGCGGGTCGGCCATCTTCAGCGCCGCCTGGTCGACGGATCCTGACAGGCGGCGGCGACCTCCTGGAACGGGACCTGAGCGCCCACGAGCGGGTTGTACAGGCCGCCCGTCTGCCGATACCTGTAGCGGTACGTCATGGACAAGGTTAGCGTGCGGTCGAGGTAGAAAGAGTACTCTTTTGATTCCTCGTCGCGATTGCCCTCGTCATCGGCGAGGGCCGTGGAGGGTAGCCGGATGAAGATTGTCACCGCGGGGCTCGCCGTGGCGGCAATGCTCGCGTTTCAGGCATGCAGGTCGGCCGGCGCGCTCGGCGCCGGCGAGACGCCCGTGATCCCGAGCGAGACGGTGGGCGAGGCCGGTGTGGTGACGATCCGGGCATGGGTCGACGCCATCGACAAGACGAACCGCACGGTCACGCTCAAGGGCCCCCGCGGGGGTACCGTGACGCTCGACGTAAAGGACCCCACGAAGCTCGACGCGATGGCAGTGGGCGACCCGGTCGTGGCCGCGTACCTGGAGGCGCTGGCGCTCAAGGTGAGGAGAGTGCCGGGCGCCGGACCCGGCACGAGCGTGCAGGAAGCCAGGGCGGAGATCACATCGGCGACCGTCGGCCGCGAGGTCGTCGTGACCGCCACGATCACCGCGGTCGATAGAAATGCCCAGACCGTGACCATCAAAGACCCGAGGGGTAACCCGGAGACCATCAAGGTGAAGGACCCGGCGAACCTCCAGGGAATCGATGCAGGGGACCTGGCCGAGCTCACCTACACGCAGGCGCTCGCGATCACGCTCGACAAGGCTGGCCTATGAGCCGCGCGATCCTAGCTCTTCTCCCTGCCCGTGGTGATCGCGGCTAGTCAGCGAGGTCGCGTTCGGAGGCGACGCTCGGCTCGGGGGTCGGGCCGTAGCGGCGCACGGCGAAGTCGATAGCGCGCAGCAGCGCCAGGACGTGGGCGTCCTCTCGCCAGCGGAAGAAGAGGTGGTCGGCGCCGAGCGCCACCAGGTTCAAGCCGTTGGGCCACACGGTGTCGGCCAGCAGCACCACGCCGTCGTTGGGGCCGTGGGGCCTGAGAACCTGATAGCCCCCGTAGACCTGATACCCGACGCTGCCGGAGACGGGCACCGCGACGATGTTGAGCACGGTGATCGTCTCGGGCATCCGCCGCCCGTCGAGACGCCGACGGCTCGGTCCCGTCGCCAGCGACTCCAGCGCGTCCCAGCTCCAGCCGCTCACCCAGAAAATTCCCCGCGCCAGCCATTTGACAGGCGGGCGGAGCGCGGCGTCCGCCAGCGGCGTGCCGCCGAGCGCCCCCGCGATATTGATCCAGGCGACGACGCAGGTGGACTCCGCCGGCGTCAGACCGGTCAGCGCCAGGGCCGCTTCGGCGCCGGACTTACTGGCGCTGACGATCACGACGGGGCCGCCGCTACAGCCGATTGCGCGGATCGTATCGACGATGACCGCGGCATTGGCCTCCACGGAGTCGCTTTCGCCGGACGCGATCAGCCGGCTGGAGATCCCGAGCCGTCCGATGATCCCCCGCTGGAACGCGAAGTCGGATCCGGTCTCGGGATGGCTCTTGTGAAGCCACGACGGGGCGAAGACGAGCGTATAGGGAAAGGCGCGTGGTCGTTTCAGCGCCTCGGCCGAGCGTTCCGGGCCCTCGCGAAGAAAACGATCGAACGCCGCTTGCACGGCCTGGCTCTTGGGGTCGGCGCCGAGCGCCTTCGCGAAAACGAGCGCCCCGAAATCCATCGACGCTTCGCGTCCGAGCTCGCGCAGACGCGCCTGGTCGGGCAACCGCGAGATCTCCACCGGGTCGCCCGCGCCCGCGAGGTGGGCGAGGCGGGTGTCGGGCGTCGTTCCCGCCGTCGATCGCGCCCCGGCCGACCGGCGAGCCAGAAGCTCGGCGAGCAGCTGGCGCGCCGCGTCCGAGTCGACCATGCCGGCGAGATCGGAGTCCGGGGTGTCGCCGATGACGAGGTCGGACTGGCGTGCGCAGCCGACCGCGAGCGTGAGGGCGAGCGCGAGCACGATCCCCGTTACTGCCCGCGTGTAGCGGTCCGCGCAGGTCATGGTCGTGAGCATCGGGCGCCCATTGAGTCCATTGTATATAGTCTATATATACGGCATATCCGGCGACCTCGGTTGACACGCCGAGACCAAGGTCGGGCGTGAATACTACGGCTTGGCAATTTCCTGCAGGTACCACTCCGTGTAGCGGATCACGTTGTACTCCCGTCTGGTGGAGTAGGGCCCCGGCGTGAACGCCGAGGAGCTCACGCCGGCCTGATTCTTCTCGCAGAGATCCCAGTCTTGCTCGCTGGTGAGCTCCCAGAACGGGAGCAGCGTGTCCAGCGTGTAGTCCTTGCCTTCGACGGCGCCCTCGCGGACGAGCCACTGAACCTGCACGAGCGTCCTCTGCGGACCGGCCGGCGCCAGGCGCGTCGACACCGCGTGGTCACCGCTCGCGTGGTCCCAGAAGTTCGGCATCGTGCGCATGCGCAGGGTGCCGACGTCGCGCGTGGAATAATCGCCCATCAGCGGCGCCACCGGCCGGCCGTCCATCGACTCGCTGACCCAGCCCGGCACCAGCGGGGTGCGGTTAATGGACCACCAGCAGTCGCGCGACGGGAACCGCACCAAGCCGGCTTCTTGATAGTCGATCGCGATCCCATCGGCCTCGAGTTGCGCCGAGGTCGCGCGCGCCCGGGCCTCGATCTCGTGCTTGAGCGCGGCGTCGTCGATCGGCGCGTTGTCGTAGTTGGCCTTCACGTACTGGGGGTGGTTCACGTTGCAGTGCCAGCACTCGCGGTTGTTTTCCCAGACGAGCTTCCAGTTCGCGCGCACTTCGTAGCTGCGCGTCGCCGCCACCTTGGCGCGCTCGAGGCCCTGCGGGCGTAGCAGCGCGCCGAGCGAGCGCTCGGCCTCCTCGAACGGGATCGGATCCGGGGCCAGGCAGACGAAGATCAACCCGCCCACCTCGCGGACGTGCATGCGGTGCAGGCCGAAGTCGCGGCGGTCGAGGTCGCCTTCCTTATCCATGCCGCCGCACGCGGCGAGCTCGCCGTTTCTCGCATACGACCACTGGTGATAGGGGCACACGATGCGGCCGACGTGTCCGGACTCGGCCTGGCAGACCTTCATGCCGCGGTGGCGGCAGGTGTTGTGGAGCGCGTGGATCCGCTCGTCATCGCCGCGGATGACGATGATCGAGTCGGTGTCGACGTCGAAGACGAAGTAGTCGCCCGGCTGCTTGACCTGGCACGTGTGGCCCGCGAAGAGCCAGCCGCGCCGCCAGATACGCTCGAGGTCGAGCTGGTAGATCCCGGGATCGGTCTGGAACGCGCGCTGGAGCGCGTACCCGGGCTTGTGCTCGCTGATCAGACGATCGAGGAGCGCCTGGGCGTCTGCGTGCTGGGAGGCCGTCAGGAACGGGCTCGACATCGCCTCCTTATTATAGGCAAAGCACTATAGGCGGAGCCGGATTCGGGACGGAATCGGGGGCCTACAGGCGCAGCCGAGAACCGGCCGGATCGTACAGCACGTCCGGCGCCACTTCCGCGCCGAAGCGCCGGCCGAACGCCTCCACCTCGAGCGGGGTGCCGATCGCGGCGAGCGCCGGCGGCAAATAGATGAGGCCGATGTGCCTGGCGACGGTGTAGCCCCAGCCCGCGCTCCGCAGCCGACCTGCCACGCGGCCGTCCGTGTACACCGCCTCGCCGCCGTACAGGTCCGTTTCCTCGGGGAGCGCTGCCGACAGGGTCACCGTGCAGAGCTTTCGCTGGGCGCCGTCGGCCTTGATCCGGCGCAACGCCTCGCGTCCGATGAAGTCCCCTTTGTCCAGACGCACGCAAAAGCCGAGGCCGGCCTCGTACGGATTCTCGGCCGGCGTGAGATCGGTGCTCCAGTAGCGATAGCCCTTCTCGAGCCTCAGCGAGTCGACGGCCTTGTACCCCGCGGGCTCGATCCCGAACGGCCGGCCGGCGCTCCGCAGCGCGTCCCAGACCGAGCCCGCGCGCCGATTCTCGACGTAGAGCTCCCAGCCGAGCTCGCCCACGTAGGTCACGCGCTGCGCGCCGACCGGAGCGCCGGCGATCTCGATGGGTCGCGCCGACATATAGGGGAAGGCGGCGTTCGACACGTCGCTCGTCGTGACGGCCTGGAGCACGCGCCGCGCGTCCGGGCCCCAGATGCCGATGCAGGCGAGCTGATCGGTCACGTCCCGCACCTCGACGCCGCCGTCGGGCGGCAGGTGCATGAGGATCCAGCCGAGATCGCTCGCGACGAAGTTGCTGCCGGTCGTGACCCGGAAGCTGTCGCGAGCCCAGCGCGTCACGGTCAGGTCGCTCTCGATGCCGCCGCGCGGGTTCAGGAGCTGCGTGTAGATCACGGTCCCGACCGGGCGGTCGACGTCGTTGTCGGCCAGGCGCTGGAGCAGTGCCAGGGCGCCGGGCCCGCTCACGTCGAGCTTGCCGAACGAGGTGAAATCGAAGAGCCCGACACGCTCGCGGACGGCGCGGTGCTCGACACCGACGCGATCGAAGAAGGCCGGCCGCGACCAGCCCCAGCGGCGCTGATCAGCGCCCGCACGGCGACCCGGCGTCCCGGGCACGAAATAGTTGGCGCGCTCCCAGCCGTTCTTCTCGCCGAACACCGCACCCGCCGCGCTCAACCGCGTGTCGAGCGGGCTCAGGCGGCGCGCGCGGGCCCACTCGTTCTCGTCGTGAGGATAGCGGAGCATGTAGTAGTACTTGTACGACTCGCGCGCGCGCTCCGCGGCGTACGCGCGGTCCTCGTACACCGGCCCGAAGCGACGGACGTTCAGCTCCGTCACGTCGTGCGGCGGCTCGCCGTCGACGAGCCAGTCGGCGACGATGTGGCCGATTGCGCCCCCGGCGCCGAAGCCCGTGTGCGACAGCCCGGCCGCGACCCAGAACCCGGGCACGCCGGGCACAGGCCCGAGCAAGGGACGACTGTCGGGGGTGATGCCCTCGGGGCCGTTCACCAGGTGCGCCATCTCGGCCTTGGCCAGGAGAGGCACGCGGCGGATCGCCCCTTCGAGGATCTCGTTGAACAGCTCCCAGTCCGAAGGCAGAAGCTGTTGCGTGAAATCCCACGGCACCCCGCCGACGGACCACGCCACCGGGCTTCGCTCGAAGCCGCCCACGAGAAAGCCGCCGACTTCCTCGCGCATGTAGACGAGGTTCTCCGGATCGCGCAGGCACGGTGTCGTGCGCGCGAGCTCGATGCCGGCCATCGGCTTCGTCGCCAGGTGCTGGTGGACCAGGGGTGTGATGGGCAGGTTCACGCCGACCATCGCGGCGATCTGCGCCGCCCACATCCCACCCGCGTTCACCACGAGCGCTGTCCGGATCGCGCCGTGGTCGGTCTCGACGGCCGCGACCTGGCCCCGCGCGGTCCGCACGATGCCGGTGACACGCACGCCGGTGCGGATCTCGACGCCCAGCCGGCGCGCGTGCGAGGCCAGCTCCATCGTCGCGCCGCTGGGATCGAGCCAGCCATCGCCGGGCAGGTACATCGCGCCGTAGAGGTTTTCGCCGGACATCAGCGGAAAGATGCGAAGCGATTCCGACGGCGAGATCGTGTCGATGTCGAGACCGATTGCCCGGGCCATCCCGACCTGACGCTGCAGGAACCGGAGCTGATCGCGACTCGAGGCGACGCGAAGGCTTCCGACCTCGTGCCAGTGCCGCGCCGCGCCGGACTCGGCCTGCAGGCGGCGATAGAGCCCGATGCTGTACTGGCGCATGCGCATCAAGGTCGGCGACGTGTGGAAGTGCGTCACCATCCCGGCCGCGTGCCAGGTGGATCCGCTGGTCAGCTCGCCCTTGTCGACGAGCACGACATCCGTCCAGCCCTTGTGCGCCAGATGATAGGCAACACTGCACCCCGCGATGCCGCCGCCAACGATGACAACACGCGCCTGTTCCCTCATACGCCACGCACCCAGCCCAGCTGCCCGTCCCAATGACTCGAGCGGACACCAGGGCCGCGGCCTCGGCATGAGATCACGTCAACGTCGGCCGACACGGGAAGTCGGGGGGTGGCGGGCGGGTGGGCGCGGGAGGGGTCGACCGGACCCGTTCCCTCCAAGCACCATCGGAGGTCGCGCGCCGGGATGGAGCCCAGCCGCCGCGGAGCAGCGCAAGCGTGCCGCGTGGTCCGGCGACCCCTCCCGCACCCGCCCGCCCGCTGCCCCCCGACGCCCAGCGTCGAAGCCAAACCGGTGACAGTGAGCACTACCGCCGGCGCCACGCCTGAGTCCTACGTTCGAGCCAGCGAGCCAGGAGCAGATGGAGCATGCGAGCCGCGACGTTGGTGTAGAAGATCATCATCGCCATGGCGGCCGCGGAGGCGATCTCGCCGGTGTCGTCCATGTTGAGGACCGAGATCGCGGCCAGCTCGGTCTTGGGGCCGTAGATGAAGACGACGCCCGAGACGGTCGTCATGGCGTTGACGAACATGTAGATCGCGATGTCGAGCGTGGAGGGCAGGCACACCGGGACCGTTACGCGCCAGAAGGTCCGGTAGAACGGCTGCTTCAGCGACGCGGACACGGTTTCGAACTCCGGGTCCATCTGGCGGAGCGCGGTCAACGCGGTCAGGTGGCCCACCGTGTAGAAGTGCACGATGGTGTTGATGACCAGGATCGTCATCGTGCGGTAGAGCACGTTCAGCGGATTCCCCGGCGCGTTGAAGAAGAAGATGTAGGCCAGGCCGAGGACCAGGCCCGGCACCGCCATCGGGAGCATCGCGAGGAAGTGAAAGAGCCCACGACCCAGGGCGAATCCGCGGGCCTTTTCGACGAGATAGGCTCCCACGAACACGACGAAGGTGCCGACCACGCTCGTCAGGAGCGCCAGGCGGATCGAATTGTAGTAGGAGGCCCACCCGCCGCCGCCCTTCTGGTCGAAGTCGTAGTGCGCCCAGGTCAAGGTCAGGTTGTACGGGAAGAACTTCACCACGGCCGCGAACTGCGAGACCGCGACGATGCTGAGGAGGGCGAGACCGACGACGACGCAATAAGCCAGCATGGCCAGGTCGAAGAGGGGCTGCGGCTTGGGCTCTAAGGGCACGGCGCGCGCGGAGAGGAGCGCGACCTGCCGGCGCCGCACGGCGCGATCCACGAGGAACGCGAAGATCGCCGGCACCAGGAGGATCACGCTGACCACCGCCCCCATCTGGAAGTTCTGCTGGCCGATGACCTGCTTGTAGACGTCGGTCGCCAGCACGTTGTATTGGCCGCCGATGACCTTCGGCGCGCCGAAGTCGGTGACCACCGTGGTGAAGACGACGAAGGTGGCGCTGATCAGGCCGTAGCGGGCGCCCGGCAGCGTGACGGTCCAGAAGATCCGCGCCCGCGACGCGCGAAGCGCCACCGCGGCCTCGTAGAGCCGCGCATCGGCCAGGGCCAGCGCGGCCAGGATGATCAGCAGCGCGTGGGGAAACGTCGTGAAGACCTCGGCCATCACGATGCCGATCGGCCCGTAGATGCTGTGGCCGAGCAGCGCGGCCTTCAGCAGCCCCTGATTGCCGAAGAGGTAGACGAGGGCGAGGCCGGGCAGGAGCGAGGGCACGAGGATCGGGACGAGCGCGACCGTCTTGAAGAATCCGCGAAACGGAATGCGGGAGCGCGTGAGCGCGTAGGCATAGACGAAGGCAGTCGGCACCGTGATGAGGGTGCTGAGGATCGAGACCCACAGACTGTTGCCGATCGACTGGAAGAGAGCCGGCGTCGAGAAGTACCGGACGTAGTTGGCCAGACCGACGAACTCTTCCCGAGGTCCCTCGAAGCTCTTGGCGAGCATGAGCCCGAGCGGGAGCGCGAGCGCGGCGACCAGGTAGAGCCCGATGACGCCGATGAAGAGCCGCATGAGCCGGTCGTCGCGGCTCGACTCGGGCCGGACGATCGCGGCGACGGTGTCGGCGCGCGCGAGCGTGGCGTCAGCGATGGACGGTGCTCCCGGGGTAGATCCGGATCCGATCCGGCGGCAGGAGGACCGACAGCATGCTCTTCTCGCCGATTCCCCGGCGGCGGATCAGGTCGACGGGAAGGTCGGCGCGCAGGAACACGCCGTCGCTCGCGTCGCCGACCAGGTCGGCGCGGAACAACGAGCCCAGGAACGCGAGCGCGTCGACGCGCAGGGTGAGTGTGTTGGGCTCGGTTGCGCGGCCCTCGTGAACTACGATGTCCTCGGGCCGGATCGCCAGCGTCACCTCGGTGCCGGCGGCGAGGCCGTCGAGCTCGCAGGCGAGCTCGGTGTGCCCGAGCCGCACCGCGCGGTCGCCCACGACCGTCCCGGCCACGAAATTCATCACGCCGATGAAGTCGGCCACGAACGGCGAGGCCGGCTCGCGATAGATCTCGAGCGGGGTCCCGACCTGCTCGATCGCGCCGAGATTCATCACCACGATGCGGTCGGCCATCGTGAGCGCCTCTTCCTGATCGTGGGTGACCATGATCGTCGTCACACGAAGCCGCCGCTGGAGCTGCTTGATCTCGTGGCGCAGGTGCACGCGCACCTTCGCGTCGAGCGCGGAGAGCGGCTCGTCCAGCAACAAGAGCCCTGGTGAGGTCGCCAGCGCGCGCGCGAGCGCGACCCGCTGCTGCTGGCCGCCGGAGAGCTGCGCCGGGTATTTCGCGCCGTGCGCGCTCAGGCCCATCACCTCGAGCAGCTCGCTCACGCGCCGGGCCACCTCCGCGCGCGGCGTCCGCGCGTTCTGGAGCCCGTAGGCGACGTTCTTGGCGGCGGTCAGATTGGGAAACAGCGCATAGGACTGGAACACGATGCCGAAGTCACGCTTGGTCGGCGGCAAGGCCGAGATGTCTCGGCCGTTCTGCTCGATGCGGCCGGCGGTCTGGATATCGAGGCCCGCGATCGCGCGCAGGAGCGTCGTCTTGCCGCAACCGGACGGGCCCAGGAAGCAGACGAACTCGCCCTCGGCGATCTCGAGCGAGATGTCGTCGAGGGCGGTGAAGCCGCCGAACTTCTTGGTGAGGCGGCTGATCCGAAGATACGGCGGCACTGATCGACGTGATTACTTCTTGGGCTCGGACTTCGCGCCGTAGCGCTTTTCCCACTCGGCGAGGATCTTGGCGCGGTTCGTGGCCGCCCACTGGAAGTCGTTCTTGATCATGTGCTCGAGCATGTTCCCCGGCAGGAACTCGATCGGCTGCGACATCTTGGAGATCGCGACCACTGCGTAGCCCTCGTTGTAGAGCTTCATCGCTTTGTCGGTGACCGACCAGTCGACGAGCGTCCTGGCCACCTCGAGATTCTTGGTGCCCTTCACGATCGCGGTCGCCTCCATGTCCCAGCCGGAGCCCTCCGACGGGAACACGATGTCGATCGGGGCGCCCTGCTTCTTCTGACGGGCCGCGCGGAACTCGAACGACACGCCGAGCGGATACTCCCCGGCACCGGCCATCGTGCACGGCTTGGAGCCGGAGTGCGTGTAGACGCCGATGTTCTGGTGGAGCGCGTCCATGTATTTCCAGCCCTCGGTCTCGCCGAAGAGCTGCAGCCAGCTCGTGACGTCGAGGAACCCGGTGCCCGAGGAGGCCGGGTTCGGCATCACGATCGTGCCTTTGTACACGGGCTTGGTCAGGTCCTTCCACGAAGCGGGCTTGGGCAGGCTCTTCTTCTGGGCTTCGACGGTGTTGAAGCAGATGGCCGCGACCCATGCGTCCATGCCGACCCACGTCGGCGGGTTGTCCTTGTCGCGGAACTGCGCGTCCAGCCGCTCGACACCCTTCGGTGCGTACGCCATGAGCATGCCCTCGGGCTTCAGCACCAGGAGGCTCGTCGCCGCCAGACCCCAGATGACGTCCGCCTGTGGATTGGCCTTCTCGGCGAGCAGCTTGGCGGTGATGACCCCGGTCGAATCGCGCACCCACTTGATCTCGATGTCCGGGTGGTCCTCGTTGAAGCGAGCGGCGTACTTCTTGAGGTCGTCAGCCTCGACGGCGGTGTAGACGGTCAGCGTCGCCTTCGCGGCGCGGACGCTGGTCGCCGCGAACCCGATCGCCGCCGCGACGACCAGCAGTACGCAGACTCGGATAGATCTGTGAGCCATGAGGATCCTCCCTTCGCGAGGTGGTGGCGATTCTAGCCCAGACGGAGGCCGTTGTCAGGGCTCGCCACGAACCCGTCACACGAGCCGATCGCGCAGCCGCGAGCTGATCGCGTCGACCACCATGACCATGGCCACCGTCACGAGCAGCACGGTCGACGCCGCCCGGTAGTCGATCATCCGGAGATAGGTCTGGAGATAGAACCCGATGCCGCCGGCGCCGACGAAGCCGAGGACCGTAGCCGCGCGGATGTTCGTCTCGAGCCGATAGAGGACGTAAGAGAGGAAGAGCGGAAGAACCTGCGGAATCACGCCGAAGCGCAAGACTTGAAGTCGCGTCGCGCCCGTCGCGGTGATCGCGTCGACCGGCCCGGGGTCGACGCCCTCGACGGCCTCGGAGTAGAGCTTCGCGAGCGAGGTGGTCGTGTAGGCGACGACGGCGAGGACACCGGGGAAGGGGCCGAGCCCCACGGCGGCGACGAACACGAGCGCGTAGACGAGCGTGTCCACGCTTCGGAAGAAGTTGAGCACGGCCCGCGCGGGGTAGAACACGGCGCCGGGCGCCACGTTCCGCGCGGAGAGAAATCCGAGCGGCAGCGCCAGCACGGCGGCCACCGCGGTACCGAGCAGCGCGATCTCGACGGTCTTGATGGCCCCCAACAGCGCCGCCGGGAGCACGCTCGGATCGGGCGGCATCATGCGACGGAGGAAATCGAGGATCCACGGCAGGCCGCGGGCCAGGCGCACCGGGTCGGCGCCGGTGTCCCACACGAGCCACGCGAGGACCACCAGGGCGACGAAAAGCACCGCACGTTTCATTGGAGCGGGGACCGTGAGCCCGGCGTGGACCGAGGGTGGGCTGAGATAGATGCGAGCCGGCTCCGTTGGAGCGGGGACCATGAGCCCGGCGTGGACCGAGGGTGGGCCGAGATAGATGCAAGCCGGCTCCGCACCCCCGGTCTTGTCCCAAACGTGCCGTGCCCCGGCTTCATGGTCAGGACTGGTCGCCGTAGATTGCGCGCACGACGGTCGGCGTCACTGCTCCGGGCGGTCCGTCGAAGGCGACGCGCCCTCGGCGAAAGCCGACGATGCGCGTGGCATAGGCCAGCGCGGTCTCGAGCTGGTGCTGACTCACGACGAGCGTGAGCCCCTGCGCGTTGATCGCCTTGAGCGTGTCCATGATGCTGCTGGTGAGCGCGGGATCGAGGCTCGCGGTCGGCTCGTCGGCCAGGACGACCTCGGGTCGCTGGGCCAGCGCGCGCGCGATCGCGACCCGCTGCTGCTCGCCGCCCGAGAGCGTGTCGGCGCGCCGATCGGCGAGATGGCCGAGCCCCACCTGATCCAGACAGGCGCGCGCCAGCTCGCGGTCCGGGCGCGGAAAGCGTCCGAACACGCTGGGAATCGTCGGCGCGTAGCCGAGCCGCCCCGCCAGGACGTTCTCGATCACGGACGCGCGCCGGACCAGGTTGAACTGCTGGAAGACCATGCCGATGTGGCGCCGAACGTCCCGCACCTCGGCGGCGCCGGCGCCGGTGACCTCCCGGCCGGCCACGCGGATCGTCCCGGCAGTGGGCTCGACGAGACGGTTCAGCGAGCGCAGGAACGTGGTCTTGCCGGCGCCGCTGGGACCGAGGACGACGACGAGCTCGCCGCGCTCGATGACGAGATCGACCCCGTCGAGCGCCACCGTCGAGGGAGGCAGGACCACGCGCAGCCCGGCGACCTCGATCATCGGAGAAGAGGCGGACGCGGTCAGCGCGGTCGAACGCCGAGCAGCTCGACCGCCGCCCGCACCGGATCGTAGTCGCGGTCGTCGGCCGGCGCGAATCCGTCGATCTCGTAAAGACGGAGCAGCAGCCCGGCGTAGACCGGCGCGCGGATCTGCAGGAGCGCCTCACGCACCTTCGCGAAGATCGCTGGATCCAGGCCCGCGCGCGCCGCGATCCCGGCTTCGGGGATCTCCGGAGACTCCGCGATGTACACGATGCGCTCGCGCTCGGCCGGATCTTTCAGGTACTGCTCGCGCGCCATGTCGAACGAGGCGAGCGCGTCGACGTGGCCGTTGAGCAGCGCGCGCATCCCGGCGTCGTGCGAGCCCGCGAAGACGACCTCACGAAAGAACGTCTTGGGATCGCGGTTCTTCACGAGCCCGCGCTGGATCAGGAGCACCATCGGATAGGTGTAGCCCGAGGAGCTGGCCGGATCGATGAACGCCATCGCCCTGCCGCGCAGCTCCTCGAGGCTCTTGAGCCCGGACTCCTTGCGGACGTAGATGCGCGAGGTGAACGAGCTCTTGCCGTGCCAGAGATTCCTGACGACGATCATGGCTTTCGCCTCACGGCTGGCCAGCACGTAGCCGACCGGATGGACGAACGCGAGGTCCGCGGTGCGGTTCCTCAGCGCTTCGATCACCGCGGCGTAGTCCGAGGCGACGGTCACGCGAACCGGGATGTCCGTCAGCTTCGTCAGCACCTTGGCGAACTCCTCGCCGGTGGCCAGGAGATCGGTCGGCTTCTGCGAAGGCGTGAGGACCAGGTGCAAGCCGTCGGCGGCGACTGCGGCAGCCGGCGCCAGGGCACTCAGCGCCACTATCAGCCAGAGCGCCGAGTACGCAAGCGTGCGGGCGATCATCGGCGGTGAGTGTACCATCGCGGAACACCCCACCGCGTGCTGGATCAAGCGTTTACGGTGCGGGATGAAGGCGGATCGGGCCTCCACCCGTTTATCGGAATCCGCTGATCGTGTCCCCGCTGATCTTGCCGCCGAACCACTCAGATAGATCATCATCGACATCGGGTAATAACCCGATGTGGACTATTAGGGAAAGACATTATTCTTGACCGTACACATGGACGATAGCTCCCTGCGCGAGAAAGCCCGCGAAGCGATCCAGAATGGGAAGCTGCCAGCGCGAAGCCCTGACCGCATCATGGGCGGTCCCGGGTGCGGTGAGGCCTGCGCGCTATGTGGCGAGACACTGCGGCGGAATCGGATGGAGCTCGAGGCTGAATTCAGGCAGGACGGCGATATACCCGAATCGCACAAGTACCATCTCCACCCCAGATGCTTCGCCGCGTGGGAGTGCGAGCGTCGAGAAGGCGACGGGTCTCAGATGGTCGCACCGGATCAGCCTCATCATGAAGTCTGAAGAATCCCTGCGTACTCTCATCCAGGGAAAGCTCGTCAGCGGGGTTCTCCCCGGCCAGGACTGCGCGAAGGTCCTGGGCGGTCCTTCCAACGGCGAGACCTGCGATGCGTGCCGTGACACGGTCGAGAAGAACCAACTCGTCATGGAGTGCGTCGGGGAGCACTACCCCAAGACTCTTCAGTTCCACGTGCGGTGCTTCTACATCTGGGATTCAGAGCGACGAACGCTGGGGGACGAGCCGGCGTGTCCGTCGGCTCCGGCTGAGTAACCGCCCGCTTTCCTTCTGGGCGCCTGCAGTCTGCACCGCCCGCCACGGCGTGTGCTCCCATCCAGTGCGATTACGGCCCTCCCACAGGGCGAAAGCCGACGGGCTCGGGAAGCGGCGGCCCTGTGCGGCTGGCTTCGGCGAGGCATTGCACGATCTCTTGCCGCTCCCCCGCGGTGGTGTACCTGAACATGATCCGGCCGTCGAGATCGATCCGCTCGAGCGTCGCAGATGTCGAATTGCACTTTGCCCAGCGCGTATACGCAAGGTCTTGCTGCGGCGTGTTCGCGATCGCGCATGCGCCGAGGAAGAGCGCGACTCCGCACGAGCCGATGACGACCGCGTTCAACGTCGGAGGAGCCGGCCGCGTTGGTCGAGTGCGAGAACGAGGCAGATCAGTCGTATGGGCACCTCGGTGGAGGATGGCTGGCGGGGAGTCTACCAAAGAAGGACGACCTGAGGTAAAGCCCCTCTGACTTTGAAGGGAATTACCGGACAGACGGAGGTCCCGTGTACACCGATAGTGCGCGCGCATGGACGCGGATGTGGTTCGTCTGCTCATCCGGCGGCGGCTGCAAGATGGGCGTCTGCCGCATGGGCGGATCGGGGAGGTCTGGTTCCAGGCAGGCACCGGGCAACGCTGCGACTGCTGCGGAGACGTGATCACACCGAATCACACGAAGATCTCTGGTGTCAGCGTGGACGAGTGGGCGGCGATTCAGTTTCACGCTGACTGTTTCCGGATCTGGGAGGTCGAGAGGCTCGTCCCAGTGCCGACGTAGTCGTTCGGCTCCGCCCTGCGCGATCCGCACCCGGAGAGATGGTTTCCCCGCCGTCACCGCTTTATCGGTCACGAACATTACTGCCACTTGAGACGTGCGGGCTTACCATCGAAGAACCGACATGAGCGCGCTCCGTCCCGGGTTCGTGTGGGCGCTCGTCTTCGTCGCCGCCGCGGCCGGAGGCGTCTATCTGGCCGACAGGCTCGTGCTGGAGCCTGGGCGCGCCATCCAGCGTCAGCTCGCTGAGCGAGACGCGCAGATCCGCGAGCTGACCGCGCGCAATCAGGCCCTCGAGGCGGCCGTGCGGCTCCTGCGTCACACCGAGCGACGCGCCCGACTCGTAGTGCTCGACCAGGCTCCCGGCCCCGAGGGGCACCCGCGTACACGCGTCCGCTTCACCGAGCTCGACTCGCAGGGCGACCCGGTCGGCGAGCCGCGCGAGCTGACGCTGGAGGGCGACGAGGTCTACGTCGACACGCTCGTGGTCAAGTTCGAGGACGACTTCGTGACCGCTGGCGACGCGCTCAAGGGCAAGGCGCTCTTGCTGTTCAGGCGAATCTTCAGCGACCGCCGTCGTCCGGCCGAGGGCGAGGTGCTGGATCGCGAGGGCCAGATCCCACAGAGCTACGCCGCCGAACGAGCGCCGACCGCGTTCGAACGCGAGCTCTGGGCACGATTCTGGGAGCTGGCCAACGATCCTGGCGAGGCGAAGAAGCGCGGCGTCCGGGCCCTGCACGGCGAAGCCGTCTCGACGCGCCTCCGGAAGGACACCGTCTACTCGATCACGCTGCGCTCGACAGGCGAGCTGACGATCCAGCCGATCCGGTAGCAGGCCTATAATGCGCCTGCGCCCATGAGCACACGGATCCCCGCGGGTCGTGATGACCACCCGGTCCTCGCACGAGAGGCGACGAGCGCCCAGGACGTACTGCGAGAGCTCGTCAGCCGCCTCAACGGCTGAGCCTTCCGCCAAATGAGCGCCCCCACCGCGGACGTCGTGATCTGCGGCGCCGGCATCGCCGGGATCGCGGCCGCGTATCACCTGGCGGTGCGCCGCGGCGTCACCGGGGTCGTCCTGGTCGACGAGGGCCCGCCGCTTTCCCTCACCAGCGACAAGTCTACCGAGTGCTATCGGAACTGGTGGCCCGGGCCTGGCGACGACATGGTCGCGCTCATGAACCGCAGCATCGATCTGCTCGAAGAGCTGGCGCGCGAGAGCGACAATCGGTTCCTGCTGAACCGTCGCGGCTATCTCTTCGTGACCGCCGATCCGACGCAGGTGCCGATGTTCATCGAGCGCGCTCGCGAGGCCGCGGAACGCGGCGTCGGCCCCGCCCGCATCCACCGCCACGCCTCGAGCGACTACCAGCCGGCGCCCGCCGACGGCTTCGAGGATCAGCCGACAGGCACGGACGTCATCACCGACCCGACGCTCGTGCGTCGATACTTTCCACACCTGGCGAGCGACACCGTGGCCGTGCTGCACGCGCGCCGCTGCGGCTGGTTCAGCGCTCAGCAGCTCGGCATGTACTTGCTCGAGCGCGCCCGCGAGCACGGCGTGCGGCTCCTCGAAGGTCGGCTCGAGCGAATCGACACGACGGGCGGCCGCGTGCGTGGCGTGCAGATCGCCGCGCGCGGTGGGGACGTGCGCATCGCGACGCCCCGCTTCGTGAACGCGGCCGGCCCCTTCGTCGGGCGGGTGGGGCGAATGCTCGGCCTCGATCTGCCGGTGTTCTGCGAGCGGCACGCGAAGGTCGCGTTCAACGATTCGCTGGGCGCGGTGCCGCGCTGGGCGCCGATGACGATCTGGACCGATCCGATCACGCTCCCGTGGTCCGACGAGGAGCGGCGCGAGCTCTCGGCGTCGGCGGAGCACAAGCGCCTCGTCGAGGAGCTCCCGGCGGGCGTGCACGGCCGGCCCGAGGGCGCCGGTGACAGCCCGGTCGTGCTGCTGATCTGGACCTACGACATCGAGCCGGTCGAGCCCACGTTCCCGATCGCGTTCGACGACGCGTATGGCGAGATCTGCCTGCGCGGGATGTCGCGGATGATCCCGGCGCTGTCGCAGTATCTCCATCGGCTGCCACGCGTCGTGGTCGACGGCGGCTACTACACGAAGACGCGCGAGAACCGCTTGCTCTCCGGGCCGCTGCCGATCGAGGGAGCGTACGTGCTGGGCGCGCTCTCCGGCTATGGGCTCATGTCCTCGAACGGCGCCGCGGATCTTCTCGCCGACCACATCGCCGAGTGCCGGCTTCCGCGCTACGCGCCGGCCTTCCGGCTGTCCCGCTACGAGGACCCGGCGTACCGGAAGCTCGTCGAGCAGTGGGGCGATTCCGGGCAGCTCTGATCCACCTTCGGCTCTGATCCCGCTTCGGCAATGAGGAGGAGAACAGTCATGGCGGCGAAGATCGAGAAGTATTGCGCGCCCGGTGTCTACGATCCGCCCGGGTACAGCCAGGCCATCAAGGTGACGGGCGCCCAGACGATCCTGTTCCTCGCCGGGCAGGTGCCCTACGAGATGGACGGCACCGTGAAGCATCGGGGCGACTTCAGGGGGCAGGCGCGCGCGGTGTTCGGCGCGGTCAAGGCGCTCGTCGAGGCGGGGGGCGGCAGCCTGGCCAACGTCGTGAAGATCACGACCTACGTCACCGACGTGCGCTACCGGCTCGACTTTCGCGTCGTGCGCGACGAGGTCTTCGGCCCGAAGGGGCCGGCCTCCACGATGGTGCAGGTGGCCTCGCTCTCGCACCCGGACTACATGATCGAGGTCGAGGCGCTGGCGGTCGTCTAGACTGCGGCGCGGCTCCTACGGCAAGGAGGCGCGCACGGCGGCGAACGGAGCGGTCCAGCCGACGATGCCCCCCTGTGCGTGGACCATGGCGAGCGTGGCCTGCTTGAACTCCGGGAAGTAGCTCTCGGTCGCGTCCTCGACCAGCAGGCACTCGTAGCCGCGGTCGTTGGCCTCCCGCATGGTCGTCTGCACGCAGACCTCGGTCGTGACGCCGGCGAGGAGCAGGTGCGTGATCCGCTGCGATCTCAGCATCTCGTCGAGGGCGGTCGCGTAGAAGGCGCCCTTGCCCGGCTTGACGATCACGGTCTCGCCGCGGCATGGCGCGAGATCCGGCACGATGTCGTTGCCGGGCTGGCCGTCGACCAGGATCCGCCCCATCGGCCCCGCGTCCCCGATTCGCAGCGCCGGCCGTCCTCGCTGCCGCTTGGCCGGCGGGCAGTCGGCGAGATCCGGACGATGGCCTTCGCGCGTGTGCACGACGCGAATGCCGTGAGCGCGCGCCCACGCGAGCAGGTCTCTCACGGTCGGGACGATCGCCGCCAGGCGGCTCACGTCGTTGCCGAGAGCCTCACCGAAGCCGCCGCGCTCGATGAAGTCGCGCTGCATGTCGATCACGACGAGCGCCGTGCCGGCGGGCGCGAACGAGTACGGGTACGGCCGCGCGGCGATCTCAGGCACGGGCGGGAGCGAGCGTCGGCGGCTGGTGCCCGGCCATGCAGGGACCGATCACCGCGATGTCGGCCTTCGCGGTCGCCGTCTCGTGGACGATGCGGCCGCCGAAGATGACCGTGATGCGGTCGGAGAGCTCGAGCAGCTCGTCGAGGTCCTCGCTGACCAGCAGGACGGCCGCGCCCGCGTTTCGCGCAACCACGAGCCGGTCGTGGATCTCGGCGACCGCCGCGAAGTCGAGGCCGAAGACCGGATTGGCGGCGATCAGCACCGACACCGGCTCGGAGAGCTCGCGGGCGAGCACTGCGCGCTGGACGTTGCCGCCGGAAAGCGTCGCCATCGGCGCGTCGGCGCCTTGCGTCTTCACCCCGAACGCGTCGATCCAGCGCTCGGCCTGGGCGCGGAGCGCGCCGCGCTTGAGCCACGGGCCCGACGACACCGGCGGCCGATCGAAGCTTCGCAGGGCCATGTTTTCCGCCACGCTCATGCCGGGGACGCAGGCGTTGCGCAGCGGTTCCTCGGGAAGGCTGAAGACGCGATGGCGGCGGATCTCGGCGCGCGTGGCGTGGAAGGGCTCGCCGCCGACGCGGATCTCGCCGCCGGCCGGTGGGCGCTGCCCGATGAGCGCCTCGACCAGCTCGCGCTGGCCGTTGCCCGAGACACCCGCGACGCCAACGATCTCGCCGCCGTGGATCGTGAGACTGAGCCCGTCGACGGCGGGACGCCCGGCGTCGTCCTCGACCCTGAGGTTGCGGACGACGAGCCTCGGCGCGGCTCCGTCGCGCGGTCGCGCCGTCCTCCTCGCGTGCGATTGTGGGATCTCGCGCGTGCCGACCATCAACTGCGCCATGACGGCCGGCGTGAGCTCGGCCGTCCGTCCCTTCCCGACGAGCTTGCCCCGCCGCAGCACCGCCACCTCGTCGGCGAACGCCATCACCTCGCGGAGCTTGTGGGTGATCATCAGCACGGTCACGTCGCCCGCCTGTGTCATCGCGCGCAACATGCCCAGCACCTCGTCCGCCTCGGCCGGCGTGAGCACCGAAGTGGGCTCGTCGAGGATCATGAACCGTCGGCGCAGGTAGAGCTGCTTCAGGATCTCGACCTTCTGCTTCTCACCGGCGGCGAGGCGCGCGATCGGACGGTCGAGATCGAGCCGGAACGGGACCGTGGCCATGAAGACGCTCAGGCGGTCCCGCTCCGCCTGCCAGTTGACGACCGCGGGCACCTCGTCGCGGGCCATCACGAGGTTCTCGGCCACGGTCATGCTCGGTACCAGCGTGAAGTGCTGGTACACCATGCCGATCCCGAGCGCGTGGGCGTCGTGCGGCGATCGGATGTCACGCTCGCGGCCGGCCACCGTGATCTGGCCGGCGTCCGGCTGATGATAGCCGGCGAGACATTTCACCAGCGTGCTCTTGCCGGCGCCGTTCTCGCCGAGCAGCGCCGTGAACGAGCCCGCCTCGACGCGCAGGGACACGTCGTCGAGCGCGGTGAAGGCGCCGAAGCGCTTGGTCATGGCGAGGACTTCGACTTCGACCGCCCGGCTCTGAGCGCGGGCCGCCGGTGTCACGCAGGCTCCCGGATGGCGGCGATGAAATCGGTCGAGCGCGATACCGCGCCGAAGACGCCGCCCTGCATCGTGACCATCTTGATCGCGGCCAGGTAGTTGCCGTAGTCGGTGGCGCCCGTGCAGTCCTCGAGCAGCAGGCACTCGAAGCCGCGGTCGTTGCCCTCGCGCATCGTCGTGTGGACGCAGACATCGGTGGTGATCCCGGTGAGCACGAGGTTCTGGATGCCACGCGTTCTCAGGATCAGCTCGAGATCGGTCGCGCAGAACGAGCCCTTGCCCGGCTTGTCGATCACGGCCTCGCCGGGTTCCGGCGCCAGCTCGGGGACGATCTCCCACCCGGGCTCGCCGCGGACGAGGATGCGCCCGCACGGACCCGGATCGCCGATGCCGGCTCCGATCCGCCGCGACCGCCAGCGCTTGTTGGCCGGAAGATCGGACAAATCCGGGCGATGGCCCTCGCGCGTGTGGATCACGTGGAAGCCGCCAGCCCGCGCCGCCGCCATCACCGCGCGAATCGGCTCGATCGGCGCGCGCGTCAGCGACAGATCGTACCCCATCCGATCGACGTAGCCCCCGATCCCACAAAAGTCGGTCTGCATGTCGATCACCACCAGCGCCGTGTTCTCCGCCCGCAGATCCCCGTTATACGGCCACGGATACGGCTCCGCCTTCACGTGCCGCTCGACCGCCCGCGACGCGTCAGTCATGCATCCTCCGTTCTAAGCAAGAACACCTGAGCATCGGCACCCGTTGCGAGGCTGGGTTATTCATGAGCACCGCCGACCGACGCCGGGCGGGTGGCG
>Ga0209055_1000753_pt1 | contig 22300 bp, 18 predicted proteins | sample GraSoiAngelo_110_FD_185875 | JGI IMG/M metagenome (GOLD analysis project Ga0209055, IMG submission 185875) | Grasslands soil microbial communities from the Angelo Coastal Reserve, California, USA - 14_0903_12_30cm (SPAdes) (version 2) | ecosystem: Environmental > Terrestrial > Soil > Grasslands ... | reverse complement strand
TCGACGTGCTGCAGCTCAGATCGTTCAACGACCGCTTCGGCTATGGCGTGGGCGACGACGTGCTCAGGACGGTGGCCGACGCGCTGGTCGAGGCGACGCGCACCACGGATCTGATCGTTCGCCACGGTGGTGACGAGTTCCTCGTGTTCTTTCCCGACGCGAGCTCCGGCGACGTCGACACGGTCATCGCGAGGGTCAACGAGAAGATCAAGGGCCTCGCGGGCAAGCGGGGGATTCCCGTCGCCATCACCTGCAACTTCGGCGTCGCCTACGCGCAGTCGCCTCCGGAGAGCGCGGAGGATCTGCTGCGCGTGGCCGACCAGGACATGGTGCGGCGCAGGCGGTAGACGCCTACTTCTTCTTCCGGCTCGCGAATTGCCGGATCCTCTCGCGCGCCGCCGGGCTCGTCCTCAACGCCGCGGCGTAGCCCTCGGCTTCTCGGCCCGGGCCTCCCGAGCGAATCGCCGCCACGATCTCTTTCGTCGCGCTCAAGCCGCTCCGCGGCGAGCGCGCGATCTCGGCGGCCAGGCTCGTGACGCTCGCCTCCAGGGTGGGCGGGGCGACCACCCGGTTGACCAGCCCGATCCGCAGCGCCTCGGTCGCATGGAGCGTGCGGCCGGTGAGGAGCAGGTCGCGCGCGTGACCGCCGGCGACGACGTCGAGCAGGCGCGCGATCCCGTAGGCCGGCGGAAAGCCGAGGGTGACCTCGGGTAGCCCGAAGCGCGCCCGATCGGACGCGACACGCAGGTCCTGGGCGATCGCGAGCATAAGCCCGCCGCCCAGCGCGTAGCCGTCGACGGCGGCGATCGTCACCTGCGGCAAGCTCGAGAAGCGCTTCATGATCGTCGCGTGGCGCCGCGCGAGGGCCTCGGCATCGTCGGGCGCGACCGTCTGCATTTCCTTGATGTCGTTGCCGGCGCAGAAGGCACGGCCCCGGCCCGTGACCACGAGCACGCGCACCTCGTCCATCGCGGCCACGCGCTCGAGCGCCTCCTCGAGCGCGCTCGTCAGCAGGCGATTGAGCGCGTTCAGCGCCTCCGGGCGGTTGAGCCGGAGCCAGGCGACGCCGTCTTGCGCGTCAACCTCGACGATCGGGTCTGGGGCCATCGGTCCGGCTCCGGCCGAGAGCGGAGAGGGCGAGCGAGGCCACGGCGCCGAGCGCGATGCCGGCCGCCGCGGTGACGGCGAGGGGCCAGAAGTCCGTCCTGAAGAACGGAAGGACGAAGAACGGAGAGCGGCCGGCACTCGGCGGGATTCGCCCGTCGAGGAGCCCCTCGACGAGGTCCATCGCCTCCGCCATCAACACTTCAGAGGCGGCCCTGGCGAATTCGGGGTCCGCCAGCGCCGGATGCCCCACGTAGCCCTGGCCCCCATTTCGAAGCGGAAAGTTCGGCACGGCCCGCTCGGGAAGCGAGTAACGTGCCGGAGGAAGCGTGCGATAGGACTGGTCGACCAGATCGGGACGGATCAGCAACATCAGCGACGTTTCCCACCAGCCGCCATGAGCGTCCTCGGTGAACGCCTGCCGCTCCTCGTCGGTCAGCGGCCGCTCCAGCGCCGCCGCGATCTTGTCGACGTAGCGGCCGCGCAGGAACTGCCAGGCGAGGTGGCCGGAGACCGACGCCATCATCACGCGATGACGCCGCGAGACGATGGCGGCCGCCTCCTCGAGCGCCGTGAGGTGGCCCGGGCCGCCGTGGCCGTTGGCGACCAGGATGTAGCGGAACCCGGCGCGCGCCAGCGAGCGGCCGTAGTCGACGACCGCGTCGCGGACGACGCGCTGCCGCACGCTCACCGTTCCGACGGCGTCGAACGTGAACGAGCCGAGGTGGAGTGTCGGCGCCAGCAGCGCCGTCCAGCCCGGCCGGGTGACGGTGAGGCGCTCGCTCAAGACTTCGGCGAAGTGTCGAGCCGCGATCGCGTCGACGCCGACGGGCAGGTGCGGCCCGTGCTCCTCGAGCGGGCTCACGGTCAGGACGACGACGGTGCGAGCGCGGTCGAGCGCGTCGAGCGCGGGCGTGGACATCTCTTCCAGCAGGCGAACGCTCAAAACGAGCTTCCTTTCGTCGCGGTCAGGTAGTCGTTCTTGGCCCGCTCGAGCTCGGCGATGAGCCCTTGCCGCTCGGTCGTCAGCCGCCGGGCCGCGTGCTCGCGGGTCAGCACGAGCGCACCGAAACGCAGCCGGCTCCGGAGACGGCCGGCCCCGACCCAGTAGCGGTAGGCGATCACGCCGGAGGTCGGCAAGGACAGCGCGAAGACCAGCGCGAGGGCGGGGCCGGCGATCCGCGCGACGATCCAGGTCTCGAGTCCCCAGAAGAGCGGCAGCGCGAGCATCGCGGTGAGGAACCGCCAGGTCGCGTAGTCCGTCTCCTTGCGCGACATGTGGCGCGCCACCCGGCGCGGGATCCAGTACGGCAGGAAGTTCACCGTCGCGCCGTACAGGAAGAGCGGAAAGCCCGCGATCGCCTCCCAGCCGCGGCGGATGCGCTGGCGCGGTCGACGTCGCTCGAGCCGCGCGCGCACGGCCTCGTCCTTCACGCGGTACTCGGCCAGGAGCGCCCGATAGCTCTGGATGCTCTGCCAGATGCGCTCCACCCGCTCGGGGTCGTGCCGCTTGAAGTACGTGGTCGACTCGACGATCGCCCGCGAGAGGCGGACCAGATCGATCTGTCGCTCGGCGAGTCCGCGCTCCTCGCGGAGCTCGCGCACGAGCTCGTCACGGTAAAGCTCCTGGATCGCGCTCACGAGCCGGCTCTCGTCGATCCGCTCGACGTGGACGACCTCGGCCTCGATGCCCCACTGGATCGCATCGGTCACGGCCTCGACCGCCTTGACCGGATCTCTTCGATACGCCTCGAGGTACGGCGTGACCGGAATGGCCGGGCCGAAGGACACGAGGACGCGCCCACGGAAGGATTTCCGCGCGTCGAAGTTGAGCCCGACGGGGATCACCCGCAAAGCGCCCGGCCGCTCGGCCTCATAGCCGAGCGCCAACCGCGCGGCGCCGGTCTTGATCCGCTGCACGCGCGCCTCGGCGTGCGTCGTGCCTTCCGGATAGATCGCGACCAGCCGCCCCTGGCCGAAGGCCTTGAAGCACGCCTCGAACGTGCCGGCATTCCGCTCCGCTGGCGTCACGGGCGCTGCGAGGCCGCCTTCCGCCGAAGATGGTCTGCGCAGCGAGCTTGGGTCATCTTGCTTGCGGTAGACGGGGATCGCGCCGCACGCCAGCAGGAAGCGCGCGACGAAGCGGTTCTTGAACAGCGCGGCCGTCGCGAGGTAGTGCACCTTGCGCGGGATGGCGCCGGCGACCAGCAGCGAGTCGATGAAGTTGTTGGGGTGGTTGATGCAGAGGAGCACGGGGCCGTCGCCGGGGACGCGCTCCGGGTGGCGCACGTCCACCGATCGGAAGAAGAACCAGAGCCAGAAGCGCCCGACCGCGCGCACGGCGCGATAGAAGCTGTCCATCGTGTCGCGCCGCTCGCCCGTCTCGAGGGTGGCGCTCACGGAATGCGCGCGAAGCCTTCCATGAGCCGGCGGGCCGTGCGATAGACCGTGACGCGCTCGGCCCACGCCGCCCCGCCGCGCAAACGCACCGCGGCGTCGATCGGCAGCATGCCCGACGGATGGCCCAGTCGAATGTCGCGGCTTGCGTCACCGACGCACTCGCGCACGACGGTGCCATCCAGCCGCGCCGCGACGCCCAGGCACATCGCGACGGTGAGCGCGACCGCGCGGTGACAGTTGCCCATCGAGATGACGCGCGTGATCAGATCCACCGTGTCGGCCGCGTGCCGGACGCCGTCGAGCGCGGTGAACGCGGTTGGCGGCGCGACCATGGCGATCTTCGGCACGGCGGCGCTACCGGGAATGCCCATCCGTTTCGCCGCTTCGACCCGGATCGCCTCGAGCCGAGCCGAGAGCGCGTGATCGGAGTCGATCTCCTGGGGCGTCTCGGTGCCGGCGAGCCCCAGGTCCTTCGCGCGGACGAACACGACGGGGTTCGTCGCATCGACCAGAGAGGCCTCGACGCCGTCGATCGTCTCGCGCGGGGCGCCCGTCGGCAGAAGGCGTCCGGTGCCGGCGCCGCCCGGATCGAGAAAGTCGAGCGCGATGCGCGCGCCGCGTCCGGCCACGCCGGCCAGCTCGAAGTCGCCCTCGACGGCGGCTTCACCGTCGCGCACGGGCACGTGGGCGATGATGAGCTTGCGCGTGTTCGTGTTGTGGATGCGAACGAGCGTCTCGCCCTCGACCGCCTTCACCAGGCCCTCGTCGATCGCGAAGGGCCCGACGGACGAGGAGCAGTTGCCGCAGTTGCCCTTGTAGTCCACGGTCGCCTTCGCCACCTCGATCTGCGCGAACGTGTAGTCGACGTCGGCATCGGGATGAGTCGCGGCGCCGATGATGCACGCCTTCGACAGGGAGGAGATCCCGCCGCCCATGCCGTCGAGCTGGCGGCCGTAGGGGTCGGGGCTCCCAAGCGCGGCGAGCAAGATACGATCGCGCTCGGCGCCGGCCGGCGGAAGATCCGCCTGGTGGAAGACGAGACAGCGGCTGGTGCCCCCGCGCATGTAGACGGCGCGGATCTTCTTCTGGCTCATGTGCCGTTCTTCTCCTGTCCGGCCTTGGTGTGGGCGAGAATGCCGCCCGCCAGGAGGATGTCGCGCTCGCGCGGCGTCAGCGCGCACGAGGCGGTGAACACGGCGCCAGTCCGCGTGTTCTCGACCCGCACGCGCTCGCCGGCCGCCAGCGCGGCGCGGAGGCCGGGCAGCTGCAGCCGGTCGTCCTGCTCGATGCCGGTGAAGTCCGCCGGGTCGTCGAGCACGAGCGGGACCACGCCCCAGTTGATCAGGTTGGTCCGGTGGATGCGGGCGAAGGACTTGACGATGACCGCGCGCACGCCGAGGTACATGGGCCCCGTCGCCGCCGCCTCGCGCGAGGATCCCTGGCCGTAGGTCTCGCCGCCCACGATGATGGAGCGTCCGGCGGCCTTCGCGCGCCCCACGAACTCGGCGTCGACGTACTTGAAGCAGAACTCCGAGATGGCCGGGATGTTCGAGCGGAAGACGAGCACCGCGGATCCTGCCGGCGAGATGTCGTCGGTCGACACCTTGTCGCCCAGCTTGATCACGACCGGCGCCTCAAGGGTCTCGGCCACCGGTTCGCCCAGCGGCACCGGCTTGATGTTCGGCCCGCGCGGGATCTCGCCGGTGCCGTCGGGCTCGACGAATCCCACGGTCGACAACGCGAAGCGCGGCGGCATGGTGACCGGTGTCGGCGCGCCAAGAGTCCGCGGGTCGGTGATGACACCCGTCAGTGCCGAGGCCGCCGCCACGGTCGACGAGCACAGATAGACCGAGTCGTCCTTCACCCCGCTCCGCCCCGGGAAGTTGCGGTTGAACGCGCGGAGGCTCTTCGCCCCCGCCGCTGGAACGTGGCCGATTCCGGCACACGCCCCGCAGCTCGACTCGGAGACCGTGGCGCCCGCGGCGATGAGATCGGTGAGCAGGCCTTCGCGCGCCATCGTCTCGAGGATCTTGTGACTGCCCGGGAACAGGACGAACGACACCGAGGAATGGACGCGGCGGCCGCGCACGATGTCGGCGACCGACGCCATGTCGTGCCACGAGCCGTTCGTGCACGAGCCGACCATCACCTGCTCGACCGCCGTCCCCGCGACCTCTTCGACCGGCACGACGCGGTCGGGCGAGCCCGGGAGCGCCACGAGCGGCGTGAGCGCCGCCAGGTCGAGCGTGATCTCGTCGTCGTACGTCGCGTCGTCGTCGGGCGCCGCCGGCCGCCAGTCGTCGCCGCGGCCCAGGCGCGTCAAGAACGAGCGCGTGACGTCGTCGCTCGGAAAGACGCTGGTCGTCAGGCCGAGCTCGGCTCCCATGTTGGCGATGGTCATGCGCTGAGCGGCCACGAGGCTGCGAAGCCCGGGGCCGCCGTACTCGAAGATCTTGCCCGTCCCGCCGCGGACGGTCAGTCGCCGCAAGAGCTCGAGGATCACATCCTTCGCCGTCACCCACGGCTGGAGCGCGCCGGTGAGATGGACGCGGACGACCTGCGGCATCTGGAAGAAGTACGGTCCGCCGCCGAGCGCCACCGCGACGTCGAGCCCGCCGGCGCCGATCGCGAGCATGCCCGCCGCGCCGCAGAGTGGCGTGTGGCTGTCCGTGCCGAGCAACGTCTGGCCCGGGATGGAGAAGCTCTCCATGTGCACCTGATGGCAGATGCCGTTGCCGGGCTTGGAGAAGACCGCGCCGTACTTGCGCGAGACGGCCTGCATATAGCGATGGTCGTCGGAATTGCGCGAGTCGACCTGATAGACGTTGTGGTCGGCGTAGCTCACGATGCGGGCGGGTACGGCGCGCGGAAACCCCATCGCCTCGAACTGGAGCCAAGACATCGTGCCGTTGGTGTCGGTCAGGAGAACCTGATCGATCGAGATGGCGATCTCGTGGCCCGCGACTGGTTTGCCGGCGACCAGGTGACTGGTAATTAACTTGTGCGTGAGGCTCTGGGGCATTTAGGTGGACTGGGGGGGAGCGAGCGCCGCTCCTCCCCCAGACCCCCCCACCGTTTCGGCCTCGGTTGGCGCCAATGTCGACGTCGACGGCGATGTCCTCTGGGCTGCCGCAGGCTCCATCGTTTTGAGCGGCCGGTTCGAAGGCGGTGTCGTCATCGCTTGTCCGATGTGGTCAACGCCGTCAGCGCTTGTCGACGGGGGTGAAGGTGCGGCGGCTGGGGCCGATGTAGTCGCCGCGGGGGCGGATCAGCCGGTTGTCGTCGAATTGCTCGATGATGTTCGCCGTCCAGCCCGCGATGCGTCCAGCCGCGATCACCGGGGTGAAGAGATCGACGGGGATGCCGAGCGAGTAGAAGAGCGGCGCCGAGTAGAAATCGACGTTGGGGATGAGCTTCTTCGTCTCGTTGATACGCGCGTGAAGCTTCACGGCCATCTCGTACCACCTGAACTGACCGGACTGCCGGCACGCTTCCTCGGCCATTCCCTTGAGGATCGCGGCACGTGGATCGCCCGCCTTGTAGACGCGGTGGCCCATCCCCATGAACCGCCGCCTCTCCGTGAGCGCCTTCTCGGTGAAAGCGTCGACGTTGCCGACCTCGCCGATCTCCATCAAGGTCCGCATGACGGCCTCGCCGGCGCCGCCGTGCAATGGTCCTTTGAGCGCGCCGATGCCGCCGGCGACCGCCGAGTGCATGTCCGACTGCGTCGAGACGATGCAGCGGGTGGTGAAGGTCGACGCGTTCAGCTCGTGCTCGGCGTAGAGCGTCAGGCTCGCGTCGAACGCCTTGGCGACGACGCCGCTGGGCCGCTTGCCCGTGAGCATGTAGAGGACGTTTGCGGCGTGTGAGAGATCGGCGGCGGGACGGATCGGCTCCTCGCCGCTGCGGACCCGGTGGTGCGCGCAGATCGCGGTCGCCATCTGGCTCGTGAGCCGGATCGCCTTTCTCAGGTTCGCCGCGTGGGAGTTGTCGGTGGTGTCCGGATCGCTCATGCCGAGCATCGCCACGGCGGCCTGGAGCACGCGCATCGGATCGGTCGCCTTGGGCATGAACCGGAAGGCCTGGACGAGGTCGACGGAAATCTCGCGCGCCCCGATGAGCGCCAGCGTGGTCTTGTCGAGCTGGGCCACGTTCGGGAGCTCGCCGTACCAGAGCAGGTGGCACACTTCCTCGAAGCTCGCGCGCCGCGCCAGGTCGTCGATGTCGTACCCGCCGTAGGCGAGGCGGCCATTCTGGCCGTCGAGATCGCAGAGCTTGGTCTCGGCGGCGACGACCCCCTCGAGTCCCCGGATGAGCTGGCTGCCTTCCTTGTCCATGATTGCCTGCCTCTAGCTGGATTGCCTGGATGGTAGCAGGAATCCATCGTGGGTGCCCCTTCGTGCCGACCGTACGGGTGATTGCGAACGGACGGAGGTTAGACTACTTTGTGTGGCGTCGTGCTCCCGGCGACGGCGGGGCCGGACGAAGGATTGGCGCGCACGCGCGTGCTTGCGGTTCTGGGGCTGCTGGTCCTGGCGGCTCTCGTGGGCTCCGGTATCTCGCCCTACGATCGCGCGACGTGGCTCATGGAAGTTGGTCCGGTCCTCATCGGAGCCCCGCTGCTCCTCGTGACGTACCGTCGCTTTCCACTCACCACGCTCCTGTACACGCTGATCGCACTGCACGCGTTCGTGCTCATACTCGGCGGAGCCTACACGTACGCGCGTGTGCCGCTGGGCTTCTGGCTTCAGAGGCTGTTGGATCTGGAACGGAACCCGTACGACAGGATCGGCCACTTCGTGCAAGGATTCGTGCCCGCGTTGCTCGCGCGCGAGATTCTTCTGCGGGGCAACCATGTGTCCGGTGGGCGTATGGCAGCGTTTCTGTCGGGGTGTGTGGCCCTGTCCGTCAGCGCCTTGTACGAGCTCGTCGAGTGGTGGGCCGCGCTGGCGTTGGGCCAAGGCGCCGACGCGTTCCCCGGCACCCAGGGTGATCCCTGGGACACTCAATCGGACATGTTCATGGCGCTGGTCGGTGCCGCCACCGCGCTCCTGACGCTCGCGCGGCTTCAGGACCGTCAGATAGCGAGGCTCACCGCGGCTCCCGCCGCAGTGTTGGCGCCGGCCTCAGGCAGGTGACTGTCCGCGACGCAAGCGGAGCCATCGTACGAGTGCTGGCCGTAGCCGCCGCGGCGTCACCCGCCGCATATCCACGTCGTCGCCGCCCACGAAGGTAGCCAGCGAGCTCAGCGCGCCCGCGACGCCAGCGAGGGCCTCGTCCTGATCCAGGCGATCGGAGCCACCCGGTGGTGATCCGGCCGTGGTGAACCAGGGCTCGAAGTGCACGTGACGGACCTCGAGCTTGCGGTCGGCGCGGTGCGATTTGGCGTCGACGCGACCGATGAGGTGGCCGTGATGCAGGATCGGGAGCGTGTAGTAGCCGTGCACGCGCTTGGGCCCGGGCGTGTAGACCTCAATGCGGTAGTCGAACCCGAAGAGCCGCGCGACCCGGGCGCGATGCCACATGAGTGAATCGAACGGTGAGATGAGCGTCGTCCCGTGCGAGGGCGTGGGCGCTCGTCCGGCGCGCGCCAGCGCCGGCAGATCGCTCGTGAGCGCGAGCCACCGTCCCGGCGCGCCCTCGAGCTCGATTTCGGTGATCTCGCCGCGCTCGAGCATCTGACGGAGCGCGGCGCGGCGGGCACCCGGTCTGAAGCGAGGAAACGTGAGATAGCGCGCGACATCGAGCTCGGTCGCGGCGCCCATGGCGCGCAGCGAGCGCTCGATGTGCCACCGCTGGAATTCCACCGACGAGACGGGCTCGACCCCGAGCGCGTCCGGCAGCGCGCGCTCCAGAAGGTCGTAGCGCTTCTGGAAGTGCTGTCGCGAATGGATGGTGAACGCGCCCGTCATCCAGAGGTGATGCAGCGCGTGCTGTACGGGACGCCACGACCACCAGCCGCCGCCCGCCGGGCGCCGCCCCTCGAAGTCGCCGTTGCCCATGGGCCCATTGGCCTGGACGGCCTCCTGCACCGTCTTGAGCATCTTTCCGTTCCGGCGAAGCCAGCCGGACCAGCCAGTGTGGCGACTCCGATAGTCGAGCATCGCGCGTCGCCACCACGGAAAGTCCGAGGCCGGCACGAGACACGCCGCGTGAGCCCAGTACTCGAACAGGAGCCGGCGCCGATAGATCTGCCGGTCGAGCCAGGCCTTGTCGTACGGACCGAAACGGCTCCAGATCGTCAGGTAGTGCGCGCGGTCGAGGACGTTGATGGAGTCGAGCTGGATCCCGCCAACGTCCTCCGCGAACCGGCGCAGCCGTCCGACGGTCAGCGTGTTCGCATGGGGCCGGGCGAGATGTTGTCGCTCGAGGAACAGCGTGGTGACGGCGCGCAACGTCACGGGGCGGCGTGGCATGGCTCGGCGGTGCCTAGACCTTCGCGACGAAGTCCTCGGCGAACGCGCGCAGCGCGTCCCAGTCGTAGGGGCCGTCGCGGAACGCGATATTGACGCGTGAGCAGCCGGCGTCGCGGAATTTCGCCACCATCTCCCGCGCGTCCTTCGCCGTGCCGCGCAGGAAGCCCCCCAGCTCGTCGCCGCGCTGGCCCCAGTGACTCCTGAAGATCTCCTCCCCTCGCGCCGCCCCCTTGGCGTCGGCGCCCATGTAGAAGCCGAGGTTGACCGTGCGCGCGATCGTACTTGGATCGCGCTTCTCGGTCTCGCACCACCGGTCGAGCACCCGGCCCTTCTGGATCCACTCGGCCGGGGCGATGTAGGGCGCGTTCCAGCCGTCCGCGTACTTCGCGGCCGCGCGCAATGTACGCTTCTCACCCTTTCCGCCGATCCAGATCGGGACTCGCGGCTGCAGCGGCTTGGGGAAATTGGGCGCGTTCTCGAGCCGGAAGTGCTTGCCCTGAAAATTCGCGCGCCGGCCTTCGGGATCGAACAGGAGCCGCAGGCACTGCGCGTACTCCTCGAGCATGTCCTCGCGCACGCCGATGCGGGGGAAAGCGAGGCCGAACGCGTTGGCCTCGACGTCGTGCCAGCCGGCGCCGATGCCGCAGTCGACGCGCCCACCGGAGAGATGATCGATCGTCGTCAGCGACTTGGCGTGAAGGCCGGGGTTGCGATAGGCGACGCAGTACACGAGCGCGCCGAGGCGCACACGGCGCGTCTCGAGGGCGGCGGCCGTCAGGGTCGAGATCGCCTCGTAGCAGTCGAAATCGCCGCCACGCGGCGGGGATTCCTGGAAGTGGTCGGACACGGAGAACCAGTCGAAGCCGTTGGCATCGGCGAACTTCCACAGCTTGCGCATCTCGTCGAGGGGTCCGCCCATGTGTCCGATGTGGACGCCGTAGGTCATGGCCATGTGGAATGCTCCTTGGTCGGTCAGCGAGACGTTCCGTCAATCGCGAGGCCGTGTCAAGGGTGATAGGCTACCGGCTCATGATGGACACGTTCCTGCCGCGCGGCGAGAGTTACCATGACGTCTACGCCCGCTTCCGCTGGACGATCCCGTCGGTCTACAACATCGCGGTCGACGCCTGCGACCGCCACGCCGATGACCGATCGCGGGTGGCGATGGTCTACGAGGACGACGCGGGCTCGATCAGCGAGCACACGTTCGCCGAGTTCCGCGCCCGCTCGAACCAGCTCGCGCGCGTCTTCGCCGGCCTCGGCCTCGAGCGCGGCGACCGCGTCGGGATCGTCCTTCCCCAGCGGCCGGAAACCGCGGTCGCCCATCTGGCCGCGTACAAGCTCGGCGCCGTCGCGCTGCCGCTCTCGACCTTGTTCGGTCCGGAGGCGCTCGAGTATCGGCTGCGCGACGCCGGCGCGAAGATCGTGGTGACGGACGGCGAGAACCTCGAGCGCGTGCTGGCGGTCGCCAAGGGCTTGCCGGCGCTCGCGCGCGTGATCTCGGTCGACCGCGCCGACGCCGACGGTGTGGTCGAGTACGGCAAGGCGATCGCCGGCGTCCCCGACTCGCTCGAGCCGGTCGCGACGACGGCGGAGGATCCGGCGATCCTCATCTACACCTCGGGGACGACCGGGCCGCCGAAGGGCGCGCTCCACGCTCATCGCGTGCTCCTCGGCCACTTGCCGGCGATCGAGTTCTATCACGAGTACTTTCCGAAGCCCGGCGATCGCCACTGGAGCCCCGCGGACTGGGCGTGGGCCGGTGGCCTGCTCGACGTGCTGCTCCCGAGCTGGCACTATGGGGTGACGGTCGTCGCCCACCGACCGAAGAAGTTCGACGCCGAGCGCGCCTTCGACATCCTGGCCCGGCATCGCGTCCGCAACACGTTCCTCGTGCCGACGATGCTGAAGATGATGCGCTCGGTCGGCGACCCGCGCGGGCGCTGGCCGCTCGAGCTGCGCTCGATGTTCACGGGCGGCGAGGCGGTCGGCGAAGAGGTGATCCGCTGGGCGCGTGAGGCGCTCGGCGTCACGCCGCACGAAGGGTTCGGACAGACCGAGGTGAACCTGGTCCTCGGCAACTGCTCGCTCCTGATGCCGGTGAAGCCGGGCTCGATGGGGCGACCGATCCCCGGCCACGTCGTCGACGTGGTGGACGAGACGGGCGCATCGCTCCCGACCGGCGAGGTCGGCGAGGTGGCGGTCCGCCGTCCCGACCCCGTGATGTTCCTGAGCTACTGGAACAACGAGAAGGCCACGCGGGAGAAGTTCGTCGGCGACTGGGCGCTCACCGGTGATCTCGCCCGGAAGGACGCGGACGGCTACTTCTGGTTCGTCGGGCGCAAGGACGACGTCATCTCGAGCGGCGGCTATCGCATCGGCCCGAGCGAGATCGAGGACTGCCTGCAGGGCCACCCGGCGGTCGCGCTGGCGGCGGCGATCGGCGCGCCCGATCCGGTCCGGGGTGAGGTGGTCAAGGCGTTCGTCCAGCTGCACCCCGGGGGCAGCGGAACGGCCGAGCTGGCGCGCGACCTCCAGGCCTGGGTCCGTACGCGCCTTTCGGCCCACGAGTACCCACGTGAGATAGAATTCATCGAGGCGCTCCCGGTGACGACGACGGGCAAGGTGCGGCGCGCGGATCTGAGAATGCTCGAACGCCGACGGCGCGGACTGGAGACCTGAGATGGCCTACGACTACAAGAAGCACTTCGGCGAGATCACCTTGACCCAGGACCTGACGACGTTGCCCGACGAGCGGACGTGGCGCCTGCAGGCGCCCGAGCGGGACGCCGAGCCGCACCAGATCGTGCTCTACCTGGGCTGCAACGTGCTGCGCACCTCGCACATGATCCGCACGGTCACCGCGATCTTCGACCGGCTCGGCCTCGACTACGTCGCGGTCGGCGGCCCGACCTACTGCTGCGGCATCGTCCATCACCGCAACGGCGATACCGCGGCGTCCGGCGGCATGAACAAGCGCACCGTCGAGCTCTTCCAGCGCTACAAGCCCGAAGAGGTCGTGATGTGGTGCCCGTCGTGCATGTTCTTCTACGACGAGATCCAGAAGTTCGAATGGCCGTTCCCGGTGCGGCACACGACGCAGTTCCTGGCCGACCGGCTGCCCTCGATCGAGTTCACCCATCGGGTCGATGCGACCGTCGCGCTGCACTACCACAGCCAGAGCGAGCCGCGTCTTCGTGAAGGAGCGGCCGGCCGCCGACTACTGGAAGCGGTGCCGGGCCTGCGCCTCGTCGACGTCGGGTCCGAGCCGCGGTTCGGCCGACTCTGCACGGTCGACGTCCAGGCGCAGCTCGGCCAGCAAGCGTGGGACGGACTGATCCTCGACGAGATCGACCGGGCGCGCGCCGGCGGCGCGCAGACGCTCGCGACGATCTATCACGGTTGCCAGCGGCTGATCTGCGGCTTCGAGACCGAGCGCCCGATCACGATCGAGCACTATCTCTCGGTGTTCGCGCGCGGCCTCGGGATCGAGTTCGAGGACCGCTACAAGAAGTTCCGCCTCTGGCAGGATCCCGAGCGCGTGCTGGAAGAGTCGACGCCGTGCCAGACCGCGAACCACGTCGATCCGGCGCGCGCGCGGCAGCTCGTCGAGAAGACGTTCGGCCGAATCGCGACGGTATCGGACGGAAAGAGCCCGGCGGCCTCGTAGGCGGCCGGGCGCTCACGCGCTAGCGAAGCAGTGGAGATCGGGCTCTTCACCGAGTTCGAGTGGCGCCCGGGAGTCGACGAGGCGCAGGCTTTCGACGACTCTCTGGCCCAGGTGACGGTCGCCGAGGACCTCGGCTACGACGCGGTGTGGCTGGCCGAGCTGCACTTCCAGAAGGAGCGCTCGGTTCTGTCCTCGCCCCTGGTCGTCGGCGCGACGATCGCCGGACGGACCAAGCGCGTCAAGATCGGCTTCGCCGTCCAGGTCTTGCCGCTCATCCATCCGCTACGCCTCGCCGAGGACGTCGCGACGCTCGATCAGGTGAGCAAGGGACGCCTCGACTTCGGTGTGGGCCGAAGCGGGCTTCCCGGCCACTACACGGGCTTCAATATTCCGTACGAAGAAAGTCAGGAGCGGTTCGACGAGACGCTCGAGATTCTCCTGAAGGCGTGGACCGAGGAGCGGTTCACGTACGAGGGCAAGTACTTCCAGTTCCGCGACGTCTGCGCGATCCCCAAACCGTACCAGAAGCCGCATCCTCCGCTGCGCGTCGCGGCGACGTCCGAGGAGTCGTATGCGGCCGTCGGACGCCGGGGCCTGCCGATCTTCCTGGCGGTGCGGACCTCCAGCATCCGCGAGCTCGAACGCTATGTCGGCGCCTACCACGCCGCCTGGCGTGAAGCCGGCCACCCAGGCCGCGGCGAGGTCGCCGCGATCCTGCCCGTCTACGTCGCCGACACGGAGCGCCGCGCGCGGGAGGAGACCGAGGCCAGCGCGATGCACTTCTATCGCTCGGTCGGCGAGGCGCTCCTCGCCGGGCCGCGCCATGAGGTCGGCGAGCGCCTGCGGCGGATGAGCTTCGACCAGGTCTTGAAGGATTTCGCCGTCTACGGCACGCCCGAGCGCGTCGCGGACCGGCTCGAAGAGCTACGCCGCGCCATCGGCTTCACGAAGCTCGCGGTCTGGATGAACGTCGGCTCGCGCATCCCGCAGGAACGCGTCCTGGCCTCGATGCAGCTCTTCGCCGAGCGCGTCACCCCGCGGCTCAAGTAAACGAGGGATCGATCCTCACGTCGACCAGGTGCGGGCCGCCGCTCGCCAGGGCCTTCTCGACCGCCGGGCCGATGTCCGACGACTTCTCGACCCGCGTGCCCGAAACGCCGAGCGAGCGGGCCAGGCCGACGAAATCGATCAGCGGCCGGTCGAGATCCATCGCGACGTAACGATCGTCCTCGGCCGAGAAGCCCTTCAGCGCCTTCGTCCGCTGCTTCAGGATCCGGTAGGACGTGTTGTTGAAGATGACGTAGACGACCGCGAGCGACTCGCGCGCCGCGGTCCACAGCGCCTGGTTCGTGTACATCGAGCTGCCGTCGCCGACCAGCGCCACGACCGGCCGATTCGGCAGCGCGAGCTTGACGCCGAGCGCCGCCGGCAACCCCCAGCCGATACCGCCGCCCCGCAGCCCGAAGAAGCTCTTGGAGTCGGCGCACCCGAAGAAGTGGCGGATACCCTGCGAGGACGAGATGGCCTCGTCGACGATGACCGCGTCGGCCGGCGTCACCTTGGAGACCTCGTGCATGAGCGTCAAGGGCGAGATCGGCACGCGGGTGGCCTCGGCTTCGGCGCGCTTGGCCAGCTCGGCGCGCTCGGCGGCGAACGCGGCGGAGACCGCCTCCGTGCGCTTGGCGGCCTGCGGGTGTCCGTTCTTGCCGGTATGGCGGCGGATCGCCTCGGCCAGCTCGGGCAGCGTGGCCTTCGGCTCGCCGAGGATCGCGACCTCGGCCGGGTAGTTCTTGCCGAGCTCCCACGGGTTCACGTCGAGGTGCACCACCGTGAGCCCCGGCGGCATCGGATCGACGTCGTCGGGGAGCGAGAGCGTGAAGAGGTCGCCGCCGACCGAGAACAGCAAATCGTGGCGCATCAGGAGCGCGCGGATCGGCGGGCCGGTGCGCGGCATCGAGCCCGCGTGGAGCAGGTGGGTGAACGGAAACGAGCACGTGCTCGCCACGCCCTCAGTGATGACCGGCGCTCCGATCAGCTCCGCCACCTCGGCGAGCTCCGCGAGGGCGTCGCCGTGGGCGACCGCGTCGCCGGCGATGATCAGCGGGTTCTTGGCCTTCGCCAGCAGCTCGGCGGCGCGCGCGACCGCCGCGCGATCGCCGACGATGCGCGGCGCGACCCGCGTCGGCGCGCCGAGGTCCAGATCGCGCTCGGCGTTCAGGACGTCGACCGGCAGCGAGAGGAAGACGGGCCCGCTCGGATGCGAGAATGCGGTCTTCACCGCGCGGTGCACGATGCGCGGCAGATCCTCGAGCCGCCGCGCCTCGGTCGACCACTTCACGAGCGGCGCGGCCATCGGCGGCAGATCCGACCAGAGGATCGGCTCGGTCACGTTGAACGACTGATCGTGCTGGCCCGCGGTGAGCAGCATCGGCGCGCCTGACTTGCTCGCGTCGTAGAGCATGCCCATCGCGTTGCCGAGCCCGGGCGACACGTGCACGTTCACCGCCGCGAGACCGCCGCTGGCCTGGGCGTACGCATCGGCCATCGCGATCGCGACCGCCTCCTGCAGCGCGAGCACGTAGTGGATACCAGGCTCGCGCGCGAGCCCGTCCATGAGCGGCAGCTCGGTGGTGCCGGGGTTACCGAACATGACCGAGACGCCTTCTTGCTTGAGGATCTGGAGAAACGCTTGCTTGCCGGTGATGTATGCCATGGTGCGCAGATGATAAGCTCACAAGCGTCCGTTACGAAAGATGCGATCGAAGGATCGGGGGGCGTCCCGTATGACCATGCGGCTCACGTCAGTCGTCACCTTGGCGAGCTTCGGACTCGTCGTCGTCGTGTCGACCGCTTGCGGGATCGCCGGCGGCTACCTGAGCCCGTCCGGCTCGACCATCACACTCATGGCCGGATGGGAGCACCGCTTCACGCTGGAGTGGGCCGTCGACCCAGAGCAGGGGCAGCTCCGTCGAGTCCGAGGCTACATCTACAGCCGGTACGGGGAAGTGGCCGAGCCAGTGCGCATTCTGGCCCAGGCGCTCGATTCGTCTGGAGCGGTCGTCGGACAGCGGATCGCGTGGGTGCCAGGCGGAGTGAACGGTTTCCAGCGCGCGTATTTCGAGGTCGCGCAGCTGCCGGCGGCGGCGACATACCGAGTATCTGTCTGGGACTACACCCTTCTGCAGAACCCCGGTTCTGGCTGGATCTGACCCGAAGCGTCTCGCACGAGCGACTCGATCGCAAAACCCGCTGCGGGCCCCTCTGATAAGCTCTCTTTCGTGTCACTCTCAGATGCACCGCTGCTGCGCGCCGCCCGCCGCCAGCCGACGACGTATACACCGGTGTGGCTCATGCGGCAGGCCGGCCGCTACATGCCCGAGTATCGCGCGATGCGCGAGCGCTACGGGTTTCTCGAGCTCGCGCGCAACCCGGAGGCCGCCGCGGAGGTCACGCTACAGCCCGTCGCGCGTCTGGGCGTCGACGCGGCGATTCTCTTCGCCGATATCCTTCTGATCGTCGAGCCGCTCGGCGTCGGGCTCGAGTTCGCGAAAGGCGAGGGTCCGGTGATCCATCGGCCGGTCCGCTCCGAGGCCGCGATCGCGCGGCTGCCGCGCGTCGACGTCGAGACCGCGGTGCCGTTCGTGTTCGAAGCGGTGCGCCGCGTGAAGCGGGCGCTCGCCGGCACGGTACCGCTGATCGGTTTCGCGGGCGCTCCGTTCACGGTGGCGTCCTACGTCGTCGAGGGTGGGCCGTCGCGCGACTATCTGCATACCAAGCGGCTGATGTACGAGGAGCCCGAGGGCTGGAACCGGCTCATGGGAATCCTCGTCGACGCGACCGCGCGATATCTCAACGGGCAGATCGCGGCCGGCGCCGAGGCCGTCCAGGTGTTCGACTCATGGGTCGGCGTGCTGGCGCCCGACGACTACCGCACATTCGTGCTGCCGCACACGCGCGCGCTGATTCGCGCGCTCACGCCGGGGATCCCGGTCATCCACTTCGGAACGGGCACCGCGGCGCTCCTGCCCTCGATGCGCGCCGCCGGCGGCGACGTGATCGGGCTCGACTGGCGCGTCGATCTCGACCTCGGCTGGGCCGCCGTGGGCCACGACGTCGCCGTGCAGGGCAACCTCGACCCGGTCGTGCTCCTGTCGAAGCCGGCGTACATCCGCCAGCGCGTGAAGGACATCCTCGATCGGGCCGGCGGCCGTCCGGGCCACATCTTCAACCTGGGACACGGGATCCTCCCGCAGACGCCGGTCGAGAACGCCCGCGCGCTGATCGAGATGGTTCACGAGCTGTCCGACCGGCGATGAGCGGCGTCGACTCGGTGCTGCTGGTCGCCTTCGGCGGGCCGACGGCGCCGCACGAGATCCGGCCGTTCCTCGAGATCGTCACGCGCGGGCGCGGCATTCCCGCCGAGCGGGTGGAGGAGGTCGCGCACCACTACGAGCAGATGCCGGGCGGTCGCTCGCCGCTGGCCGAGCTCACGCTCGCCCAGGCGCGCGCGCTCCAGCAGACGCTCACGCAACGCGGGCCGACGCTGCCCGTGTTCGTCGGGATGCGCAACTGGCATCCCTTCCTCTACGAGACGCTCGCCGAGATGGCCGGCAAGGGCGCGCGTCGAACGCTCGCGATCATCCTCTCGCCGCTCCGCACCGAGGCCTCGTGGGATCGCTACATCCAGGACGTCGCGGAGGCGCGGGCGCGCGTCGCCGGCGCGCCCGAGGTTGGCTTCGCGCCGGCGTGGTTCGAGAATTCGCGGTTCGTGGCGGCGGTGGCCGACCGCGCCCGCGCGGCGCTCGGCGAGGTCCCGGCGGACGCGCGAGCGGGGACGCCGCTGGTGTTCACGGCGCACAGTGTCCCGGTCGCGATGGCCGACGTCTCGCCGTACGTGTCGGACCTGAGCGCGGCGACGCGCGCCGTCGTCAGGCGCCTGGGCCACACGCGATGGTCGATCGCCTATCAGAGCCGGAGCGGGAGCCCGCGGCAGCCGTGGCTCGAGCCCGACATTGCCGACGCCCTCCGGCACCTGGCCGCCGACGGTGAGCGCCACGTGGTCGTGGTGCCGATCGGCTTCGTGTGCGATCACGTCGAGGTGCTCTACGATCTCGACGTCGAGGCGCGCCGCGTGGCCACCGGCGTGGGGCTCGAGCTCCATCGCGCGGCGGCGGTGAACGACCATCCCGAGTTCGTCGCGATGCTGGCCGATCTCGTCCGCGGCGTGCACGGCGGTGGCCGGTGAAGCGAGTCAAGCTCGCCGTCATCGGCGGCGGAATCACCGGGCTCGCGGCGGCGCATCGTGCCGTCGAGCTCGCGCGGGAGCGATCGAGCGAGCTCGAGCTGACGCTCGTCGAGGCGCGCGACCGGCTCGGCGGCACCATCGCGACCGATCACGCCGGTGGATTCCTCGTCGAGGCGGGGCCCGACTCGTTCCTCTCGGAAAAGCCGTGGGCGCTGGCGCTCTGCCGCCGCCTCGGGGTCGAGCACCGGCTCGTGCGGACGGACGATCGCTTCAGAAAGGTGTTCGTGTGGCGTGCCGGGCGCCTGCACCCGCTACCAGACGGATTCCAGCTCCTGGCGCCCACGAAGCTCGGACCGTTCGTCAGGTCCGGGCTCTTCTCCTGGCCGGGCAAGCTGCGCATGGCGCTCGATCTCGTCCTGCCGCGGAGCGTGAGCGACGACGAGAGCCTGGGCGCCTTCGTGCGTCGCCGACTCGGCCGCGAGGCGCTGGAGCGCGTCGCCCAGCCGCTGGTCGCCGGAATCTACACCGCCGATCCCGACGATCTCTCGCTGGCGGCGACGATGCCGCGGTTCAGCGAGCTCGAGCGGCGCGAGCGCTCCGTCATCCTCGGGCTCTGGCGGGCGAATCGCCGCGCGCCGCAGGCGGGAACGAGCGGGGCGCGCTGGAGCCTCTTCGTGACTTTTCAGAACGGCATGGAGGAGCTCGTCACCGCACTCGCGTCGCGCCTGCCGCCGGGCTCCGTGATGCTCAAGCACCGCGTCGACGGCATCGAGCGTCGCGGCGGCGGCTGGCGCGTGCTCGGCGGCCTGGGCCCGGCGCTGGAGGCCGACCACGTCATCGTCGCGGCCGAGTCGTATACCGCGAGCCGGCTCGTGCGATACATCGACCCGGCGCTCGCGACCTTGCTCGGCGAGATTCCCTACGCGTCCTCGGCGACGGTAACGTTCGGCTTTCGCCGAGCGGAGGTGCCGCATCCGCTCGACGGCTTCGGCTTCGTCGTCCCGCGTACGGAGCGCCGCGCGGTTTTGGCCTGCACGTTCTCGAGCGTGAAGTATCCGGGCCGCGCGCCCGAGGGCCACGCGCTGCTCCGGTGTTTCGTGGGCGGCGCCTTGAACGAGCACGTGCTCGAATCGGACGATCCCGCGCTGGTGGCGGGCGCGCGGGACGAGCTGCGCCAGGCGCTGGGGATCACCGCCGAGCCCGTTCTCACGCGTGTCGCGCGCTTCACCAAGGCGATGCCGCAGTATCACGTCGGCCACGCGGGCCGCGTCGAGGCAATCGAGCAGTGCGCCGCGGCGCTGCCGGGCCTGCATCTGGCGGGCGGCGCATACCGCGGCATCGGGATCGCGGACTGCGTGAGATCGGGCGAGGCGGCCGCCGAGCGGGTCTTCAGCTCTCTCTAGCGCGCCGGGAGGAGCGCCACGGCCCCGCCGGGGCGCTCCCGAGCGAATGGGGGGTTTGGGGGGCCCGTCGAGGCCGCTCGTACGCGACGCAAAGTCGAGGAGCACCACGGCTCCGCCGGGGCGCTTCCGAGCGATGGGGGTTTGGGGGGCCCGTCGAGGCCGCTGGTACGCGAGGCAAAGTCGAGGAGCGCCACGGCCCCGCCGGGGCGCTTCCGAGCGAATGGGGGGTTTGGGGGGCCCGTCGAGGCCGCTGGTACGCGAGGCAAAGTCGAGGAGCGCCACGGCCCCGCCGGGGCGCTTCCGAGCGAATGGGGGGTTTGGGGGGCCCGTCGAGGCCCCCCATGTAAATCAAACAACCTCGATCGTGCCCAGCCGGCGTAGCTCCTCGATCCGCTCCCCCGAATAGCCCAGCACGTCGCCGAGGACCGCACGGGTGTGCTCGCCGACCCGGTACGGTGCCCCGCCGCGTGGCTTCACCGGGCGGGTGTCGACGTGAAACGGCACGGCCGTGATGCGCACGGTGCCGCGCCCGGGATGATCGATCTGCGGGAACGCCTGGCGTTCAGCGAGGTGCGGGTGCGCGACGACCTCGGCAGGTGAAAGGACGGTGGCGGCGGGAACGCGCGCGGCGGTGAGCGCCTTCACCGCCTCGTCGACGGTTTTGAACGTGTCGAGCCACTCGCAAATGATCGGGTGCAGCGCCGCCCAGTTCTCGCGGCGTCCCGCCGGCGTGGCGAAGCGCGCGTCCGAGGCCAGGTCGGGCCGGTCCATCATCGCCACCAGGCGCGGCCAGAGCTGGGGCGCGCCGACCGTTTGCATCGCCACGTGGCGCCCGCCGATCCCGTGAACGACCATGCCTGGCCGCGGGCCGCGGTACTCCTGGCCCGCGTTCAGCATGCCGCCGTAGTTGATGTCCTCGGCGCCCACCATGCACTCGAGCATCGAGACGTCGAGGTAGGCGCCGCGGCCCGTCCGCGTGCGCCGCCAGAGCGCGGCCATGATCGCCCCGAACGCGTGGGTGCCGGCCAGCACATCCGCCGCTTGAAGATACCCGGGGCGCGGCGCCGGATCGGTCTGTTGCTCGAGGTGCATGATGCCCGACATCGCGTTGATGATGTGGTGGAACGCCGGCTGATGACGGAGCGGCCCGCTCTGGCCGAAGCCGGAGATCGAGCAGTAGACGAGCTCGGGTTTCACCGCCGAGAGCGCGGCGTAGTCGCAGCCGAGCTTCGTGACGACGCCCGGCAAGAAATTCTCGACGACGACGTCGGAGGCGCGCGCGAGATCCCGCAGGACCTCACGAGCCTTGGGATGCGAGAGATCGAGCGCCAGGCTCGACTTGCCCGCGTTGATCCGGATGAAGTACGTGGCCTGATCGGTCCGGCCGGTTTCCATCTGCGCGTGGCCGCGTCGCGTGTCGTCGCCTTCGCCCGGGCGCTCGATCTTGATCACGCGCGCGCCCAGATCGGCGAGCAGCCGTGTGCAGTAGGGGCCGGCCAGCACGCGCGTGAAGTCGAGAACGGTGAGACCGGCGAGAAGCGGGTCGTCAGAGCCGGGCATGGGTGGTCTCCTGCACGTGGTTTCTGAGCATCTTTTGGGCCTCGCCTTCGCGCATTCGGTCCATTAGTCTAGCAGGCGTTCGATCGGGATCCGGGGAGGACACCGCATGCGGATGGTCGACGTGGAGACGCTCGAACGGATCACGCGCGACATCTTCGCCGCCTGGAAGGCGCCCCGCGAGGACGCCGCCTGGATCGCGTCCCTGCTCGTGCGCGCGAATCTCCGCGGCCACGACTCGCACGGCGTGATCCGCATCCCGCACTACGTCCACGCCCTCAAGACCGGGGAAGTCAATCCGACGCCGTCCATCAAGACCGAGCTGGAGACGCCGACGATCGCGCGCCTCGACGGCGACAAGGGGTTCGGCCAGGTCGTGGCGCGCCACGGCATCACCCTGGCGATCGCGAAAGCGCGCGCGCAGGGCCTGTCGGCCGTCACGCTCCGGCGCACGAACCACGTCGGCCGCCTCGCGGACTACGCGGAGATGGCCGCGGTGCAGGGG
>Ga0209055_1000749_pt1 | contig 22421 bp, 16 predicted proteins | sample GraSoiAngelo_110_FD_185875 | JGI IMG/M metagenome (GOLD analysis project Ga0209055, IMG submission 185875) | Grasslands soil microbial communities from the Angelo Coastal Reserve, California, USA - 14_0903_12_30cm (SPAdes) (version 2) | ecosystem: Environmental > Terrestrial > Soil > Grasslands ... | reverse complement strand
TTTCAATCGCGACGGTGAAGTGAAGTCATCCATTTCGCCGAAGCCTTGCAACGCGCGCAAATATTCCGGCATTGGACGCAGCGTGTAATGCTGAAGCCAATCGGGGACGGTGAGAATGCCATGCTTGTCGAGAAATTCGCGGATCGACAATTCTTTTATCGCGATATCCTTGATCCAACTGTCGATGTTCGTCGCCAGCTTGAGAGGCGGTACGTCGTTGTTTCGTTGCGTTTCGTATGCCTCAAACGCGACTGCGCGATTCCACTCCTGCTGACCCATCGCGAGAAGTTCCTCCGGCGAGTAGGGAAGCAGCGCCACGTTTTTGAGAAAGAAGACATAAGCGTCGCGACCAAGCGCCGTTTCTTTTGGAAGCGACGGCAATTTTTCCTCAAGCTGCTGTCGAAACTTTTCGAGCGCGTCGGCCGAGCGTTGGACTGCGCTGTTCAACTCCTGCTCTTTGAGAGTTGTCGATCCTAGCAGTGCGGCCGCCATTTTTTGCAGGCGCTCTCGCACGCCGTCCAGTGCTTCAATCGCCACAGTCGCGAAAGGCGCCGGTGGATTCGAGAGATTCTCTTCGCTCTGCTGCACGATCGACGGAATGTTTTCGACGCGCGTCAGAATCTCGCGAGATTGAGCTGCGTTGTACGGGCCCGGCACGGTGAGCGCTTCGACGATAGGCGTAAGCGTTTGCTCGATGTAAAAGTTGGGATCGCGCTTCCAACGCGAATTGATTTCCAATTCCCAGCGCACCCGCGACAAGGCAGAACCGATCAGCCGGTAATCGACCTGCTTCGGAGCTGGCCATTCACTGACATCGAGCTTTTTCCAGCGCGCCTCGAACGCATTGAGATCTTTTCGCCGATTGTCGATCTTAGCTAGCGACCAATCGCGCGTCCCGGCCGGCCGCTCCATTCGCGGCACGTCATCGCCATTGAACGGCGCATACTTCACACGCCAAGCCCAAAAGTCGTCGGCGAGCTTGTCGAGAGAACTGATATCTGGGCCAGCCGTCTGCATTTGCCCGTGCGCGCTCGGCGCTGCTGTGAACAAAAACAGAAACAGCGCAGCCGATGCGGTCTTTAGGGAAAGCATCCGTGGCATCTGTGCCGGTTTGCCGAAAAGCGCTCTTCTTGTCAATCGCAGTCAGCCTTGCTTTGTCTCGAGAAAATTTTTATACCGTTGCAATGAAGATCTCCCAAAGGGTTCATTGTCGATCTTGCGTTCGATTTGTTCTTGCAGCGTTTGTTTTTCTGGTCTGCGCAATTTCTATCAGCGCGGCCGATCAAACCGTCGTGCTGAAAGCGGCGCGGATGTTCGATGGAAAATCGAAAGCGCTTGTGCAAAACGGCGTCGTGATCGTGCAGGGCGATAAGATTGTCGATTCAGGCAGCAACGTTGCGATTCCTGCCGGCGCGCAGGTGATCGATCTTGGCGACATGACGCTTTCGCCAGGATTCATGGACGCGCATACCCATCTCACCCTCGATTTCACCGGCAATTTCAACGAGAAGCGCCTGAAAGAATTTCAAACCAATGTTTCAGAGATGGCGTTGATGGCGATTGCCTATGCGCGCGCGACGCTCGAGGCGGGTTTCACGACGGTGCGCGATCTCGGCAGCCGTTTCGCCGGCAGTCCGGAATTTGTCGATGTTGCGCTGCGCAATGCGATCAATCACGGAATCACTCCCGGCCCGCACATGCTCGTGGCGACCAAAGGCATCGGCGCGACCGGCGGCCATTTTGATTCGACCGGCGGTTATCGTGACAAACTTTTCGGACGCGAACCGGACCCGAGTGAAGGCATCGCCGATGGTCCCGACGAAATTCGCAAAGCGGTTCGATTCGAAGTCAAGAACGGTGCGAATGTGATTAAAGCCGCGGTCTCGGGCGGCGTGCTCTCCCTCGCCGATGAAGTGGACACTCCGCAGTTGACGCCGGCGGAAATGGCGGCGCTGGTCGATGAGTCGCATCGTCTGCGCAAAAAAGTGGCGGTGCATTGTCACGGCGACCAAGCGGCGCGGGAAGCGATCGAAGCAGGTGTGGACTCCATCGAGCACGGTTCGTTTATGAAACCGGAGACGCTGCAATTAATGAAAAGGAAAGGCACTTATCTCGTGCCCACGTTGATGGCGACGGAATACATCATGAGCAAGATCGACAGTTATCCGCTGGCGTTGCAGGCAAAAGCAAAGGCCGCAGGCGCGGCGCGCTCGGAAATGTTTCGTAATGCGGTGAAGATGGGCGTGAAGATCGCGCTCGGGACGGACGCGGGAGTTTTTCCGCACGGCGACAACGCGAAGGAATTTGCCTTGATGGTGGGCCTGGGCATGCAACCGATCGATGCGTTAAGAAGTGGAACTTCGAATGACGCGGATTTGTTAGGCATCGCGCAAGCCGTTGGCACGCTTGAAAAAGGAAAACGTGCCGACATCGTCGCGATGCCGGGCGATCCCACAGCTGACATTACCGCGACGGAGCGCGTTTCATTCGTCATGAAGGACGGCAAGATCATTCGCAACGGCCCGGCCACTCCGCGAACAGCCGCCGCGCAGGATGACGACGTAGACCTGCCCGCCGATTAACAAGACGAGTTGACAATCCGCGCAGCGGTAATTGTCGATCTTAGCCGCGCGAGAATTCGTGCCACCGATTTAAGCAGCGTGCGCATAGAACGATGTTTCATAACAGCTCGTTTTATCGGGATGAAGTTGGCTTTGACAATGCCAAGAATGCCGCTAGTTTCCACGTCCCGCCGCTCAGCCGAGTGGCCAAAATTTTAAGCAGGAGCCTCGCGACTTGAAAACAAGTGGGAGGGGCGCTTGGACTGCACGAGATCATGCAACAAAATCGTAGCAAACGTTATCGCGCCGCCGCTGAGCAGGTCGACCGGAGCAAAGTTTACAATCTTCCCGAGGCGATCTCGGCGTTGAAGAAAATGCCGGCGACGAAGTTTGATCAGACCGTGACCGTTTCATTCCGGCTCGGTGTCGATCCAAAACAGTCGGACCAGATGGTGCGCGGGACGTGTCCTCTTCCGCATGGCAGCGGCAAGACAGTGCGGGTGCTTGTTTTTGCTGAAGGCGCGGCAGCGAAGGCAGCGCTCGAGGCCGGAGCGGAATTCGTCGGATTCAAAGACATGATTCAAAAATGTCAGGAAGGTTTTCAAGACTTCGACGTCGCAGTTGCCACGCCAGCGGCCATGGCGGAAGTACGCAAGCTCGGAAAAGTCCTCGGACCGCGCGGATTGATGCCGAACCCAAAAACGGGCACGGTGACGGAGGACACGGCGAAGGCGGTGCAGGAAGTGAAAGCTGGCCGCGTGGAATTTAAACTCGACAAGAACGGTAACGTGGCAGTTCCAATGGGGAAATTTTCGTTTGAAGAAAAAGAGCTGGTGGAGAATGGAAATGCTGTGATCGAAGCGGTGGTGCGGGCGCGGCCAGCCACAGCCAAGGGGCGCTATCTCGAAGGCGTAACTCTCAGTGCGACAATGTCGCCGGGAGTGCATGTCGATCCAGCGCCGTATCTGAGTACCTAATGATTAGATCGACAATATGAGACCGGAAAAAGCCAGCATCGTTTCAGATCTTTCCGAGAAGTTGAAACGCTCGCCATTCATGCTCGTGGCCGATTACCAGCGCATGAAGGTGGATAATTTTGGCGAATTGCGGATGCGGCTCGCTCCGGTTGGCGCGGAAGTGCACGTCGTGAAAAACAATTTTCTCAAGCGCGCGATGGTTGATTCCGGATTGCCGGACGTGGGTGACAAATTGGTCGGTCAGACAGCGGTTGTAACCGGCGAGAAAGATGTGGCGCCGGTGGCGAAGATTTTAAAGACGTTCGCGAAGGAGTTTAAAATCGCCGCATTGAAGATTGGTCTGGTGGACCGCGCGATTCTTTCGAGCGTGGATTTGGAAGCGCTGGCGGATTTGCCATCACGTGAGGTTTTGCAGTCGCAATTGCTCGGCCTGCTTTTGTCGCCGGCAACGAAACTGGTGCGTTTGATGAACGAGCCGGGCTCTGCATTGGCGAGATTGTTAAACGCCAAGGCGCAGAAAGAAAAACCAGCGGAGGCAGCGACATAAGAGAATTTTCGTCCGGCCAATGCCGCACGAACAACAAAGCAAAAACTGTCCGGGCCGATGGCTATCGGCCTTAAATTTCCGAGAGCTTTCGGAGGCGGCAATTGGAGGAAACAAAAATGGCAGACACAGATAAATTGGTGGAGCAACTCAGCGGCTTGTCCGTGCTCGAGATTGCCGGTTTGGTAAAGCAGCTTGAAGAGAAATGGGGAGTGAGCGCGGCGGCACCGGTGGCGGTGGCGGCTGGTCCAGCGACCGGCGCACCCAGCGGGAGTGCGGCGGCGGCTCCAGCTGAAGAAAAGAGCACTTTCGAAGTCGTCCTTAAAGAAATGGGGTCGAATAAGATTGGCGTGATCAAGGAAGTCCGTAGCGCTGTGCCTGGACTTGGTTTGGCTGAAGCGAAAGCGCTGGTCGAAGGAGCTCCTAAAACAATCAAGGAAGGCGTGACCAAGCAGGAGGCCGAAGAGATCAAGAAAAAGATCGAAGCGGCCGGTGCAAAGGTCGAGATCAAGTAGCTGGCTTTTCGCGGCCAGCGCTGCGCACAAAACCACTTGCGCGGCGGCCGTTTTTTGTTAAGGTGGTTGTCTGTTAGAAGTAGGCAGACTTATTTTTAACCCGGCGCTCGACGGCAAAAGAAGGAACTGGCAACAAAACGGTGTGAGGTCAATTTGACAGACCGCTGTTTTGCTGTCATTTTCGCGCCCCTCGCTCGCCGCCGGTCGCGTAAAAATCTTGCCTGCGGCGGCCGCTATTTATTGTGGTCGGCGCGAGGTTGAACCCTTGGTCTAGTGATTATGTCAGAACGCAATTCGGAACGCATCCACTTCGGAACCATCAAAGAAGGTATTGAGCCGCCAAACCTGATTGAGGTCCAGCTCAATTCGTATGTCGATTTTCTCCAGAAGGATGTGCCGTTTTCCAAGCGGAAGAATTACGGATTGCAGGCGGTTTTCAGGGAGGTTTTCCCGATCGAGAGCTACGACGAGAAAGCTGTCCTCGATTTCGGTCGTTATGAAATTGGCGAGCCGAAGTTGGCGGCGCTAGAAGCGCAGCGCGAAGGCCAGACTTACAGCGCGCCGCTGCACGTCACGTTTCAACTACGCGAGGAAAGAGGCACGAAGGAAGAGAAAGTTTACATGGGCGAGATCCCGCTTATGACGCCGCAGGGGACTTTTGTGATCAACGGCGCCGAACGTGTGGTTGTGAGCCAGTTACACCGTTCTCCCGGCATCGCTTTCGAATCAAGCGTGCACCTCAACGGCAAAGTGCTCTACAGCTTCCGCATCATACCGGATCGCGGCTCCTGGATTGAAGTGCAATTTGATACGGCCGATCTGCTTTACATTTATCTCGATCGTCGCAAGCGCCGCCGGAAGTTTCTCGCGACGACGTTTCTGCGCGCGCTCGGTTATGGCTCGGACGAAGAAGTCATCAAGCTTTTTTACAACATCGAGAATCTCAAGCTGAGCGAGAAACTCGACGAGGAAAAGCTCGCTGCCAAGGTGCTGACGGTGGAAATCCGCGACGGCGAAGTCACGGTCGCGCGCGCCTTCGAACCGCTCACTCTGGCGACAGTTCGTCAGATCATGGGTCTGAAAATTCGCGAGGTTAAAGTCATCGATATTTCACACGACGACACGGTGGTGAAAGCGCTCCGAAAAGATCCGGCGCACGATCAGGAGGAAGCGCTCAAAGATATTTATCGACGCCTTCGGCCGGGCGATCCACCGACGGTGGCGAATGCCCGCGCTTTACTGAAACGGCTCTTTTTCGATCCGAAAAAATATGATCTCGGTCGCGTTGGCCGTTACAAGATCAACCAGAAACTTGGTCTCGATGTCGATCTTGGCGAGCGCATTTTAACGGACAAGGATTTCATTGCCGCGATCAAGTATTTGATCAACCTGCGCCGCGGCGAAGGCACGCTCGACGACATCGATCATCTCGGGAGCCGTCGCGTGCGCACGGTCGGCGAATTGCTTGCCAACCAATGCCGCGTCGGTCTCGCGCGCACCGAGCGTCTTGTTAAGGAACGCATGACGCTGTTTGACATCAACGTCGATGGGATGACGCCGCAAAAGCTGATCAACCCGAAGGCGCTGAGCGCGGTCATCCGCGATTTCTTCGGTCGTTCCCAGCTTTCGCAGTTCATGGATCAAACAAATCCGCTTGCCGAGTTGACACACAAACGTCGTTTGTCAGCACTCGGGCCGGGTGGCCTTTCGCGTGATCGCGCCGGATTCGAAGTGCGCGATGTTCATCCGTCGCATTACGGGCGGATTTGTCCGATCGAAACGCCGGAAGGTCCGAACATTGGCCTGATCAGCTCGATGAGCACGTTCGCGCGCATCAATGAGTTTGGTTTCATCGAGACGCCGTATCGAAAGGTCGAGAAGGGCCGCGTAACGGACCAGGTTGATTACCTCACGGGCGATCGCGAAGAAAATTTTCTTGTCGCGCAGGCGAATGCGCCGATTGATGGTCGAGGACATTTTACGGGCGAGAAAGTTTCGGTGCGCTATCGAGGCGACTTTCTCGAAGTCGACCCGGCCAAGGTGCACTACATGGATGTGTCGCCGAAACAACTTGTCTCAGTCGCGGCCGGGCTCATTCCTTTTCTGGAACATGACGACGCGAACCGGGCGCTGATGGGTTCCAACATGCAACGGCAGGGTGTTCCGCTCATTGTTTCGGAGACGCCGCTGGTGGGAACCGGCCTGGAAGCAAAAGTGGCGCGCGACTCACATGCCGTCGTTCTCGCCACCGAAAGTGGCAAGGTCGCTTCGGTCACGGCGGACCACATTATTGTCACCAAAGACGGGCATCTGCCGGAAGGAAAAAGAAAGTTAAAGACGGATGCGGAAGCCGGGGTTCACGTTTACGAACTGCGAAAATTCATGCGTTCAAACGCCGGCACGTGCGTCAATCAGAAGCCGATTGTCCACAAAGGTCAGCATGTGAAAAAGGGACAGATCATCGCCGACGGTCCGAATACCGATCAGGGCGAGCTCGCCCTCGGGCGCAATGTGCTCGTCGCGTTCATGCCGTGGAACGGTTACAACTTCGAAGACGCGATCATGATCTCGGAGAAGGTCGTGAAAGAGGACATCTACACGTCCATTCACATCGACGAATTTGAAATTGGCGCGCGCGATACGAAGCTCGGCCCGGAAGAGATCACCCGCGACATTCCGAATGTCAGTGAAGAAGCGCTGCGCAACCTCGGCTCTGATGGCGTCGTGCGTGTCGGCGCGGAAGTGAAGCCGGGCGATATCCTCGTCGGTAAAATCACGCCCAAGAGCGAGACCGAGCTTGCCCCGGAAGAACGCCTGCTGCGCGCGATTTTTGGCGAAAAAGCTGCCGATGTGAAAGACACGTCGCTCACTGTGCCGTCGGGCACTTATGGAATTGTCATGGATGTGAAAGTTTCATCACGCCGCGAAGTTTCGCGCGAGAAACTCACACCGACGGAAACGAAAAAGCAGCTCAAAGCGATCACCGAAGATCATCGCAGAAAGAAAGAAGAATTGACCGAGCAACTGACTGATTCGCTCTCGAATATTTTGCTGGGCGAAAAAATTCCGCTCGATGTTGTCAATGCTGTGACGGGCGAGATCATCATTCCGGCCAATCGCAAAATCACCAAGACGCTGCTGCGCAAACTGGCCAACGTTTACGGCCATATCGAGATCGACCCGAGCCCGATCCGCAACAAGATCCGGGAGATCATCGCTTCCTACGAACATAAGTTCGCCGAGCTTGAACTCGAACGCGAGCGCTCGATGGATCGCGTCGAAAGCGGAGACGACATCGATCCCGGCATTATCAAGCAGGTCAAAGTTTACATCGCAAGCAAGCGCAAGTTGAGCGTCGGCGACAAGATGGCCGGACGCCACGGAAACAAGGGGGTTGTCGCGCGCATTGTACCCGAAGAAGACATGCCATTCCTCGCCGACGGAACACCGGTGGAGATTGTGCTCAATCCGCTTGGCGTGCCGAGCCGAATGAATGTCGGCCAGGTCCTCGAGACGCATCTTGGCGTTGCGGCGAAAGCGCTCGGATTCAAAGTCGCGACGCCGGTTTTCGATGGCATTAAGGAAAGTAAAATCCGCGATTACCTGAAAGAAGCGCGCAAAAAGGAAGGCTTCAGTTGGATCCAGGAAAATGGCAAAGCGCGCCTGTTCGACGGCCGCACTGGCGATGCTTTCGATCAGGAAGTTGTGGTTGGCTACATCTACATGATGAAGCTCGGCCATCTGGTCGCAGACAAAATCCACGCGCGCGCGGTTGGTCCGTACTCGCTCGTGACGCAGCAGCCGCTCGGTGGCAAGGCGCAATATGGCGGGCAGCGTTTCGGAGAGATGGAAGTGTGGGCGCTGGAAGCCTACGGCGCGGCTTACACATTGCAGGAATTGCTCACCGTGAAGTCTGACGACGTGCAGGGCCGCACGCGCATCTACGAATCCATCGTCAAAGGCGACAACTCGCTCGAAGCGGGCACGCCTGAATCTTTCAACGTGCTGATTAAGGAAATGCAAAGCCTCGGTCTCGACGTCAAAGTCGGCGGTCAGGCCCCGAGCAGTTTCCTCGAAAACGTGGCTTAAATTTAAGATCGACAATCATATTTGGAGAATAAATGAACGAACATTCCTGGCGTGAGTTAGTTGGCGAAGAGCGCCCCGTGGGCTTCGATCAAGTTGCCATCGGCGTCGCCTCGAGCGACACGATGCGCTCCTGGAGCAAAGGCGAAGTCAAAAATCCGGAGACAATTAATTACCGCACCTTTAAGCCGGAAAAGGGCGGCCTTTTTTGCGAGCGAATTTTTGGACCGACCCGCGATTGGGAATGCTCATGCGGAAAATACAAGCGGATCAAACATAAGGGCGTCATTTGTGACCGCTGCGGCGTGGAAGTCACGCTGGCGCGGGTTCGTCGCGACCGGATGGGCCATATCGAACTGGCCGTGCCGGTTTCCCACATCTGGTTTTATAAATGCATGCCCTCGCGTCTCGGACTCATGCTCGACATGAGTGCGCGCCAGCTCGAGCGCGTCATCTATTATGAAGACTACATCGTCATCGATCCGGGCAAAACGCCGCTACAAAAAACGCAGCTTTTGAACGAAGTCGAATACCGCGAAGCGCAAGAGCAATATGGCGAGGGTTTCCTCGCCGGAATGGGTGCGGAAGCGGTGAAAAAATTGCTCGCGGAGATCGATCTTAACAAGCTCAACAAAGAGCTGGAGCAGGCGATGGGTGCCACCAAGAGCAAGCAGATTCGTAAAAAACTGGCGAAACGGCTTAAGCTCATTCAAGGCTTCCAAAATTCCCACGCCCGGCCTGATTGGATGGTTCTCGATGTTCTCCCGGTAATCCCGCCGGATTTGCGGCCGCTGGTTCCGCTCGAGGGCGGACGATTCGCCACGTCGGACCTGAACGATCTTTATCGCCGCGTCATCAACCGCAACAATCGTCTCAAAAATTTGCTCCAACTTAAGACTCCCGACGTGATCATTCGCAACGAAAAGCGAATGTTGCAGGAAGCGGTTGACGCTTTGTTCGACAACGGCCGGCACGGCCGCGCCGTGACCGGCGCGGGCAATCGTCCACTCAAATCGCTGAGCGACATGCTCAAGGGCAAGGGCGGGCGGTTCCGCCAAAACCTGCTCGGGAAACGCGTCGATTACTCGGGGCGTTCCGTCATCGTCATCGGTCCGGAATTAAAACTGCATCAGTGCGGTCTGCCGAAGAAAATGGCACTGGTTTTGTTCGAACCGTTCATCATCCGGCGGTTAAAAGATCTCGGTTATGTGCACACTGTGCGGAGCGCGAAAAAAATGATCGAGCGCCAGACGCCGGAGGTCTGGGACATTCTCGACGAAGTCACCAAAGGGCACCCGGTGTTGCTCAATCGCGCGCCGACGCTGCATCGATTGTCGATCCAAGCGTTTGAACCGCAACTGATCGAAGGCGAAGCGATCCGCATCCACCCACTCGTCTGCACCGCTTACAACGCGGACTTCGACGGCGATCAAATGGCCGTGCACGTGCCGCTCTCCGTAGAAGCTCAAATGGAAGCGCGCATACTCATGCTCGCGCCGAATAACATTTTTTCGCCTTCAAGCGGCAAGCCGATTACTACGCCATCGCAAGACATCACTCTCGGCTGCTATTACCTGACGCAAAACCCGCGGCGCGGCGGCGGAAGTGAGGGCAACGGCCGGCTTCCACTCTTCGTCGATGCCGTCGAAGTGGAATTTGCCATGGCCGAGGGAGGCATTCGAACCCACGACCGCATCCGGATCAAGAACCCGGATTACGGCCAGCAAACGATTTATGGAAACGCCGAGGCGAAGACGATCGAAACGACGGCCGGCCGGGTTATCTTCAATCAGATTTGGCCGAAGCAGCTTGGATTTTTCAACAAGCCCGCCGGCAAGAAGCAACTGAGCGACATCATCTGGCGCTGCTACCAAACCGCTGGCCCGGCCGAGACGGTCGCCACGTTGGACAAATTAAAGGAGCTTGGGTTCACCGAAGCGACCAAGGCCGGTCTCTCGATTGGAATTTCGGACATGATTATTCCGAAGGAGAAACAGGCTGAGCTCGAAAATGCTTACAAGCAAATCCGGCAGGTCGAGCAGCAGTATCGCAAAGGCATTATCACGGACGGCGAGCGTTACAACAAGATTATCGACATTTGGACGCACGCTGGAGACGAAATTTCCAGCGTCATGTTCCGGACTCTCGAACACAACGAGGGACGCAAGGAATTGAATCCGGTGTATCTGATGGTCGATTCCGGAGCGCGCGGTAATCGTCAGCAGGTGCGTCAGCTCGCCGGCATGCGTGGATTGATGGCGAAGCCTTCCGGTGAAATTCTCGAGCACCCAATCACTTCGAACTTTCGCGAGGGACTTAGCGTGCTGGAGTACTTCATCTCCACCCACGGCGCGCGCAAGGGTCTGGCTGACACCGCGCTCAAAACGGCGGACTCCGGTTATCTCACCCGCAAGCTGGTCGATGCGGCGCAGGACGTGATTATCAACGAGGCAGATTGCGGGACTGTAAACGGCATCGTTGTGCGCTCGATTTACGAGGGCGACGAGGAAGTTGTCGATCTTGCCACACGCATTATCGGCCGCGTCAGTTGCGAGGCGATTGCGGACCCGGTGGAAAAGAAAAAGAAAATCGTCAAAGCGAATCAACTCGTTGATGAAAAGATCGCCGCGGAACTTCAGCGCATCGGTGTGGAGCAACTCAAGATTCGCTCGGTGCTGACTTGTGAATGCGGCCGCGGCGTTTGCGCCATGTGCTACGGACGCAATCTCGCGACTGGCCAGTTTGTCAAACTTGGCGAAGCAGTCGGCATCATCGCCGCACAATCGATCGGCGAGCCGGGCACGCAGTTGACCATGCGGACGTTTCATATCGGCGGCACCGCCAGCCAAACCTTCAAGCAGCCGATCATCAAGGCGAAGAACGATGGCACGATTCGCTTCAATGATCTGCGCACCGTGCAAGCGCTCGATGGCAGCTGGATCGTCTTGAACAAAAACGGCTCAATCAGCGTGCACAACGCCGAGGGCCGCGAGCTCGAACGCTACAATGTTGTGATCGGTTCAGTGATTTCGAAGAAGGACGAGTCGCCGGTTAAAAAGGGCGAAACCTTCGTGCAATGGGACCCGTACAACGTGCCGATTCTGACCGATAAGAGCGGCAAAATTGAATTCCGCGATATGATCGCGGGCGTGACGATCAAGCGTGATGTCGATGAAGCAACCGGCCTCATGGGCACGGTGATTATCGAGCACAAGGAGGATTTGCATCCGCAAATCGTCATCGTGGGCGACAAGAAAGAAGTGCTGGCGAACTATTCCATTCCCGCCGGTGCGCATGTGATCGTCGAAGAAAATCAAAAAATTCGTGCGGGCGCATTGCTGGCCAAGACGCCGCGAAAAGTGGCGAAAACGAAAGATATCACCGGCGGTCTGCCGCGTGTGGCCGAACTGTTCGAGGCGCGGCGACCGAAAGACGCCGCCGAGATCGCCAAGATCGATGGCGTCGTCGAGATGGGTGGAACTGTGCGCGGAAAACGGCGTCTTATTTTGAAGGACCCGGAGATCGGTTCCGAGGAAGAACATCTCATTCCGCTCACCAAGCACATCATTGTTTTTAAAGGCGATTTTGTGAAGAAAGGCCAGCAGCTTACCGAAGGGCCGGTTGTTCCGCATGAAATTCTTGAGGTCTGCGGGCCGCAGGATTTACAGGAACATTTGGTCAACGAAGTGCAGGAAGTTTATCGGCTGCAAGGCGTGGAGATTAACGACAAGCACATCGAGATCATCGTGCGTCAGATGCTGCGCAAGGTAAAGATTACCGATCCCGGTGACACTTCATTGCTCTGGGGTGATCAAGTCGATCGGCTTGACTTTGAAGCGGAGAACCAGCGCGTGGTTGAGCAAGGCGGCAAACCGGCCGAAGCCACGCCGGTGCTCCTCGGCATCACCAAAGCTTCGCTGGAAACCGACAGCTTTATCTCGGCCGCGTCCTTCCAGGACACGACCCGTGTGCTCACCGAAGCGGCCACGCTTGGCAAAGTCGATCGTCTCCGCGGATTTAAAGAAAACGTGATCATGGGCCACTTGATCCCGGCAGGGACGGGATTCCCCGCGCACCGTGAGATCAAGCTTGTCGAGAAGGGTGAACCGATTGGCGCCGCGGTCATGGAAGAAGCCGAACCGCAACCAGCGATCGGGTAAATATTGCTTGGTAGGGCGAGACAAGCCTGCTCTGAGTGAAGTCGAATGAGTCGAGCCGACAAATTTAACCTGTGACAATTCTTTGGCTCCGCAAAGCGGCGCCCTACCGATAGACTGATGTCGATCGTGACGAAAACCGGCGACAAAGGCGAAACCTCGCTTATGTACGGGCGCCGGCTTTCGAAGGCCAATCCGCGCGTCGACGCTTATGGCTGCGTCGATGAGCTGAATGCCGCGCTTGGTTTCGCGCGGTCGATTTGCAGTGAAAAATTTGTTTCGGAGCGCATTTTCGCTGTGCAAAAAGAATTAATCATCCTGATGGGTGAACTCGCCACTGCACCGCAAGATCGACAACGTTACGTCAAAGAAGGATTTCAGCTAACCAGCGGGGAGATGGTTGATCGAGTCACAGCGATAATTGTCGATCTTGAAAAGGATAAATCGCTTTATCCGAAAGATTGGGTGATTCCCGGCGCAGTCCCCGTTTCCGCTGCGCTTGATTTCGCTCGGACAACTTGCCGGCGGGCTGAGCGACGTGTCGCGATGTTGATTGTCGATGAAAAAGATTTCAACCCAGAGATTTTGCGCTATCTCAATCGCCTTTCCGACCTTTGCTGGATCCTTGCGCGCTATGCCGAGAAATCGTCCGGGAACCGTAAATCGGGGACACCGAATGCCTAACATTCTGTTTGCCTTTATTCTGGGCGTATAGCATCTTTCCTGTCCCGCGGCGGCACCTTCGCCGGCGCGTTTTTCTTTTATGGGGAATACGACAGAACTAGTACCTGAGCTTCTCGAGGCGGGCGTGCATTTCGGTCACCAGACGAAGCGCTGGAACCCGAAGATGAAGCCTTACATTTTCGAAAAACGAAACCAGATCTACATCATCAACCTGGATGAGACCGTCCAACAATTGCATCGCGCGACAGAGTTTCTCCAGGAAGTGACGCGCCGCGGCGGCAAAATTTTGTTCGTTGGTTGTAAAAAGCAGGCGCAGGAAGCGGTAAAGGAAGCGGCGGTGGCTTGCGGACAATTTTATGTGAACCAACGCTGGCTCGGCGGCACTTTGACCAACCTGTCGACGATCCGTAAGAGCATTGGACGATTGAAGTTCATCGAGGAGATCGAGCATTCGCCTGATTACAAAAAGATGGGCAAACAGGAGCTGGCCGCGCTCAATCGCGAGGCCGCGAAACTCCGGCGCAATCTCGATGGCATACTCGAGATGTCGCAGTTACCCGACGCGATGATCGTGATCGACACGACTCGCGAACAAAATGCGGTCAATGAAGCGCGCCGCCTCGGGATTCCGGTCGTTGCCATTGTCGACACCAATTCGGATCCTGAAATGGTCGATTACCCCATCGCGGGAAACGACGACGCGATCCGTGCCATTCGCGTGATACTTCAAAAACTGGTCGACGCCATTGTTTCGGCCAGCGGCGAAGCGCGAATTCGCGAGCGAGTCGAGATGGCGGGCGTTTCCGCGTGTGATCGGCGGGGAAGATTCTCGATCTTCGTTTCGTTCGTTTTTGAAATTTCGGTTCCAATGAAAGCAATGGTAGATGTTGATCCACAACTGGTAAAAAAACTGCGCGAAAAAACTAACGCGGGCATGATGGATTGCAAGCGCGCGCTGGCCGAAGCGGGCGGCGATTTGGAAAAAGCGGAGACGATTTTGCGCACCAAAGGGATTGCGGGCGCGGGCAAGAAAGCATCACGCGCAACTAGGGAAGGGATCGTCGCGTCCTACATTCATTTACAAGGGAAAGTGGGCGTGCTCGTCGAAGTAAACTGCGAGACGGATTTCGTGGCGAAGAACGAAAATTTCCGCGCGTTCGTGAAGGACATTACTCTGCATATCGCCGCGGCGCATCCGCTTTACGTCAGCCGCGAGGATGTTCCGTCGAAGACAATCGAGACTGAACGCACGATTTACCAGGCGCAGGTGAAAGACAAACCGGCCAGCGTCGTGAATAAAATTGTCGATGGAAAACTGGACAAATTCTACAGCACCGTTTGCCTGCTCGAGCAGGGTTTTATCAAAAATCCCGATCAGACGATCAACGACCTGGTAAAATCAAAGATCGCCGAGTTGGGCGAAAACATCGTGATCCGGCGTTTTACGCGCTATCTCGTGGGCGAGCCGCTCCCTGCGGAAGCGTAGAAGAGTTCGCCCTGTAGCAGCGGTCGGCGCTTGCCCTGAGCGAGGTCGAATGGAACCGTCGCTCGGTAGATCGACAATCGACACTCATAGAGCGCCGCTACAGAATTTGATGGGACTGAAGACTTACATAGCGAAACGCGATTTTTCGAAAACAGCTGAGCCAAAAGGCGGCAAGCCGTTGCCAAAAAAAGTGAAAGGCGCATCGCGATTCGTCATTCAGAAACATGATGCCAGCCGGTTGCATTACGATTTTCGGCTGGAGATGGACGGCGTGCTGAAATCGTGGGCCGTTCCGAAAGGTTTGCCTTGGGCGCAGGGCGAGAAACATCTCGCCGTCGAAGTGGAGGATCATCCACTCGAGTACGCGACTTTCGAAGGGATTATCCCGGAGGGGGAGTACGGCGGCGGCACGGTAATGGTGTGGGACCGCGGCAACTATTATGTCTACGGCGAGCAGCCGGTGAAATCGCTGCGCGAAGGCAAAATGCATCTCGTGCTGGAAGGCGAGAAAGCAAAGGGCGAATGGACGCTCGTCCGCATCCGCAGCGAGGAAGCTAAAAACCAGTGGTTGATCTTGAAGACCGGAGCGAGCGCGAAGCCGCTTTCGAAAAAGCGCGAAGATGAATCGGTCAAAACCAGCCGCACCATGAAAGAGATTGCCGACGAACACGACGCCGAGTGGGAATCGAATCGTGAGGAAAAGGACGCCAGCGCAAGATCGACTTTGAAAGCACGCATCAAGGCGACGCTTAAAAAAAAAGAAAACGTAGGGCGCGATAACGCCCGTCCAGCTCGAACCCGAACGCGTCGCGAAGGTAGGGACGCCGCGCTACGGCGTCCAGGACATCGCAGCGCGATGTCTCTACCAGAATTACCATCCGCGAAGCCGCGCTTCATCGAGCCGATGAAACCGCGGCGCATGGAAGAACCGCCTCCTAACGGAGATTGGATTTACGAACTCAAATTCGACGGCATCCGCGCGATCGCGGTGAAAGACGGCAGCAAAGTGAATTTGATTTCGCGAAACGAGAATGAACTGCGCACGCGTTTTCCCGAAATCGCCGATGCAGTGAAGAAATTGTCGACCCAGGAATGCGTGATCGACGGTGAAGTTGTCGCGCTTGACGGAAAAGGCCGTTCATCGTTTCAACTTTTGCAGGCGCTCGACCCGGAAGGAAGAAAAGCGCCGGTCCGTTTTTACGTTTTCGATTTGCTCCAGCTCGACGGAAAGAGCTTGATCAAACTGCCGCTCGCGCAGCGCAAGGAACTGCTCGCAAAACTTTGCGAAGGCATCGGTGACCCGATCCGCTTTTCCGGCGAGATCGGCAGCGACGCGAAATCATTGCTGGCCGAAGTAAAACATCGCGGGCTCGAGGGTTTGATCGGCAAACAACGCGACTCGTTTTACGAACCGGGACGCCGCAGCGGCGCATGGATCAAACTCAAATGCGTGAACGAACAGGAATTCGTCATCGGCGGATTCACCCCGCCCGGCGGCTCGCGCAAATATTTCGGCGCGATCCTCGTCGGCTATTACAAAGATCAGCGTCTTCTTTTCGCCGGCAAAGTCGGCTCAGGATTTACCGGAAAGTCATTGTCGATCTTGCATAAAAAATTTCAGAGCCAATCGCGTGACGATTGTCCCTTTGCCGATCTGCCGTCAAAGGAAGGAGGTCAATGGGTGCAAGGCATCACGCCATCGATGATGCGCAAAATGCATTGGATAAACCCCGTCTTCGTCGCGCAAATCAAGTTCGCCGAGTGGACCCGCGACGGAAAACTGCGTCAGCCGGTTTTTCTCGGACTGCGGGAAGACAAAAATCCCAAGGAGGTTATTTGGGAAGCGTGACCTTGGAATCGCATCAGCTCCCTCCGGCTTTGAGTAAAACTATGCTCGCGGCAGAGCGGCGCTCGGTTCTTCGCGTAACTTTTCAGCCCGCGGCGGCGGTTTGATTTTGCTGAAGATGATCCAGACGCCGGCGAGGACGAAGCCGGCGCCGAGCAGCGACCAAAGGGAGAAGGTTTCACCGCCAAGAAACCATCCAAAGGCGACCGCGCCGGGCGGCGTGATGAGGGAGATGGTTTGTAGATTTGTTACGGTCATGCGCGGCAAGAGCCAGTAGAGAAGGAGAAAGGTCAGCGCCGATCCGATCACCGCCAGATAAAGCAGGCAGAACCACGCTGTTGCGCTCCAGTGGAACCGGACCGGGTTGCCATCGACGGCGAACCCGAGCGCGATCAACGGAATGATGCCGAAGAACATTTGCCACGCCGCAATCATGGCCGGGGCAAGCTCGAGGGCGCGCCGTTTCAAAAGCACATTTGAGTATGCCGCGCCAGCCGCCCCTAACACAATGCCCAGGCCGCCCCAGAACGCCAGCATGCCGCTGCGGTTGAGCAAGCGGCCGCAGATAAGCGCGACGCCGCCGAGGGCGAGCAATGCGCCAGCCAAGCGTTGCCAGCGCATCGGCTCCTCCGGCAGAAGCAGATGGGCGAAGAGCATTCCGAAGATCGGGATGGTGGCCTGCAACACCGCCGCCAAACCGGATGACACATACTTTTCGCCCCAAAAGAGCAGGGGATAATTTAAGGCGAACATAAGCAGTCCAGTAAAGCCGAGCAGGCAGTAGTCCGACCGGCGGGCCGGCAGCAGGCGCACGCGACCGATCGAGACGGCCATGAGCACCGCGACGGCGATGACAAACCGGATTGCGACGAAAGAAATCGGTGGCAGATCGCGTAGTCCGACTTTGATGGCCAGCCAGGTGGAACTCCAGACGACGCACAGGACGGCGTAGGCGGCGACGATGGCGAGCTTTCGCTGACCCGGCATCGCTTACCAGCGCACCAGTGGGTCGATATTGCAACCCAGTGTTTCGAAAGAACAACTAGCGCGAGACGCGAGACGTCGCCACTGCTGATTGCGTCTTGTTCCAAAGGCGAGTTGCGTTACCGTGGTCGCAGATGAAAGCGAAAGTGATTGTGACGCCGAAAAAAACGGTGCTCGATCCGCAGGGCAATGCGGTGCGGGATGCAATGCGACACCTCGGAATGCCGGAGGTGCGCAATGTGCGGATCGGGAAATATCTCGAGATCGATCTGGATGGAAAAAATGTCGATCTTGAAAAGCGTTTAGATGATCTCTGCCGCGATCTGCTGTCGAATCCGGTGATCGAAGAGTATTCCATTGAGAGATTGAGCGAGTGAATGAATCAACTGTTGAATTGTTGAATCGCTAAATAACTCGATGAAAGCGTTGCGATATTTTTTCTGCGTCGTGCTTCCACCGGTGGCGGTGCTGATGACAGGCCGGCTCGGCAGCTTCCTGCTCAGCATCATCTTAACCTTGCTCGGGTGGATTCCGGGAATTATTCACGCCTGCCTGGTGGTGAACGATTATCATGAGGAGCAGCGCGCCGCCCGCTACGCCATCGCTCGTTAGATCGACATGAAGTTCGCCGTCATCCAATTTCCTGGTTCGAATTGCGATCAGGACTGCATCGCTGCCATCAACGGCATTGCGGGCTTGCATGCCGAATATGTTTGGCACAAGGAAACCTCGCTGCGCGATTTTGACGCGATTGTACTGCCGGGCGGATTTGCCTATGGCGACTATCTGCGCTGCGGCGCCATCGCGCGCTTCTCGCCGATCATGCGGGCAGTGGTGAGCGACGCGCGCGCCGGCAAACTCGTGCTTGGCACCTGCAATGGTTTCCAGATCCTGTGCGAAGCGGGTTTGCTTCCCGGCGCGCTCGTGCGCAACCGCTCACTGCGGTTCGTTTGCGAAATGGTGACCACGCGAGTTGAAGTCGCTAATTCACCGTTCATGCATGGCTGTTCAGAAGGGACACTCTTACGACTTCCCATCGCGCACGGCGAAGGTTGTTTCTTCGCGGACCCGGAAACGCTGCGACAACTCAACAGAGATCGACAAGTGATCCTGCGCTACTCGGACCGGCAGGGCCGCATCGTTCCCGAAGCAAATCCAAATGGTTCGATTGAAAACATCGCCGGGATTTGTAATCACGAGCGGAACGTCTTCGGATTAATGCCGCACCCGGATCGCGCAAGCGATGCCCGCCTGGGCAGCGCGGACGGCGCGAAAATCTTCCGCTCGATGATGGAGACGATAAACGCGAATCGCGCAGAGGCTGGCTCTGGCCCGGCGAAACAAGTCGCTTGAGCCTTTTCGTTACTGGAACCGATACCGGAGTGGGCAAGACTCACACGGTCATCCAGCTTTTGCGTTTGCTGTGCGCCTCGAGAGCGCGCTGCGCCGGTATGAAACCGATTTGCTGCGGAGACCGTCGCGACGCTGAGCTTTTATTGGCGGCCGGCAGCGGGGGCCTAACAATCGACGAGATTAATCCCGTCTGGCTAAAAACTCCGGTCGCGCCACTTGCCGCGGCGCATATCGAACACGTCAAGATCGACATCGAACATATCATGGCCGCTCTTCGCACTCTTCAGGATCGGGTGGAGCATGTCGTCGTGGAAGGAGTTGGCGGCTGGCTCGTGCCAATCGGTGCCGATTACTTTGTGAGTGATCTGGCAGTGGAGATGAAATTGCCAGTGCTGGTGGTCGCGCAGAACCGGCTCGGTTGTCTAAATCACACGGCGCTAACCATACGCAGCATCGCCGACCACGGTCTTTTCTGTGCCGGAGTCGTTTTGAATGAGCTGCCGGGCGCGACCAGCGTCGCGAGCGCAACCAACGCTGACATTTTGCGCGAGATTATTGACGTGCCTCTTCTCTCTCGATTAACGGAAAATATGGATCAACTGCCGCTCGGCTGGTGGGAAACAATGGGTCTTAGCGGGACACCCCGCATGTCTTCGACACAGACACAAGTGTAAATAAAATTGACATAAAAGTGGACTAGTTTCCGCCCCTCCCTCGGAAATGCCCGTGGCATCGCCGTTGCTTAAGTCTGCCGACGATAAACCCTTATTATTATGCTCATACAAAAAACCCTGCATATGAGTCAGTCGCTGGCGGAATGCAAAGCGCGTTTGGCCAGCATCCAATCCTATAAGCGGCAGTTTGTCATGGTGACGAAGGCCACCGTAACCTCATCGAAGACGGTGGATTTTAGCTTTCGCGGTCCCATTGGTTTCGAGGCGCATACGGTGCTCCTGGCAGTCGACAGCGAGTCGCCCGATCAATACGCATTTGAATCGGTGGGCGGCAACATTGATCTGATGGGATTGGTCGATTTTACGGAGATTCGACCAAGCTGCACCGAGATAACGTTGGCTATGCATTACGAGATCAAGAGCAAGCTTTTCGCATGGCTCGACCGGCGTTTCCATTTTATAGACGCGTTCATGACTTCGGAGCTGCGCAGCATTCGTGCACACTTCGAAGGTATTGCGGCGCCGTATCTCGAGCCTGCGTCAATGACGCCAATGTTCGAACCGGCGGCCGCCTAAGTTTAACGGTCTATTGCGCGAAGAGCACGAAGCTCCCAGCTTCGTGCTCTTTTGTTTTATCTGGATCGAGCTTTATTTGATTCGCACCGCGCGTGTCTTGTCGAGTCGCAAGATCTGGCCGGCGCGCAGTGAGAGCACGGTTTTGGGATCGACGATTTTTTTTCCGTCGAGCTGGACGCTGCCTTGCTTAATTAAACGGCTCGCTTCTGTGCGTGATTTTGCGGTGGCGAAGGCGTGCCCATAGGCAGCGATCACGATTGTTACAACGTTTTCATCGCGCGCCGCAAATTCCGGAAGTTCGGCGTCGGCCAGCCGCCTTTTGCTGAAACGCGCGTTCCATTCACCCAATGTTTTCTCCGCAATCGCGGCGGAGTGATAAGTTTCTACAATTTCAAAGGCAAGCTGCTTCTTCGCTTCGAGCGGATTTGCGCCAGCTACAATGGGACGGCCCAGGAGCAGCGGGTAATAGCCCTCCATCAACTCATCGGAGATGCTCATTAACTTTCCAAAGATCTCCGCGGCCGGCTCGTTCACGCCGACGAAGTTGCCGAAGCTTTTGCTCATTTTCCTAGAGCCGTCCAAACCCTCGAGAAGGGGAAGAAGAAATACGACCTGCTGCGCCTGCCCTTCTTCCTTTTGAAAATCGCGGCCGACCAAAATATTGAAGAGTTGATCGGTCCCACCCAGTTCGACATCGGCTTTTACCATGACTGAGTCCCAGCCTTGCATAATCGGATATTGAATCTCGTGGGCGCGGACCGCTTGCCGATTGTCGATCCTTTCGCGGAAATCCTCGCGCTGGAGAATTTGTTGCAGGGTGACGCGGCTGTTCAACCGGATGACCTCTTCAAACGACATCGTTCGAAACCAATCGCCATTGCAAACCGTTTCGGTGCGGACAGGATCGAGAATCTTGAAGGCTTGCTCGCGGTAACTTTCCGCATTGGTCAGCACTTCCTTGTGCGTCAAGTGCGGCCGCGTTGTCGATCGACCGCTCGGATCACCGATCATTCCGGTAAAATCGCCGATAATAAGTACCGCCTGGTGGCCGAGATCTTGGAATTGGCGCAGCTTTCGCAAAACGATCGAGTGGCCGAGATGAATATCCGGACTCGTTGGATCGACACCGAGTTTCACGCGCAGAGGTCGGCCGAGCGCCAGTTTTTCGCGCAACTCGACCTCGCTGATGATTTGCGCAGCGCCCGATTTTAACAGTGCGAGCGCTTCATCCGGTTGCATATCCATTACGGAATAGCGCACCGGCCCGGCGCGCTATTTATTTTTATTCAGCAGCTCGCGCACCTGCTCGATGGTCATGGGCGGGTTCTGCCGGTCGAGCGACTTTTGACTTTTGCCTCGATCAAGGAACGGGCGTTCCCCGGCAAAAGTGCGGCGGCCGTTGGCCTTTCTGCCTTCTTCGTAGGCATCGCGAACCCCGCGCGAGGTGGGAGCCGGAACCCTGCGGTTTGAATTCGTAATCTGTCGTTGCGAAGAAATGTTCGCCGCATTCGCCCCGCGGAAAGATTGGGAATTGAATTGCCAGGCTGAAAAATCCCGTGTCCCGGCAAAATCCTTCGCGTTCGATTTTCTCTGAACGTAAAATGCGCCAACGGTCGCTCGTTTATCAACCGATACGCCGTCGGCAGCGAATTTTTTCTTTTGAGCTGTGTTCTGCAAAGTCATATCGGGCTTGAGGAGCCGGTCGACCAGCTTGCTTTCCTGATCTTGCGCACGGGCGGCAGGTAGCCAAAGCACTAAACCCAAAAGTAACGCAAGGCTTCGCACGCTAATAAGCTGCCGAAACGATGGTGTGCTTGTAAAGGAAATTGTCGATGTGACAAATACTGACGAGAGCAAGGCGCACCACGCGCGCCTTTGATTCACTTGTTTCTCTCAGAGCGCGGAACGCAATCGCCCTGCACCTGCCGGCGGCGCGACGCGACCATGGAGAATATCGCTCGCACCGACAACTCGGCCG
>Ga0209055_1000746_pt1 | contig 22461 bp, 18 predicted proteins | sample GraSoiAngelo_110_FD_185875 | JGI IMG/M metagenome (GOLD analysis project Ga0209055, IMG submission 185875) | Grasslands soil microbial communities from the Angelo Coastal Reserve, California, USA - 14_0903_12_30cm (SPAdes) (version 2) | ecosystem: Environmental > Terrestrial > Soil > Grasslands ... | reverse complement strand
AAAATCGACGCCTTCGTTCAGAGCTCCAACGCCAGCGCTCGGCCCTTTGTGTGGACCGCGACGGCAGACTCGATCTTCGCTAAAGTGCAAAGACTATGTGAACGTATTTCCGGGACAGGACACTAGGAACTGGCTTCGGTAGCTGCCAAAGCCGCCGGGCTCGGCTGCCGCAAGTCCCAAACAATCCGGCACCACGACAGTACCTTCAACGTGTAGTAGGTCAGGTCCACTTCCCACCAGAAGAACCCTTGGCGGGCCGAAGCCATGTAGTGGTGATGGTTGTTGTGCCAGCCTTCGCCCATGGTGAGCAGGGCCAGCCACAGGTTGTTCTTGCTGGTATCCGTTGTCGAGTAGCGCCGACTGCCGAACAGGTGAGAGAGCGAATTGATCGTGAACGAGCTGTGCCACAGTATCACGGTGCTGATGAAGAAGCCCCACACCAGCATTCCCCAGCCGCCAATCAGGAACAGCGCGACCGCCAATATCACCGGCGGCACCATGTGATAGCGATTCAGCCAGCGCAGCTCCGGATACTTGTAGAAATCGCGGATCAGATCCACCTGGGTGGCGTTGTATCGGTCGGAGAGGATCCAGCCCACATGCGACCACCAAAAGCCGAACAGCGAGGGTGAGTGCAGATCCTCCTGGGTATCGGAATACCGGTGGTGGTGGCGGTGGTTCGCCGCCCACCAGAGGACTCCCTTCTGCGTGGAGGTCGTGGCCAAAACAGCCATGATGAATTGGAAGACACGGCTGGTTTTGAACGAGCGATGAGAGAAATAGCGATGGTAGCCCGCAGTGACAAAAAACATCCGCACGTGAAACAACGCCAGGCACACGATCAACCATGACCAGCGGAAGCCAATGAAAAACGCCGCCAGACATGCCACGTGCACCAGGATAAAGGGAAGAGAACGCACCAAAGAGATGCGGGCCCCGTTACGCAAAACGATTACAGCAGCCGCCATACAACACCTCTGTTTAGATTCCAGGAGGGGAAATTAGCTCTCCGCAAGCGCCGGGCAGTGCGAAAGGCATACTTAGTGTACAGGTCTCCCGCGCCTGCGTCAAGCACTGTCCACCGTTTGGGTCGCAATTCTTCGCCGCCAGTTTCACAAGGGACAACTAGGGACAACTGTGATGGCACCTGCTTCGCTGCATCAGATTCATGGTTGAAGACTTGCTCTGCGTCACAAAGATCGGCTGCGCTTAATCTGTTGATTGAGAACCGTTGGCCAAGTCAGTACAGGTTGCCGTGCCCAACCTGGCCTGGTTCGCCACGACGGTCCTGAACGCGGTGTAATTCCGTCGCCGGTGTGCTATCTTCTCGGGTCCACAAGGCACAATTCGCTTTTCTGTGTTCGCTTTTCGACTTCGAACTGGCGACTTTGGCTTATTTCCCCATGGCTGAAAAACTAGTCCTCGTCGGCCTGATTCCCGAGGTGATGGTAATTGAGCCCAGCGAGCACGTGGTGTGGATTTCCGACGCGGGCCAGCTCAAAGTCGAGTTTGACCCGAATCGGTGTCCTTTTTCCTCTAACGTCTTCCAGGCCCCGGCGGGCATGCGTCTGTCGAGCGGAACGCCACGTCCCGGCACCAAGCCAGGTTCTTACAAGTATCGTCTCTGGCTGAACGACCAGATGATCGGCAGCGGCGAAATCATACTTCGAGAAAAATAAAGCCCGCCTTTTCAGGCGGGCGCCGGCGCCCGGTACCCTTGTCTGGGCCTTTGTACGAGGCCGGAGTTGCCGGGTTGCTGCGGGACCGGGATGCAGGTGCACGCTCAGTCGCTGGCTACGGCGGCGCGCTCGCTTTCGATCGACTCCGCCAGTCCGCGCCGCACCGGCACTAGCAGGAAGGCCGGCACCGAACGCTCCGGAGGAAGCGACACGCTTGCTGCCTTGCGCGGTAACTCCGTGCGGCGATCAAGGCGCAAGCCCGCTTCGCGCAACATTTCCGCAGCTAGATTCGGGTCGTCTGAGCGGTCCACGCCCCAGAACCAAAGCCGGTCTTCCTGGTGCTGCAGGAATTGGAGGGACTGCTGAAGCTTCTTCATTGCCCGGTCGAAAGAGGATGCCAAAAAATAGACCGGAAGCAACCATGAGTGGCGCCCGAAAGTAGCGCGGATCCTCACGCAGTATTTCCCGTTTTGGTTCACTTCGATGCTGCAGCGGTATTCGTTCCGATTTTGGCTAAGCTTCGCCGCCATGCGACACCTCAATTCGCCGTCAGTTCCCCGACTCGGGCTGGTGCAGTTATCCTAGACGGAGCGTGCCATGCTAGCAACTTCTAGTTTGAACTCGGCTGGACGCACCGTCATGCGCTTATCCGCTTGAGTAGGCAGGCTCTCCTCAGTCTAGAAGAGCCGCCCCGGGGAAGGCGAAGAAACCATACTGAGCCCCGCTGGCGACGGGGCGAAGGGCTGCGGACACTAATTATGCTAGACGAAAGCCGGCAGAAAAGGCAAAGGAAAAAGTTGACGCGATAACTGCTTTGTTGTCTTTAAATTACTGGGTTTCTTAGCTGGCACTACCAAAACGCTTCAGTGCATCCGGCAGGATCTGCAGCTTGCCTTCCCGCCTCATGCGCTGTTCCAGTGCAGTACGGAAGGCCTCGTACGCCAGTTGGCGTTTGCTTTGTAATACCTGCGGTTCAACCTCCTTGCGCAGCTTGTCCATATCTTCAGTCTTGACTTGCTCCCGCTCCAAAACGTGATAGACGATCCAGTCCGCCCCCAAGAAGATTGGCGGCCCGGTCTGTCCGGCCGGCAAGCTGAACGCCTCCGACAACTGGCGCGCGCTCCCGGCGCCGGGAACGGTGCCGGTGCGCGGAAAGGGCTCACTGGTCTTAAGCTCAACCCCCAGTGCTTTGGCTGCTGCGGCAAGGCCCTCGCCCGACTGGCCGCGTTTGTACAGCTCTTCGGCACGCGACTTGGCCAACTCCACCGATTTCTCCCGGCGGATGTCGGAGGTGACCTTGTCGCGGACTTCGGCCAGCGTCCCCGGATGGGCCGGTTGAATTTCCTTCACCGAGAGCACGACGTAACCCCGATCGGTGCGGATCGGCGCCGAGAGATCTCCTACCCGCAGCTGGAAAACGGTCTCGCCAAATCTGGGGGCCCTGCCCAGTTCAGGCATGGGCTCATTGGCCGCCACCGGCCGCGTCTCGCCAACTGTCAGATGGAACTCCTTGGCAATCTCGTCCAGCGAGACTTTGCTCGACTTGCGGATAGCGGCCGAAATCTTGTTGGTCTCTTCAGCCGCCAAGCGCTCAGCCTTTTCTGCCAGCAGGGGCGCCAGGATAGCGCCGCGCACCTCTTCAAAACTCTGCGTCCGAGCGTTCTCGTGCTCCATCACCTTGATAATATGGAAGCCATACTGCGTCTTCACCAGATCGGAGATGGCGCCCGGAGCCAAAGAAAAGGCCACCTTCTCGAACTCGGGAACAGTCTGGCCCTGCAAGATCCAGCCCAGGTCGCCGCCCTTGTCTTTGCTGGTGTCCTCGGAGTACTGTTTGGCCAGTTCATCGAACTTGGCGCCGGGGCGCTTGGCCTTCTTCAGCGCCTCCTCGGCTTTCTTGCGAATCTCTTCGACCTCCGCGTCGGTCTTGCCGACTGTCTTGAAAAGGATGTGGCTGGCGCGCACCCGGTTCGGAACCCGGTAGCGGTCAATAGATTCGTTGTAGGCGGCCCGCAGCTCGCCATCGGTCACCGTGATGCGCTGCTGAAGCTGGTTTGTGTCCAGCAGCGCGTAGCGGACCACGCGCCGCTCGGGCACCACGTAGCGCCCCTTGTTTTTCTCAAAATACGCGGCCAGATCCGCTTCGCTCACCGCTATCTTGGATTCCAGCTCGTTCGGCTTGACCACAACGTATTCGATTTTGATTTTTTCGTTGCGTCGCTGGAGCTCTTCGCGCACCTCTTCCGGGGTCACGCTGATTCCATCGGTCACCAGCCGCCGGAATTTTTCTTCGAGCAGGCCCTGACGCACCAGTTCTTCAAACTCCGGCACATCCATCTGGAAGCGGTCCCGCACGTCGGCGGCGTAGCGTTCCATGCCCACGAAGCTGTCGCCGACAAAGGCGGCCGGAAGCACTGAGCGGATCCGTTCGGCGCGCTCCTGGTCGGTCACGCGCAGGCCTAGGCGCTGCGCCTCCAGCTCCAGCAGGCGCTGGTAGACCAACTGCTTCACAATCTGCTGCGCATACAGGGGTTCCAGAGCCTTGGGAATCCTCCCGCCGCTGCTGAGGCGCTGCAGTTGGTGCTGGACTTCGAGTATGGTGATCGGCTGTCCGCCCACCTCGGCCACTGTGTCGGCGCGAGAGCCGGTTGACGAGCCCTGGCCCGGAATCAGGTAAACCAACATGCCGATGCTGATGAGCCCCAGAACAACTCCCAGCAGGATGCGCACTCCAAGTTTCTTCTTCTGCAAAGCCTCAAACATTCAACCAACTCCTCGGCGTACGGCCAAACCATCATTATAGAAGAGCCGCGCGGGTGCACTCAATCGGAATCGTTCGCGGGTAGTGTCCTAAAGTAGGCAGGTAACTACCGGTTCGAGCAGTGTTTTTCTTGCACCGCCGGCGGCCCGCGCGGCAATACGACTTTGAGCTCGCGCAGGGGCAGGGGTTAGCTGATTGAGTACCGCGCCCGGGGCAGCAGACGGGGCGTATTGAAAGGTCTGTTGTCGCTGTGCTAGTCTGCAAAACTGGCTCAAAATCAGCGCCTTCGAGTATGAGTGACAACCGACACCTCGGAGCGAGACCGCCCAAGATATCGCGGGTGGAAGTGTACTGGACCTCAGTCTCCTATCGCACCGTGGCGCTATATGCGGCGTTGGGCCTTGTGATCCTAATAACCGTCTTGTGTCTCGTGAATCCGAACTTGTACGACACCACATTGCGGCGCCTCTCAAACGCGCTGGGTGCGAGCAACGCGCCCCCCGCCGTGCTCACTCAGACCCAGGCACGCTTCGTCAACCTGGATGGCCGGGTGCAGGTGAAGAAGGTGAACTCGGTCCAATGGGTCGCCGCCGACTATCGGACCGCGCTCGACAAGGGCGACTTGATCGAGACCGGCTCGGACGGGGCGGCGCGGATCACCTTTGCCGACGGCACCACCTACACCGTGAAAGCCGATACCTTGGTGACGGTGGAAGAGAACATTGTGCAACGCGACCGCACGCGGGTGGGGGTGCACATCAGTTCTGGCGCGGTGGATTTGGCGACCGGAAGGGCGGTCTCCGCGGATTCGAAGGCCGCAATAACCTTTGCCGATGCGATTGCCTCGCTGCGCGAGAACAGCCGCGCGGCCGTGCGCAGCGATCCAAAGAAGAATGAGCACGAGATCACCGTCGCCGCAGGCACCGCTGAAGTGCAGCGCGGCCAGGAGCGAGTTGAGTTGGGCAAGTGGGAGCGCGCAAGCGTGCTGGTCGGGGGGCCGTTAACCAAGACCAACGTGCTGGCCCCGCCGGATCTGGCCCAACCAGTCAACTTGCAGCCGTTGATCGTGCCGGAGCCTAAGCGCGCCGCAGTGCGCTTTGAGTGGAAACCCGTGCCGGGCGCGGTGGCTTACCAACTGCGCGTGAGCAACACCTCCATGTTCGCCATGCCGGTGGCCGACAAGCACGTCGGAGCAACCAGTGCCGAAGTGACCGGTCTGGATGCCGGTGATTACTTCTGGAATGTGATTGCCATCGACCCGCACAAGAACGCAAGCGAGCCCAGTGATACGTACAAGTTCACTCTGGTGGCTCAGGGCAAGAGCCAGGAAATGCTGCTCGATGTAGAAGGCACGCAGTTGCACGGCGATGTCGTCGAGGTGATGGGCCGCACCGAAGCCGGCGCAGCCCTGCTGATTAACGGGCAGCAGGTGGCCGATATCCGGCCCGACGGCCATTTCCGACACTTCACGCAGCCCCTCGGCCGGGGGAGCAATACGATTGTGATCATCGGGCAGAACCGGCGGGGGGGCACAGCCACCAAGTCTGTGCCGATTGTAGTTCCATAGCGGAGTTATCTTACTGACAAAGCCTCCGGACCAGATTTTCCGGTCGGGGCTTTGCGGGGCGGAGGGGCCACAAGGGATCGACGCCCGGAACTGAGGGTCATAATGAGAAAAAACGGATACAACTTTCGCTCGGTCTTCAGCCTGTTCTCCTCCGACTTAGCGATCGATCTAGGCACAGCCAACACGCTGGTGTTCTCCAAAGGTAAAGGGATTGTCGTCAACGAGCCCTCCATCGTGGCGATCAACAAGAACACCGGCGAAGTAGTCGCGGTGGGCAAAGACGCCAAGGACATGCTGGGCCGCACACCGGGGAACGTGGTGGCCATCAAACCAATGAAAGACGGCGTCATCGCCGACTTCAAGGTCACCGAGAAGATGCTCACTTATTTCATCCAGAAGGCCCATAATCGGCGCGTGCTGGTTCACCCGCGCATCGTGATTGGTGTGCCCAGTGAGATCACTCCGGTTGAGAAGCGCGCCGTGCAGGACTCCGCCTACCGCGCGCGCGCCAGCGAAGTCTATTTGGTCGAGCAGGCCATGGCTGCGGCCATCGGCGCGGGGCTCCCCATCGAAGAGCCTTCTGGGAACATGGTGGTGGACATCGGCGGCGGCACCACCGACATCGCCGTCATCTCCATGAGCGGTATCGTTTATTCGCGCTCGGTGCGCGTGGCCGGTAATGAGATGGACGAGTCGGTGATGCACTACCTGAAGCGCAAGTACAACCTGCTGGTGGGCGAGCGCACGGCCGAGTTGATCAAGATGGAGATCGGCTCGGCCTACCCGTTGGAAAAGCCGCTCACCATGGAGGTAAAGGGCCGAAACCTGATCGAGGGAGTGCCGCGCACGGTCACCATCGACGACAGCGAAATCCGCGAGTCCCTCTCCGAGTGCGTGGCCACCATCCTTAACGCCGTGCGCGTGGCGCTCGAGCGCACCCCGCCTGAGCTTTCCGCCGACATCAGCGACCGCGGGATCGTGCTGACGGGCGGCGGGGCGCTACTGAAGAATCTGGATAAGCGCATCCGGGAAGAAACAGGGCTGCCCGTATCGATCGCCGACGACCCGCTCGCTTCGGTCGTGCTCGGCACCGGCAAGATGCTGAGCGACTTTCGCCTGCTGCGGCAGGTCTCGATCGATTAAGTTTGAGATCGCGTCAGGGCTCAGCGGTCAGAAACGCAGGACGAGTTCGGCCTAAGGAGATTCCGCTCTTGGGGGCTTGGGTCTCAGATCTTAAGGCGAGCTGCCAGCTTCCGGCTATCGTCTCACGACGATCGCATTTCAACTCTTGACTATAATGCTCCCCCTCCCTTCACGCCACCGTTCCCTGACGCTGCTGGCTACCGTCGTGATCACGCAGGTGCTGCTCCTGGCAGTGCAGATCAGGCGCGAACATCAAGTGCGTCTGATCCGCGTTTGGGCCGTGGCTATGATCACGCCTATCCAGCGCGGGGGCGCCTGGGCCATTGACGGCGTGCGTACCGGCTGGAGCAACTACATCAGCTTGCGTCAAGCCCACCGCGAAAATCAGGAGCTGAGCGCCGAACTTGAGCGCCTGAAAATGGCCAATAACCAACTGGAAAGCCGCGCCGCCGAGGCCGACCGACTCGCCATCCTGCTTGGCTTCCACCAAGCCCACCCCGATGTGCCCATGGTGGCCGCGCGCGTGATCGGCGCGAGCGCCGACACCGTCAGCCGCACCATTTACATCAATCGCGGCGAAAAACACGGCCTGCGCAGAAATATGGCCGTTATCACGCCCGAGGGCGTAGTCGGCAAGATCATCGAGGTCTTTGCGAACAACGCGCAGGTGCTGCTCCTCACCGACAAGGAAGCCGGCGTGGGAGCGCTGCTGGCCGGATCGCGCACGCAGAGCCCTGTAGGCGGCACGGGCGAACCGCTACTGTTGATGAAATACGTCAGCAACGACGAGCCAGTGCCCATCGGCGAACGTGTGCTGACCTCGGGCCAGGACCGGATCTTTCCCAAGGATCTCCCCGTCGGCACTGTGGTTGAGATCAAGCCCGGGACTCCTTTCAAGGTAGTTCGCATCAAGCCCGCGGCACATCTCGAGAGATTGGAAGAGGTGCTGGTCCTGCTGACGCTGCAAGAGATGGAGCCCAAGAAAGAAGCGGAACAAGCCGGGGCTAGGGGTCTTGCAAAAGCCTCGGGCACGTCGCGCTGAGCCTCGCCGGGAAAAACAACGGTGATACACGACAATCTGCAGCGAGGGAGAGAAATAACTTTCGACGGTCGGCTCTTGACCCTTAGATTTCGACTGTCTACTCGCGATTCTTAACTCTCTACTGACCCATGGAAATCCGCACCGAGGTTGAACCGCACATTGAGGTCCACAAGTTCCAGACTGGCGCGGTGGTCGGCGCCACGGCCCTGGCGCTGGTGCTGCAGGCTTCTTTGCCGGTTCGTTTTCATTGGGCCGCCTGGCTCGAGCTGCCCTTGCTGATCACGCTCTATTTCGGCCTGAGCCGGCGCAACCCTTCGTCGGGGCTACTGCTGGGCATGGTAATCGGCATCCTCCAGGATAGTCTCAGCCGCTCTCACATTGGCCTGTACGGCATCGCCAAGACCTTCGTCGGCTTCATGGCTTCCTCGATTGGGTCCCGTCTCAACGTCGAACACCCGATCAGCCGATTCGTCCTGGCCGTGGGTTTCTTCCACTTCCACCAGGGGGTGATTGCCCTCACCAAGCGTCTTCTGCTGGCTCAACACGAGCCGTTTCTCACCACCCCCTTACTGATCGCTTCGCTGGTCAATGCCGTGCTCGCCATGGCCCTGTTCCCACTGCTCGACCTCCTGCGCAAGCCTTCCTAACGGCGGGCGGAATCTGTGTATGTCATTCTGGGCATCCTGACCCCGGGGACAGGTTGCACTCCAATGGCGTAAGTGATACTTTAGACGGGACTTCTGGCCTCTGGTGCGGCGCCTGGAACGTCCGACAGTGAGCCCCCAGGGCGGAAGTGGAGAAAGCGCAGCCGGCACATCCCAAAGATCAGGGTCCGAAGCCCGGGCCCGAAGTCTCGGGACGGTGAGCCAACCATTCTCTTGGATCCTGGCGCCCACGCCGCTTTCCCCGAGCGAAGACGAGGGTAAACGCCCGAAGTTCGGGACTGCTCGATGTGGTTAGGGAACGATCTTAAGCTACCTCAGACGCGACTGACGATCGTCTCGTACATAATCCTCGGGATGATTGCGCTGCTGTTAGTAGGTTTCTGGAAGCTGCAGGTCATCGACTCCGACCGCTACACACAACTCGCGGAGCGCAACCGCGTCCGCACCATCCCGCTGATCGCGCCGCGCGGTCGCATGCTGGACCGCGAAGGCCGCGTCCTGGTGGACAACTACCCCTCGTTTAGTGTCTTGCTTCTCCGCGACGATGCCCAGCAGGTCGAGCGCAGCCTGCCGCAGGTGGCCGAGGGCCTGGGTATCCCGCTCGAAGACCTCCACAAGCAACTCGACGAGTCCCGAGGCCTGCCGAAGTTCCAGCCTATTCTGATCAAGCCGGAAGCGTCCCCGGCCGACATCGCCTTTATTGAGTCGCACCGCGCCGATCTTCAGGTGCTCGAGATGGTGATGGTGCACCGGCGGCGCTATCTTCCCAACGGTTTCATGGCCCATGCCGCCGGCTACGTCGGAGAAGTCAGCCCGGAGCTGCTCGAGAACAGCAATGGGCGCTACCGCCCGGGCGACTTCGAGGGCAAGTCGGGCCTGGAGCGCCAGTACAACGATGTGCTGGTGGGAACTGACGGGCTGCGCCGCGTGCTCGTCAACAGCATCGGCAAGGAAGTCGGCCGGCTGGACCAGAAAGAAGCCATCCCCGGCAAGGCCATTCAACTGACAATTGATTACGATTTGCAGGTCGTGGCTGAGCAGGCCCTCACGGGGCGCAAAGGCGCGGTGGTCGCGCTCGATCCGCGCACGGGCGACGTGCTAGCCATGGCCAGCCACCCCGCGCCGGACTCCAACCTCTTTGCCGTGCGTATCCCCCGGGAGGAATGGAAGCGTCTGAACGAAGACCCCGACCGGCCTCTGCTGAACCGCGCCATTCAGGCGCAGCTCGCGCCGGGGTCCGTTTTCAAGATCGTAATGGCCACGGCGATGTTGGAGTCGAAAGCCATCCCCGAAAGTTTTTCGGTATACTGCAGCGGCGTCACCGACTTCTATGGCCGGGCGTTTCACTGCTGGGAGAAGCGCGGGCACGGGTTGGTGACTCTACACAACGCCGTGGTGCATTCCTGCGACGTTTTCTTCTACAACGTGGGTAAGCACCTGGGAATCGATCGCATCGCCTACTACGCGTCACAGTTGGGTCTGGGCCGCAAGTCCGGAATCGACTTGCCTGCCGAACAGACCGGCCTGATGCCTTCAGAGGAATGGAAGGAGCGAGTGTTTCATCAGCGGTGGTTCCCAGGCGAGACGATCTCGGTGTCCGTTGGCCAGGGCGCTATCGTCGCTACCCCACTGCAACTGGCGCGCACCATCGGCGGCATCGCCATGGGGGGAATCTTCCGGCAGCCGCACCTGCTGCTGGACGCCAAGAAGGTGGGCGAGGAGCGTTTTTCCATCTCCGAGCAGACCACAGAAAAAGTCACCCAGGCGATGTTTGGCGTGGTCAACGAGGGTGGGACGGCAGCGGGCGTACGCCTGCAGGGGATCGAGCTGTGCGGCAAGACGGGCAGCGCGCAGGTGATCGGCGCCGAAGGGCTCAAACGCGCCGGCCGACAGACCCGCTTCAAAGACAATGCCTGGTTCGTCGGCTATGCGCCCCGCCGGAAGCCGGAGATTGTCGTCGCCGTGCTGGTGCAGGAGGGCGAGCACGGCGCCTCCGCCGCGGCTCCGGTGGCACGCGACGTCATCAAGGCTTATTACGACAAGAAGAGCCGTCGAAATCAGCAGCAATTGACGGTGGAATATAAGCGCTATCAGGTGAATCCCGATGCGGCGCTGGCCGGGTTTCAAGCCCTGCGCAAGCCGGTATCCCGCCCGCTGGAAGCCAATTCGGCGCAGACCGCACACTGATGGGTATGGCGCAGACGAATACTTGAGGAGCCAAACGATTCGGGGGGTCGAGCCTCACCACTTTCATCCATGAGACAATCTACGAACATGCGCGAATACGACTGGTGGCTGTTACTCTTTGCCTTCGCCATCTGTGGCCTCGGAATGGTGGAGATCTACTCCGCCACGCATAACAGTCACTTGGCGGGCATGCACTGGCGCCAGCTCTCATGGATAGGCCTCGGCCTGCTTTGCATGCTGGTGCTTTCGCGCGTCGATTACCACCAGATTCTGGATCAATCCCCGGTTCTCTACTTGATCGGAATAGCCGCCCTGGTCCTGGTGTTGGCCGTGGGTCGCACTCGCTTTGGGGCCAAGCGGTGGCTTCCGGTCCTGGGAGCCTTTTTGCAGGTGTCAGAACTCGTGAAGTTGATTATAATAATTGTGTTGGCGCGCTTCTTTAGCGAGGTGCGCACCGAGCAGCTCGCGCTGGCGGAGCTGGTGAAGGCGGGATTTCTGGTCGGCCTACCGCTAGGATTGATTCTACTTCAACCTGACCTGGGCACCGCGATGGTGCTGGTGCCCATGGCGCTCGTGGGGGCTTTCCTGGCGGGCCTCCAATGGAAGCACGCCCTGGCAATGATCGCGCTCGGCGCAATGATGTTGCCGATCGGCTGGCATTTCCTGAAGCCGTACCAGAAGGAACGCGTGGAAACGTTCCTCCGGCCGGAGGAAGATCCCAAGGGCTCCGGTTACCAGATCCTGCAATCGAAAATAGCTGTCGGCGCGGGCGGGTTTTGGGGCAAGGGACTCGGCCAGGGCAGCCAGAACCAGGGCGGGTTCGTACCTGTACGCTACTCGGATTTCATTCTTGCAGCGCTGGCCGAAGAGTTAGGTTTTGTCGGGGTCTTCGTGACCCTGCTGTTGTATGCGGGTTTGCTGCTACGTCTGGTGCAGAACGCCCAGAGAGCGAGCGATCGCGCCGGGATGTATCTCGTGATGGGCGTAGCGGCAGTCCTGGGGTTCCATGTTTTGGTAAATGTGGCCATGGTGATCGGGTACATGCCGGTCACCGGCATCCCGCTGCCGCTCATGAGCTACGGCGGGTCAGCAACACTGTTTGTCTATTTGTCGTTGGGCCTGGTGATGAACGTGCGCATCCGGCGCTTCGTCAACTGAGCCCGCTGCAAGTCCCGCTCGGGGCACGCTCCGACCTCAGCTTGCCACGCCGGAGGCCCGCGGGAAGAAAGAATTTGAGAAGTGCGCATCGCAGCTAGGGATATGGAATGAGAGGGCACCTACAATCCACCGCGGCTGTTCTGTCTGGGGCGGAACACCCGCGCCTGAGTGCCCTATGTTGGGCTGTGGCGATGCACTCCGAGGAGTTTCCATGTCGAAAGAGCTCGTTGTTTCCGCGACCCCCCACGAGACCCGGGTTGCGATTCTGGAAGACGGTCAACTCTGCGAAATTTACATTGAGCGGGAAAAGGAATATGCGTTAGTCGGCAGCATTTACAAAGGCCGCGTCACCCGCGTGCTGCCCGGCATGCAGTCGGCCTTTGTGGATATCGGCCTCGATAGCGACGCCTTCCTGTACGTCAGCGACTTCCTCGAAAACCTCGAGGAGTACGACCATATTGTTAGCACCGTCGAGGGCAAGGTCCAGAAGATGGAGCAGCAGGGCGGCCAGGTGTTCGCGCCTCCGGCCGGAGAGCAGGCAGCCGTGCCGGTAGTGCCCTCGATGCCTTCCACGCCCTCGAGGAGCGCACCTCCCGAGGTCACCGAGCCAAGCGAAGCAGAGGTCGCGCACCCCGTCGTGTCGGCCGAATCGTCCGCACCATCCCCCGAACAATCCGCTTCTGCCCCGCCGCCGGCCTCGCGCCCCTTGGAACGCCGTGACCGCGCGCAGGGCGGCTACGGGCGCGACCGCGGATCTCGCGGGCGCTGGGGCCGCCGCGGACGCGGGGGGGAGCGTCGCCCGGGGCGTGACCTCCCGCCCGCAAAGTACGCATCCAGCCGTCCTTATGAACCCCGCTCGCGTGAACCGGGGGCTTGCTCGCCGCACGAGTCCCAGGCAGCGCCTCCCGCGGGCGAAGTCATCCTCCTCCCCGGTGAATCGTTGGCAAAATACAAAGGCCGAGTCCCGGCTCCGCCGGCACCCGCCGCAGATTCGCAAGTTCCGCCAAGTGATTTCTCCGCGCCGCAGGAGCACGGCATATCACTCGCGGAGCCAAAGGCCGAACCACACCACGAAGGTTTCGGCGCCCCGCTGCCGGAATCGTTATACGTTGGGGGTGTTTCCGAGTCGCCAGCGAAGCCTGAAGACGATCTCGCCAGTGGGCAGGAGCCTTCTCGGATAGGCTCGAAGCCGCCGGTGCCGCGCCGCGAGGATTCCTTCGTCGGCGGGGCTGTTCCCGCGAGGCCTGGCACGGAGACACTGCAACCACGCGAGCCAAGCCGCGCGCCTGAACTAGCGGCGCAGGATTCTGAGGAAAACCTTTCTCCGACCCATTCTGAGGCTGACCTCTCCGACGACGAAGTTGCGGCGCTCGCCGAGCAGCTCGCCGAAGCGAAGCACGAGGAAGCTCAAGACGAAGTGGAGGAACTCCACCTCGGCGAGGAGGAAGAAGCTGCCGCGGATGTTCTGGCCGAGCCCTACGAACTGCAGGAGGCCAATGAGGAAGTAGAGCAATCCGACGCCCCCGGGGAAACCTTGGCCGAAGCCGAAAGCGAGCCGCCGCACGTGGAAGCGGGCGAACAGGGCATCGGCGTCGAGCCAATTGAGCCCTCGGCAGAGCAGGAGCCGAAGCCGACCGTCGCGCGCGTCGAGGACCGCTCGCGAGCTCGCTTCCAGCGCCCCATGCGGCGCGGCGGGCATCACCGTGGCCGGCAAGTGCGCCATCACGATCATCGGGCGCAACCGCGCCGGCCGCAACTGATTTCCGAGATGCTCAAGGCCGGCCAGGAGATCATCGTTCAGATTGCAAAGGAACCTCTGGGCAAGAAGGGGGCGCGGCTCACCAGCCACGTGGCCCTGCCCGGCCGCTCGTTGGTGTACATGCCGACGGTGGATCACGTAGGGGTCTCGCGCAAGATCGCCTCAGCGGAAAACCGCGCGCGCCTGCGCCGCCTGGTGGCGGAATCGAAGGGCTCTTATCCCGGCGGGTTCATTGTTCGCACGGCCGCCGAAAACGCGACCGACGAGGAAATCCGCAGCGACGTCGAGTTCCTCGGCCGCACTTGGGACGAGATCCGCGCCCGCTCGGAACAACGCAAGGCACCGGCCCTGCTGCACCGCGACCTCAACTTGGTCGAGCGCATCCTGCGCGACTACCTCAGCAACGACTACACGGCCATCTGGGTGGATAACGAGGAAGAGTACAGCAAGGTGGTGGACTTCGTCAGCCGCTTCCAGCCCAAACTGGTGAGCCGCGTCAAGCTTTACACCAAAGAGGCGCCCATCTTCGAGGAGTTCGGCATCCAGCAGGAGCTCGATAAGGCGCTGCGGCCGAAGGTGTGGCTGAAGTCGGGAGGCTACATCGTCATCAACCATACCGAGGCGCTGGTGGCCATCGACGTCAACACCGGCAAATACGTGGGGCGTGGCTCGACGCGTCTCGAGGACACCATCGTCAAGACCAACGTCGAAGCGGTGAAGGAAATCGTCCGCCAGATCCGCCTGCGCGACCTGGGCGGCATCATCGTGGTGGACTTCATCGACATGGAGGAGCGGCGCAACCGCGAAAAGGTGATGGCCGCGCTCGAAGCGGCGCTGCTGAGCGATCGCGCGCCCTCCAAGGTCCTCTCGTTCAACGAATTCGGACTGGTGGCCATCACCCGCAAGCGCACCAAGCAGGCGCTGGAGCGCGTGCTGTGCCAGCCCTGCCCCTACTGCACCGGCTCGGGCATGGTCAAGTCCATCCCAACTATCTGCTACGAAATTCAGGCCGAGGCCCGCAAAATGGCCTCAGACCTGGATACGCAGAGCCTGACGCTCCGCGTCAACCCGGAGATCGCTAAGGCGCTCAAGACGCGCGAATCCTCGCTGGTCGAAGAGCTCGAGCAGGCTACTCGCAAGAGCATCATTATTCAGTCCGACCCCACCCTGCACTGGGAGCAGTACGATATCTATTAGGCGATTGCGCGCTAAAGCCTTATTGCTAAGATAGATACAAACAACATGCTGCGCGACACGTTTGGGGTGTGGGCGCTGCGGCATGGGTACCGCTGCGCGCTGTAGCGAAGATGTTGGGACACAGCAACCCGGTTACGACCGCGAAGGCATATTTGCCTTGGGTGAAGGAACTTGAACAATCAACTATCGCAGAAGGCCGCGTCGCGCTGAAGAAGGCCGTGCCCAAAGCCACGGGGCAGAAGGTTGTGAACATAAACAAGCGATGGTAGTGTCCCAATTTGATTTCTAGAGGAGCCCAGGGGGAGTCTCCAGATCTTGAAGGTTCGGTCGGCGCGGGGGCACATCGAGGCACGGATGAGCCTGATACCGAAAGAAATCGAGGAGCACTATCTACAAAGCAAGGAGTCGGAGCGGCTATCGGGCGAGCGAGGTGAACTCGAGCGGCTTCGCACACAAGCGATTCTCGCTCGGAATCTTCCACCGGCGCCGGCAGTAATTTTCGACGTAGGCGGCGGGGCTGGGATCTATGCTTTTCCGCTCGCCAAGCAAGGATACCAGGTGCACTTGATCGATCCGGTGGAGCTTCATTTGGAGCAGGCAAGATCTTATGCGGCCACTTCGGGTGTCACACTGGCATCCATCGCGCGGGGCGACGCTCGCCATTTGGATATCCGCTCAGGCAATGCCGATGCGGTTCTTCTGCTAGGGCCGTTGTACCATCTGGTTGACCACTCCGATCGTCTGCAGGCGCTTCGCGAAGCTCTCCGAATCCTCAAACCCCGAGGAGTCCTTTTTGCAGCCTCGATCTCTCGCTTCGCCTCGCTGATCGACGGACTCGCGAGTGGCTTCTTTCGAGATGAGGAGTTTCGAAGAATCATCGTGGCGGATCTCGCCTCCGGTCAGCACCGCAATCCAATGAACCACCCTGCTTACTTCACGACCGCGTACTTTCACCGTCCTGAGGAGTTGGCTGCCGAATTACGGGATGCCGGTTTTAGCGATGTCCAGATCCTTGCCGTCGAAGGTCCGGCATGGAGTGCGGCTCTGTTCGGTGAGGCTTGGGATAACCCGGCACAGCGACAGAGCCTGATGGAGTTTCTATCGCTGATCGAGCGAGAACCTTCGGTACAGGGTGCCAGTGCCCACCTCATGGGAGTGGCCCGTCTTAATTCCTAATCAGGACACCACCCCATTCTCGCCGGCGGCGAGGGTTAGGTGGGCAAAGCATCCGTAGGGGCACGACATGTCGTGCCCCGCAAAGCTGCCGCTCGCCCCAACAACAAGCTCGTCAGAGCCCCGTGCGGCACCTTCTCGGGCTGGCACTTTTTCTTCCGCTCCTCTTTCTCCTTACTTTCGCGGCGTTATGCTACGCCCGTTTGGCAAGCAGCAGCACATTCTCCCCGAACAGCAAGGAATGAGAAAAGAGCGTGGCGCGAATTTCCCGATTCCGTTTTTTCTGTTCTGGGTCCTTTTCCTTGCGGAAGGCGATGCGAGTATAAAACCACATCCAGGGCACATATATTGCGTACAGATAGCCGATCGGCTTGCAGTGCGTGTGGCCGGTTTCGATCAGGCGGAAGCCGGACGTGTGCAGGTGGTACCGAAGATCGGCGAATGTGATCAAGCCAATGTGGTGCAGCAGATGCCGCGCCGCCTCGTTGAGGGGCCGCGGATCGCCGTGATAGAAGCCGCTGCCGAAGAATCGGACGCGCGAGCGCAGCGAAACGATGTTCGGCGTGGTAATGACCAGTAACCCTCCAGGCCGCAGCAACCGGTGCACCTCGCGCAGGAAGCCAAACCGATTCTCGAGGTGTTCGATCCCTTCAACTGACACAACCACGTCAAAACTGGCGTCCGGCCACGGGAGTTGCGAATTCAAGTCCCCGCAGCGAAACCGTTCGCCCAGCACAGCCTGCGCCTCGGGCTGCAGATCCGCGCCCCAAGCCTCAAAACCAACCGCGTTGAGCGAGGCCACAAGCGCACCGGCTCCGCAGGGCGCGTCCAGAATTTTCGCGCCCGCCGGCAGACCGAACCGGGTCAAGCGGCGCAGCACGGCGCGCTCAATCTTTGAGCAGGTTAATAACGGTTTCACTTTCATCCGTCGTGATGGGCGGAGCGAACGCAGGGCCACAGTCCGCTACATCTTACAGGAAAAGCACTCTTGTTGGGCCGCGCGGCGCGCCGCCGCAGCCTATCTCCTGTGATAAGATGCGCTTCGGACTGATTCGATTGACCAGGTCTTGGAGCATCTCTTGACCGCACGGATACTCAACGGGAACACCATCCGCGACCAGATCTACAGCGAACTCCAGCAGCAAATCCAGGAGTTGCGCGGCCTGGGCATCCGCCCGGGCCTGGCCACGGTGCTGGTGGGCGATAATCCCGCATCGAAAATTTATGTAACCAGCAAGATTGCCGCTTGCGAGCAGCTCGGCCTGGGGAGCTGGCGATTTACTCCCCCTGCGACGGTAACCACCGAGGAGCTGCTTGCCCTGGTGGAGGATCTCAACAACCGCGACGACGTGGACGGCATCCTGGTCCAGTTGCCGCTGCCGCGCCAGGTGGACACGAAAAGAGTGCTCGAGGCAGTAGACCCCGCCAAAGACGTGGACGGCTTCCACCCCGCAAATCTGGGACGTTTGGTCTCCGGGCGTCCGGGGCTGGTGGCCTGTACGCCGGTCGGTGTGATGGAAATTCTGCGACGCAGCGGCGCGACGATTGAAGGCGCCAACGCCGTCGTACTCGGCCGGAGCGACATCGTCGGCAAGCCAACGGCGCTGCTGCTGATGCATGCCAATGCCACGGTGACGATCTGCCACTCGAAAACGAAGGACTTGCCGGTTGTAGTTCGCCGCGCTGACATCATCGTGGCCGCAATGGGCCGCACCGCGATGGTCACGCCGGACTGGGTCAAGCCCGGGGCAACCGTCATCGACGTGGGGATCAACAAAGTGACCGACGCTGCGCAGGCCGAGCGGCTGTTTGCCAATTTTCCCCAGCGCCTCGAGCAGTTCCGCGCCAAAGGCTCGACGCTGGTCGGCGACGTCCACCCGGACGTGGCCAGCGTCGCAGGTGCAATCACGCCCGTGCCCGGCGGCGTCGGGCCGCTTACCATCGCCATGCTGATGAGCAACTCAGTGAAGGCAGCCCGCCTGCGAAGAGGGAATCGCGCCGCGCAACCCGCCGGCGCCGAGAAGGCGTGATGCTGCACGTCGGCCTGACCGGCGGAATCGGCTGCGGCAAGAGCACTGTGGCCGCGATGATGCGCGAAATGGGTTGTCATGTGCTCGAAGCCGACCCGCTGGCCCACCGCTTGATCGAGCCCGGCCAGCCCGCCTACGACGAAGTGATTCGCGGATTTGGTCCCGGCGTGCGCGCGGCCGATGGGCGCATCGACCGCGCCAAGCTGGCCGCGATCGTCTTCGCGGACCCAGCCAAGCTCGCGCTCTTGAACCGAATCGTTCATCCGCGAGTCGTCGAGGCGCTGGACCGCGAACTGGCCGATCTCGAGCGCGCGCAACCCCACGTCGTGGCGGTGGTGGAGGCGGCGCTGCTGATCGAGTCGAGCTACCACGAGCGACTCGATCGCCTGGTCGTGGTCTGGTGCGAGCCCGAGCAGCAAATCGAACGGCTGCTGGCTCGCGGAATGGCGCGCGACCAGGCCGAGCGGCGCATCGCTGCACAGATGCAAATGGATCAGAAGCGCCGCATGGCCGATGACGAGATCGACTGCTCGGGTTCGCTCGAATCCACCCGGCGGCAGGTAGAGCGCTTGGTCGCCAAGCTCAAGCAACTCGCCGCCGATGCGACACAGAAACACCACACACGGGCAAGGTAAGGGCCCGCAGCAAAAGGCCTGGCAAGGGCCCAACGGAAAGTCACCATGACACCAGCCAAGAACCTTGGAAACGGCCTCCGCTTGATAGTGCTGATTGCGGTGGCGGCGCTGGTGGCATACTGGGCCGGAGCACGCTGGGGCCCGCGGCAGGCACGCAACGCTGAGGCTCTGCCCGCCGCGATGGAGACCGCTCCGGCGACCGCGCCAACGGCCCAGCTGACGGACGAAGAAGCTGTAAACGTGCGCGTCTATCGCCAAGCCGCGCCAGCCGTGGCCAATATCGTCACCCGCATGGTCGAATACGACTTCTTCTTCAACCCCGTGCCGGTGGAAGGCGCGGGCTCGGGCTTTGTGATCGATTCGCGCGGCTACATCCTCACCAATTTCCATGTCGTGCAGGAGGCGCAGAGCATCGAGGCCACGCTGGGCGATCAGTCCCGCTACGCGGCGAAGCTCATCGGCGCCGACCAGCGCAACGACATCGCCCTGATCAAGATTGAGCCGCGCAGCCGGAAGCTCACCGTGTTGCCGCTGGGCGATTCGAGCGCGTTGCAAGTCGGCCAGCGCGCGCTCGCTATCGGCAACCCGTTCGGCTTCCAGAGCACCCTCACCACCGGCGTAGTCAGCGCGCTGGGCCGCACGGTGCAAACCGGGCAGACGACATTCATCGATGAAGCCATTCAGACCGACGCGGCTATCAACCGGGGGAACTCCGGAGGGCCGCTGCTGAATTCGCGCGGCGAAGTGATCGGCATCAACACCGCGATCTTCACGCCGAGCGGGACCACGGCGGGCATCGGCTTCGCCATCCCCATCAACACCGCCAAGCTGATCGCGCAGGATCTGATCAATACCGGCCGCGTTCACCGCGCGTTTCTCGGCGTCGAGGTCCGCGCGCTTTCGCCCGGCCTGGCCGAGGCGCTCAACCTGCCGGTAGAAGAAGGCCTGTTGATCGAGCGCGTCACGCCCGGCGGGCCCGCCGAACGCGCCGGCTTGCGTGGCGGGAACCGCGCCGTCGTCGCCGGCATGCGCCGAATCCTGATCGGGGGCGACGTGCTGGTAGCCATCGATGACCAAAAGCTGGCGACGCAGCTCGACCTGAACATGTTCATGAACAAGAAGCGTCCGGGAGACGTCGTCACCGTCACGGCCTACCGCGGCCAGAAAAAAATGGAAGTTCGCGTGACCCTCGCCGAACGCTGATCACGCATTCCACTCGGTCCGGTGCCGGTCGCGTGCCTGGGACGAAAGCGTGAACCAGGATTCAGCGAGGTCGCGAACGCGCTCCAGCGCCGCCTGCATCTCGGAGTGCTTCCGAGCCATCTCTTCGCGGCCGGCATCGGCCCGCACATCGATCGGCGGAGCAAACGCAATCACCGCGCGCGAAAACGGATAAGGGATCTGAAACAGATCCCAGGTGCGGTGAAAAGTGTGAGCGGTCTTGAGTCCCACGTGGAAGACCATGATGGGGCAGCCGGTCCGCCGGGCCAGCATCACCGGGCCGGGTTTGGCCATGTAGCGCGGGCCACGCGGGCCATCAATGGTGAAGGCGACATCGAGGCCGTGCTCGAGGCGTTGCGCCATCACCGCAAGACCCCGCAGGCCGCCGCGCGTCGAGCTGCCCTGCGCCGTCCCATACCCCAGCCGCTCGATCACCCGCCGGGTCCACTGGCCGTCGAAGTTGGTGCTGTTCATCACCACAATGCCGCGGCCACGCGCCCACCACATCACCGAAAAGATCGAACGGTGCCAGAAAGCGAAAATGATTCGCCGGCCCGCGGCGTAAACGCGCTCGGCATGTTGCCAGCCCAGAACCTCAAAGCGCAGCGTAGGCCCGAGCGACCGCTCCAGCCAGTAGCCGGCCGAGGCGATCAGCGGGATCTGCGCGCGCTGCCAGCGAGTGAGCTGCGGCAGCCGCGTGTCGTAGTGAACAACCAGGGGTTGCTCATCGCGCTCCTGGGCGGATGTCAGGGGATCCAGCATCGGCGTATAGTATAATTGAGGTCCCACAGCCCGTTCTGCGATGCCCTCCGTGCCAAAAACGCTGCATATGCGGTCCGGATCGCAGCTTTGCCTGCAACTCGCATCCTCGCTTCGTATCGGCGTTCGGCTCTCTGGATGCACGCTCGCGGCGCTTCTCTCACCCTGTGTGCTGGCTACGCAGGCCCAGTCCGAGACCGTCGGCCGGCTCGAAGGCGACGCCATCGCGGTGAAGGGCGCCGTCGGGGTCGAGGTGGAGAACGGGCGCAGCATCACCCTGCTAGCCAGCGGCAGCCAAGTCACCGTAAAGTCCGGGCAAGCGCGCGTGACCCTTGCTGAAGGCGGTGAGATCGGCATTTGCGGTCCAGCGCACCTTTCGCTGTTGAAGTCCGGCAACACCGTCACGGTGGCGCTGGATTACGGCCGCGTCCATGCCAAGCTGGATCGCGCTGTGCCGCTCACCGTGTACACGCCGCTGATCGTGGCCACGCCCGTCGCTATCGGCGATGCGCCGCGCGATGCCACGGTGGGTTTTGAAGCCAGCGGCACGATGTGCGTGCTGGCCTCGCGTGGCGCGGTGCGCCTCGAACAGCAACTCACCGGTCAGGTTCTGCTGGTGCCGCAGGCCGGCGAGGTCGCGCTTGCCGAGGGACAACTCGACTCCCTTCGCGAGACGTCCGGCAGTTGCCAGTGCGAAGTGCAGCTTGCAAGGGCCGCGCCTCCGGGATCGAAGCCGACGGAAATCAGCGTGCCTGTCTCCGCGGACCTGGCCAAAGCCGTCAAACCGCCGGAGAAGTCCGCCAGACCCGATCCGAAGGAAGAGATGAAGCCTCCGGTGATCGAGGAGCCCATCTACAAGGTCTTGATGCCGGCGCTCACCTTCAGCGCGGCCTCGCCTAACCCGCCGCCTGACCCGAGCCCGCAAGTCATCCTGCTGGTGCGCAGGGTCCGCGTGCGCCCAGTGACGGTTTACCGCGGGCATGTGAAAGCCCCTCCGCCTCCGCCGCCGCCCCCTGTGCTCGCGGCAACTATCACTCCCACTCCCGCTCCGCCGACGCCGGCTGCCCCGCCCCCGCCTGCCCCGCCCAAGCCGCAGCTCGGGTTGGTCGCGCGGATGAAAGACTTCTTCCGCAAACTCTGGTAAGCGCCGGGCGCCAGCATAGCCGGGCACAGTAGCAGCGAGGCAAGCGGCCAGGCGGAAATTGGGGCTACATGCCTTCGTAATTGGGCCCCCCGCCGCCTTCCGGCACCACCCAGTTGATGATCTGGTAGGGGTCGGCGATGTCGCAGGTCTTGCAATGGACACAGTTTGAGGCGTTGATCTTCAGGCGCAGCTTGTCCTTCTCCCGCACCATTTCGTAAACCGCCGCGGGACAAAAATACTGGCACGGGTTGCCATACTCGCGCGCGCAGCGCTCCGTGCAGATGTCGGTGTCCGCCACAACCAGGTGGCACGGCTGGTCTTCCTCGTGCCGCGTCCCGGAG
>Ga0209055_1000744_pt1 | contig 22505 bp, 16 predicted proteins | sample GraSoiAngelo_110_FD_185875 | JGI IMG/M metagenome (GOLD analysis project Ga0209055, IMG submission 185875) | Grasslands soil microbial communities from the Angelo Coastal Reserve, California, USA - 14_0903_12_30cm (SPAdes) (version 2) | ecosystem: Environmental > Terrestrial > Soil > Grasslands ... | reverse complement strand
TAACGTGATGTCGAGCGTGGGCGGCGGCAGCGCTTCCGTTGCCGGCAACACGAACCAGGGTCGCATCTTCATCCGGTTGAAGCCGCGCGCGACGCGTCCTCATGTGGACCAGGTAATTGAGGAGCTGCGGCCCAAGCTGGCTACGGTCCCCGGCATCAAAGCCTACATGCAGAATCTTCCGCCGATCCGCATCGGCGGACAGCTCACCAAGAGTCTCTATCAGTTCACCCTGCAAAGCCCGGACACCGAAGAGCTGTATCGCTCGGCCACGCTACTCGAAGCCAAATGGCGCGACGTCCCCGGTCTGCAGGACGTGGCCAGCGACCTCCAAATCAAGAATCCGCAGATCAACGTCGTCATCGATCGCGACAAAGCCTCTGCCCTTGGTGTCACCGCTCAGCAGGTCGAAGACGCCCTCTACACCGCCTACGGCACTCGGCAAATCTCGACCATCTACGCCCCGAACAACGAGTATCGGGTCATCATGGAGCTCGCGCCGCTGTACCAGCGTGATCCCTCAGCTCTCTCGCTCCTCTACATCCGTTCGAACAGCGGCCAACTCGTACCACTCAATGTGGTCGCCGGCTTGACAGCAACCCTGGGGCCGCTCTCGGTAAATCACCTGGGCCAACTCCCCGCTGTCACCCTCTCTTTCAACCTCAAGCCGGGGGTGTCTCTGGGGAACGCGGTGAAGCAGGTGGACGACTTGGCGCGCGCCAACCTGCCCACCACCATCACCACCAGCTTTCAGGGCGCGGCTCAAGCCTTTGAATCCTCGCTGAGCGGCTTAGGCATCCTGCTGGTGATGGCCATCTTGGTCATCTACATCGTGCTGGGGATTCTCTATGAAAGCTTCATCCACCCCCTGACGATTCTTTCGGGGCTGCCCTCGGCGGGCTTCGGCGCGCTGCTGACGCTGATGCTCTTCCACGTGGAGTTGAACCTTTACGGCTTTGTGGGGATGATTCTGTTAGTCGGCATCGTCAAGAAGAACGCCATCATGATGATCGATTTCGCTCTGGAGGCGCAGCGAACGGAGGGCAAATCCTCTGCCGAGGCGATCTATCACGGCTGCCTGATCCGGTTCCGTCCCATCATGATGACCACCATGGCTGCGCTTATGGGGACGTTGCCGATCGCGCTCGGGTTCGGCGCCGGAGCCGAATCGCGGCGCCCGCTGGGCTTGGCAGTTGTGGGCGGGCTGCTGTTCTCGCAGGTGGTCACCCTGTATCTCACCCCAGTCTTCTATATCTACATGGAGTCCTTCCAGCAATGGGTCGCGCGGGTCTTCGGAAAGGGGCGCGAACCGGCCCTTGCAACCCCGCCCGAAGCGGCTATCGCCACGCCAGGTGCCGAGGGACTACCTCTCCAGGGGGCCGGGACACGCGCACCGCACCTCGCGAGCACCCCTCCATCTGCTACCCGCCGCTGATCGCTTACGCTCAGTTCCGCTTTACACCCGACCTCTGGCGGGTGACCTTCGCGAAATTGGTTGTAGCGCCAGCGTTCTGCTGGCGGTTTACCTTTGAAGAAGATGGAGCGATAACCCTTTGCGCAAGCCGTACTATTGACGCTGCCCTGGTACGGCACTAGCCTTGCTTGTGGGGCCTATTGCACCCGGCACAAACCGGTTTGAGACGCGGGGGCCGTGTGCGTTCGAACAGTTCTGCTTGGTTACTTCCCGAGGCTTCGGGCTTGTTTGGCGCTAGCTGCAGTTGAGCATCGGGGAGCACCTGCGGACGGGCGCCCACGGTGGGGAACACGCCAAACTGGTAAACAGAAGGGTGGCTCGAGGCAACCGAATGTCACTAAACAAAGAAGTTTCCCAAGAGACGCAGATGAAGCAGAAGAGGCGGGGCGTGCGTGTGAACTCCCGCGTGCAGGTGGCGCTGGAATGGCAAGGTGAAGCCGGAGCCCCCTGCCGCGGAGAAGCGCACACGCGCATCGTCGGACCCTACGGCTGCCTCATAGTCCTGCCACACAAGCTCGAGCTCGAACAGCACATCGTGCTGACCAACTTGGTAACCCGCCAGAGCAATCCAGCCATCGTCGTGTGGAAAGGGAACGAGCGCGCCGAGGGCTGGGAACTCGGCATCGAACTTATCGATCCGAAGATGGATTTCTGGGGGCTGGAACTGTGACGAAATCCAAGCCACGAAGCGACACCGTGCAGCAGGTTCTCCCGGGCGAGGAACGGCGGCGCAGCCAGCGAGTCATGGTGCGGACGCCGGTAACGTTGTATGTCACCATCGCCGGTCAACCCCTCACCATTCAGGCTGAAACTGTTGCGGTCAACGACCACGGCGCCATGGTGCTCTGCTCGCGAACATTGCCCACAGACATGAAACTGGAAATTCGGAATGACCGCACCGGCGAACGTTCGTCGTGCCGCGTCACACGCACGCCGCGCGACACTCCAGAGGGCTCTCTGATCCCGGTGGAGTTTGACACGCCGGTGCGCGGCTTCTGGCACATTTCTTTCCCGCCCACCGACTGGAAACCCCTGGACAGCTAAGTGGATTTCTCACGTGGGGACGTGAGAGAATCTTTTGTCCAGCCTGGCGTCTCTCTAGTTCCACGCTCGTCGAGTGACGCATTTCCACTTGCGTGGGGTGTACATGAGCGTGCCTGCCTTGCTGTGCAAGGATTTTTCCACAAACAATGTAATGGTCCGGAGCTCTTCCCGAAAGGAAAGCGCCGCGAAAGCGGCGGTCGCCGCTCTCACGCTTTTGCTCGCGCTGGGCTTCGGCCTATTCGCCACCGCACAAGAGAAGCCGTTGGCGAAGAACGAGCACGTGGCGCGAGAAGGGGGAGAGAGGGAAGAGAAGGATACGGCGCGGAAGCGCATCGAGTGGTTCTACCAGCAGCGGGCTTTTCCGCTGGGCTTTATCCCCGCTGGCGCGCGCCTGCGGGCGCTGCAGGAACTCGACCACATGCTCGAGCGGGAAGGCAAGCTCGTGCGCCAGCCGGAGGGCTCCGTCCAACAGTTCATTCAGCCCGTGACTACCATGTGGACGCCGATCGGCCCGCAGCCGACTGTCGCGACCATCTTCGGCAATACCTCGGGTCGTGTTACCGCGCTCGCCGTCGATCCCACCAATTCCAACATCGTTTACTTGGGCGGCGCCGAGGGCGGCGTCTGGAAGTCCATGAATGGCGGCACGAATTGGACCTCGCTGACCGACTCCCAGCAGTCACTCGCCGTCGGATCGATTGTGATTGATCCAAACAATCCGAATACGATTTATGTCGGCACCGGAGAAGAAAACTTCGCCATTGATAGTTACTACGGCGCTGGCATCCTAAAGTCCACCGACGGCGGCGCTACGTGGACGCAGCTTGGCTCGGGCACATTTTTCAACGCCGGAGGCGCTCCCGTTAGCGCGCGAAGTGGAGGCGCCCGGATCGGGGCGCTGGCCATCAGTCCGAACAGCCAAATCCTTCTGGCGGCGGTGCAAGGTGCCGGCTCAGTGGCCTCGGGCATCTACCGGTCGACCAACGGGGGTTTAACTTGGTCACCCGCCCCCGTACTGGGAGGCGCGCCGGGCACGGAAGTTGTTTTCCATCCCACCGACAACACAATTGCCTACGCTGCTTTGGGCAGCATCTTCGGCAGCGCAGCCAACGGCGTCTATAAGTCCACTGACGGCGGCGCAACTTGGAACCCCGTAACCAACACTGGGGGCGTTCTGCCAGTGGGAGCAGCCACCGGGCGGATCGAAATTGCCATCGCGCCATCGAGTCCTTCGACGCTCTACGCCAGCATCCAGGATCCTCGCGGCGCTACGTTCGGCGCCTTGCTTGGCTTCTTCAAGACCACCGACGGCGGCGCCAACTGGATCACGCTACCCGCGCCGGACTATTGCAGCCCGCAGTGCTGGTACGACAACGTCGTGCGCGTGGACCCGAACCCGACCGATCCCCCGACTGTCTTCGCTGCAGGGTCGGCCGTCAGTTTCCCAACAGGCGGTTACCTGATTCGGTCGATCGACGGGGGAAACTCCTGGTCGGAGGTCGCTGTCGGAGGCAATAGTGTGAGGCTCCACGTAGACCATCACGCCCTGGCGTTTTCCAAGCCTGGCTCAGGCACCCTGACACTCTATGCGGGAAATGACGGAGGCGTGTGGAGCAGCGCTATCCTCGGCACACCTGGTGCGATGATCTGGAGCGATCTGAACAATACGCTCAATATTACGCAGTTCTATCCCGGGCATTCCATTCACCCCTCCGACGATCAGGTTGGCTTCGGCGGGACGCAGGACAACGGCACTCAGAAATACACCGGAGCCCTCGGCTGGGCCGACGTGACCTGCGGCGATGGCGGCTGGACGGCGGTCGACCCGCAGTTTCCGAGCACCATCTATGTAACATGTCAGGACATTGATATCCGTAAGTCAGTCTTCAACGGGGATGCCCGTACATTCTCGTTCGCAGACAACGGAATCGATCAGACCGACAACGGCGCGTTCATTCCGCCCTTCGTGATCGATGCCTCGACTCCACAGCGACTCTATTTCGGCACCTTCCGTCTCTGGCAAACCACCGATAGCGCAACAACCTGGTCGGCGATTTCCGGCGATCTAACTGGCGGCGGCACGCTTTCGACCATCGCCGTCGCGCCCGGCAATTCCAGTGTTGTTTATACGGGCAGCAGCAGCGGGCACGTACAAGTGAGCACGAACGTCGCTGCGGGCTCCGGTACGTTTAACGACGTCAGCATAGGGCTGCCAACACGCGCGGTCACCCAAATCTCTGTTGATGCCAGCGATGCAACAGGCAGGACAGCCTATGTTACGTTTTCGGGCTTCACTTTCGGGACAGATGCTCAGGGCCACGTCTTCAAGACCATTAACGGCGGCACGGTTTGGACGGACATCAGCATCGCCCCATTCAGCACAACCCCGTTGCCTAATACTCCGGTCAACGACATCGCCATTGATCCTGACGACCCGACCCACCGGACACTCTACGTCGCCACCGACGTCGGGGTCTTCCAAACCACTGATGGCGGAGTCACCTGGACGACACTGAGCACGGGCCTGCCTCGCGTCGCGGTGTTGTCGCTCAAGTTGCGCCGGGAATCGCGCACCCTGCGTGCCGCCACGCATGGCCGTGGCGTCTGGGACCTGAAACTCCCCAATCTGGCGGGCACACCGTCGTTCAATCTCAGCTCGATTCAGCCGTCCACTGCCGCGGCAGGCTCGGCGGGCTTCACGCTCACACTGAACGGCAACGGATTCACCGCGAACTCGATTGTCCGCTGGACGATTGGAACAAGCACAACAACCGTCACCCCGACCCCCCCTGTAAACGCGAATCAACTAACTGCAAACATTACCGCTACCCTGGTGGGAGCAGCCGCGGCAGTGCAAGTGACCGTATCTGATCCCGGGCAAGCCAACCCAACCAACTCGTTGGTTTTTAGCGTCACTGGTCCGGCGCCAACCATCAATCCTCCGCTCAATCCGGCCACTGCGACAGCAGGGTCCGGCGACACTCCCCTCACTCTGAACGGCACGAACTTCATAAGTGGCTCGAAAGTGAATTGGAATGGCAGCCCGTTGCCTACGACCACTGTTGTCAGCGCGACGCAGGTGACCACTACTATCCCACAGGCCCTGTTGGCCTTCGGCGGCGTCAACACGGTGACCGTGGTGAACCCCGCACCAGGCGGGGGGCCATCGAATGGCGCCGACTTCACAGTTAACTCGCTGCCGCCGGCGAACGACAACTTCACCAACGCCACCGCCCTAACCAGCGGAAGCTTCTCCAGCACAGTGGACAGCTTTGGCGCAACCATCGAAGCGACCGATCCGGTGCCCACATGTGCTCCGGGGAGCGCCAACCCGCCCATTAAGACGGTCTGGTACAGGTTCATCGCCGGCGGAAACGGCAGCGTCACCGCCGACACGATTGGCAGCTCCTATGACACTATCTTGACGGTTTGGACCGGCTCGCCGGGTAACTTTACGAATGTCGCTTGCAACGATGACATCGACCTCGGGTTCAACATCCAGTCGCGCGTCATCTTCAACGTTACTTCGGGGACGACCTATTTCTTGATGGTCAGCGCGTTCGGCAGCCCGCCCGATCCCCGGTCAGTTGGCCTCGGCGGTAGGACTGTTTTTAACCTCACGACCTCAGTGCCCGTCGGCGGTGACTTCGCGGTCAGCAGCCCCACCGGCATGCAGACCGTTAACGCGGGCCAGTCAGCCAGCTATACCATTACAGTGACGCCGCAGAACGGCTTCAACGCTGCGGTCATGTTTAGTCCAAGTAGCTGCAGCTTCAGCCCGGCAGCCATCGGGACTTCATGCAGCTTTAATCCGACCTCAGTTACGCCGGGAACGACGCCAGGGAATTCCACGATGCTCACCATCTCAACAACGGCTCGCTCTTTGCTGCCCCTGGGTCCATCCATCCGGCAATGGCCGAGGCCGGTGCTGGCTCCGTTGCTTGCGGCCATCGCGTTAGCTCTGGCTGCGGCCATGCTTGCGGCGCTTCAGGCGAAGCGTCGCAGGCTGGCTGCGTACCTGCCGCTGGCCGCATTGCTGGTGCTATTGGCGCTCCACACGGTCAGCTGCGGCGGCGGCGGTGGCGGCACGCCTCCGCCGATGGGAACGCAAGCGGGCACCTACACGGTCACCGTGACCGGCACATCCGGCACGACAACGCACAATGCCACCGTCACCTTGAAGGTGAACTGAGCAAGATCCCTTGCGCAAGGGTTCAGTCTGAAAGCTTCATGCTGAAGCACGATTCACGCTGAAGGTTTCATGCTGCAAGGCCTCAGCGGCTGAAGAGTCTGTGTGAAAACTCAAGTTCTTCGTCAGGGCACGCCTTCAGGCGTGCCGCAAGTCGGGCCACTTCAATATCTCTTCAGCGGCTTCAGCCGCTGAGGCCCGATCAAGTCGGGGTTTTCACACGGACTCTGAAGCCCCTGCTATTGCTTGTCTTCTTGTGTCGGAGCTGAAGCTGCTACCCGCCAAGGTGCGGTTGATCACTTGAAGGGCGGGGCAGTGAGGTCCACATTGCCGCCCGAGAGGATGATCCCGACCTTCTTGCTTTCCGCGTCCAGCTGGCGCCCCAGCACCGGCGCTACCGCCACGGCCGCTGACGGCTCGATCACCAGCTTCATTCGCTCCCAGACCTGCCGCATCGCGGCGATGATCTCTTCCTCGGTGACCAGAGCGATCCGCTCGACGTGACGTTGCAGGATCGCAAACGTCCGCTCGCAGAGCGACGCGCGAAGCCCGTCGGCAATCGTGTCCGGCTGATCGAGCGCCCCGGCAGATTTGGAAGGCAAAGAGCGCGTCTCGATTCGCCCGGCGGCGAGCGAGCGGAAAGCATCGTCGGCGTTTTTCGGTTCACAGCCGATCACGCGAATGGCTGCCCGCAGACTTTTTGCCGCGATGGCCGAGCCGCTGAGCAGCCCGCCACCGCTCACCGGCGCCAAGATGAAGTCCAAATCGGGCACATCTTCCAGCAACTCCATTGCCGCGGTGGCTTGCCCGGCAATGATGCGATCGTCGTTGTACGGGTGCACCAGCACCGCGCCGGTCCGGCGAATGATTTCTGCCGCGGTCGCCTCACGCGCGGCAAGGTTTGGTTCGCAGTACGTGATCGCGCCGCCGTAGCTCTCGACGGCTTTGCACTTGGCTACCGGCGCGTTCGACGGCATCACAATCCACGCACGCGTCCCACGGTGCCTTGCCGCCAGCGCCACTGCCGCGGCATGATTCCCGGAGGAGTGGGTCACGACCCCTCGCGCCGCTTCTTCCTCGCTCAACGAGAAGATGGCGTTGGTGGCCCCGCGGATCTTGAAAGACCCGGTCTTCTGCAGATTCTCACACTTGAAGTAGAGCCGCGTGCGGGCGATGGCATCGAGCGACGCCGAGGTCATCACGGGCGTGCGATGGATGTGCGACGCGATGCGGCGGTGCGCCGCTCGGATGGTCTCGAGGTCTGGGCCCGCCATCTCACGCTCGGGCGCCGTCGGGGTTGTGCTCATGGTGTCTCGCAAATCTCTCCGCGAGGTTCGCGGTGTTTGCGTCCGGATGCTTCGGGACTGCGAAACATTATGGCATAGTCTTTGCCATCATGCCGGCCACGCTTACGGCAGACTCGCTCCGCATTTGCCTCGCCGCCTTCCTTCGCTCGCTGGGCGTGGGAATGACCGGTGTGCTGCTGGCAATCTATCTCAGCTCGGTCGGGTGGAACGTCCGCACCGTCGGCATGCTGGTGACGGTCGGACTCTCTGGAGTTGCTGTCGCCACGCTGCTAACCAGCTTTCTTGCCGACCATGCGGGCCGCCGCCGCACGCTGGTGGTGCTGGGCCTGCTCACCGCGCTGGGCGCGCTGGCCCTGGCCACGACGCGGCGGCTCGAACTACTTCTCTTCGCCGCGTTCTTCGGCATGATCAACGGGCTGGGGCGCGACCGCGGCCCAGCCTACGCCCTCGAACAGGCCCTGCTGCCGGAGACCACCACACCCGAGCGCCGCACCTACTTGCTGGCCTGGTATGGCCTGATCCTCGACGTGGGCCTGGCAATCGGCAGCTTGCTGGCCGGAGTGCCAGCTCTTCTGCGCGGCCACTGGGGATGGCCGCAGCAGTCCGCCTATAGTGTGGCTTGGTTTATCTCCGCCGCGCTGGCCCTTGGGGCGGCTGCGCTCTCGGCCACGCTCTCATCGCGGGTGGAGATCGCCGCTCCGCGACTCGACGGCCCGCGCCGCCTCGCCCCGAACATCACGGCCGAATCGAAGCGGCGCATCGCCAAGCTTGCGGCGCTGACCGGGATGGACAGCCTGGGCGGCGGCTTTCTAACCAGTGCGCTGCTGTCTTACTGGTTTTTCCGGCGTTTCGGCATCGGCGAGGAGTGGCTGGGGCCGCTCTTTTTCGGCGCGCGTGTGGCGAACGCCGCTTCGCATTTGGTGGCAGCGTGGCTGGCACGTCGCATCGGCTTGGTCAATACGATGGTCTTCACCCACATTCCGTCGAGCGTGTTTCTGTTGGCTGCAGCTCTTGCCCCGAACTTCGTCTGGGCCACCGCGCTGTTCTTGGCGCGCGAGGCGCTGGTGGAAATGGATGTGCCCACGCGCCAGTCTTTCATCCTTGCGGTCGTGCGTCCTGAGGAGCGCGCGTTTGCCAGCGGCATAACCACGCTCACGCGCAACGTCGCATACGCCTTGGCTCCCGCTGGCGCGGGCCTCGCCATGAGCGGGGTGGCCCTGGCAAGCCCGCTCATCCTTGGCGCAGGCACAAAGATCGCCTACGACCTCCTGCTCTATTTTTCCTTCCGGCGAATTCGGCCGCCCGAAGAATTAAAGTAGTAAAGGATCAGCGGACACTTGCGGCGCGGACGCGCGTCCCCCCAGTCCGGAGTAGGGTATTTGACGCGAGCCGGGGTTGCGCATAGGCTGGGGTTCTGCGCGGCAAGAATCGGATTGGGGGGACTAAAAGGCCAGAGTGAGTGTTCAAGCCCGCTGCTACGCGAGGCAACCACGGGATCGCCCAAGGAGACACGCATGGCGAAGCTAGCACTGGTGTACGGGATGCGTTTGTTCCCGGCCGAGGAACTCGACGAGGTGATGGAGGCCACCATCAAGCTGAAAAGTGGTCGCACAGCTCGCGTCACCATGCACCTGATCGAAGGCAGCAAGAAGGAGATTGAAAATACCCTGCAAAGATCCATCGAGGCGTTTTTTGAGATGTACCCGGAAATCTAAGAGCAGTCTGCACAGGCCGACCGCGACACAAGGCCCACAGAGCAGGAATTGATGGGGACAGGGTGCGGGCGAAAATGACGAGGCTCTTGGAGCGGGCGCTGGCCGGGCTGGGCCAAGATGCGGAGAGCCGCCCCGGAGGGCCTGGGGCGCTGAACCACGAGACGCAACGCCTGTTTGCCTACCACCACGCCACCAAGCACACCTACTACTCGGTGCGCGCCGGGGCACACTTCCTCGACTGGCGCAATCAACCCAGCCCCTTCCGCGTCTATCAAGGCGCGCGAACGATCAAACTGGAGCGGAATCCGAGTTTTCCGGCCGTGGGCACGTTTGAGGCCATGGCAGGACTCGGAGAAGGAGGTGAAGGAGGTGAAGGAGGTAGAGGAAGTAAGGGAGGTAAAGGAGCGGGAGAAGGGACACAATCGGCGGTGCGGCTTGACAGCGTTTGGCTGAGCCGGTTGCTGTGGTATTCGATGGCCATAAGCGCCTGGAAGCAAGTGCCCCAAACTGGTATCCGGTACAGCCTGCGCGTAAATCCATCTTCCGGAAACCTGCACCCCACAGAAACCCATCTGGCTCTGTGCGGCTTCGACGGCCTGGACGATGGCCTCTACCATTACCGCGCCGACACGCACGCGCTCGAGCGGCGCGGCCGCGGCGACTGGGTCGGCGAGCTTGCCCGCGCTCTCGAGCTGGACGCGGCCGCTCGGCTAGCGTGCCCGAGGCTCATCGTGGCACTGACCTCGATCTTTTGGCGCGAAGCGTGGAAATATCGCGACCGGGCCTACCGCTACTGCTGTCACGACCTGGGCCACGCTCAGATGAGCATCCTGCTCGCGGCGCTCGCGCTAGGTCATTACGGCGGAGTCATGGCGCACTTCAGCGATCTGCGCCTGGCGCGGACGCTTGGCCTCGCGCAGAGTGATGAAGCACCAATGTCATTTCTGGTGTTCAGTGAGAATAGCGGAGATAAGGCGCCCCCGAGCGCGGAGTTGGAATCGAGCACCCCCAATGAACTCTCCGAAGAAGAGGTGCCGTACTATCTGCTGCTGGGGATGCATCGCTCGACGGTCCTTGTGAGGACAAAGGAGTCAGAGGAAACCTCGTTCGGTGGCTTTGAATCCTTTACTTCCTTTACCTCCTCCTCTCCTCCCACCTCCGCCTCCCCTACCTCCCCAACCGCCCCCGATTCACCGCTCGGTGCGGTGGTGCGGCGCCGACGCTCGGCGCTCGACTTCGATCCGCAGGCTGAGCCCATGCCGCGCGCCACGCTTGAACAGATGCTCGATCTCGCGACGCGAGATTGGCCAGCGGACTGGCGTGGGAATTTCGTCCTGGGAAAAAAGGAAGAGGGGGAAATAAAGGAAGTAGAGGGGTCAACGAAAAAAACGTGGCAGGGACACGATTTCATCGAGCTGTACCTTTACGTGCATCGCGTGCGCGGGCTCGAGCCGGGCGTCTATCGCTGGAGCGCGCGCGACCGGCAGCTCGAGCAGCTCCACACCGGCAACGTCCAACGCGTCGCGGCATATCTGAGCCTCGAGCAACCGCTTGCAGGACACGCCAGCTTTGCGATTTCGATGATTGCGGACCTCGAGGCTGCGGCGCGACTCTTCGGCAACCGTGGCTACCGCTATGTCCATTTTGAAGCCGGGGCGATCGGCCAGCGGCTCTACCTGGGCGCCGAAGCGCTGGGGTGGAATGCGACTGGCATCGGCGCATTCTACGATGACGACGTGCACCGCTACCTGGGCTTGTTAGAAGAGACCGGCGCGAAGCTGACCGAATCCGTCTATGCGGCCGAGCAGGCCGCGATAGTCACTCTCGAAACACAGGCAACCACAATCTCTGGCGCTTCGCCCGAAGTCACGATTTCGGAATCCCATGAGGAGCAGGCTCGGAGCACACGGACCGGGGCACCGGGAGTGACTGGAGCGATGCCCGTGGAACGTCCCAGCTCCGGCGACGCGAGTCGCGATGGGCGGCGCCTGCCGCGCCAGGTGATTTATCACTTTGCGGTGGGGCGTGCGGTGGCGGACCCGAGGCTCGGAGCACCGGAGGAGTAGCCCCCCGGTCAGCGATTCCCAAAGTTTTCGGGATCGAAGTCGCCCGAAACCGGCGCCGCGGACGACACCAGAACGACGGACTGTCCGGTAAGCTCAAAGCGTTTGCGGCATTTGCGGCAGGCCACGATCTCGTCTACGCGGACCATGTAGGAGCGCGCGTTGGCAAAGCGCTTTTGGTCCTCTTCGCCGGCGCCGCGCGGCAGCTCATTCTTTTTCGTGCGCACCACCCAGCGAATCGGGTAGGTGTCTTCCTTGCGGCAGCTCGGGCAGGTGAGCGTGAGGTTCTTGGTCTCCTGCTTCTCGGTGTAAAAGTTGCGTTCGTCCATTGAATTAATTCTTCCCGCCCTGGCGTGTCGCGGGCGCGGATGCGGAGACTTCGCCGGCGACGCCGTCTATTGTAACAAACTCCAGCCCGGCATCGCGCCAGCGCGGCAGCCAGAACTCGAGCGCGCCGACAGTGTGCTGGCGGGCGCCGCCCAGCGCGCGGTGATCACCGTCGTGCAGGACCACGATGTCACCGCCGCGAACGCGCCGCAGGCGCGCGATCAGGCGCGCCGAGGGCTGGGGTTTCCAGTCGTAGGCGATCACCGACCACATCACCACACCCCGATAACCCTGCCCGCGCACCACCGGCTGGAGATGCGGGCCGCGAAAGCCATACGGCGGCCGCATCCACTGTGCCACGCGGCCAGTGGCCTCCGCAATGGACTCGCCGCAGCGCTCTAATTCTTCCGCGATGCGCGCGCTCGAAAGCCAAATCAGGTTGGGATGCGTGTCGGTGTGATTGCCGACCAGATGACTCCGCGCGGTGATCTCGCGAACCAACTCCGGGCAAGCGCGCACAAAGCGGCCGATCAGAAAGAAGGTCGCGCGCGCGTGGTGCTGTTCGAGGAGGTCGAGCAGCCGCGGTGTGATGGCTGGATTGGGGCCGTCGTCAAACGTCAGCGCGAGCGTGTTGCCTCGGCCGGTGCGGCGCACGGTGGGACCGAACAATTGTGCCCCGGGGGCCATGGCGCCCCAGGCAGCCACACCCGCTGCCGCCGCGGCGACAGCTGGCACTGCAATCGGCCAGGGGTTCATGAAAACAAACCCGGCATGAGGAAAGACGCCAGCATGGTCCGCTCCCGCATTATTCTCGCACGCCGACCCGAGCGGCGCTACCGCCGCGGACAAAGGGCTCGTGTCGGGCTTTTGCCCCCGTTTAAATTACAGGATTCACCCGATTGACACCGAACCTCTGCCCCAAGATAAAGACCATTGCAGCGATAAATACTTAAGAGTTATAGTCTCGGCTAAAAGTAACGACTCTTTTATGTCGGTACACACCTTCATCGCCGTACGCGGGTGGACCGCCTCGCGGCTGCGCAAGCAGCTCTTTCAGGCCGGGTGTGTCCTGCTACTGGTTGTTCTGGCCGCCGGGTCACTGCCGGCGCAGCGCGGCGCCATCACTTTGCCTCAGAATTTGGACAAGCTGGTGGAGGAGGCTGCCATCATCGTGCGCGGCCATGTGGTTAGCGCGGGGGTCGAACCCCACCCCGAATTAGCCAATCTCTCCACGCTTGTGGTCACCCTGCGGGTCGAGGAGACGCTGAAAGGGCAGGCCAGCTCTACCTTCACGTTTCGGCAGTTTATTTGGGACGTCCGGGACCGTTTTGATGACGCGGGTTACTACAAGGGCCAGCACTTACTGCTGCTGATGATCAAGCCCAGTGCGTTAGGCCTCTCCAGCCCCGCAGGCCTCGAACAAGGCCGCTTCCGCATCGTTCGCAACCCCGAAGGCAACCTGGTCGCCGTCAACAGCCACGGCAACGCCGGGCTGTTCCATGAACTGGCGCCACAGTTGAGGGCCAAGGGTGTGCCGCTCGCTCCCCGCCTGGCGGCACTGGTGGAGCAGCCAACACCTGGCCCGGTACCGCTCGACGACTTGCGCAAACTGATTCGCTTGCTCGCGGGATCGAAGTAGATGAAGCGTTTACTCAATCGCTGCCGTTCGATAGGCCGCGCAGCCGCGGCGCTCACCACGTGCGGCTTGCTGTTGTGCCAAAGCCCCGTGCAGGCCGGCGGCCCCATCCGCGTCGGCGGCGCGACCTTCGGAATCCAGGGCCAACCCTTCGTCTGGGACCCTGCCGCAATGCCTGTGAAATACCGCGTGGACCCTGGCCCGTTGAGCAAGCGACCCGACGGCACGGTAGTGATTGATCACGCGGCCGGTGTCGCTCGCGTGAAGTCGTTGTTCGACACCTGGCAGAACGTGCCCACCGCGGCCATTTCCTACGGCAATATCGGTGACATTCTGCCCGCGCCACCCTATACCGGCGGCCCGGTAGGGACGGCGCAAAATTTCATCGCTGTATTCGCCTCCTGCGATGCGGGCACGCAGAGCCCGATCATTTTCGACGCGGATGGCTCTATTTTTGGTGGTTTGGGACTCCCTCGCGGAGTGATCGGATTCGCCGGAGCTTGCAAGCTCGATCCCGTCAACGGTAGGTTTGTCTCAGGTCTCGCGGCGCTGAACGGGCGTTTCCAGGATGGCTTCAGTGCTTCACAACTCACTGCTGCCGAGTTTGATCACGCCTTTGCCCATGAATTCGGCCATTTTTCCGGTCTGGATCACTCGCAGATCAACGTGAATGTCCTGAGCGGACAACCCAGGGCTTGCAATCTGGATGATCTTGCGGGGTTGCCCCTGATGTTCCCTATTTTATTTTGCCAGGCGCGTTCCGCGGCTGGGCTGCCGGTGCTGGCGCCCGACGATATGGCTTGGATCTCGCGACTCTACCCGGTGACTGGCTCGCCGCCACCTGGCAAGACGCTGACGAGTTCGGCCTACGGCACCATCAGCGGCAAGGTCCTCTTCACCGACGGCATCACGCAGGCGCAAGGCGTCAACGTAATCGCGCGGCAGGTGGGGAGCCCTCGTACCATCGCGGTCTCGGTGGTGTCCGGCTACCTGTTCACGGGAAATCCGGGGCAGACAGTGACGTGCCTGGATCCATCGAATCCGACGACGGCGACGTGCGCAAATCTCGGCAGCCGCTTTGGGTCGCATAATCCGGCGCTGATCGGGCAGTACGAGATTCTGCTGCCGCCGGGGAATTACACGGTGGAAGTGGAGTCGGTTTTCGCGGCATTCGCAGGTGGATCGAGACTGGGGCCTCTCGATCCGCCGATCCCGGTGCCGGGCACGTTCGCGAATACGGGACCGATGAGCGTGAGTGCGGGCGCGATGGTGGTGCAAGACATCACGCTGCAAGGGACGCCGCAGCGGTTTGATGCATTTGAAAGTGCGGCTCTACAAGCACCTGCTGCGCCCATGGCGTGGTTGCGGCGAGAAGAGTTTTTGACGGAGAAGCGGCGCGCGTGAGGGAGCAAGGCACAATCGTGAAAGGACTGTCAGCCGCTGCAGTGTTGCTGGCGTGCACTGTAAGTGGCTGCGGCGGAGGGGGGAGTTCCTTCACACCGCCTCCTCCACCGCCTCCTTTGACTATTCAGACCCAACCACCGCTCCCAAAGGGCGTTGTAGGTCAATCCTATAACGCGAAGTTACAAGCAACAGGCGGCGTACCACCTTATACATGGAGCACCCAGCTGCTCGGCATTGGTGGTTTGACGCTGGCCACAGATGGGACAGTTAGCGGAGCGCCCAGCGTGCCAGGCACATTCATTCCGAACTTTACGGTGACTGACTCCAAGGGGACCACAGCGACAGCAGGCGTGGAGATCGATATTTACTCTCGACTTGTATTCACCACACCAGCCAATCTGCCAGACCAGAACATCGCTCTCCCCGCCTACATGTATATCTCTGTCAACGGCGGCTTACAGCCTTATACGTTCAGTCTATCACCAGGCTCAACAACGCCTCCAGGGCTGACTTTCTCGGACGCTCGTGGCGCTGGTCTGATCCAAGGGACGCCGAAAACTCCTGGAAATTACACCTTCACAGTCCAGGTGACGGACAGCTTTACGCCACCATTCAACATCTTGCAAAGTTTTTCATTGAATGTCCTTAATAACTTGGTCCTCCCGAACACGACGCTTCCAGATGCCGTTCAGAATGTTTCCTATACGGAGTATATTCAGCCTGCAGGCGGGACACCACCGTATCGCATCGTACTCGGCCAGAATGCATCCCTCCCTGGCGGCCTGCTACTGGACACCACGACTGGCAAGGTCTACGGCACGCCGACAACGCCGACCGCGCCCTTCTATGTCCCAATGTTTGTGGTGATCACCGATTCCGCTTCCCCACCGGCGAGCATCAACCCCTTGGTTACTCTTACCGTGCAGCCTCCGGTGTCATTCCTGGCTACGACACTTCCGGACAGCGCGCGCGGGCTCAACTACAGTGGAACTATCTCGGTGACGGGTGGTAGAGCCCCCTACGCGATTCAGGTAACAAATGGGGCGCTGCCGGATGGATTGACAGCCAGACGCTTTGGTAGTGGGTTCAATGTAAGCGGCGTTCCCACGAAGGACGGTTTGTTCCAATTCACCATTAAAGTCTCGGATTCATACGAAACACCTAACACTGTGACCAACAATTTCCAGATCCGGATCAGTGATCAGATGGTGCTATCCGGCCCGACGCTGGCCCAAACTCTCTATAATCAGAGTTATACAACCACATTCCCGGTGACCGGCGGATTCCAGCCGTACACCTGGAAGATGAACCCGGTACCGCCAAACTTCACGTTTGATCCGACCACTGGAACACTCAGCGGGACGCCTAACGGGGGGAGTTACACGACCAGCGTCGTCACCGTTCACGACAATAGTAGCCCACCCTTGACGGCAAACTACTTGGTTTTTTCCCTTCAGGTGTTTGCCAAGCTTGGCATCATCACCAGCAGTCTGCCGTCGATTGCCATGGGCAGCACGACCTGGTTGGGAATGGCCTCTACCGGCGGTGGCTTTCCCCATCAGTGGAGTGTGTCGTCGGGTTCGTTGCCCCCAGGCATGACGTTCAGCATGATCAGTGGAGATGGGACGATTTCAGGCTCACCGACGACTGCGGGGTCGTATACCTTCACCGTGGCCCTCTCTGATGGAAATACTGGGAATCTGCATCAAACGGCCTCCCAGCAACTGACCTTGACGGTGAAAGACCGCGGACAGATGACACGGAATGACACCATCTCCACAGCGACGCCACTTTCGAACATTCGCCTTCTCGCGTCCGTTAGTCCTTTTAGCGACCCCCATACCACTGGTCCCGACTTGGACGTATATTCGATGAGCGCAGCCCCAGGCTCCGTAGTGCAGGTGTTTGCCGCTGGAAACAATGATTTCCTACAACCTCCTGAGCCCAATTCGTTGGAGCCGGTGGTCGAAATAGTTGATTCGACCGGAAATCGGTATCAGACTTGTGCGCAGGCGCCTGCTCCACCGGGCACAGTTTTCAATTTGCCCTGCGTCAACCGTCTGCCCGGAGTTTCCTACATACAGCAGCCCTCCTACAGCTTCCAGGTCCCTGGAACCGGAACGACTCCAATAACCTTCTACGTTCGCGTCTCTGACGCCCGCGGAGATGCCCGGCCGGATTTCATTTACACCTTCGGCGTATTTGGCGTGAATTGAGCGAAGCATTAGCGGGAAATCGTTCCAACCATCCCGCTCATACTTTCTGTCGCAGCAGCTTTGTGAGAATTTGGATGAAGGCGCCTCGACCGCTCTTCGAGTCAATAAAGGAACAGTCCTGCAGAAAGAATGCTGCACCGCGACGACGGCCGCAACAGCACTCGGAAGCGCATCCGCGAGACCGAAGCTGAGGCTGTCTCGTTTGTCGTATGCAACGCCGTCGGCGTTGAAACCGGCACCGCTGCTCAGGACTAGATCCAGTTTTACGAAGGCGACGCGAAGCTCCTCACCGAGAGCTTTGAGCGCATCCAGCAAGCTGGGCGGCTTGCTTCTTCTTCGGCTCCATCCAGAGGACATAGCGGACGATTTCGGTGGGGTCAGTTAACGCCGGGCACGCCGCCCATCTGTCCAGCGTCTCATTGCCGTACAAGATGACACCGATGTGCTGCGACTTGTCTTTGTCCACGGTGGGGTCTGGATCCACAAAGCCGAGTTTGCGACGGAGCTTCTCAACGTCTTCAGGTTTCCCGGTCAGGAACAGCCAGCCCGGCTTGACCCCGTTGCTCTTGGCATATTCCTGGAGCACCTTGGGCGTGTCCTCTTCTGGCTTGAGGGTGATTGAATACATGAAGATATCGCGCCCAACGCGATCACCGAGGGCTCTCTGCACTGCCGCCAGGTTCGCGGTCTGTCGCGGGCAAAGACCCTCGCAGTTTGTGTACATGAAATTGATCAGCACGACCTTCCCTTTGATCAGATCATCGTAGAAGCGGACCGGCTTATTCTCGTGAGTTCGCAGAATCGCGTTCGGGAAGTAGCCCGCCCTAGGCCCGGTGCGGGGAGCCGACTCACGCCCGAGCCCGACTCCCCTAAGAATCACGGAAGCCAAAGAGGCCAAAGCCCCACTTACAAGCAAAGTTCTTCTTCTCATGGCTGAAGTCTCCTTTCGAACGGCTCAGGCTCTGCAGCCGGTTCGAGATACGCGGTCACGCGATCTGAGCACTCCCTTCATCGCCTCGGGTCCGAGCTGGACGTTAGGGAAGGATTCTCGTCCCGAAAACGCGCGGCGAGGGGCGATTGTCACCGTTTCTATCGATCAGGTCCCACCTGAACATCATGGCGTGGTCCTCATGCACGGTGTTGTGGCAATGGGTGGGGTACCTTCCGACCCAGTCTCGAAATCGAATGAAGACGCGAACTTCGTCTCCTGGGCCCAGAATCACAACATCCTTCCTGGATACTTCGTGAGGCGCCGGCGGTTCGCCGTTCCGCGTGAGGATCTGGAATTCCTCCATGTGAATATGGATCGGATGGGACCAGCCGCCGCCACCATTTTTCAAGGTCCAGATCTCAGCCCTGCCCTGCTGCGGGTTGGCGCGGGTTTCATTTACGTTGAAGAACTTCCCGTTGACTACCCAAGCCCCCTGATCCCGCCCGAAAACCCAACTTCTTTCCGTAGCCACTTCCTTCAAATTGATCGGAGGGAGTTCGCGCAATTTGCTGGGAACCCTGCTGTGGTCAGGCGCGTCGCGATCCACATCAAACCGCAGGATGGCGTCCCCCATGGGAAGGATCTTTCCCGTGGGGCCGCGCCCATTGGTTTGTTCCCAACGGTTCTCCAGAAAGAGCTGATCTCCGATCTTGAAGTTGGAGAAGTCGATGATCACATCCATACGATTCGCGACCCCGAGCTGGACGCTTTGGACGGCGAGCGGCGCGGGAAGCAAGTTTCCGTCGTTCGCAATCAAGGTAAACAGTTCGCTGGTCTTGCCAGGCTGGCCCTTGCTCAGGAAGAACTGGTAGAAGCGCGAAGGCCCAGCGTCCAGGAGACGGAAGCGGTACTTGCGTCGAGCGACCTTGAAGAACGGCTGGATCACGCCATTCACCGTGAATTTGTCGCCCAGGATGCCGTCAAAATTGAAGGCATCGAAGAACACCTGGCCATCCGGAGTGAACGCTTTATCCGCGAAAGCCAGGGGAACGTCGAAGTCGCCGCTCGGCAGTCCGAGACCAGGGTTCCAATCTTCCTCGTGGCCTGAGTCTAGCTCATCGAAAAGGAGGTAGAAACCAACAAGGCCCTTGTAAACGTTTTGCGTCGTGAAGTCCACGCGGTGATCGTGGTACCACAGTGTCCCCAGGGCCTCTCTGGGATCTCCACCAGCATAGATGTTCGGATAATGGTTGTCCTTGCATTGTCCCGAAAAGAAGAAGTCAGTCGGAAAGCCGTCACTCTCTGACGCCGTGTGAGCATTGTGCAAGTGGGTCGAGGTTTCGGGAATCCCAAAACCTACGTGGTTCGCTGGCAGGTCATTATAAAACCGCGCGATGATGGGTTCCCCGTACCGAGCGTGGAAGGTGGGACCGGGGAAAATTCCGTCGAAGCCCCAGGTGAGATTCTCCGGCAGGTCGGGGTGGAAGCTATGTTTCGCCTCCTTTTGATGGATTTCGTAGAACACTCTCGGCGGAAACTCAGAGTAACGCTGATGCGCAGCAGGGTCCGGCGCAGGGTCCAGTTTCTGGATCGCCTGGGCCACCGGCGGAATAGGAAGCTCGACCACGAATGGTCTGGTAGGCGGGCTTGTGACCTTATCATCCTCATTCGAAATGCGCCTGTTCAGAAGAGTGCCTAGCTAGACCGTAGTGAAACGCTGGAATACTCCATAGTCCCTCTTTGATCCATTCTCGTCGAGATAGCATTTTTGTGGCTCCTTTGGACAGGCGCCGCCATGCAGGAGCAACCACGGCGAATCCATGTGCATGGAACCAGTTCGGGCGCAGACTGAAGAGGGCATCGGACAACACTGTGTACTTTGTGCGGCGTGGAGTGAGTAACGTGCGGGGACACCGGTTAAAAAAGGACCGTGCCGGCGAATAAGAGGCAAACTTCGAGACCTAGTGGCTCTCCCTCCAAGCCAACTAGGAAGCCAGAAGCTCGATGCAGTCATCTGCATAGCTGCTCCCAGGGCGGCTAGGCTTCATTCACTATAGGGTCTACATGCGGTGGCAAAAATAGAGGCGCGCAGGTCCTGCGACCACGATGAGACGACGAGAACAACAAGTCGGGAATAGGAATGGCTCGCGGTTACACTCTGTTCGTATCGGCTCATGGCGAGCGCTCAGGTCTTCCTGAACTCGGTTCCAACAAGAAGCGCTTGTAAAAATTCGGCCGGTGAAGCCGACGCTGCTGGACACCGGGGTGATCGTGGCCCTTCGGGACTGAAGCGAGAGGCATCGAATAGGAAGGTTTTCGTCCAGCTTGATTTTCATTGAATGTGGGGAATTTCCGGAACGGGCAGGTCCTCTTCGGCAGAAGCCGCGGCGAACGCAATCGCCGCTTGAACGTCCTCGGGCTTTAGGCTAGGAAAATCGGCAAGAATTTCTTCGGCGGAATCACCGGCAGCTAAACTCGCTAGCAGGATTCTGGACCGCCGTAGTCGTGAACTTGTACCACTTTCATTGTTGCCATGAAGGTCCGTTTCGCTCACTGATTTACCGCTTTCATCAACTCTTCCGGGTAGCGCAAGCCGACGGCGACCCCCTGAGGTATGACTTCGTCTATGCGTCGCAGATCGCCGGCTGTCAGGTTCACGTCAAGCGCGGCAGCATTCTCTTCCAGATACTTGCGTCGTTTGGTTCCGGGAATGGGCACAATGTCCTGGCCTTGTGCCAGCACCCAGGCCAGCGCCAGTTGCGACGACTTGCATCTCTTTTCTTTCGCGATCTCCTCGACACGGCGAACCAGATCCAGGTTTTTCTGGAAGTTTGCTCCTTGAAAGCGCGGGGAAAAACGGCGGTAGTCGTCGGCAGCCAGGTCCTCGAACTTCTTGATTTGCCCGGTGAGGAACCCTCGTCCCAGTGGACTGTAGGCTACGAACCCGATTCCAAGTTCCCGGCAGGTGCCGAGAATTTCGCCTTCCGGGTCGCGGCTCCACAATGAGTATTCGGTCTGCAGGGCGGCGATGGGATGCACTTTGACCGCGCGTCGCAGAGTCTGCGGACTGGCTTCGGAAAGCCCGAGATACCGCACTTTGCCTTCTTTCACCAACTGTGCCATGGCGCCCACGGTTTCTTCGATCGGGGTGTTCGGATCCACGCGGTGCTGGTAGTAGAGATCGATAGTCTCGATGCCCAGGCGGCGCAGGCTGGCTTGGCAAGCCTTGCGCACGTACTCCGGCTTGCCGTTGATGGCCCGAAAATTGGGATTGTCAGGATACCGAACAATGCCAAACTTCGTGGCCACTACGACCTGCTCGCGGCGGCCGCGGATCGCCTTGCCCACCAGTTCTTCATTCGTAAAAGGGCCGTAAATGTCGGCTGTATCGAGAAAATTGATGCCGAGTTCCAGCGCGCGATGGATGGTGGCGATGGACTCCTGATCGTCACGCGGGCCGTAGAACTCGGACATGCCCATGCAGCCCAGGCCCATAGCAGAAACCGTGAGACCGCTGCGTCCCAGTTGACGAGTTTTAATGGCCGATCCTCCTTTCATTAACTTCTCCTTGTAAAAAGCTTGCCTGAAGCCTAGTTAAGACCGCGAGAAGGCTCGCTGCCCACCTCGCTCACGGCTGCTACCCGGAAGGAGGCATAAACAGCCGCCACAGCTACGATGAGGTTGGCAACAACCACCGGAGCGGAACCGATGGCGGTCCCATAGACCACCCACAGCAATGCGGCGGCCGCCTGGATCCTGCGGAGCGCAGCCGGTTGTTTAAAAAAGTAGGAACTCGAGAAGATGGCTGTCGCTGTCCAGCCAAGCGTATCAAGCCACATATCAAACCTCCTTATGCTCCTGCTGGCGCTAGGGCGATGGTGAGTGAGTCCGTGCGCACCTTCGCCCACTCCTGGAGCACAAATCCGTGTGACTCAAACAGAGCTCGAATTCGCGTCGAATCCCACCCGGCGATTGCCTCCAGGATCGGCACGAGCACGCTCAGAGCATCGTCGCTGAGAACCGTCCGGCTCGCGATCTGCGTGACGTACGGGTTCTCGGATACCGCGATCGTCAGCCCTTCCAACTGATTGACATGGAGCATCACGTGAACATCAGAACTGCCGTCGCCTACATACACCAGCCGATCGTGGCTGACTGCCAATTCGCCGCGCAGTCGTTCAAGCACGGCGACTTTTCCGTAG